>Ga0070698_100002209_pt1 | contig 21562 bp, 20 predicted proteins | sample KBSK1502metaG_FD_65477 | JGI IMG/M metagenome (GOLD analysis project Ga0070698, IMG submission 65477) | Corn, switchgrass and miscanthus rhizosphere microbial communities from Kellogg Biological Station, Michigan, USA - KBS K1-50-2 metaG | ecosystem: Host-associated > Plants > Roots >...
GCCGGGCCGACGGAAGCATTCGTCGTGGACTTTGCCGTTGGCGGCCTATTTCCCCGCGCGAAAACCGAGCCGCACGCGGTGCGCTGCGTCTCGGGTTCGTGAGCGCAGGGCACGATGTCGCGCTCGGCCCCCTTCACCGCATGTTTACTCGAACGATTCGCAGGCGCTCAAAGCGGCACTCACAACGTGTCATATGATCGTGGTGGTGAGCGCCACGGGCACGACCGCAAGACACTGCGGCATTCCAGCGCGAGCGCTTTCGCTCGCCACTTTGATCGCGTGTCACGGCCCGGCGCTACCGCCGATTCCAAGCAAGGGCGGGCCCATGTGGACCGAGCTCGAGAGCGAACACTTCACGCTATGGACGGATGCTTCGCTCAATCGCGGCCACGAGCTTATCCGTCAGCTCGAGCACCTTCGTCAGGTCGTGCTCGCAATCGGCTTTGGTCCCGGCGAGCCGGAGGGGCGCTCGCTCGTGATCGCAATGCGTGACCTTCGTTGTGTAGCCTCGACCTTCTCGTCTTGCTTCGCGCGTTGCGCTCTCTCATCGGCGGATGCTCGGAACTCGAAGATGAGCTCTTCACTGCGGTCGCTGTAAACACCAACAACGCGAGCTTCGTAGGTCTCTTCGAACCACACATAGCCAGCATTAAATTGCGTTTCGGATACGCCGCTTGCGTGTTCAATACGAAACGCAATCGCTTCCGAGTCAACCTGGAGGGTCGTGAAGTCCCTCTCGTAGTGGACGTTCGTTACTCGCGTTGATCGATGCGTAAAGTTGGGGTCAATGAAGTACGTCGAAGGCGGATCGAGGTAGTACGAAGAGCGATCAGACGGATCGGGCAAGCGCACGAAGACAACACCTGCATCGATCGCGAGATCGACCCGCAGCATCTTCCATTGCCGATGCTCCAGCTCCACCACTCGGGTGATTTCGATGGGCGCGCCGTCGAGCCCGAAGAACTGCGGCAGTCCAGGTGCGCTCTCGCTTCCGATGTGAATGAAGAACGATGGATGCGATGCGACGACCGGCATCCGTGGCTCGGATCCCCCTGGTGAACCTGTTCCGCGAACAAACGTAAGATCCGGTTGTGGTGGGCATGCGGCCGCATCCGCCGACAACGCACACATGACTGCCGCCGCGAAGAGAGTGCGCATCGGCGTTATGACATCGGCGGTCCGCGTTCGGTTTGCAGAAAGTCGACTGATAAACGAACCGTGCGAGGTGACGCCGGGTTTTCCCTGACGCCGATGAAGCTGCCGCTAGAGCTCGCGCGTGTTGATCCTGCGGGAGGTGCTGCAGCACAACGCGCACGCAACGGAGATCTCCTGGTCGCCATCGACGGGGCATCGGTGCGCGGTAGGAGACACCGTTCGTCGAGCTCGACATCTTCGCCACGGGCGATCCGGAGCGCATCTTCGCCGCGGTCGATGCGTTCGTTCGCAGCACGCTGCACGCGTCGATCGCTGGCTACGCCGCACGACCTTCACTTCGTCTTGAAGAAATCGCCATTCGTCGTGAAGCACGCGAGCATGTCCCACTGGCCCACCGCGAAATCCAGACTGCTGCGCGTGCCATCGATCAGCACCGCTTCCTTCTGGATAGTCGCCTTCTCGGGCATCTCGGCGATCAGCGCGCACTGCCCTGTCTGCGCGTGCCCGGTATGCGTCGTCGTCCCGACGAGTTTGATCTCGATAGGCACCGCCGCCTGCGCGGCGACATAACTATCGTAGTTGCGCGTCACCACGATCATCGACCCACTGATCGGTACCGTCATCCCATCCGCGGTCGCACTCGTAATATCCGGCGTCAGCGCCACCGTCACCTCGAGGATCGTCTTCTGCGGCGGCGGATCCGTGCACCCCGCGAGTACAAGCGCGAGCACGCGGATCATCCGCAACCCACGGCTCCGCTCCGGTCGGAGCACTCGAAGTGCGTCGCCTGCAGGACGGCGAATCGAGTCACGAATCGACCCCACCGGTGTTTCGCAGCGAAATCTAGATCGGTCGCGGTGCATTGAGCAGATATTGTACCGTCGACTGAACATCGGCCGTTGACGGTGCCGCGTCGTGGCGCTCGAGCTGGCGCAGCTGCAGCGGTCTGCGAGTCGCGCACAGCCTTCGCAATTTCGAGCTTCCTGGCTCCGGAGGAGGCTTCATGGTTCACGAGTTTCGCTCCGCGACAACATGCTTGATGCCGGTCAGCAACGCGGCGAGCACCGCTTCGTCGTTCGCATACAGCCGGCGCATATTCGCGTCGAAGACGATGCCGCGTTGTGAGTTCACGATCGCGGCGGCGCCCGGAACGGTTTCGGCCTCCAACAACGCGCGCAGCTGAATCCCAGGCTGCCCGAGCTCAACCAGCCACTGGGAGAGTTTCTTCTCGATGTTCCAGTCAGGGTTGTAGATGACCGTGCGTTGCTCCACCGCGTTCGCAGTCACGTGCGGAGACGGATCGACACCGACCGTGATGACCCAGCTGCCGATCTCCGCGAGCCGCTCGCCAACTTCTTGCACTGCTTCATCGTGAATGCGCCAACACACCGGCGCACGAATCGACACGAAGTAGTAGCCATCGTCGATCGTCGATCCCTTGAAGTTCGCGTCCAGGTAGCTTCGCACTCGGTCGCTGATCTTCGGCGCACTCATTGTGACCTCTCGTTGCTCGCCGGAACGTTGACGGCGCTTTGATGGATGCTTGGCGCAACGCCACGCGAGTATGGCGGCACATCTTCGTCCACCGCTTGCCGATCAACGGCTGCGGCGAACTCCTCGCGGTCTTGGACAAACGGTTCTGGACCGAACTTGAAGGGACGAGTGGTCATCTCCGCACCTTGAACGACCAGGCCAGTGGGAGCGCCTGTCCTCGGATCGAAAGCTTCGAGTCCGACGATGCGTTCCTTTCCTTTCACCGTTCGCTTCATCATGCGGAAATGAAGCCCTTCGACGCCGGTTGGTAGCACCTGCACCTGCCCGATCGTCCCTGCCGCCGGTGGCCGAGACTCCCACGACGATCTTGCCGCCATCGATCGACGTCGTCTTCACTTCGCCGGCGATGATCCGCACGCCGTGACTCTCGAGATCCTGCTTCACGTGCGGAGGAACGCCAAACAGACTGGTATCACGGGCAACGATAATCGCGTTGCGCCCTGTTCTCAGCGCTTCCTGAGCCGCCCAGCCAGCCGTGCCGCTGTCGCCGACCACTACAACCGTCGCACCTTTGGGAACGTTCGGCACTAGGGTTTGTTGCGCGTAGACCATGCGGCCCGAAGTCTCCAGCGTTTTCTCGAGCTGGGTGTCGTTTGCGATGGAGTCGAGTTTGCGCGGTTTGCCGAGCCCACCGGTCAGCGAGATCGTGTCCGCGTAGATCCATTTTCCGTCGTCGATCTGCACGCGCCACTTCGCGGAAACAGGCCACGCCTCGGTACCCGTATGTCCCTCGACGGCGGTGACTCGTCCGCGGACGCTCACCATGCCCGATTCGAGTGCAGTCATCGCGTTCGCGTACGCGACATCGCTAGCGCGTCCGAGGTTCTGATGATCGGAGTTGAACGCTCCTGGTTGCCAGCGATAACCACGCGAGCGCCACTCGCCGACCGGCTGGCCGATATCGCGGTCACCGAGGATCTGCCACCAGTCGGGGTTGTCCGAGATCGCAATCGCTTCCGGCATACCCTTCAGCGGTCCGGGAATTGCTCCAGCTCCGTGGGTCTGAGTCGAGTGCGAGATGTTCTCGGCACGAGGCGCTTTGGGTTGCGTCTAGAATTTCATGACGCGGATCGCCGACATACGTCGCGATCCACGAGGGAGGCTACGTTCACGGGCTCACTTCATCAAGGATCACTTGCCCCGTGAGCTTTGACGCGAGCACGAGATAATCGAGATACGGCTCGATGCTGGCGGGCGTATCCGATGAAGTATGGCGCCACGGCGACGTATCTCCACCAACGTACTCCTCCGTCAGCCCGACAGCGGCAAACCCGAGATCGCGAAACGACTCGTGGTCCGTCCCGCTCGTCGACGTAACCCGAATGGGCACACCGATCACATTCGCTGCCGCGGTCCATTCAGCTTGCAACGTTGTGGTCGGCAGCTCGAGCTCGAAACGTCGGTCGCCGTCTTGATCCCATGCAACCTGATCAATCGTATGGACCGCCCCAACATTGGACGCGCTCAGCGTCTGGGCATAAGCGCGACTGCCGAAGAGACCAGATTCTTCTTCGTCGAACAGCACGAGGGCAACGGGTGCCGTGCGACACGGCGTATCCTTCAGGTAACGAGCAACCGCAAGCACAACGGCTACACCGCTCGCATTGTCGTTCGCGCCAGGGCTGCCAGGGTACGAATCGAAGTGAGCGCCGAGAACGATGAGCTTCCCGGTACCCATCGTCGCTGGCACCGTCGCCACGACGTTCGCGCCCGTCGAATACTGTTGAAGCTGTGGCTGCCAGCCGATCGCAGTGAGTTTGTTCGAGAGCCACGTGCGTGCTGCGCTCCGCTGAGTCTCGAGGCTTCTCGGCGCGGTTGCTAGTTGCGCGACGACGTCCTGAACATAGATCTTGAGATCGGGCGCATCGAGGCTTGGACGCGTGCATCCCGGGGGTGCGTCAGGGCGAGCGTCCGATGTTGCACCGTCGGGCATAGCTTGGTCGTCACCGGAAGGACCGCACGCGAAGAGCACGCTCGCTACCGCCACTCGCGTCTTTTGCAAGAATCCAGTCACGCGCCTCAAAACCGCCCTGCCACAAAGAAGCCATCTCGAGTCACGCCGATGTCGAATGAGGCGCGGTCCGTGGGCTCGCGATCATCATGAATCGCGAGCTTCACGATGCCCACGACCAGAGACCCCAGGCCGATGATTCCAAAGATTGAACCTGCGACTCGACGACTCGACGCACGATCGCGGAGCTGTTCACGGACGCTCTGCGTTGGCTCGGTGTTCGCGTCGCTCTCGATCGCTTGTGCATCCACGAGAATCCATGCGCCAGTGCCGGCTGCGATCACGCCGCCACCCGTGAGTCCCCAGCCAAGCCCGTCTCGGTACCAAGGGTCGACTTCGTGTTCTTGAGCAACGGGTGTGTCGGCCCGTGCCGATCGCGAACACATCGCGATGCCAATGCTCGCGCACATCACCAGCAACCAATTCGTAGAAACGCGCATGTTATTCATGAGCAGTACATCGGCCGAAGCTGCGAGCGGTTGCGCCTCGACAGCGATTCTCCAACAGAGTCAATGAGCGAGTCGAGCACCTTCGCGTTAGCAACCGAGCCCTAGATGTGTCGATAGCGGTGGACGTGACCAATTCAACGTCGGTTCTTCATTGCTTGGCACGGCCGGTCAGTATCGGCGAGGATGGGACCTGGGTCGGTATGCGGCTTGGTTTCGCGATCCTCGTTGCTGCGGTGGGATGTTCGAATCGAAAGGACGTCCAGTGCAACAACGATGGTAACTGCGATCTCGCTGCGGGCGGCGTCTGCGTCACCGCAGCGTCCGGCAATAGGTGGTGCGCGTACCCGGATCAGGGCTGTCCCAGCGGCTACCGCTTCTCCGACTTCGACGTCGGCGACGGTGTCTCGGATGCGTGCGTCGACGGATCGGATGGCGGCGTTGACGGCGGCACTTGTTCCGATCAACTCATCGCGTTCGTGCGTGACGATGGTCTCTACGTAGTGCACCCAGATGGATCGGGCGTTCAGAGCTTGGCAACGGGCAACCAAGAGGCGAATCCAGCATGGTCGCCCGATGGGTCGCGCGTTGCGTTCGTGCGTGGGGATGCCGCTACGAATCTTGATATCTGGGCGGTGAATCGCGACGGCACAGGACTTACGAACCTTACGCAGGGCGTGACTCAGCACGATAGCGATCCTGTTTGGTCTCCCGACGGTTTGCACATCGCGTTCGGTTCACAGCGCAACGACGGTGTTCAATATGACCTGTGGGTGATGGAGGCGGATGGTCGCAACCCAGTCATGATCGACGTGAAGGCTCGCGTCGCATCCTGGTCTCCCGACGGAACGAGGATCGCGTACGCCAGCTACAAGGTGAACTCCCGGTACCAGATCTATGTCGCGAATGCAGACGGCAGCAACTCCGTTAACATTTCGAACAGCACGTACACCGACAGTGATCCGGAATGGTCACCCGATGGCACGATGCTTACGTTTAGTGGAGTGCGACCAACGTTTCCCGCGACGTATGTCATGAACGCGGACGGTTCGAACCAACAAGCGCTAGCTCCCAGCCTGCAGGGCAGCGGCAATCCGACGTGGTCACCAGATAGCAAGCGCATCGCGTTTGAGGGCGGCGTGGACAACACACAGCAGGATGTCTACGCCGTCAACGCTGATCGAACGAATCTGATGAACATCACCGCTGGAACGATGACTAGTGACGAGTACTCGCCCACTTGGTCGCCAGATGGCAAGCAGCTCGCGATCAGTACAACGCGCGATTCATCAAACGGTAAGCGCGAGATCTATCGGATCAACGATGACGGCACCGGTCCGTTGCGCCTCACGACGAGCAGCCTCTACGACGATAAGACGCCAGCTTGGTCTCCTTGCAGGTAGACTCCGCTGCACCATGAAGCGCGTGACCGTCCTCGCCATGCTCGGCGTTGTTGGGTTCGCGTGTAAGGAACGTTCGGCCGATCGGTCAAAGACCGCGAACCCACCCGCGGATCAGTGGAGCAGGATCGCGGACCAAGCGTTCTCGCTGTGGGCGAAGCCGAAGAAAGAGCGGAACGCGGCTGAAGCACAGCGGCTATGGCGCGACGCCTGCGATCACGGCAACCAGCTCGGCTGTGCTGGCCTCGGTCTCTCGTACATCTCGGGATTCGGCAACGCAGCCGAAGGCGTCCGATTTCTCGAGCGTGCATGTAGCGGCAAGGTCGGACGCGCGTGCGCCGCGTTGGCAACCGCGTATGAGTCCGGACAAGGAGTGCCTCGCGACCCGGCAATGGCATTGAACATCGCGCGCGACTCCTGCCAAGCAGGCGAGCATCGCTCGTGTGTGCTGTACGCGCGTGCTCTGATATTCGGTGCGCCCGGTGTCGCTGCGGATCCAACGAAAGGTCGCCAGCTAGCTGAGAGCGCGTGCTCGGCCGGAATCGCTGCTGGCTGCACGATCGCGGGCCTCGCTTACTCGAATGCAATCGGCAACGCGAGTGAAGCGGCGAAGTGGCTCGAGCGCGGCTGCAACGCGGGCGATGGTCCTGGATGCGCAGCGCTCGCGACTCAATACTTCCGGGGCGGGCTGGCCGGTGACACGTCGGGCGTACCGGTATCTCCGCAGCGTGGCGTCGAGCTCGCTACACGTGCCTGCGATCTAGATGCTGCGATCGGATGCTCGCTTCTAGCAAAAGCACTCGCGAATGGAGAAGGTGTCGCGCAGGATTTTGATCGCGCGCGAACACTCGCGTCGAAGGCGTGCGATGACGCTGACGCTGCCGGTTGCTCGATCGCCGCGAAAATCGCAACGCGTGACGGCAAGCCCGATGAAGCGGCGCGTTTCCACGAAAGGTCCTGCAGACTCGGCAATCAAGCCGCGTGCCGCGCACTCGCCGCGCCCTGATCTCGCTGAAGCATGGGGGCGAATCCAGAATTTCATGCGCGATCGCGGCCGAGAAGATGGCGGCCGGCCGAAGTCGGTGTCCGCGAACAACACGGAGTGCTCGAATCTAGGTTCAAGACCACAAAGCCGTGATTCGCACCGCTCAGCTGACTACCAGTTGATCTTGGCCTCGGCCGTGTCGCGCCCGCCTATGATGGCGATCGTCCATTCCTTCTTGCGACCCTTCGGTCCAAACGCTCTCACCATGTGCGGGCCTGGTTGCAGCGGCAACCGTGTAATCGGCGTCTCGCCATAACGCACGTTGTCGACGTAGATCGTCGTCTTCGCGTTCGCATCGATCGAGACGAAGCCGAACTTCGACAACGCGACGATGTCGTCCCTCGATATTCGGGGCGCGGCACCAATACCAACGATGACAGGCCTCTTGACCTCGCCGTCGCCGCTCAAACGTCGCACGACAATGAACGCAAGCACCGAGACCGCGGCTAGCGAACCAAACGCCGCGATCGTTCGCACGATACGGCGCCGATGCACTTTACGAGGTGTCGATTCGGCTAATCGCTGCCAAAACACGCGTTGCCATTCAATTGGTGGGTCGGGCAGGCTGCGGAGATCTTCCTCGAGACGCGCGTAGAAGGTCGCGCGCTCCGTTGTGTTGTGATCTGCGACGAGCCCGCCGGACTCTCGAGCCTCGAGGCACGCAATCTCTTCGTCGTCTCCACTCACAGCGACGTCAATCCTTTGGATTTCAGACATCGTCGAAGAGCCGGTAGTGCGCGCACGACCCGAGCTTGCAGAGTCTTCGGTTTCTCGCCTATGACTGCGCTCATCGCCTCGTACGATTGACCGCCCTGAAATCGCATCAGGACGGCGACTCGAACTTCGGGTGAGAGTTTGCGAAGACACTCTTCGAGCGCACGAGTTCGCTTTGGCCGATCCGATTCATCGCTGAGGTCGAGATTCCGGCTTTCGTGCCGACACCGAAGGACGAGTAGCGTAAGCTCGCTGCGGTGCGATGGCGCATCGTGGCGATGCTCGCGAGTTGTACGCCCGCCCCATCTCTGACGGACGCGCCCACGCCGGTGTTACCGTGCGATGGCACGTTGACGGTAGAGGACGCGACGAGCGCGCCCCATGTCGCCACTGGATCCGAAATCGCGTGGACGAATAATCCGCCGACGGGTGGCCCGCACTACGGCGTGTGGGCTGCGTGGGATCGGCAGTATGCCGCTCTGCCGCGCGGCAATTATGTCCACAACGCCGAACACGGCGGTGTGATCTTGCTGTATCGCTGCGACGCGGGTTGCCCCGATGTTGTTACGTCGCTGCTCGCGGTCGCGCGCGCAATGCAAGCGGACTCGTTGTGCGCGAGCCCGATCACGAAGCGCGTGATCGTGACGGGCGACCCGCTGCTGCCCGACGGCGTTCAGGTCGCTGCGGTCGCGTGGAATCACGCGTACACCGCGAGCTGTTACGACACATACGTCGAGACGTTCGCGCGCGAGCACTATGCAAAGGGGCCGGAGAACACATGCTTCGATGGAGCCGACTTCGGTGGCACGTTGATTGGGCCGTGATCGGGATCAGCGAGCTCTTTGCGGGGCCGCTCGCGCCAATTGTTTTGAGGACAGTGTTTGATGCGGCGCAGGCCGATGCATGGTCCGAATTTCGACACTTCGACCCGCGCGCGTTGGTTCGCGCAGACGTCATTTGTCCTACGACCGTGCGATGGTTCGATCGAGCTCCGCGCGAAGCAGCAGCAAACGACGCTCGACAGTCGCCGGCGTGTCGTCGTCGCATGAAACGAGATCACCCTCGTCCGCGAGCATGTCGTCGTCGCAGCGCTCACGCAACGCCACAAGCAGCGGCACCATCTCTCGCGCGACATGATCGCACTCGGCGAGCCGTGCAATTGCAGCCTCGACGTACTCCGCGTTCCAAAGCGCATGCGTCGCGAGTCGCACGACGAGCGAGAGCGGGGCTGCGCGAAGGTCGAAGTCACGCTCGAGCCTGTCGCAAATGTCGACATCGTCTCCGATCAGCAGACAGAGGTCAGCGAGCGGCAGATCGGTTCGCAGACGAAGCGCGGCCTCGCGAACAGACCGCGACGTTGCACTGAGCACGGCCGTCGGAATCTCGATCGCAAACCAGAGCGCGAGCGCATTCGTTCGCTCTCCCAAGCGCGACCGCTCGAGGTACTCGACGAGCACGTCCGCGCGCACCCTTCCGGCCACGTAAAGCTTGAGGGTCGACTCGAACGCTTCGCGACGAACGGCCTCATCTTCGTCGTCAAGGCACGCGACCACCTTCAGCTGCAGCTCGTCGGGCGCAGCCGCATCGAGCTGACTGACCACCGCCGCCCGCACTTCGGCGTGGTCGTCGAATCGCTCGGCGACCAAGACCCAAGGCACCCTGCCAGCCTTCGCCAGGCGCACGACGATCTGCGAGGCACTCGCGCGCACGTACACGTTTGGATCGTGGCGACTTAACATCACGATCAGATCGAGCTCGCCGTGCGACGCGAGCACCACGGCCAGCGCTCGCCGAACACCAGGATCCGGTTCGCCGGCGAGATGGCCGACCAAACTTGCAGCGCGCAGTGCGAGGGCCCACACCGCGAAGACGCGTGACCGCGCGTCCGCACTTCCAAGCAGCGCTCGTAGCTCGACATCACTCATCGCGTGAGTCTCAGCGAAGTCTTCCATACGCGCCTCCGATCGAAGCGCGCGCCGACATCGACTAACGCGCTTTGATGTTGGCTCCGGAGGAGGGTTTCGAACCCCCGACCCGGCGGTTAACAGCCGCCTGCTCTACCACTGAGCTACTCCGGAATTTGGGGACTCAATTGATGACGTATGAGGGGCGGGGGTGTCAAGGCGAGGCGCGTTCCCCGACGGAGATTCGGCTGAATTTTCGCGGTGGCGGGATGCTTTGATCCCGTCGGCTGCGACAGTCCGCGGCAGCATGCGACGATAGAACGCGAACCGCGCTGCGTGCGCGGTGAGCACGTGAGGCTAGACGCGCACGACCAGGCGCGTAGCGTCGCTGCAATGAGGACTTTGTGTGTATTGGTTTGCGTTGCGGTGGCCGCCCATGCGGCGAAGCCCAAAACGATCGAGATCACGACGAGCTCGGAGGAGGCACGCGCGCTGTACGTGAAGGCACGCGATCTGTTCGAGAAGCTCCGCGCCACGGATGCGCACGCCGCCTTCGAGCAGGCCGTGGCCAAAGACAAGGACTTCGCGCTCGCGTATCTAGGACTCGCAAACACGTCGGCGACGAATCAGGAGTTCTTTAGCGCTCTCGACAAAGCGGTAGCGCTTGCCGACAAAGCATCACCAGGCGAGCAGTGGCAGATCCGTGCGGCGGAGGCCGGCGCAAAAGCGGATCCTGTGCATCAGAAGGAGTACCTCGACAAGCTCGCGAAGTCCTTCCCACGCGACGAACGCGTCCACAACCTGCTCGGCGCGTATTACTTTGGACGCCTCGACTACGCGAATGCGATCGCGAGTTACGAAAAGGCGATCGCGATCAATCCGAAGTTTACGACACCGTACAATCAGCTCGGCTACGCGTATCGTTTTACCGACAAGCTCGCGAAGGCGGAGAAGACCTTCAAGAAGTACATCGAGCTCTTGCCCGACGATCCGAATCCCTACGACTCGTACGGCGAGCTGCTCATGCAGGAGGGCAAGTTTGCCGAATCGATCCAGAGTTATGAGAAAGCGCTCAAGATCGATCCGAACTTCGTTGCGTCGTACGTTGGGATCGGCAATGACTACATCTTCCAGGGCAAGGGCGACGAAGCGCGCAAGACATTTGCGCGATTGACGAAGGTCGCGCGCAACGACGGTGAGCGGCGACAGGCACTGCTCTGGACCGCGATGTCGTACGCGCACGAGAATGCCTGGGACAAGGCACTCGCCGAGCTCGACAAGATGGCCGCGATTGCGGCGAAGGACCTCAACAACCTCGCGGGCGACTACGTAGGCATGGGAAACATGCTTGTCGAAGCGGGTCGAGCCGATGAAGGCCTCGCGAAGTTTAAGGCGGCGGTCGAAGTCAGCGCGAAGTCGTCGGCACCACCTGAGGTGAAAGACTTTGCCCGCCGCAACCTCGTGTTCCAGGAAGGGTGGGTTGCGGTCGTGAAGGGTGACGTGGCGACCGCGAAGGAGAAGGCGGCCGCCTATGAAAAGATCATCGCGAAGACGCGGCCCTTCGAAGTACGGCAACTGCACGAGCTCAACGGTCGCATCGCGCTCGCCGAGAAGAAGTGGAAGATCGCGATCGCCGAGCTCGCGCAGACGAACCTTCGCGATCCGCGCATGCTGTATATGACGGCACTCGCACAACAGGGCGCGGGCGACGCGAAGGGCGCGAAAAAGACCGCGCGCAAGGCGGCAGACTTCAACGGTCTCGCGTTGAACTATGCGTTTGTGCGCGGCAAGGCGAAGGCGATGCTTTGACGCGCTAAATCCGATAGTCCGCGAACAGGATTAGTGAGCGGATGTCGAATGCGCCGGGATCCGTGTCGCCGCGGCCGGGCCACACGAGCGTCGGCAGCATGAACTCGAGGCCGATGTCGAAGCGCGTCGTGATGCCGAACTGTGTGCCGATGCCGAGCGGGATTGCCCATGTGTCGCCGAAGTTGTCGAGCGCGATGCCGGGATTGGGATCGATGCTGAGGCCGCCGCCGGTGAGACCGGTGCGCGCGTAGACCGCGAGGCGGTTCGTCGCTTGGAACGAGACGCGCAGCGGAATCGCGAGCGTCTCTTTGTTCGTCATTGGCATCATCGATCCGGGCTCCGCATCGCGGTGCGTGAGACCGATCTTGAAGTTCGGATCGAGGAAGAACGCGAGGCGACCCATTTTGTATTTGAACGCGACGCCCAGCCGGAGGCCGAGCGCGAACGGATCGATCGTGACGGCTTCGAAGCTCGCCACACCCGCGAGCTCGAGGTTGTACGTGCGCGTGACGAGGAAGCGACCTTGCAGTCCGACGTCGTCGTAGATCGCGCGGCAACCGCCGTCCGTGCCCGTCAGGCAGAGGCCGATGGTGTGGATGAGACCGACCGTGATCCGATCCGTGATGCCGTAATAGATGTCGGGCGCGAGCGCGAATGGCTTGAACGCGCCGCCACTCGAGAGGTTTGCGATCGCGTCGAGGTGGATCTGGATCATGCCCTTCGACATCACGAGCGGCTGCTCGTTGAGCTCGGTCGGCCACGTGACGGCAGTCCAGACGACCATGCCGCCACTGTCCTCCGTAGTAGATGATGGCGAGCTGGTTTCCTCTCCGAACGTCTGCGCGAAGGCCGGCGGCGCGAGCACGGCGAGCACGACGACGAGCATCGAGATGAGTAGGCGCATACTTCTCCTTTTCACGAATTCTCCCGCGCGCTGCGGGTCGCGGCCACTTTTAGGGGCGACGACCGCGTTGCGCGACGTACTCGCGCAGCAGCGTTTCGCTGGGTGCCGGCTCGCGCTGCGGCTTGTTGCGCGCACGCTCGAGCGCGTAGCCCACGATCTCTTGGACCGCTTGGGCGTAGGTGCGGCCGCTGGCACGGACGCACTGTGCAAACGCGCAGCCGTCGGCGAGATCGGGGTTCGGATTGACCTCGAGGATGAACGGCTCGCCGCTTTGGAGATCGAGGCGCATGTCGACACGCGCGTAGTCGCGACAGCCGAGCTCGCGGTACGCGCGCACGGCCGTCGCTTGGATGTGCTCGATGATCGCGGCATCGAGGTCATCGACCGGGCACTTGGATTCCATCGCGTAGTAGTCGCGACTGTAGGGATCCCATTTCGCGCGGTACGTGATGATGTGTGGCAGCGGGCGGCCGTCGTTGTCGATACCGCCGTCCTTGAACTGCATCTCGTAGAGCGGCAGCGCCTTCGGTGGATCGTTGCCGAGGATCGCGCAGTGGATCTCGCGGCCTTCGATGAACTCCTCGATCAGCGCCGGCATCTTGTGATCGCCGACCACGAGCTGGACGCGTGCGTCGAGCTGCGCGCGATCGCGCACGACGGAGCCGGCATCGATGCCACCCGAGGCGTCATCGAACGCGGGCTTGACGATCAGTGGGTAGCGCAGCGTGAGGTCGGCGGGCGCTTTGCCCTTCGCCTCGACCACGATGCCGCGCGGCACCGGAAGGTTGGCGGCCGCGAGCAGGGCCTTAGCTTGCGGCTTCTTCTGGCATAGCGAGAGCGCGAGCGGACGGTTGCCCGTGTAGGACTGCTCGAGCAGCTCGAAGATGGCTGGGACGTGGGTCTCGTTCTCGAGGTCGTCGTGGAACCATTCGATGAGGTTCATCACGACATCGGGGCGATGCGTGCGCACGGTATCGAGCAGCGTCTCGAAGTTGTCGCGGATGTTGACGGACGTGACGTCGTAGCCGCCTTCCTTGACGCATTCGACGATCTGCTCGATCTCCTCGGCGACCGTATCCCATGGCTCGACGATCTTCGTCGGATCCCAATCCGGGGTCCGACGATTGTCGCGGCGCCAGAGCTCGACGACATCGTCATCGAGTTGGTTCCACAGAATCAGTACGCGTCCACGCTGCATGCAAACAACGCTGCTTCACAACACGTACCATGCAGACGCGTTTGTGGGAATCGAGATGAGATCTCACGTCCGCATGCCCCACGGGTGGTGGGCGAGCAACTCGTCAGCGCGGCGGCGCTGCTCGGGCGTGAGCTCATCGCGCACGGCGAGCGCGAACCAGCCGGCGAGCTCGACCGCAGTCGAGAATCGGTCCGCTGGATGCTTCGCGAGACCGATCGCGAGCACGCGGTCGACATCGGCGGGCAGCGCGACGAGCAGCGACGGTTGGGTTGGGACGCGGTACACGACGTCGTAGAGCGTCGTCGGGACATCTTTGCCCGTGAATGCGGGATGGCCCGTGATGGAACGATAGAGAATCGCTGCGAGCGAGTAGACGTCGGCGCGATGGTCGACGTCTTCGCCGCGCGCTTGCTCCGGCGCCATGTAGGCCGGTGTGCCGATGACGTGCCCCTTCGTCAGCGTTCCGCTTCCGCCAGATTTACTGACGCCGAAGTCGAGAATCTTCCAACGCGCGTCCTGCGCGAGGAAGACGTTGTGCGGCTTGAGATCGCGATGAACGATGCCCGCGATGCGCGCGGCTTCGAGTCCTTGTGCGACTTGATCGACGAGCTGCTGCGCGTGGTCGAGGTGGAGCCGGCGCTGGCGGCGCAGCTGATGCGCAAGATCGTGACCGCGCAAGCGCTCCATCGCGAGGTAGGGGACCTCGCCCGACGTGGTGCCGACCTCGAGCACGCGCACCACGAACGGCGTATCGAGCTTCGACGCGACCTGCGCCTCGCGCATGAACCGTGCGACCGAGACGCGATCGTTCAGCGTGCCGGGATGCAGCAGCTTGACCGCGGCTTCGCGCTGGTCCGCGATCGCGCGCGCCTCGTAGACCTCGCCCATGCCGCCGCGACCGATCAGGACACCGAGCTTGAACGAGCCGACGATTTGATCCGTGAAGCGGCCGGGGCCGCCGATCTTGAGCTGGCGGTCGAGCTCGGCCCGGGCTTCGGCGAGCAGCGCCTCGCGCTGCGCGACGCCGCGCACCGCTTGTTCGAGCTTGGAGACGTGCTCTAGCGTCACACGCTGGCTGCGACGCGCCGTGTAGAACGTGATGAGGTAGAGAAACTCGACTACCGCGAGCACGCCCAGCTGATCGATCGTGCGCAGGCTCGAGAGGCTGATGATGCCGCGATCGGCGAGGATACCGAACGCGACGAGCAAAACGAGCGCACCGTGGAGGATCGACACGAGCAGATACATCGCGAGCGTGATCCGCGCATTCGCACCGAGGCTGAAGAAGTAGATGCCATAGACAATCATCGCGGCGACCGGCGACGCCACGCCCCAGAAGTAGACGCCGCCGAACGCGCCGAACGCGATCACGAGTGCCGGCGCGACGATCCTGCGCACCGCGAATGTCGCCGGGTCGCGCACGAACCAGAGCATCCACAGCGCGCCGATCGTCACGATGATGCAGCCCGCCATCTGCACGCGAAACGCGATCGGATCGGCGCCCGTGAACATCGCGAGGACGAGGCCCGCGACCGATGTGACGATCGCCACCTTGAGGAAGATCTGGCTGCGCTCGATCTCTTCGAGGCGCATCGCCTCCGTCGGCGAGGTCGTCGACGGGTACTTCGTGTGCGAGTCGGTGCTGCCCTTTTTGTTCGCGAGCTGCTGCGTCGGCTGCTGATGGACGTCGCCTACCGGGCTCGAATCGGCTTGCGTGGCGTCGTCGGGGCCGAGATCGGTCTGCTCGGCTTCGACCAGCTCTTCCGCGATCGGGCGTGGGCCCAGATCGACGGTAGGGCGGTCGTCATCCCCTGGTCTGACGGCCACACGAGAAGCATAAGCCCCGGCTTAGGGCAGAGCCACCAATCACCGAGTTTGGCAGTGGTCGTACGTCAGAACCTGGCACGAGCAGCCGTTCAGGTTGCACGTGCAGTTCGTGCCCTCGTAGACCGGAGCGCAGTCCGCGCGGGCGATGCATGTCGACTCGCTCGTTAGCGATTCGCACGTGGCAAGTGGGCAGTCGGTCAGCGGAATGCAGTATCCCGTGTAGCAGCCGTTCTTGATGCCCGGCGTCGTGTTTGGCGGGCAGGCCGGCGCTGGCGAGGTGCAGGTGATGGTGCCGTTGCATTCGCCCGGGTCCGGCGACTGCAGCTCGTTCGCGCAGCTGTAAAACGTCCCGCCCGGCAAGTCCGTGAACGTCGCGGTGCAGTCGTCATGACGCGAGCATTCGTGGGCGTCGAGGCCGGAGCAATTACCGCCTTGGATCGGTCCCGACATCGCCGTGTCCCAGCAGCCGAAGAACGCGCGGCCATCGTTCGGCAGCAGCTCATACGCGGCGTAGCAGCCGCTGGTTGTGAGACATGTTTGCTCGGCGAGAGCGTCGCAGCGGCCGTAACACAGGCCCCAGTCGGGTAGGGCCTGCCCCGTCGTCGTGCACGGTGCACACGGATCGGGACAGTCATAACCGCCAAAATACTGGCACTGCCCCGTATACGGATCGCGGTACTCGACGGATTCGGCGACGCCGCCTCGGTCGTTGTACACGCACTCGTCGTCGCCACCGCCATAGATTTCGCAACCACCAAGGAGCAGGACCAGGACGGCGAAGCGCATACACCGCTGCTGCAGCAAGGTACGCGCCACTGCAAGTACGCGACATAACGAGCCGCTCTCTCAGTTTTTCGATGCGATCGCTTGGTTTTTGAGCGTCCCCCTCATTAGATCCGCAGCCGATGCATCCCTGGCTCGCGTTTTTGTGTTTCTTCCGCCTCCTCTTCGGCCGCAGGTTGCCGGCCGAAGCGGCGAAGTATTTGCCCGAGGATGCGCTGCCCAAGCAGCTGCCCGAGCCGGCGAAACCCAAAGAGCCGGAGAAAGTGGTCGAGAAGCCAAAGCCGGTCGGCGCGACGTCGCAGCGTGATGGCGCGCTGTCGCTCCTCGCGCTGCTTCAGCGCGAAGGTCGGTTTGTCGATTTCGTGCGCGACTCGGTCGATGGCGCGAGTGACGCCGACATCGGCGCAGCCGCACGCGAAGTCCATCGCGGCTGCCGCAAAGTGCTCGATCAGATCCTGACGTTCGAGCCGGTGATGCCGGGTGAAGAAGAAGCGAAAGTTTCGGTGCCGAAAGGGTTCGACCCGTCGGAAGTGCGCTTGATCGGCGAGGCGAAAGGCGAGCCGCCGTATCGCGGCACGCTTCGCCATCACGGCTGGCGCGTGGTAGATGCCCGGCTGCCGACGTTGGCCGAAGGCGTCGATCGCACCGTTATCGCGCCTGCGGAAGTGGAGCTCTGATGCGCATCCTTGGAATCGATCTTGGAACTACGAACAGCGCGCTCGCGGTGTCGGGCGACGACGAACCGGCGCACTCGATCGGCGTCGCGCAGGTGGTTGGTCCCGGCGAAACGGCCGAGCGCCCCACCCTGCCCTCCTTCCTCTTATTGCCGAGCGAGAATGAAGTCTCGCCTGCGCAGCTGCAGCTGCCGTGGTCGGGGCCGATGCGTTATTGCGTCGGCACGTTCGCGCGCGAGCGCGGCGCCGAGCTGCCGCATCGGCTCGTGTCGTCGGCGAAGTCGTGGCTGTGCAATCCATCGATCGATCGCACGGCGCAGGTGCTGCCGTTTCGCGGCACGCAGCGGGAGCTCGAGGCCGAGATGGCCGATGGCGAGCGCGTCTCGCCGGTCAATGCATCAGCGCGCTACCTCGCGCACCTGCGCGCGGCGTGGGATGACGCCAATCCCGACGAGCCGGCCGACGAGCAAGAAGTGCTCGTCACCGTGCCCGCGAGCTTCGATCCGGTCGCGCGCGAGCTGACGGTCGTCGCGGCGCGCGAAGCCGGCTTCGAAAAAATCACGCTGCTCGAAGAGCCGCAGGCCGCGTTCTACGCGTATCTCGCGGCGCGCGGTGAGGCGTGGCGCAAGGATCTCCGGCCCGGCGACATCGTGCTCGTTTGCGACATCGGCGGCGGCACGACGGACTTCTCGCTCATCGAAGTGCGCGACGAGGGCGGCTCGCTCGGCCTCGAGCGCATCGCGGTCGGTGACCACATCTTGCTCGGCGGCGACAACATGGACCTCGCGCTGAGCGCGATCGTCCAGCGCGATCTGGGCAAGCAACTCGATCCGCTGCAGCAGCGGGCGCTCGTCCACGCGTGTCGGCGCGCGAAGGAGCATCTGCTGTCGGCCGATGCGCCCGAGAGCGTGCCGGTCTCGATCCTCGGGCGTGGCTCTAAGCTGATCGGCGGGACGATCAAAGCCGAGATCACGCGTGCGCAGGCGGAGGCGCTGTTCGTCGATGGCTTCTTCCCGATCGTCGGCGCCGAGGCGCGCGCCGAAAGGCGACGCACCGTCGGTCTGCGCGAGATGGGCCTGCCCTACGCGCACGATCCGGCGATGACGCGCCACCTCGCCGAGTTCATCGGTCGCTTCGGGAAAATGCCGACGGCCGTGCTGTTCAACGGTGGCGTGATGAAAGCCGACAAGCTGCGCGCACGCATCGTCCAGCTGCTGAGCACGTGGGCCGGCCGCGACGTGCGCGTGCTCGGCGGTGCGGACCTCGATCTCGCGGTCGCACTCGGTGCCGCGCATTACGGATCGGTCCGTCGCGGCAAGGGCATTCGGATCCGCGGCGGTACGGCGCGGTCGTATTACATCGGCATCGAGAGTGCGATGCCGGCGATTCCGGGGTTCGCGCCCCCGGTCAAGGCACTGTGCGTCGCGCCACAGGGCCTCGAAGAAGGCTCGACCGTCGAGCTACCCGACGACGAGCTTGGCCTCATCGTCGGCGAGATGGCGGCATTTCGCTTCTTCGCCGCAGCGACGCGCAAAGAGGATGGTGCCGGCGCGCTCGTCGAGGCCGATGCCGAAGGTGTCGTCGAGCTCGATCCCGTCGAGAAGCAGGTCCCCGTCGATGGCGACCGCAAGCCCGGCGAGATGGTGCCGGTCCGCCTCGAGGCGCATGTCACCGAGGTCGGCACGCTGGAGCTGTGGTGTGTCGCCCGCGACGGCAACGGTCGGTGGAAGCTCGAGTACTCGGTGCGCGAACGCGAGTGATATCCTGGGGCATGGCTAGTGCCCTCGATACGATCGCGCATGTTGTCCTTCCGAATCTGATGAAGCTCAAAGGCGCCGCGACGCTTGTCGGCGCGATGGAACGCCGCGACCTCTCGCCGTTCGCTCAGGTCTGGTCGCAGACCGGCGTCGAGCACAATCCGCAATCCGTCGCGAAGGAGTTCAGCGAGTTCCGGATCGGCGTGCTCTCGATGCCGAAGCCCACCGAGATGGGCGAAGCGTATATGTGCGCGTTCGTCGCGAAGAAGAATGATGCCGGCGTCACGCGGTACTTCACGCTCGAGCACGACTACGTGCTCAAGACGAAGACCGAGCGTACGCAGCTCTGCGAGCTCATCGGCCAGATGATGCGCAAGTACGGGGATGGCCCGCCGATCACCGGTGACTTTCAGGCCGACGCATCGGCGTTCGTCGCCGCGATCATGCAGATCGTTTCGCCGCTGCCCACCGTCGACGCAAACCGCAATTACAATTCATGAGACGTCTCGTCGCAATCGTCGTCGTCGCCTGCGGCTGCCATGGGTCAGTCGACGACGATGTTGCGATGCCAGATGCCGCGCTGCCGCTCGCCGTTGGTTGGAGCGCGCCGGTCGAGGTCACGCTCGACAAGCCAGCCGGCGCGTTCGCAGCCGACGCCTCGTTCATGGAGGACCAATCGCGCGTCTTCTACTCGATCACGATGCTCGGCGGCAGCGAGTACGATATCTACGAAGCGACGATGTCGTCGCCGACGATGGGTGGCGCGCGGCGCGCGGTACTCGCGCGGCCCGGTGTGCCCGAGTCGTCGCCGGAGGTCAGTCCCGATGGCCTCGTGATGTACTTTCTGACCCTCGAAGGCACGATGGGTCGCATCGATCGCATCGCGCGCGGTGGGTTGACGCGCCCGTGGGGCATGGCGACGACGCCCGCCGATCTCAACTCGGCTGCCGACGAGCGCCCGGGCAACGTCGACAAGCCGAAGACGCATATCGTGATCGTGCGCGCCGACCACCTCGTCGAGCTGGCGAGCTCGGCGGGCGCGTGGGTCGAGCAGATGACAACCGCGGCGCTGCCGATGGGCGCGCGCGATCCGCAGCTGTCATCCGATGCGCTGACGCTCGTGTATGCGGCGCCGGATGCCGGCATCTCGACGGACCTCTACGTCTCGGTGCGCGACTCGGTCGATATGCCGTGGAGCATCGCGAACAAGCTCGATGGCGTTTCGGATCCCGAGATGCCGGAAACCGATCCGTGGCTCGCGAGTGATGGCAAGCGCATCTACTTCGCGCGCGGCGCTACGATCTACACGTCACAGCGTTAGGGTGAAGCGCGCGAACCAACCATCGCGATGCGGCATGATCGCGACGTTCCACTCGTGCTCGCGCTCGCGATAGAGGTGCCATGTGCCGCGCGGCATCGTGTAGTTGGTGAGTAGGCCAACGGGATAACCGACGCCGACCGACAACATCGCCTGGCCGACGGGATTGCCGAGCTCCGCGATGATGATCGCGCCGGCACCGTTGAGCACAATGCCGGCGATGTGACCGAGCCAGAAGAACTGGCGTTCCTTTCGTGCGATGCGTTTGATCTCGGCGCGCAGCGCGGCGACGTCGGCGCATGGATCGGGGTTGGGCGGCGGCGGAACTTCGATGTCGAGCGGCGTGATCCAGCGCGCGATCGCGGCGATGCCGGCTTTGCCCGCACTGACGTAGAGGCCGTCGCGTAGCTCCGGGAACGGATTGGCGACCGCGACGGCGAGCGAGCCGACGGCAGCGGTCGTGAACACGACCCGCCACGCCCAGTTCCAGCGGAATGCGAGCGGCTCTTCGTGTTCGAGGTGAGCGCGCAGCTCGGCTGCTTCTTGTGGATCGCACGCGTGCGACGGTCGCGCAGCGAGGCAGGACCGCGATCACCCCCAGGCGCGCTAACAGCACACCTCTACGTACTACTGGGCGACCACCAACTTCGAGTCACTCGCGCACGTTTTCCACGTGCGCGCGCCGTCCACCGAGAAACGATAGGCGACGGCGTACGTCGCCGCTTTGTACGGGAACACCGTGCCCATGTACTCGTCGTTCGCGAGATCGCCTCGCGAGAGGCCATCGGCGTCGACGTTGTACTTCGCGGCGTACCAGATCCAGCCCGCAGCGCCATCGGGCGCGGTGCCCGCGGGACCGAAGCCAACTTCGGCGAGGATGCCCGAACCTTGGCCGCGACCGGGCGTGATGTTCGCCGCCCACACGCGACCGTAGATCGGCTCGCTCGACGAGAATGGCTGGCTCGCGATGTTGGTTGGCCATTGCACGTTGCACCAACCGACCTCGCCCGTCGTCGGCGGATCGGGCTCGAACGCATCGGGCACCCACTGCACGATGAAGTCG
>Ga0070698_100002210_pt1 | contig 21556 bp, 16 predicted proteins | sample KBSK1502metaG_FD_65477 | JGI IMG/M metagenome (GOLD analysis project Ga0070698, IMG submission 65477) | Corn, switchgrass and miscanthus rhizosphere microbial communities from Kellogg Biological Station, Michigan, USA - KBS K1-50-2 metaG | ecosystem: Host-associated > Plants > Roots >...
CTACTGGAGCGGGCGCTGAGCAGGTTGGTCGAGGAGCACGACGCCCTGCGCCTGCGTTTCAAGCGGGGAGCCCAGGGCTGGTGGAGCGAATGCGGAGCGCCTGGCGAGGAGGTGCGACTGACCCGGATCGACCTCTCGGGAGAGGAGCCGGAACGCCTGGACGCGGCCCTGGAATCGGCTGCCACTGAGCTGCAGGCGAGCCTGGAGCTGGAGCGAGGTCCGCTGTTTCGGGCCGGTCTGATCGACCTTGGGTCTAGAGGGGGCCGGCTTTTGCTGGCGGCCCACCACCTAGTGGTGGATTGGGTCTCCTGGCGGATTCTGCTCGAGGACCTGGAGCGGGGCTACCTGGCCCTGGAGCAGGGAGAGCCGATTCGGCTGGGGCCCCGGACGATCTCCTTCAAGCGTTGGGTGGAGTTGCTGCGCGAGCATGCTCGAACCCCGGCCGTGCGCGAGGAGATGAGCTACTGGCTGGCCGCCGCCGGGCGCGAGGTGCCGGCGCTGCCGCTGGACTATCCGGGCGGCGCCAACCAGGTCGCCTCCGAACAGAGCGTGTGGGCATCGCTGACCGCTGAGGAGACGCGAGCCCTGCTTTTCCGCGTCCCCACCATGCACCAGGTCCAGGTCCAGGAGGTGCTGCTGGCCGCCCTGATGACGAGCTTCGCCACCTGGAGCGGCCAGGATCGCATCTTGATCGGAATGCGCGCGCACGGTCGAGAAGAGATCATCGAAGGCGTCGATCTGTCGCGGACCGTAGGCTGGCTGACGACCATCTTCCCGCTCGTCCTGGAGAGGACCAGTGACGACCCTCTGACCTTGCTGCACTCGGTCAGCGAGCAGGCCCGCCAAGTCCCTGGACATGGTCTTGGCTATGGCCTGCTGCGCTACCTCAGCGGCGAGCCCTGGATCGAGCAGGCGCTGAGCGGCCAGCCTCCACCACAGCTCTCCTTCAACTACCTGGGACAAACACGTGAAGGATCGCTTGGAAAGTCGAGACTCTTCCGCATGAGCCACGATCCAGCAGGCGAGACGCGGAATGGCGCGGGTCCACGCTTGGACATCCTCGACCTTAGCGGCCGCGTGCGGGATGGGATCTTTTACTCGCAGCTGATATTCAGCCGCAACCTCCACGCTGCGGCCCAAATGGAGCGGTTGTCTGATCAGTTTATCGAGGCGCTGAGGACCTTGATCTCGACTCCGGGTTAGTCGATCGCCGGTTTAGGGATGCAACCCGTGGATCTTTTCGGTGCCCCGCTGCCTGCCAGCCGAAGATCCGAAGAACAGCTGCTTCTGCTGCACGGTCCTCAGGATGGGCGCGCAGGTACGCGAGCGGGTGCATCAACAGCTTGGAGACGAGGGATCGAGACATGGTGTCCAGTCGGCCCTCCAGCTGTTCAGAGTCCTGCAAGCCACGTGTGGCTGTTTGCACCGCAGCTTGGCGAACACGTTCCGCATATTCGGTCAAGGTGGCCAGTATTGGTGACCAGCTGTTCGCGCGCTGCCACTCCTGCCACAAGCGAAGTTCGCCCAGGAGCAACTTATCCGCCAGAGCCGTTTGTCGTGCTGGAAGTGGCCCCGTCTGAACCATCCATGTCGAAAGCTCGTCGACATTGATGAGCCTGACCTTCGGTAGCGCCGCGACGGCAGCTTCGACGTCACGAGGCACCGCCAGATCAAAGAGCAGAAGCTGTCGACCACGCGCCGCCAGAATCGGCTCCAGGCGGGCAGCAGTGAATAGTGGGGGTGAGGCGCCGGCCGACGACACCACGACGTCGACCTCGGCCAATATCCTGTCTACATGATCCGCCCCTAGAGCCTGCCCACCGACCTGGGTGGCCAGGCGCCGAGCTGACTCGCCGTCCCGTGAAACTATGGATAGACGAGCGCCAGCAGCCGCGAGAGCGCGGGCAACGACCTCGCCGACTTCACCGGCGCCGACCACCAGCACGCCAAGACCCTGCGCCGTTGCAAGAGTGTCCTTGATGTTTTCGACTGCGACCAGGCCGATCGATACGTCCGCTTTCGCCAGGCCGCTCCGTCTGCGCACTCGCCGAGCCGCCGACACAGCTCGATCGGCAGTGCCGCCAAGAACGTGATCTAGAGAACCAAGCTGACGCGCCACTGCGACTGCGCGGCGCAATTGGCCGAGGACCTGAGGCTCGCCAATCAAGACCGAATCGAGGCCGGACGCAACACGAAAGAGGTGCAACGCGGCGTTCGAGTCACTCTTCTCGTACAGGTGGGACGCGTAAGAGACATAGTCCTGTGAATGCAGCTTGCGCAGCGAGGCATGGATGGCTGTCCTGATCGTTGGCAGGTCGAGACCGGTAGCGTAAACCTCGGTGCGGCTGCACGTCGCAAGTACCAAGACTCCATTCAGCTCAGACCGCGCGGCGAACACCTGTAGTGCCGCATAGAGCGACGCTCCGTCAATCGCTGCCTTTTCACGAACTTCGACACTCGCAGTTGCGTGACTCAGGCCTATCAGGAGCAGACGCACCGAGCCAATCTTCTCCTGCTGCCGCGGCTGCAACGATACGCCGCGCGGTCGGCCGTTACTGCAGACCTGTCCTTCAACCGTGCATCAAAAATGCAGCAGCCCAAACCGCAGGTCAACGTTCAAGTAGTCCATTTCCAGCCCTGAAGCGACCTCACCGCGGCGTCCGCTTGACCCGCTACATTGCCCGGCCGAAATTTGGTGAGAGGCTTGACGACGTGCAGGGAATGAACGGCATTGCGATCATCGGACTCGCTTGCATATATCCCGACGCAAGAGGTCCAGAGGAGCTCTGGGACAACGTTCTGGCCCAGCGTCGCGCCTTTCGCCGCATGCCCGCACAACGTCTTCCGCTGGCGGACTACGGCTGCGAAGGTCCGGGCGTCCCTGATCGGACCTACGTCCAGAACGTCGCTGTGCTCGAGGGATATGAGTTCGATCGAGAAAGGTTTCGCGTGGGGCGATCGACATTCGAGCAGGTCGACCTCACTCACTGGCTCGCCCTCGAGGTCGCCGACGGTGCCCTTCGAGACGCAGGGTTTGCGAGGGCAGAGCATCTTCCTCGCGAGGACGTTGTCGTGATCGTGGGCAACACACTGACCGGCGAGTTCTCGCGGGCCTCCGTGATGCGACTGCGTTGGCCGTACGTAAGACGGGTCGTCGATCAGGAACTGATGCTGAACCCGGGGTGGTCGAACGCAGCGCGTGCGGAGTTTCTCGCCCGCCTGGAGGCGCGCTACAAAGCGCCGTTTCCGACAGTCTCCGACGAGTCCCTGGCCGGTGGGCTCTCGAACACGATCGCGGGCCGCATCTGCAATCAATACGACTTGAAAGGCGGCGGGTACACGGTCGACGCGGCGTGCGCATCTTCGCTGCTCGCTGTCATCCGCGGCTGTCAAGCGCTAGAGGCGGGTGACGCCGACTTCGTCCTGGCCGGCGGGGTTGATATGAGTCTCGATCCGTTCGAGCTCGTCGGCTTCGCCAAGCTGGGGGCACTTGCGCCGGAGATGATGAGAGTCTTCGATCAACGCTCCAGAGGCTTCTGGCCGGGAGAGGGCTGTGGGTTCGTCGCTCTTTGCCGGGCCGAGGATGCAATCTCGACCGATCGCCGGGTTTACGCGACGATCAAGGGCTGGGGAATCTCTTCCGACGGCAAGGGTGGAATCACGCGGCCAGAGATCGAGGGACAGTTGCTGGCTATGCGCCGCGCGTATCACAGAGCCGGCGTGGACGCCGCATTCGTGCCGATGTTCGAAGCGCATGGGACGGGCACGAGCGTCGGCGACAACGTTGAGATCAAAGCTCTGAGGGCGATGCGTGAAGGCCGCAACGATTGCGTTGCGGCCGCCCTGGGTTCGATCAAAGCCAACATCGGGCACACAAAGGCGGCTGCCGGCGTGGCTGGTCTGATCAAAGCCACGCTCGCTCTTCACAATCGCGTTTTGCCCCCAACAACAGGCTGTGAAGAACCGAATGAGTACCTGAGCGAGCGGCTGCGAGTGCTGAGCAAGGCAGAGCCGTTTCCCGAGTATGTCTCCCCTCGAGCAGGCGTGAGCGCGTTCGGATTCGGCGGCATCAACACGCACGTGGTTCTTGAGGGCGCCTCCCGGACCCACAGTCAAGCATCGATTCAGGCAGATATCGCCAAAGGCCGTTCTTATCAGGATGCCGAACTGTTCCTCTTCGCCGCGGTGGATCCCGCCGGGTTGCGGCAGCTACTCGCTGCGGCATCGAGGTTGGCAGCCGATCTGTCATGGGCGGAGACGGCAGATCTGGCCGCGCACCTGGCCGCGGATGTCGATCCGAGCTCCGTCCGTGCAGCTCTGGTCGCGAGTTCCCCCCAGGAACTGCGAATTCGACTTGACCGCCTGCTGACGCTGGTCGATTCGGGCCAGGAGCAGCACGTTGTGGACCCTGCCGATCCGGTTTTCATGGCCCGCCCGACACGTGCACCCAGGGTTGGGTACCTGTTCCCAGGACAGGGCGCTGCCCTGTACCTGGATGGAGGAGCCATCGGGCGTCGATTCGCCATAGCGGATTCCTATTACGCGGATGCCGGCCTGCCAACCGCGGTTGAAGGGGCGGACACCGCCATCGCGCAGCCCGCCATCGTGACGGCGTCGGCAGCAGCCATTGCTGTGCTCGGCTCGCTCGGGCTCGAGGCCGAAGTTGCCGTCGGTCACAGCCTGGGCGAGCTTTCCGCGCTTTTCTGGGCGGGATCACTTGACTGGCCGGAGCTTCTTGGTTTGGCGAGAGCGCGAGGCGCGGCAATGGCCGACTTTGGAAGCCCAACGGGTGCGATGGCGAGCATCAGTGCGTCGCCAGAGGTCGTTCGCCAAATGCTTGGCGGCACCGACGCTCGGATTGCTTGCTTCAACGGACCTGAACAGACCGTGGTGTCGGGGGGCATCGACGCGGTTACGGACGTCGTCACCCGGGCGCGGCAGCTTGGGAAGAACGCAACGCGGCTGGCGGTGTCGCACGCGTTCCACTCGCCGCTGGTCGCAGCCGCGGTTCCCTCGCTCGCCCGCCATCTGTCGCGGGTCACGCTGCACGCTCCCGAACGCCACGTCGTCTCGACGATCACCGGAGACCATGTGCTTCCTGACGACGACCTCAGACAGATGCTCTGCGACCAAGTGTGCAGCCCTGTTCGGTTTGTCGAGGCGGTGACCCGGGCCGCCGACAGCTGTGACCTCATGATCGAGGTCGGGCCTGGCGCCGCACTCACGGGATTGCTGCGCGGTTTCAACCGTGTGCCAGCCGTTCCCATCGATGCAGGAGGCCGAAGTCTCGCCCCCTTGCTGACTGCGGTCGGCATTGCGTGGGTGCTGGGCGCTCCCGTGCATAGCGATCGGCTGTTCGGCGACCGCGTCGTGAGGCCGAAGTCCCTTGAATGGCGGCCCAGATTTCTGATCAATCCCTGTGAAGCCGGAGCCGAAGACTACGGAGCCGCCGGTGCGGTGCATCTAGTGAGCGACCCCGAGCAGCTGCCCACGGCCAACAGGGCGGAGCGGCCGGCTGTGGCTGACACCGATGATTCGCCCGTTTCGAAGGATGACGTCGTTAGCCTCCTTCGAGAGCTGGTGTCGGCATCGTGCCACCTTCCGCTGGAGTCGATTCGAGCGACGGATCGCATGCTGTCCGATCTCCACCTGAGTTCCATAAAGGTCGGTGAGATTGTGGTCACCGCAGCCGGTCGATTGCGAATCTCAGTGCCTCCATCAGTGACAGAGTTCGCTGATACGCCGATACTCGAAATCGCCGACGCGCTCGTCGATTCCGGCGGCCATCCGACAGCCGATCTTGCGCCGGGCAATATTCCGGGTCTGGGCGCCTGGGTGCGCCCGTTCGTCATCGACTGGGAGTCGTCCTCGCCGCCCGCGCCCGGATCGGCGGCGCCCAAGGATTGGCACGTCATCTACGCGCACGATGACAAGCTGGGAAAGGATATCGAAGAAGCGTTTCTGGTGGGAGCAGGTGGTGACGTTGTCGTTGTGTGTATACGCCACGATCCTTTCGAAGCTGCAAGGCTACTCATGCGCGGAGCGCAGGTTTGTCTCGAGAACAGGCTAGGGCTGGTGGTTCTGCAGCGCGGCGGTGGCGGGAGCGGATTTGCTCGAAGCTTTTTTCTCGAGTCGAAGCAAGCCATACCCACCACTGTCGTAACCTTCGATACAGAACATGTCCCCAGTCTGACCACGGTCCTGTCGGAGTGCCACCACCGGAGCGGATTCCGTGAGGTTCGGATCAGTGCCGAGGGAAATCTACTCCGTCCGGTGTTGAGGCAGATCAAGTCGGGGCCGTCACGATCCGCAGCACTGAACGCAGGTGACGTCGTGTTGGTCACTGGAGGCGGCAAAGGCATCGGCGCCGAATGCGGCCTGGAGCTGGCGAAGCGATACGGCTGCAGTTTGGCGGTCGTCGGCCGCTCGAATCCCGACGAGGACCTAGAGCTGGCCAACAATCTGACTCGACTCAGCCAACACGCCCGCGTCGCCTATGCGCAGGCTGACGTTGGCCGACGTCTGGAGCTGGCCGGTGCCCTTGACCATCTGCAGGGACAGCTCGGACCGATCACGGCGGTTGTCCATTCAGCCGGAGTCAACGCACCCGAGCTTTTGACCAAACTGGCCGATGAGCAGATCGATGCGACGATCAGCGTCAAGGTCTCAGGCCTCTCGAACCTGCTCTGCGGGCTCGACCGAACGGGGCTGCGGCTTGTCGTGGCCTTCGGTTCCGTGATCGCTCGCTCGGGCTTGCCAGGTGAGGCTCATTACGCCCTGGCCAATGAGTACATGAGCCTTCAGCTGGCCGATTTCGCGAGGTCGATGCGCGGCTGTCGCTGCCTGTGCATAGAGTGGTCGCTCTGGTCTGGCGCCGGCATGGGCGAAAAGCTAGGGGTCGTCAGGAAGCTTGCCGGCCAGGGCCTGCTTCCGATCACGGTGGATCAGGGGCTCGCGGCGTTCATCGATCTGCTCGAGAGCTCAGTTAGCGGCGCCGTCATCGTCATGGGCCGGACCGGCTTGCTCCCCACTCTGGATTTCGGCGCCGTCGACACACCTTCCGGTCGCTTCACCCAACGACAGCTGCTGCACTATCCGGGCGTGGAGCTGATTACGCATGCGACGATCTCCTGCAACAGCGATCCCTATCTGGCTGATCACGTATTTGCAGGGGACATGCTCCTGCCTGGGGTGCTTGCACTCGAGGCAGCCGCACAGGTCGCTTGCACGTTGAGCGAGCAGCGCGAACCTCCGGTGTTTGAGCAGGTCGCGTTCCTTCGCCCCATCGTCATCCCGCCCGAAGAAGCCATAACAATCCGGGTGCTAGGGCTCGTCACCGCTCCCGGCGTTGTTGACGTCGCGATTCGAACAGATCGAACTGGCTACCAGGCGGATCACTTCAGTGTTCGCTGCAGGTTCGATGTGACCCCGAGCGCCCATGGGAGACCGATGGGCTTCGCTTCCAAGCAGGTTGACCTCGATCCACGCACCGTCTACGACAGGCTGTTATTTCACGGCGCAGCCTTTCAGCGGCTCGCCCGCTACCGCACGCTGAGCGCAATTCAGTGCACGGCAGAGGTGCGCGTGGATCCTTCGGCCGAATGGTTCGCCGACGAACTGCCTAACAATCTGGTTCTTGGGGACCCGGGTTTTCGCGACTGCGTCATCCATTGTATCCAGCCCTGCGTACCCCACATCACCGTTCTTCCGGTCGCGGTCGAGTCGGTCACGGTTCACCGAATACTCGGAGAGGGTGGCGCAGTGGTCCATGCCCGCCAGCGCGGGCACGATGGGAGCAGCTACACCTTCGACGTTGTCGTAACTGACTTTGCTGGCAGGGTCGCTGAAGAGTGGACCGGCCTGCGGTTGGTCGGTGCAGGACGGCCGAGCCGCCAAACGCTCCCACAATCGCTCGTCGCCGTCTATCTCGAACGGCGACTCAGCGACGCAGGCGTGGACATCTCTCGTATCAGCGTGAGCGCAGGGCGCGGCAGATCTATCCGCTGGAGAAAGGTGGATGAGCTCCATCGTCTTGACGGCAAGCCCGACGAGGGTGTAGGTGGCAATGTGTCGCGGTCGTACGCGCCGGTGATCTCAATCTCGGTTGAGGGTGACACTGGCGTGGCATGCGATGTCGAGGCCATCAAGGAACGGGATTCCGCAACCTGGCAGGGACTGCTTGGCGGAAACGGTCACAGCCTGGCCGGAGAACTCAGTGGCGAGGTGGGTGAGGATGTCCAGGTCTCGGCCACGCGAGTTTGGTCCGCCCGCGAGTGTGTCGCGAAAGCCGGACTCTCGGTTGAATCTTCCCTAGTTCTGTCGCGTCGCGATGGCGACTTGGTGATCCTGGGTTGCGGCGACCTGAACGTTGTCACAGTTCCGCTGCGCCTCGATTCCGACGACGACGTCACCATCCTGGCCGTCCTTCTCAGCCGGAACCTACTGGCAGTGTCGGCTTGAACCGCGCGCTCGATGTGATGCTTCCGATCCTCGAGTCAAGTGTGACGGGGCGGCGGATCGCAGTGTCGAGCACCAGTCTGCCCACCTCTGCCGTTCTCCATCGATTGTGTGCGTTGGACCTGGCTCGGTGATTGTGATTCGACCATCCCAATCGCCCGGCAGACACGGGTTGCTTCGGAGGAGGTCGCCGCCGATGGTTCGGTCCAGACCTGACGCAGTGATCGAGACCCGTCGCCTGTGCCGGGCGTTCGGATCTCGAAACCACCAGATCGACGCGGTCAATGGTATCGACCTTGACGTGATGAGAGGCGAGGTCTTCGGCCTGCTCGGCCCAAACGGTGCCGGCAAGACGACGACTCTGCGAATGCTCTCGACTTTGCTGCCCGCGAGCAGCGGCTCTGCATGGGTCGTGGGATGTGAGCTCGCCACGCAGCTCTCTACGATCCGGCAACGGATCGGCTATGTGGGCCAAGCTGGGGGCACCGATCCCGAGATGGTCGGGCGCGCCGAGATCGTGTTTCAGGGTCGGCTGTACGGTTTGACCAGGACCGCCGCGGAGATGCGGGCGGCCGAATTGATCGATATGCTCGACCTGGGGGACGCGGCTGACCGCAAGGTGGCGACGTATTCCGGTGGCCAGAAGCGCCGCCTCGACGTCGCATTGGGGCTCGTTCACGATCCGGAGCTCCTGTTCCTGGATGAGCTCACGACCGGGCTCGACCCACAGAGCAGGGCGCGTGTCTGGCAAGAGGTGCACAGGATGCACGATCGGGGCACCACCGTCTTCCTCACCACGCATTACCTCGATGAGGCGGACGCGCTGTGCGACCGCGTCGCCATCATGGACTACGGCCAGATCGTCGCTGAGGGCACTCCGCGCGAGCTGAAGCGCGCCGTATCCGGTGACGTAGTGAGGTTAAGAGTGGCCAGCGAACCCGAGCGGGCGCTCGAGCTCATGAAGCAGCAAGAGTTCGTCCGAGAAGCGCGATTGGAGGGCGGTGTGGTCCACCTCCATGTGGACCGCGGTGAAAGCGCTATACCGGCGATCCTGCGGCTCCTGGATATGACAGGACTGCAACTCACCACGTTTGAACTCCACCGGCCCAGCCTCGATGACGTATTTCTGCGGCAGACTGGTCGTTCACTGCGGGATTCCGCCTCATGAAGCTGGCTCGCGATACGTGCCTTGTCTTCGGCCGCTACTTCAGCCTGTTCATCCACAGCCCAGTCTGGATCGCAATCGGTGTCGCGCAGCCCATCCTCTATCTGACTCTGTTCGCGCCACTGCTCCAGCCAGTTGCCGCGCTGCGCGGGTTTCCGCAGGGCGGCGCGTACAACGTCTTCGTGCCTGGTCTACTCGTTCAGCTCGCCATGTTCGGGGCGGCGAGCGTCGGTTTTGGCCTGATCGCAGAGTTGCGCATGGGCGTGGTCGAGCGCCTACGGGTAACACCGGTAAGCCGAGTCGCGCTCATGTTCGGGCGGGCACTCCGCGATGTACTCTCGATCATCGTTCAGTCGCTTATTCTGATTGTGATCGCACTGCCCTTCGGGCTCAGCATCAACCCCACTGGGATCATCGTTGTGCTCGTTTTAATCGGGATGATCGGGCTGCTAACCGCATGCATCGCGTATGCGGTTGCCCTCGCGGTCAAGAGTGAGAACACCTACGCGCCGATCGTCTTCACATCGGCGCTACCGCTGCTCCTCTTGTCCGGCGTACTTCTTCCGATGAGCATCGCACCGAGATGGCTGCAGATCATTGCGGAATTGAACCCGCTGCTCTACGCAGTAGACGCCGCGCGTAATGTCTTCCTGGGCAACCTGAGCGATCCGAGCGTAGCGAAGGGGGTCGCCATCCTGTTAGTTATCTCAGTCGGAGCTGTGATCATCGGGGCGCGCCAGTTCAATCGCGCAGTCGCCTAGTTGTAGCTGCGTTCGGTCGAGGATGGCCAACCATTCCACCGGACCAAGCCCAGGCTTGGAGATGGACGACACTAGTTACAGAGCTAGAAATGCATCTCGGACTAGGCCGCCAAGGCGAAGAACACTATCTTCTGCGAAAAAGTCGCGGGCATATTGGATCTCGATTGCTAGTTCACCATCAGCATTCACTCGCGGACTGAAAAACAGCGGCCACCGTCGGATCTCCTCAATCAGACTGGCGGGCAAGCTCTCCGGGGCTCGTGAGAATAGAGGCGTCGGATTGCTTGAAGCGGATAGCCGGAGGGACCCCCCAAGATTGTTGTAACAGATCTGCGGCGTGCCCAGCTCCCTTAGCTTGAGCCGCACGTCATCCTCACCAAAGCAGCGCAAATATCCAAAGTTCGCGCCGTATGCGGGGAGTTCGGAGAACGATCGCTGCACTCCCAGCAGGGTGCCTCGCATGTCTGCAGCCGGCTCAAACGCGATTGGAAACGTGTAGATGTACAGACCTAGCGCGCGGGAGACATCGCGACCCCAGACGGCCTCATACCGCCCATGGCTGAACATCTCCATACAGATCGACGCGACATCGGGTCTCCACTGTCGGAACGACAATACGATTGCAGCAATGACCCCCTCGTTCATGGTGGCATTGAATTGTGTTCGCAAGCGATTTCGGAGCCGGTGAAGCCGGTCGCGTGCCAGCGAGAACTCGAAGATTGCTTGGGGCATTGAGGTCTCGTCGTTCACATCCGCATCTCTTGTCAATGGAGGCGCATGCTGCCGCAGCCAGAACCCGAGCTCGGCATCGATGTCAAGTGTCTGGTTCGCTTCAAGCCGGTGCCTCACACAAGAGGCGTATGAGACCGATTGCGTTTCGGCTGCTTGAGTCTTGCCGAAGGCTTGCCGACGCCACGCGCTCCGAAGTGCATCGACTAGAAGTCCCATTCCGAAGGCATCCACCACAAAGTGACTCGCCACCAGGCACAAGCGCGTTTGCTGGGATCCAAGATCGATCAGGGTCGCGCTCACTACCACGCCATCGGCTGCGTTCACCGCTTGCCGCGCCTGTGATACAGCCTTAGCGATAAACAGATCGGGTGGTTCGTTGCTGCTTACGACGACTCCGAAATGTAGCGAGAGTTCGGGATCATCGGGTCGAAATTCAAGCGCGCATTCGTTATCGACGTTTCGCATTCGTGTTCGCAGAGCGTCATTAGCGGCAATGACATCGAGCAGAGAGCGCCGAATGCTTTCCGGATGGACACCGGGCGGGGTGGTTAAGAGGACCGCGATGCAAAAACTGTTCGGATGGATTGCGAGATCCGACAGGATCTCCCGGTGAGTTGCCGTTAGAGGCAAGAGTTGAAGACTTTCCCGACCAGCTCGCACTGTTTCTTTTCTGCGGTCCACGTAGCGAGCCAGTTTCTGGATGGTGTCCTCCTTCAGAACCGAGCCGACTGTGACCTCCAGTCCGGCGCTTTGTGCCTCGGAGGCAATCTGCACGGCGACCAACGAGTCTCCTCCGAGAGTTGCGAAGCTGTCGTTCACTCCAACTCTCTCAAGCCCAAGCTGGCGTGACCAGATCCTCTGCAGGATTCGTTCGGGAGTGGTGAGCGGTTCTCCAGGGATCACCGATTTAGCCTCCACACAAAGCCCGGGCGCAGTCTTCCTTTGACATGAATGGCCTAGTCGATGCCCATAACCTCCAGGTTGGCTCGTCGGCAATGGTGAACTGTTGTCGCAGCTCGATCAGGGAGTTCAGCGATCCTGCGGTAACCGCGTTTAGCGCCCTGTTCCGCGACATGAGCCGAGCGAGCTGCAGCAAAGTTGGTGGCTCGTCTCAGTCTAGTCTCGAGCTCGGCCTTGCGAAGATCGGTCAAGATGTGACTGTAGACACCCCTCACCGGTTGATCCCCGTCCCGACCGCTCGCGAGAACCGTGGACCAAGTCCGGATCGCTGTCAAGCAGTGTCAGGAAACAGGGCTCTCCGACGATCGGCAAGAAATTTTGCCGGACCTTCGTCTGAGGAATCGGCCTCCTGGCCGCCTGCACCCGTCGCACCCGATTCAATAAGCGACATCGACCACGGGGTCATCGTGGCCGCCGAGGCGTCGCAGAGCCGTTTCGTTGTGTCCGGATACCCTGACGTGCCTGCCGGCATGCGCCAGTCCGAAGCGAGGCATATTGGCGTAGATCGCCTCGAAGCGTCCAGGCTCGACCAGGAAGGTTTCGTGCCACACACCCACACTGCGCTGCTTGCCAATCGTGCCATTGAACACTTTCCACGACCGCAGGTGGGGGGCGGCATCGCCGCGGGCGAATTTGTTCAAATCCTCGAACGACTTCCAGTAGGTGAGAAGCACCGGAGCCCTGTTTCGCATCGAGATAAAGTACTCGGCGGAGAGAAATCCCGTCTCTGGATGAGCGTACAGATAGCGAATCATCTCCACCATCGCTCGGCCGACGGCCCACCAGTCCAGGAACCTCCAGAAGCGATTGATGCGCATGCCGACAAGGAACACCACAAGCTGATGTTCCACGCCGGCTGAATAGCGACCTATGTATACCTTCGCGATATGTTCTTTCCTTGGCAGCTGTTGCGCGCCCGCTGTGTGCCTCGACAGATCTGATTTTGTGCGACCATGACAGTCACAGCAAGCAACGCAAGCACTCGGTCGAGAGGCCTAGCTCAAGTCGAGACCCAGACTCATAGTTTGGGGAGTTGTGGTATCCGGTACATTGGCGCAGCCTTCCTTCAGGACTCCGGCTGATGTTCTCATCGACCAAGCGCAGCGCCGGCCGTTCGAGGTCGCTTTGGTTCAGCATGATCGGGCCACTCTCACTTTTGGGCAGTGGATGGCCCGGGCCACCGACGCTGCCAACTGCCTGACCGACCTTGGGATCAGGAAGGGCTCGCGGGTGGCACTCCTCGCGGGGAATCCTCACCTTCTCGACAGCGCCATCGCGTATATAGGCATCCTCATGTGTGGCGGAACCGTCGTCACGCTTTGCGAGTCGGCGACCGCACATGAGATCGAGCAGGCGGTCATGTCTACCGGCGCAAAGCTGATCGTCGGCCCGCAGCATGTCGCGATTCGACTCCGGGTCCGGCAGGTCTCCTTCGAAGAGACCAACCGTGCTTCAGACGTTGAGTTCTCGAGCAGGGCTGACCCGTCCTCTACAGCGGACATCGTCTTCACGTCTGGAACGACCGGCCGTCACAAGGGCATCGTGTCAAGCAACTGGAACGTAGTGGTCACGGCGGCGGCCGCGTCGGTTCCATCGCAGTTGAAGACTCTTGTCCACGGGATCCCGTTGCACACATATGCCGGGCTCCATGTCGGCCTCCTGCGCTGCCTGGTTCATGGCATTCGGCACAGGGTCCTGCGCGCCTTTGGTGCGGCAGCCTTGGTCGGCGCGATAGGCGAAGAACGTGCCGACATGATCTACCTGACGCCGACGATGGCCAAATTGTTGACAACCCTCCCAACCTTGGAAGAATCGTCTTTGCGCTCCGTTCGCCTGGCCTATTGCTTTGGCGCGCGAGCGGATCCAGGCGTGCTCGCCGCTCTCGACCGGATCCTTTCGCGTGGAGTCGTTGTCAACGTCTATGGCATCACCGAAGCAGGCGGCGCTTTCGTTGCAATGCCGTACCATCCCTTGCGACCCGAGTCGGTCGGGAAGCCAGTTGATGGGACGCGGGTGCGTGTCTGCGATGTTGACCGACGTGATCTGCCTCCAGGGAAAGACGGCGAGATCTGGCTCTCATCTGCTGCGACCGCAAGTCGGCGCTACATTGCAGAGGCGCCGGCGGCGGGCCGTGACGTGTTTGTGGGAGGTTGGACCAGAACTGGCGATCTGGGTCACCTCGACCTCGAGGGATACCTTTATATAACCGGCCGGCGAAAAGAGATCGTCAACATGGGTGGGACCAACGTATCGGCTGTCGAGCAAGAAACCGTCCTCCTCCGGCATCCGGACGTTGTGGAAGTTGCTGTCATTGGTCGACCGGATCCGCTGCTGGGAGAACAGGCCGTTGCCGCAGTTGTTCTTCGGCAGAGAGCGGAGCTCGCAAGCATTGAGAAGTATGCGGCGTCTTGCTTCGGTAGCAAACTGATGCCTGAATTCAAGATCGTTGGCGCCCTGCCAAGGAATGCGCTAGGCAAGGTGATGAAATACGAACTCATACAGATGCTGTTTGACCGAGAACAATCCGCGCTGAGCGACTAGATGCGAGGGCAGTCGATCAACGACACAATCGGTGACCTCTGTGCCGAGATACTCGATATTGCACAGCTCGATGCTTCCTTGTCGTTCATTGATCTTGGAGGCGACTCAATTGCGGCCATGAGGTTCATCAGCCGAATTGGCTCTCTATTTCGCCTCGACGTGGCCATCCGCGATGTCTTTGAGGCTGCCAGCCTTGATGAATTGAGCGCCAGGATCGGCGAATTGGTGGAAGAGGACCAGGACAAGCTTTCCCTCATGGATCAGATGATTGGTGGGACGTTTGAGTAGACCCTAGATATATCCGTTTCATGCCTCCGCGCCGGTTTCTCCATCATGGGTGTCGACCCGCCATTTGTAGATAAGCTGCATGGAACTCTCCAGGACCATCTGTCGACATGCCTGGCGCGCTAACTTGCCACTTGAAGTCATCGGCATGCTTCGGGCCGGCAGTGCATAGATCGCGAAGGGCCGTACGCCGTGTACCCGAGCCACTCGCCGCCGCACCTCGTCGACTATCGGCTCAACAGCCTCCACAGAAGGCCGAAGCTCGAAAGCAATCGACAGCTCTTCTCCGTTCGTCCCTGCCTCGGCGAACACCGCAACCCGTCGGGGCCTGATGTCAGGCGAGCATTCCTGTGCGGTCGCCTCGATGTCTGGCGGATAGTAGTTCTGGCCGCGAACGATGACGATGTCTTTGAGCCGGCTCGTGAGATATAGCTCTCCATCAAACAAGAACCCGAGATCGCCTGTTCGCAAGTAGCCGCCACCGACGGCTTGGCCACTTAGCCGAGCCTCGAACGTGGCCTTCGTCTCCTGTGGTCGGCCCCAGTAGCCGGCAGCCAGGCTATGCCCGCGAACCCACACTTCGCCGACACATCGTTCCGGCAGTCTTTGCCGCGAAGCCGGATCGACGATGGCCACTTCGAGGCCGGGCAGCGGCGACCCCAGGTTGGTCAACTCATCGCCGCCTTCCGCCGCCTCAGGAGCCGTGAGCTCCTCGGCAACGCCGTGGGCGAGTTCTTCTCTGGAAACCGTCAATGACCGTCGCCGTGTCTGGTGGCCGTAGGTGACGCAGAGGGTTGCCTCAGCCAGGCCGTAGACCGGACAGATCGACTCCAGCCTGAGTCCAGCCGGCGCGAAGGTGTCGAAGAACCGCTGCATCGACGACCATCGGACTGTTTCCGACCCGTTTTGGACGAGCTCCCAGCAACTGAGATCGAGGTTTGAGATCTCGTTGGCAGAGATGCGTTGCGTGCAGAGTTCGTAAGCAAAGTTGGGACCTCCGCTGATGGTCGCGCAGTGTCTGGATATAGCCTCCAACCACTCCATCGGCCGCTCGATGAACGTCATCGGCTGCATCAATATCGATGGATATCCGAAGAGGAGAGGTCGGAACACACCAGCGATCAAGCCCCAATCGTGGTAGAGCGGCAACCAGCTGACCGTGCGGGTTCCGCGGTGGACCGGAAACCGACGTGCGGACTGGCTCAGGAATGCCAGCAAGCAGTCGTGCGTGATCATCACTCCTTTTGGCGCCGACGTTGAGCCGGATGTGTACTGCAGGTACGCCAGACCAGCACCACATGGGATCGGCTCGGCCGGGGCTGTCACCGCCTGGCTGGCATCGGCCAGTGTGAGCACTGGCACGCGCGATAGCATTTCGGGATCGTGCGTCTTGATTCGTTCCCGTTCGTTCCGGTCCGTCAGCGCAATCGCGGGCCGACAATCCTCGATGATGCCGATCAGGCGCGCACGATATGCCATTGATTCCAAAGCTGGAACAGGGACGGCCACTAACCGGGCAGAGATGCATGCCAGAAGCATTCCAACGGCCGTTTCAAGGTCATGGCATGAAATCAGCGCGCGCCGGCCGACCAGGTCGCGGTTGGTCAACTCCTGGGCCAAGTCGACCACGCGACGAAACAACTGCCCGTTCGTAACCTCCCGCGCCTCAGAGCCGCTCCGCCCCTGGAAGATTAGAGCCACCTGATCAGGAAGCGCCCTCGCTCGGATTGCAAGCGCCTGAACGAGCGCGGGTGCCTCGAGCTCTGCTGCTGTTTGCGCCATCAACGCTCAACCTTACGTTGGGTCGTCAATCCATTCCAGCGCTGCTGTGGTGCGCCCGCGCTAACTTGACCCGCTCCAGGACATCGCAGAAATTGGCGAAGAGAGACGCACGGCACGTGGATTTGCTCGCAACTGCGGGGCGACCGCTAGATTTTTGCGCTCAGGAGCTGGCGCTGCTGAGTCCAGACGAGCGCCGGCAGCAGTCGGTGGAGTGGAACCAAACGGCGCAGGAGTTCCCCCGCCAGGGTCTGCGTCCACGAGCTCGTGGCGGCCCAGGCCACGCACGCCGGAGGCGGGGGGCGGTCGTCTACGGGGAACGCTCCTTGGGCCACCCCCAGTTCGACGGCGCGGCCAACCGGCTGGCCTGGCGATTGCGTGTCTTGGGGCAGGACCGGAGCGTCGGGTGGGCGCCTGCCTGGAGCGTTCGCTGGAGCTGCTCGTGGGGATGCTGGGTGTGCTCAACGCTGGGGCCGCCTATGTACCCCTGGAGCTCGGCTATCCGCTTGAGCGGCAGGCCCACATGATGGAGGACAGCGAGCGGGCTGTTGTCCGGCGCATCGTGCGGGCACTTTCATGGAGTGTGGGGCTCGCATGAGCGCGACACCTCACGCCGCAATCGTGGTTCCCACAATACGAGAGGACAACATCCGTACGTTTGTCCAATCTTGGGAGCCAGAGTTGGGGACCCATCGGCTAATCGTCATTGAAGACAACCCGGAGCAGACCTTCACTCTGCCGAGCTGGGTCGAGCACTATGCATGGCGCGACATTGACTCTCAATTGGGCGAGGCCGCGTGGATCATTCCGCGCCGGTCGGATTGCATTCGATCGTTTGGCTACATTCTTGCAGTCGAGCAGCCATGCGATCTGGTTGTGACCCTCGATGATGACTGTTACCCCGAGGATGATTACCCACAGGGCTACCTGTGCGCAATGGGTCGTGCCATCGCAACTGCATGGGAGGACGACCGATGGTGGAACACACTCGGAGGATCTATCTTTCCTCGCGGTTACCCCTACGCAATTCGCGAAGTGCGATTGCCGACGGCTGTTCACCATGGGCTCTGGTCTCACGTGCCAGACCTTGATGCCCTTACACAACTCAATAATCCGGACTATCGAACGTCGCCTGCATCAACCGTCCATCGTGTCCCGTATGGTCGATTCTTCCCGATGTGTGGGATGAATCTTGCGTTCCGACCAGAGTTTGCACCCGTGATGTACTTCCTGCTGATGGGCAGGTCGTCGGCCGGCGGATCGTGGCTATATGACCGTTTCGGTGACATATGGGCCGGCATCTTTGCGAAGAAGATCGCAGACCATCTCGGATTTGCAATTTCCTCTGGAGCGCCTTCTGTACGCCACTGTCGCGCATCAAGTGCGGAGGTGAATCTTATTAAGGAAAAGCCGGCTTATCCTACGAACGAACTCTTGTGGCGCCGCGTCTCTCAGGTTCAGCTGGTATCGCGTTCACCGGCAGCATGTTACGTAGAGCTGGCATCCAAGTTGCGCATGGAAGGCAGGTATTGGAGGACCCTGAGGCGGGCCATGATCACATGGTCCAAGTTATTTGCGGCGGCCCGCGACGGTGACCCCCACGTGTCGCGCAATGGCAATGAGAGCCAGGTGCGGGGGCGGCCATGGAAGCGTTATGTCTGCCCTTGACATGACCCCGATTCTTACGTCAGCCCGACCAGGGACGACCCTTCAGATAAATATCTGCGCCGATGACTATGGATTCGCAGGGGCGACCTGTCGTGCTCTCGTAGAGACTCATCGTGCGGCGGTCGATGAGGTGCTGTTGGTTGTCGATTGTTGCGCGGGAAGCAATGCAGATGATCATTGGCCCGACAAGGCTCTTCTGATACGAGAGATAGCTAACAATCTTCATGCCGATGGCGTATGCGATCGAGTTCTGTTTCTAGAGCGTGATGGTGAGCTACATGCGCACCTTTGGACCGAATACTTTGGCAGCGCGATGCAGTGCTCCTTTGGTTATAACAGCCGCATAGTATCGAGCTACCTGGCTGGTTTGGAGTTCGCGACCAACCGCTATGTAGTCCATTTCGACGGCGACATGTTGTTGTATCAAGAACCGGGGTTTGACTGGATTGGCGAAGCGCGGACTCTGATCGACCAGCATCCTGGCGCCGTCTCAGCGACACCCCTGACCCATCCCCCGATACCGGGGCGGACTGAATGCCACGAAGCTCTGACGATATGGAAGCATACGCCGCTGCTATCGCTTGAGATGGGCTGGCGCAGCGACTGGCTGAGCACGCGGTGTTTTCTGCTCGATCGCCACAAGCTAGACGACTATCTGCCACTAATCGAATCAAATGGGATATTGACGGAAGAGGAGCTCCGACGACATTTCGGATTTTTCCCGCCGACTCTAGAGCACATCTTGTCCCGAGGTATTAGCCGGGCGGGAGGATGGCAGTACCACATAAGCGACGTAAGGGCTTGGCTTCTACATCCACAACACAAGCCGCCCCGTTATCTCAAGCTGGTGCCGTCTGTGATCCAGCTGGTACAGCAAGGAAGGATACCCGTTGAACAGTGTGGGGAAAGAGAGATTCAACTCGAAGCATGGGAAAGGTTCATCGCGAGTGTTTACGCCACGCCGGGGATTTCGCTTGGCTCATTGGCGGAGATGTCTCGACAGCACTCAATGGACCTTGCGTTGGATGGATGTTAGACGGCGCCGGTGATCAGCGCTCTATTGCCGCCCGAAATTGCAGTCGAGGTAGCCCGAAGGGAGGATTGGACGGCGCGACTGCTTCCAGCTGAGCAAGCGGTTATGGCTGGCGCGGTGGAGAAGCGACTGCGTGAGTTCACTGCCGGGCGCAGTTGCGCACGCCGTGTGTTGACGCAGCTCGGTTGGCCCGACTTTCCGATTGTGACCGGGACTTCCCGGGAGCCGGTCTGGCCAACCGGAATCACCGGAAGCATCACCCATTGCCACGGCTATTGCGCGGCCGCAGCGGCGAGAACAACGGAAGTCCTTAGCTTGGGGATCGATGCTGAACTACTGTCATCGTATCCAGAAAACGTCGCGGCAATGATCTCGTCTGAAGCAGAGCGCCGCCAAGCCGAATCGCTTTTGCAATCCAACTGGATTGGACTCGTGTTTAGTGCCAAAGAGTCCACATATAAGGCATGGCATCCGTTGACTAAATGTTGGCTGGACCATCGTGACGTCGAGCTCATTTTCGACATGGAGCATTCAACGTTTACCGCCCGGATCGACTTGGCGCCTGGGGATGATGCGCCCTTCCTCAGCTCGCTCCGTGGGCGGTTCGCGGTGAGCGGGAAGCGGATATTCACTGCCGTGGTGGTCCCAGTCGAGACTTGCGGAAGCCCGCAGTCGCCTGGGTGAGGGGCACACGTATGCGTCGGTAGGTTGGCTGCCGGAGTGCCTGTGGTGCGTAGAAAGTCCAGCGATTGCCGACTGACGCGGGACCTGGAATCAAGAGAAGCCTGGGAGTGATCCGAGTAGACCGCGAGCCTTTGTTGGGTCGGCGACATGCGAAGTTACGCCGCTTCGCGAGTACTCGGTGAGGCCGAAAAGCTTTCGCTCGCGCACGATCGTGCTAGCCGCCGACGTTGGCCTTGGATCGGGTCCAACGAGACCAAGCGCCATGTGGGTGTAAGAGGGCAAAACTCGATCCGGCCCGCTGCGGTCGGACTTTTGCCGCCTCACACCACCCGGACGGATGATCAGAAATCGGCGGCTAGCTCGAGCTGCCTCTGAACGAGGCCAACATCGGGCAAGTTCAACGAGTAGTGCACGAGAATGTTGGCTAGCAGTCAGTCCAACAAAGGAGAATCTCATGGAGCTGACCCTCGACGACGTCACGGCTCGCTGGAACCTTCTGCACCACAGGTTCTACCGGCGTTGGACACAAGGCACCCTGACTCGGGATGAACTCTGCGACTAGGTCAAGCAATACGCGCACGTAGTTCGAGCGGTCCCGGTTTGGCTTGAGCAGGTCGGCGGCGGTAACACCGATCAGCTCGCACACCACGTCGAAGAGGAGCGGTCCCACGTCGCGCTCTGGAACAAGTTTGGCGAGGCACTGGGTTTGAGCGCCGACGCGATTCGCATTGCGCCGGCAAACGGAGCCACGGCCAAGTTCATACAGCGCGGTGATGAGCTTGCGGGGAAAGGCGAGGCGGCACCTGTGGTCTGGGCGTTGGAGGTGCAAGCCCCCGCAGTCGCCGGAGCCAAGCTTGCTGGGTTGCGCGACTTCTATGGAATCAGTCCGGACTCCGGAGGCGAGTACTTTGTCGTCCATCAGTATCTGGACCTCGAACATTCAGCTGAGCTCCGAGCAATTTGCAGGTACGGCTCCCAAACCGCGGCGGCCGTAATGTCAGAGGCGTTGTGGGATCTGCTCACTTCAGTCAAGCTTTCGAGCTAGCGCTATAGCCCGAGGTCTGCCTATCCGCTTAGCTCCGCTCTGGCGAAGGGGCCCATGACTTGGAGTTAGGCGCCGGTGTGCTCGGAGAGGCTACCTTGCTTTCGTGGTGAGTCGCGCATGACACATTCGGTGACCATTGAGACATCCCGACTCTTGCTCCTTCCGTGGACCGACCGGTACGGCCAGGATCTAGCCCGAATCTACGCAGATCCGGAAGTGATCGTTCAGACAACCTACCGACGACCGCTCTACCGCAACGAGTCTTTGGAGATCTCCACTCGGAGCTGCCTACTGTGGCAGGACTTCGGCTTCGGACCGTGGGCGGCGATCGAGAAGGTCAGCGGGAACTGGGTTGGCCGGATCGGCCTGAACCTTCTTGTTGACTGGCCCCTCCAGGACAAGTGGGAGGTCGGTTGGCTGCTCGATCGGCAGTACTGGGGTCGAGG
>Ga0070698_100002211_pt1 | contig 21555 bp, 24 predicted proteins | sample KBSK1502metaG_FD_65477 | JGI IMG/M metagenome (GOLD analysis project Ga0070698, IMG submission 65477) | Corn, switchgrass and miscanthus rhizosphere microbial communities from Kellogg Biological Station, Michigan, USA - KBS K1-50-2 metaG | ecosystem: Host-associated > Plants > Roots >...
ACGGTGGTCAATGACTTCGAGGTCGAGCACACCTTCGAGGACCTCGGACGGCGGACGATGCGTCTCAACGCCAGCCTCGTGCTTCGAGTGACCGCGACGGATGATCCGTTGATCCTCCTCGCCATCGAGGACATCACCGCCGCGAAGGAGCTCGAGCGGGCGCGTGCCGCGCTCGTCGAGCGCGAGCAGGTCCTGCGCGCGGTCGCCGAACAGGCGACCCAGGCGAAGGATCGATTCCTCGCGGTCCTGTCGCATGAGCTGCGGAGTCCGCTCCAATCGATGCTGGGCTGGGTGCGGATGCTCCGGTCGGGGCACCTCTCCACGGCGAATACCGATCGGGCGTTGAACGTGATCGAGCGCAACACCGTCCTGCAGGCTCGGCTGATCGAGGACTTGCTCGATGTCTCGCGGATCACGGCCGGCGTGCTGCAGCTCGATCTCGCACCGATGTCGGTCGCGTCGACGGTACAGACCGTGATCGAGAATCTGCGGCCGGCGGCCAACGCGTTGCGGATCCGACTCGTCCTTTCGATCGAGGATGAAGTCGGCCCGATCAAGGGCGACGTCGCGCGGGTGCAACAGATCGTCGGCAATCTCGTGGCCAACGCGATGAAGTTCACGCCAAGCGGCGGCCGCATCGAGGTTCGGATCGCCCGCCGCGGCTCCGATGTCGAGATACGGGTCAGCGACACGGGCGTGGGGATCTCGGCCGACCAGCTGCCGCAGATCTTCGCTCCGTTCGGCACGGAGCCTCGGAAGCGGAGTCGCGGTGGCCTTGGCCTTGGGCTCGGGATCGCCCGACATCTGGCGGAGCTGCACGGCGGGGTGCTCAATGCCGCCAGCACCGGCCTGGGTCAGGGGGCGACCTTCACAGTGACGCTGCCACTGACCATTGCACGTTCTGCGGCCGATGAGGTGACGGCCGGGGGAGTGTCCGGCCCGGCGGACGGTCTCGCGGGACGGCACGTGCTTGTCCTTGAAGACGATCCCGATGTACGAGAGGTGATCACTGTGATGCTCGAGGACAGTGGCGGCGTGGTAACGGCCACCGCCACCGTCGCGGCCGCCTTGAGCGCGCTCGAGGTCCTGCGGCCCGATGTCCTGTTGAGCGATCTCTCACTTCCGGGGCGTGACGGGTATGACTTCATCCGCAGCGTGCGCGAGCTGGACGCAGCACACGGGGGATCGATCCCCGCGATCGCGCTGACGGCCTACGCCAGCACCGAGGATCGGGAGCGCGTCATGGCGGCCGGCTTCCAGAAGTACCTGGCGAAGCCGATCGACCTCCCCGAGCTCCTGGCGGCGATCGTGATGCTCACCGACGATCCGAGCTCCGACCTCGATAGCTCTGATCCGAGTCCCACCGCTCGCGCCGCGTAGGCGACTGTCGCGGCGAGCAAGTGACCGGAAGCTGGTGGTCCTATTCGACTAGCGTGATGGGCGAAAGGGGGAGCGCATGAACCTCAACGGACTCTTGATCGGCAGCGAGGATCCACGGCGACTGGTCGACTACTACACGAAGCTGTTCGGCAAGCCCCTCTGGGACGCCGGCGGGTACGTCACCTGGCAGGTCGGCAATGGTTCGGTCACGGTCGGTCCGCACGATCAGGTGAAGGGCAAGAACCCGACACCCGGTCGATTGATCTGGAATATCGAGACGCCTGACGTGAAGGGCCAGTTCGAGAAGTTCAAGTCCGCCGGCGCGACCGTCGTCAAGGAGCCCTATCAAATGGGCGAAGAGCCGGGCCAGCAGATGTGGATCACCACGTTCGCCGATCCGGACAACAACTACTTCCAGCTCACCAGCCCGATGGAGATCCCATCGGAGAAGCGCGACGCCGATTCCGAGGCGAGGGTCGGCTCGGCTCGTTAGCTCACGTGGGTGGCGGCTGAACGAGGCCGCCACCCATCCGACTCAAGGCTCTATGTTTCTTGCCGCTTCGCACCCTGGAGGGGTGGCAGAGCGGTCGAATGCGGCGGTCTTGAAAACCGCTGAAGTCGCAAGGCTTCCGTGGGTTCGAATCCCACCCCCTCCGCACGTTTGAGCACCGATCCGGTTGACGTATCGGCGGTAGTCTCCGGAAAATGCGACCCCTTCGGTACTCCATCAACGTCACGTTGGACGGGTGCTGCGACCATCGCGCGATCCCCGCTGACGAAGACTTGCATCGACACGCGGCCGAGATCCTCAACCAGGCCGATGCCCTTCTCTTTGGCCGGGTGACGTACGAGATGATGGAGTCGGCGTGGCGGCCACCGGCGCCGCCGGGAGCGAGACCCGATTGGATGGAACCCTTCGCCCAGACGATCAACGCGGCGAAGAAGTACGTCATGTCGAGCACCTTGGAGCAGGTCGATTGGAACGCGCAGCTCGTGCGCGGGGATCTGGGCAACGCCGTTCAGCAGCTCAAGCGGGAACAAGGCAAGGGACTGCTCGTGGGAGGGGTGAAGCTCCCACTGGCGTTGACGGAGCTCGGATTGATCGATGAGTACGAGTTCGTGGTGCATCCCAGGCTCGCGGGCCACGGGCCGACGTTGTTCGCGGGGCTATCGAAACATGTCGATTTGCGGCTGGTGAGCCGGCTGGAGTTCGGCTCCGGGGCCGTGGCGATGCGGTACGAGCCAAGAAGGTAGCCGCCGGCGAGGATCGGACAAGCCTCGACCGCTGAGACTCTCGTCAGGCAGCGAGCTGGATCAGCGCCCGTGCCTGCTCGTCGCTGAGGTCCTGGCCGTGAACGTCTCGCACGTGCAGCATCGCCATGCGGACGATCTCCGCTTCGTCGCGGCTTCGCACCTCGAAGCCGCATGGGCAGCGGATGCTCTTTATCGGATCGGTCACGAGCCTCGTGCTACCACTTGTTCCAGTCGGAGTCCACCCAGACCGCCACCTCGGGTTGGCTGTCGAACAGCTTGCCGAAGAACTCTTGGATCTGCGGGGATGCCGCGAACGTCTGGAGCCCCTCGAGCGTGCTCCACTCGTCGATGCCGAGGAAGGCCTTCGGGTCCTGCGGGTTCAGGAACACCCGGTGGGTGAGGTCTCCGGCTTGCTTCGCCTGATCCTTGGTGGCCCCGGTCACGTCGTCGTGGTACTTCTTCGCGGCGGCGGGGCTCTCCTTCAAGCGTGCTCGGACCGTGACGGTGTACTTCATGGTCGCTCCTCCTTGAGAATCGTTGCGGGCATCGTGCGACCCGGTCCTTGTGCTTTCCTTGCGACATGCGGATCAACATCTGCGGGGCCTTGTCGATCGAGAGCGGCTCGACGGTCATCGACGAGCACGATCTCCCCGGGCGCCAAGGGCGGCGCCTGTGGGCCTACATCGTCCTCAACCGCCGCCGGCAGGTCGGACGGGACGAGCTCTCCGGCGCGCTGTGGGGCGAGGAGATACCCGACGCCTGGGACGCCAGTCTGAACGCGGTCGTCAGCCGCGTGCGCGCGGCGCTCGATCCGCTCCCGGACGTCGAGCTGCGCGGCATGACCGGGAGGTACGAGCTTCGTCTCCCGGCCGACGCGGTCATCGATCGCGAGCGCGCGTGGGACGCCATCCACCACGTGCAGGCGATCCGAAGGCGCGGCGATCTCCGGAGCGCCTGGACCGAGGCGGTCATCGCGCACGAGATCGCGGCGCGGGACTTCCTTCCTGGGGAGTCCGGTGCGTGGATCGAGGCTGAACGCCGCCAGCTCCGCGGCGTGGCGCTGCAGGCGCTCGAGGCCGTCGTGGAGGCGGACCTCGAGCAGCAGCGTCCCGGCGAGGCGGAGCGCGCCGCGAGAACGCTCATCGGCCTTGACCCGCTCCGCGAGTCCGGGTATCGGCTCCTGATGCGCGCGCTTGCGGATGGGGGCAACGGCGGCGGCGTGGGCGCTGTTCTCGAGGAGTGCCATGCCGCGCTCGCGAGCGCAGGGACGGAGCCGTCCGACGAGACGAAACGTGTGGCGAGGGAGGCGGCGCGTCGTGGGCGGAGCTGACAACGCGGGCCGTCTGCGGCGATGGCTGTACTGGGGCGCGACGATCTGGTTGACGCTCGAGCTCGCGGTCGGCGGCGCGATCGACTTGCTGCGCGGCCGCGAGATGGTGTTCACCGGCGCCGGCGTCGATGAGGTCGTGTCGTCGCTCGGCTATCCCGTCTACATCCTCTTGTTCCTCGGGGTCTGGAAGATCCTCGGTGCGGCGGCGATCATCGCGCCCGGATTCCCGCGACTGAAGGAGTGGGCCTACGCCGGGAGCTTCTTCCAGATCACCGCTGCGGCGGCGTCACACGCCCTTGTCGGCCACGATCTCACGATGCTCATCTACCCGATCGTCATCACGGTCATCACCCTCGTGTCCTGGGCCCTCCGGCCGCCGGATCGAACGCTGCGCGCCGCTTGACATATTCCGATATCGACATATATTCTCGACCCCATGGCCCGACTCGCCACCACCGCCGACGCCTTCAACGCGGTCGCTGAGCCGCAGCGCCGACGGATCCTGACCCTCCTCAAGGGGCGCGAGCGCCCGGTCAACGAGCTGGCACATGCGCTGCGCATCACGCAGCCGCGGACCTCGAAGCACCTTCGCGTGCTGCGCGAGGTGGGGCTCGTAGACGTCCGTGAGGCGGGGCAGCAGCGCCTCTACCGCCTCGATGCACGGGGTCTTCGACCCGTCCACGACTGGGTCGCCGGCTTCGAGCAGCTCTGGGGCCAGCGGTTTGATCAGCTCAACGAGTACGTGAAGCAACAGCGGAAGGAGCGCGCAGATGGCAGTGGGCGCTAGCACTCAGCCGGAGGCCGATCGCGAGATCCTCGTATCGCGGACCATCGAAGGCCCGCGGACGCTCGTGTTCGACGCCTTCGCGGACGTCGCGCATTTGGCGAAGTGGTGGGCGGTTCCCAGCGGATCCCGCATCACCACGCGAACGTTCGACTTCCGCCCGGGTGGCGTCTGGGACTCGACGATCCACGTTCCTGGGGGCGCCGAGTACCCGAACTACCTCGTCTGGAAGGAGATCGCGCCGCCGGAGCGCATCGTCTGGATGTATCACGGGATGGGGAAGGACGACCCGAACCCGGTGAAGACGATCCTCACCCTCGCGGAGCGCGGCGCTGTGACCGAGGCCACGCTCCGTTTGGTCTTCAGCAGCAAGGAAGAGCGCGACGAGAAGTTCGCGAAGTATCACGCCGCCGCGGGCGCACGGCAGGCGCTCGACGCGCTGGCCGCACATGTCGGAAAGGAGCGGTAGCGATGAAGACGATGACGTGCAAGCAAATGGGTGGACCATGCGATATGGCATTCCACGGAACGAACGCGGATGAGGTCATCAAAGCGCAAGATCGGCACTTGAAAGAGATCGTCGCGAGCGGCGACAAGACGCACGAAGCCGCCCTGAAGGCTATGCAGGGTCGGTGGAAGAACCCCGTGGGAGGCATGGGGTGGTACATGAAGACGAAGAAGGCCTTTGCGGCTCTTCCCGAAGACCGCTGAGCTGGGAGAGGACCCGGCCGTTACAACCGCGCGAGTCCGCGCGCGATACCGATCGCGACGATCAAAGGCAGCAACAGGAACGCGAGCGCGCGCCTGTGGCGACGGCGGAATCGGCGTCGGATCATCGACGGAACGCTACCGCCATAGGCAGCGCCGGGCGCACCTTGTAGCATCCGCCCCGAGGTCACGGGAGGGGACCTCGCTTGATGCCTCTTTCGGTCGCCGGTGTGGCAACTGGATAGAGGAGGGTTGAATGGCACCACGTACCGCAGCGATGCCCGCTCAGCGCAACTGGTTCGACAGCTACTTCAAGGTGACCGAGGCCGGCTCCACGATCGGCACCGAAGTACGCGGCGGACTGACCAACTTCCTGGTCATGTCGTACATCCTCGTCGTCAACGCGGTCATCCTCTCGAGCGCCGGCCTTCCATTCCCTGGCGTCGTCGCGGCGACGGCGATCATGGCAGCACTCTTCACCGGCGGCATGGCCCTCTGGGCGAACTACCCGTACGCGGGCGCGGCGGGCCTTGGGATCAATGCCGTCGTCGCGTTCGGCCTCGTGAAGGGCGCGGGTCTTCCCTGGCAGGCGGCGATGGGCGTCGTCACGCTCGAGGGCGCGGCGATCTGCGTCGCGATGGCCCTTGGCATTCGGAAAGCGCTCATGGACGCCGTGCCGTATCAGATCAAGCTCGGCATCGGTGCCGGCATCGGCGCGTTCATCTTCTTCATCGGCGCGTTCAACGGCGGCCTCGCGATCGGCACCGGCAATCCGTCCGACCCGGTCGCGCTCGGCAACTTCAACACCGGCACGATCATCGTCACGATCTCGGGGCTCATCATCACGGCCGCCCTCTACGCGCGCGGCGTGAAGGGCACGCTGCTCCTCGGCATCGTCGGCGCGACGATCGTCGGCGTCCTCGTGAACGCCGCGACCGGCGGCGCGGAGTACAAGGCATTGCCGGGCGTCGCGGTCGCGCCACAGAACTGGCTCGACACTCCGGACCTCTCGACGATCGGGCAGGGCCTGAACTTCACCGTGTTCGCGAAGCTCGGCGTCATCACCGCGATCCTCACGATCTTCTCGCTCATGCTCTCTGACTTCTTCGACACCGTCGGGACCGTCACGTCGGTCGCCGCCGAAGGCGGCTGGCTGGGCAAGGACGGAAACATCCCGCGCGCCAACCGCATCTTCTGGGTCGACTCGCTCGGCGCGCTCTTCGGTGGCATCTTCGGAACGTCCAGCAACACGACCTACATCGAGTCGGGTGCCGGCGTGGCCGAGGGCGCGAAGACGGGGCTCGCGAGCCTCGTGACGGCGGTCCTCTTCCTGCTCGCGATCTTCCTCGCGCCGATCGCCGGCATCGTGCCGCCGCAGGCGACATCCGCGGCGCTCATGCTCGTCGGTTGGTTCATGTTCAAGCCGCTCCTCGACCTCAACAAGACCGGCACCGTCGACTTCGCGACGGGCTTCGCGATCCTGCTCACCGTCTTCGTGATGCCGCTCACGTACTCGATCACGAACGGCATCGGGGCCGGGTTCCTCGCGTACTCGTTCCTGAAGCTCGTCAGCGGAAAGAGCAAGGACGTCACGCTGTGGATGTGGATCTCGTCGGTGGCGTTCATCGTCTACTTCGCGGACCCATTCATCCGCAAGTTCCTCAGCTAGCGGTCCGGCACCTTTCGGACGATCGACGGGCCCTGCCACTCCGGCAGGGCCCGTTCTCGCTTTAGGCTCGCGCCATGTCCGGACGTGTCGACGCCGCGCTCGCAGCGCTGCGCGCGAAGCTCGCGGAGCTCGAGACCGTTGTGGGTGCGACGAGCGACGCCGATTGGCGGCGCGAGACCACTGCCGAGCGCTGGCCGGTGGGGCTCGTCGCGTTCCACATCGCGCGCGGCTTCCAGCGGCAGGCGGAGTTCATCGAGGCGGCTCGGGATGGACTGCGACCGCACATGTTCAGTTGGGACGAAACGAACGACCTGAATGCCATGGTCGCGGCTGCGAATCCGTCGCCGAGCCGCGACGAGGTCATCGCGCTCGCGCGATCGAGCTTCGATCGGATGGATACGGCGTTGCGCGCGATGGACGACGCCGCGCTCGCGCGCGTCGCGTTCGTGAACGAGGGTCGCGAGCGTGACACGGTCTGGGTCGCCGGTCGTCTAGCCACGGAGCACGCCCGGGGACACCTGGAGAGCATCGCGGCCACGGTCGGGGGGGACTAACGCGCCGCGGCGAGCTCCCGCTCGCGCAGACGCTGCACGCCCCGCACGAGGCCGAAGCAGCCGCTCAGCATCATCGCGCCGTGCGGAGCGGCCTCGTACCAGCCGAGCGGCTTCGCGAGGCGGCGGTTCGGCCCGGTGATCGCGATGAAGCTGAACGGCGGTAACGCGCGGTAGCCGTCGAGCACGAGCGCGCCATGACCGTCGTCGCCGAAGACCTCGTCGTGGGTGATCGTTCCCGCGACAAGTCGCTGCGTGAGCCGCTCGACCTTCGCGGTATCGACCGACTCGGTGTGGTGCTCCATCACGCCGAAGAGCGTCTCGCCGCGGACGAGCAGCCCGAGGGCGTGCTGGTTGCCGAGGTTGACGATGCACGCGCCCGTGGCCGCGGCCATGGCGACGCGCTCGTCCTCGAGCGCTCCGAGGACGGCGACCGGCCCGGTGTCGGCGACGATCGCGCCCGGAACGTCTCGCTGGATCGCGAGCAGGCGCGTCATGTATGCGGGCGGGGTGCGCCAGATGTGGTCGCCGAGCGTCGAGCCCGGCGTCAGGAACCGGCGCCAGTGCTCGAACCGAAAGAGGCGGTTGCTCGCCTTCGGGGAGTAGCCGTGGTCCTGGGCGGCGATCGCGATCGTCGGCGGCATCGAGACGTCGTACGCGGCGAGCGTGCGCTCGAGGCGGGGGAGATCGACGTCGCGGAGCTCGACCCGCACGGCGTCCCTCGGCGGGTCATCTGTGACGACGATGCCGCGCGAGCGCAGGAGGTCGAGGTCGTCATGGACCGTCTGCGCGGCCGTCGCGGTGGCGTAGACCGCGAGCCCTGCCTGCAGGTGGGCCCAGACCGCGTTCGTCGTGTGGTAGCCGCCCATCAGGTTGCCGTGGAGAAAGATCGGCTTCCGCTGGTCACGGATCGCCGCGATCTTCCGGGCGGCGAGGCTCGTGGCGGACGGCAGGACGAGCTGAACGGCGTTCTCCATCGGCTCATCCGGGTCGTACACGAGCGTGTCCATCGTGCCGGCGCCGATGTCGATGGCGAGGATCCGTCCGTCGCTCACGCTCGGATGCTACGGCGGCACGCGGACTGCTCTCGCTGCGAGCGGAGGTGCGACATGGACGATCAGGTCAAGGGCGAGATGAAGAAGGCCGAGGGCAAGGTGAAGGAAGAGTTCGGCAAGGTCGTGGGTGACCGCTCGACGGAGTGGGGCGGCAAGGTCGACCAGCTGAAGGGCGAAGTGCAGAAGAAGGCGGGCGAGATCGAGGAGAAGAGCGAGCTCGAAGAGCAGGCGGAGGAAGCCGAAAGCACGAACCCGCCGCTGCACCGATAGCCGCGCGACCTCCCCGGTAGACTGGTCCCGTCCCGCGGTGCTTGGCACACCCGGGGAGGTCGCATAGCCAGGTCGAGTGCAGAGCGGTGCTAACGCTCCAGGTCCCGAAAGGGGCCTCGCGGGTTCGAATCCCGCCCTCCCCGCAAGTTCAGCCAGCCGGCGCCGATATCCCTGTTGTGAACCGCGCGGAGCTCGCCTGGGCCGCCGGCGTCTACGACGGCGAAGGGTCCGCGAGCACGTATCTGCCGAAGGACCGGAAATCGCGAGCTCGTCAGATGGCCGTGTACCAAGGTGGCGACTCGATGCCTCCGCCGCTGCTGTTCCGTTTCCGCGAGGCTGTCGGCGACGTCGGATTGATCCATGGCCCAGCCCGAGGTTCGCTCTACCAGTGGCATTCGAAACGCCATGCCGTCGTCGAGGCCGTGAGCGAGTTGATCTGGCCTTGGATCGGGGACATCAAGAAAAACCAGCTGCGCGTGGCGGCTGGACAGGTGAGCCGGTCGGCTCCGAGTCGCGAGGAGGCTTCATGGTCCGCGATCGAGTGCGCGGCGTGGGCCGCGGGATTCTTCGATGGGGAAGGAACGGTCCGCGTCGAAGGCGATCCACGATCGCCGGCGGTGAGCATGTCGATCCCACAGGCTTCGGCCGGCCCGATCCCGCAGACACTCCTCCGCTTCCGCGACATCGTCGGGACCGGCACGATCTCCGGTCCGCGCGTCGTGCCCAGTCCTTGGTCGAAGCTGCCGCAATATCGCTGGACGTTGACGCCTTCGCCGAGATCGAGCGGGTTGCGGCGATGTTGTCGCCGCACTGCGACATCGTGAAGCGGGAGCAGATGCGCATTTGCATCGATCGCGTCCGCGACGTGCGCGCGAGGAGGCGGACCGGCTAGTCCCCGAGCGGTCGCAGCACCAGTCCCGCGGGCACCTTCGGATAGAAGTACGTCGTCTTCTGCGGCAGGCGCTCCCATGAATCGGCGACCCTCTTCAACGTCTGGGCATCCACCGGACGCAGCAGCACCGTGGTCGCGCCGCCGGTCGCGGCGGCGATCGCTTTCTCGGTGTCGTGCTCGTACGTCACCTCGCCGCCGAGCTTGCGCGCGGGCTCGACGAGGAGCTCCTCGGCCTGCGCGACCGGCAGCGTCCGCCAGCTCTCGGGCATCGTGGAGAGATCGAGCTCAGGCTTCGGTGTGAGCGCGGTGAACCGGCCGTCGCGTACCAGCACGATCCCCGGCTGCGTGTCTTCGAGAGCGCCGCGCTCGATCGGCGAGGCGATGAAGCTCCGCGGGACGATCTCGTCCATCGCCGCATCCGCGCCGCGCACGACCCGATGCGTCGCGAAGATGCGTAGCCCCGGATCGTCGAGGGCGCACAGATACGCGAGCGTGAAGTGGGCGGTGTCCTCGTCGAAGTCGATCTTCACCGCGTCGATCTCCTCCTTGAGGTAGGCGAGGCCCGTCTCGTAGCGGTGGTGGCCGTCGGCGATGTACACGCGCTGGTCCTTGAGCGCGGCGGTGAGCTTCTCCGCGACCGGGCGATCATCGAGCGCCCACAGGAGGTGGCGCTCATCCCCGACCCGGGCGTCGGCGACGAGCCGCGCCGGACCGCGCACCATCCACGCCTCGAGCGCCTTCGCCACGGTGCCCTTGTCGTCGGCGTACATCCCGAACACCGGGCTCGTGTTCGTGCGCGTCGCGCGCAGGAGCTTCAGCCGATCGGTCTTCGCCTTCGGGAACGTGCGCTCGTGCGGCCGCACGATGCCGCGACCCTCCTGGTACAGCCGGAGGGCGCCGAGGAACCCGCGCCGCCGGATCCGTTGATCGCCGACGACGAAGTAGTGGTCGTGGAGGTAGAAGGCCGGCGACGGGTCGACCCTGAGGATGCCCTTGCCGAGCCACTCCTCGAGCGCGGCCTTCGCGCGCGTGTACTTGTTGTTCGATGCGCCATCGGTCGGCTCTTCCTTGCCTTCCTCGAGGCGCACGACGTTGAACTGGCTGCGCGCGTACAAGGCGTCGCGCTGCGCGTCGGAGATCACGTCGTACGGCGGTGAGATGAGCTCGGAGAGCGGGCCGGCCTTCGATTCGTCGAAACGCAGCCCATGGAACGGAACGACATCGGCCATGGCGAGAGCGTAGTTTCTTCGACCGATGCGATTCGAGACGGCGCGCCTGGTGCTGCGGTCGTGGACGCCGAGCGACGCACCGAGCTTCATCAGGCTGTTCAGCGATCCGGAGGTCCGCCGCTTCCTCCCGCCGATGCAGGCTCCGACGCCCGAGTCGGCCGCGGCGAGCATCGCCCGCCGGGCGGCGATGGAGGCGGAACGCGGCTTCGCCGCATTGGCCGTCGAGCGGAAGGACACCGGCGAGCTGATCGGCAACTGCGGCCTCCAGCCGGTGCAGCGTGCGGGACCGGAGATCGAGCTCGCGTACCACTACGTGAAGAGCGCGTGGAACCAGGGGTTCGGCACGGAGGCCGCGATCGGTATGCTCGCGCAGGCCTTCGGGCCGCTCGGTCTCGAGGCCGTGATCGCCATCGCCTTTCCGGACAACGTCGGATCGTGGCGGATCATGGAAAAGGCGGGGATGCGTTACGTCGGTCAGACCGACGAGTACTACGGTCTGATGGGCCTGAAGAAGTACGCAGCCGACCGCGCGACGTGGACCACACCGTCATGACCGACCCCGCGCTCGTCGATCGCGACGTGCGTGTCACCATCACCGAGTGCATCCGCGACCGTGGCGCGGTGCCGTCGCTGGCCGAGGTCGCGTCGCGCGCCGCGATCCCGGAGTCGGACACCGCCGATTCGTTCGGCCGGCTCGCCGCGGCTCGGGTGATGATCCTGCGGCCCGGTACGACGGAGATCCTCAGCTTCAACCCGTTCGCGGCCGGGCCGACGGAATTCCAGGTCCGTGCGGGCGGCCGCGATTGGTCCGCGCTCTGTGCGTGGGACGCGTTCGGCGTGGCCGCGGCGCTACGGGCGGACGCCGTCGTCCTCGGCCACTGCGCCGACGTGTGCGGCGTCCCGCTCGAGGTGCGCCTTGCCGGCGACGCGATCGGTGCGCTCGATGGCGTCGTCATGCAGTTCGCGTTGCCGGCGCGAGAGTGGTGGAAGGACATTGTCTTCACGTGATCGACGATGCTCCTCTTCCGGTCGGAAGAGCACGCCGGTCACTGGCGCGACGATCGTGGCTTCGCGGACGCGACGACGCTCTCGCTCGAGACCGGCTGGAAGCTCGCGCGTGCGTGGTATGAGCGCAAGCTCGAGCCCGACTGGCGCCGGCACTCCCTCGAGGAGGCCGAGGCCGTGTTCGCCGAGCTCGGACTGACCGGCGACTTCTGGCGGCTGCGCTGATGACCCGCCCACTGCTCATCACCGTGATCGGAAAGAGCGCGAAGGACCCGAGCGACCCGCCATCGCCTGAGGCGCTCAAGGCCGCCGAGATGGTCGGCGCGAACATCGCCGGCGCGGGCGCGATCCTCATCACCGGCGGGCTCTCGGGCGTGATGGAGGCCGCGAGCCGCGGCGCGAAGCGCGCGAACGGGCTCGTCATCGGCATCCTCCCGGGGTTCCGCAAGGAGGACGCGAACCAGTACGTCGACGTCGCGATCACCACCGGCATGGGGTGGATGCGCAACACGCTGACCGTACGAGCGGCGGACGCGGTGATCATGATCTCGGGCGGGATCGGGACTCTCAACGAGCTCACCGTCGCGTACCAGGACAAGCCGACCGTCATCCTCGAGGGCAGCGGCGGGTGGTCGGATCGCATCCGCGAGATCGCGTACCAGGGGAAGCACCTCGACGAATCAGGCTCCGCCACGTTGCACTTCGCATCGACGCCTGAGCAAGCGGTCGATCTTGCGCTCAAGCTCGCCGGCGATCCATCCGTGACCCCGAAGAGCGCCGAGCGGGAGTTCAGGAGCTAACCGGTCATGAGCAAGGCTCTCGCCGACGGTCTTCGCTACAACCGCTGGGCGAACCTCGGCTTGATCGACGCGTGTCGTGGATTGAGCGACGAGCAACTCGATGCGCGCGCGACCTCCTCGTCTCGTTCGGTACGAGAGCACCTTCAGCACATCGTCGGTTCCGAATTCACGTTCGTCCTGCGTACGAAAGGCCGACAGCACGAAGGCGAGTCGCGGCACGTCGAAGCCACGTGGCCTGGCCTCGAGGTGCTGCGCGAGGCCGCCGCATCGACCGGTAACGAGCTCATCGCGATCGCCGAGAGCCTCGATGAGAACGAGCTGGTCGCTCTGCCGTACCAGGGGAAGACCTACGAGTATCCGAAGAGCTTCTTCCTGCTCCACGCGACCGAGCATGGTGTCGAGCACCGGACGGAGATCAAGGTGACGCTCGCGCTGCTTGGCATCGAGACCCCTGACTTGGATGGCTGGTTCTATGCCCCCGCAGCCGGGTACGGCCGCGAGATCGCGAATAACGCGGATCCGTGACGTTAGGTCGGAGAGAACGCCGGACCTAACCAGCTGGCCACCGACCTTGCGGGGACAAACATCCTGTGGACGACCTCAGTTGGATCTGAGGCTGACCGCGTTCTCCGCGGCCACCGGGCCCGGTAGCGTCGGACTCGTCGCCAACAACGGGTCGATCGCTCAGGAGGGAACCACAGATGCGGAAGCACGAAGCCAGTCGCCCGGAATCCTGGACGCGACGCGAGCTGCTGCGTGGTGGCGCGGTGGTCGTGCTCGGGATCAGTGTCGCTGACGTCCTCGCGGCGTGCGCCGCGCCCGCATCCCCGACACCCGTCGCCGCGTCTCCGACGCCGACTTCTTCGCCCCGCATCCCAGAGATCTCCCTTACCGCGACGGATACGACCTTCGACTCGCCCGGGGCGCTCTCCGCGGGGATCGTCCGGGTCACGCTTGAGAACAAGGGCGGCCTGCCGTCCTCGCTGAATGTCCTGCGCGTGCGCGAGGGCAAGACCTTCGACGAGGTGAAGGCGAATTTCCCAAGGCCGGACGCGCAACTGGCGAGCTTCTCGCTCGTCTTCGAGCTGTTCGGCGGCTGCACCGGCTTGCCGCCGGGTCAGCGCTGCAATGTCGTGCTGGACCTGGCAGCCGGTACCTACGCGCTCTTGAGTCGGGCATCCGGCCAATCCGCGGGCATCGTGAAGCAGCTGGTCGTCTCGCAAGCGAGCGGCGCGACAGTACCGGAGCCGGCGGCGGACGTGATCGTCTCGCTCAAAGACGGAGTCGGGCCGGCGGTGCCGGCGACGGTGAAAGCCGCGACAACGTGGAAGGTCACGAACGACGGTCAGCTCCCGCACGTCTTCCAGATCTGGCGGTTCAAGTCCGGGAAGACCGCGGCGGACCTCGTGAGCTTCTTCGCGACCGGCGGTGGCTCCGGGCCCGTGCCGGCCGAGGTCGTCGCGGGGAGCGGGGTGCTGAGCCCGGGCAAGCGCGCGTGGTTCACCTCGGAGCTCGCGCCCGGCGAATACCTGGATGCGTGCACCGTTGCCGGGCGCAACCCGCCGGCGGATCACCTGAACGAGGGCGAGACGGCCAAGATCACCGTGGGCTGAGCCCGCCTGGCGCAGCTCGAAGGCCGACCGTCGCCTCGTCCGTAGACTGCGCGGCACGAACAGATCGAAGGGCGAGATCGCGTTCCTCGCGGCCTTCGCCGTCTACACGGTCGTCGCGCTCCTCATGCTCGCCATGGGGGTCGTCGCGGCCTTCGCGGTCGATCCGGGAGTGCGCGCGGTCCTTCTCGACTGGTCCAAGGCCGGCGGGGTGACCGGTCCGCTCTGGCTCGCGATGGCGAACGCGGCGCGACTGTCCGAGCCGGTGCCGCAGATCGTCCTCGACTACGCCCTGAGCGCGCTGTACATCGGCTGCGCCCTGTTGCTCGTGTGGAAGAGGCCGAACGACTGGGTCGCCCGGCTCCTCGGACTCGCGCTCATCGGCACCGCCATGGGCTACAACTACCAAGCGCACTCGGTCATCGGTGTGGCCGCCGCGACGAATATCGCGCGCGGTGCGGTCCCGGAAGTGCGGTACCTCAACATCTTCCACTGGCTCTTCCACATCGTCGGCGGCGTGACGTTCGTCCACGCGCTGCTGCTGTTCCCGAACGGCCGCCTCGTGCCGCGGTGGTCCAAGTGGCTCGTCATCGGCCTGTACGGCCTCGCCGTCGAAGAGATCGCGTACCCGCTCTTCAACAACGCCACCGGTACGACTTCGAATCCGTCCCTCATCGTGCTGATCTTCACCGAGCTCTTCAAGGTGCAGCCGATCGCGAACTTCGACGGGCTCATCCAGTCCGAGGTCGTGTTCTTCGTGCTGCTCTTCGGACTCCTCGTTCCGATCGTCGGGATCGGCGCGCAGGCGTATCGCTATGCGCGAGAGTCGACCGAGATCGAGCGGGCGCAGACCCGACTCGTCGTCTGGGCGCTCTTCGCGGCGTTCGGCTCCGGGCTGGTATTCATCGCGCTCGGGACGGTTGCCATCACCGCCCAGGGTGTCGTCTTCGCACCGTCGTCGTCATTCGTGCTGGAGCAGATCCTCCTCCATGTCTCACCGCCGCTGTTCGCCGTGGTCCCGGTCGCGCTGCTCCTGGCGGTTTTCCGCTACAAGCTCTTCGACATCGAGATCGTCATCGACCGCACGATGATCTACGCGCCGCTCACCGCGATCCTCGCGCTCGCGTTCCTGCTCACCCTGTTCCTGATCCAGCAGGTGCTGCGGTCGCTCATCGGACAGCCATCCGAGCTCGCCGTCGCCCTCGCCGCGTTCGTGAACGTCTGGCTCTTCCAGCCGATGCGACGCCGAGTCCAGAAATTCATCGACGCCCGATTCGCCGCGCGCCCGAGAGCGGCCTCGAGGCCAGCCGAGGCGCCGGCGACGTGACCGCGAAGCGAGATCGCGGGTATCGCGCGTACGGGTACCTCGAGCCGGGCGCCGACTACCGGGCGTTCGCTCTTACGAAGGAGCTCGGCCGCGTCCCCGAGGAGCTCGTCCCGCTCTCGGAGGCCGAGGAGAACCGCGCCGCCGCGCTCATGGAGCGCGAGCAGATCGTTTCGATCCACGAGCACACCGCCGTGTTCCCCGAGGACTCCAAGGAGATCTTCGAGTACGCGCGCCAGGGGCGCCAGGTCACCGGCTACGCGGGTCTCGCGAGATCCGGCATCGACGTCGTCTTCGAGAACTTCATGGACGGGACGGCGCTCATCACCTCGAAGGCCGGCTGGAAGTGGGACGACATCGTCCTGGACATCGGCATGCGCTTCTCCGACATCGACCACCAGGAGCTCGTGTTCGTCGCGCGAACGCTCGCCGAGGTCGTGGCCGCGAAGCCGAGCGGCCGGATCGCGTTCGTCGCCGCGCTCGAGGCCGCCACCGCCATCGAGAACGAGGTCGACCGCGTCGACGTCCTTTACGGCCTCGGGATCCGCTGTATGGGGATCACGTACAGCGAGGCGAACGCCCTCGGCTCCGGATTGAAGGAGCGCACCGACGGCGGCCTCTCGGAGCTCGGCCGCGCCGTGGTCAGGCGGATGAACAAGCTCGGGATGACCATCGACGTGGCCCACTGCGGCGATCAGACCTCACTCGACACCATCAACGCGAGTACCTTGCCGATCTTCATCACCCACGCCGGCGCGCGAGCGCTGTGGAACACGCCGCGGATGAAGCCGGACGCGGTCATCAAGGCCTGCGCCGAGCGCGGCGGGGTCATCGGCATCGAGGCCGCGCCGCACACGACGCTCACCCAGAAGCACCGGTCCCACTCGGTGGAGTCGGTCATGGAGCACGTGGCGTACTGCATCGAGCTCGTCGGCATCGACCACGTCGCCCTCGGCCTGGACACGCTGTTCGGCGATCACGTCGCGCTCCACCACGCCTTCGCCGCGCAGCTCTCGACGGGCCGGATCAACGAGGGCGTGACCTTCACCGAGGTGCCGTACGTGAAGGGGATGGAGAACCCCGGCGAGGCGATGCGTAACGGGATCCGCTGGCTCGTGAAGCACGGGTACAGCGATGACGATGTTCGGAAGGTCGCCGGCGCGAACGCGTTGCGCGTTCTGAAGGAGACCTGGGCTCGGTGACCGACCGGCGGTTCACGACATTGCGGACAGGGGGCGCGTTCTTTGAGGGTCCCCGTTGGCGCGATGGCCGCTGGTGGGTCTCGGACATGTTCGCGGGCACGGTCTGGTCGATCGATCCATCGGGTGGTGCGCAAATGATCATGACCGTCGAAGGGCAGCCGTCCGGCCTGGGCTGGCTTCCCGACGGCTCGCTCCTCATTGTCTCCATGAAGGACCGACGGATCTTGAGACGCTCACCTTCCGGGAAGGTCGGCATGCACGCGGATCTGGGGTCGTTCGGTGCGGGTTGGGCGAACGACATGGTCGTGGATGCGGCCGGACGTGCCTACGTCGGCATGTTCGGCTTCGACCTGTTCGGAGGAGGAGAGCCGCGGCCGACGGTCTTGGTGCGCGTCGAACCCGATGGCGCGTGCGCGGTCGCGGCGGACGAGCTGATGTTCCCGAACGGCGCGGTGATCACGCCCGAGGGCGACAGGCTGATCGTCGGAGAGACCTTCGCGCGGCGCTACACCGCGTTCCAGATCAGGTCGAACGGGGAGCTGCACGACCGCTCCGTATGGGCCGCGCTGGAGTTCAGACCTGACGGCTGCACCATGGACGCAGAGGGCATGATCTGGTCAGCAACGACGCGGGCGAGTTGCAGTCGCATCGCGCCGGCCGGTGAGATCGTCGATGAGATTTCCACTCCGAACGGACTTCGCGTGTACGCCTGCATGCTGGGAGGCGCCGAAGGCAGGACCCTCCTTCTATCCGCGCTTCCGGACGGAGCTCTTGAGCGCACCAGTCGGGATCATTCCTTGCGACAGGCGGTCTTGCTCACCACCGCCGTGGACGTTCCGCACGCCGGGCTCCCTTAGGGGGATGTCTCCGTGGCGAGCGCGGGCTTCGGGGGCGCGGGTAGGAGCGACTCGGCCCACGCGGCGGCGGCGAGCAGCCGTTTGTCCGAACCGCGTGCGCCGACGAGCTGCAGGCCGAGCGGCAGGCCCGATGGACCGAGGCCGGTCGGGATCACGAGCGCCGGCGCGCCGACGAAGGTCCAGCGAGAACAGAACCGCGGGTCGCCCGTCGTCTCGAGGGTCGGCGCCTCGCCCGTTGCCGGGATCGTCAGGATCGCGTCGAACTGCTCGGCCCAGTCATTGAATTCGCCGATGAGGCGCAGGCGCTCGCGGAGCGTGCGCCCGTGGTCCGCTTCGGTGATCGTGCCGCCCCAGGCGAAGAACTCGCGAGCCAGCTCGCTGACGTCGATCGGACGCGACAGGGCGAGCGGACCGAGCGTGCGCGCCGACTCGTACCCCATGACCTTCCGGATGAGCTCCGGCGCCTCCTCGAGCCCGGCGGGCAGCGCGGGCCACTCGATCGGTCCGCCTTCGCTCGCGAGCTCGTCGACGTCGCTCTGGAAACGCGCCTGCATGGCCTCGTCGGCGGCCTCCCAGTCCGATGTGCGCACGGCGGCCAGGCGCGGCGCGCGCTCGCCATCGTGAGACCACCACTCGTCGAGCGGATCGCCGGAGACCGCGGCGGTGATGCGCGCGACGGACGCGACGTCGCCGGCGAACGTACCGACCTGGTCGAGCGTCTTCGAGAACTCGAGTGCGCCCGCGGTCGAAAGCCGTCCGCCCGTCGGCTTGAATCCGACCACGCCGGAGAACGCTCCTGGGCGGATCGTCGAGCCGTTCGTCTGCGTCCCGATCGCGCCCGGGATCACGCCCGCGGAGACCGCGGCGGCCGAGCCCATCGACGACCCGCCGGGTGTACGACCGAGGTCGTACGGGTTGCGCGTGGGCCCTGGCATGAGGAACGCGAGCTCCGCGGTGACGGTCTTGCCGACCACGATCGCGCCGGCGTCCTCGAGCGCGCGGACGACGTCCGAGTCGCGCGATGGCACGCGACCCTTGAACAGCGCGGAGCCGTGCTCCGTCGGGATGCCCGCGGTGTCGAAGACGTCCTTCACGCCGATCGGCACGCCGTGGAGCGTCCCGGATGGCGGCTGGGCGTCCCGTTCGCGGGCCAAGCGGCGCGCGCGGTCGGGATCGAGCCACGCGAACGCGTGGAGCGCTGTCTCGGTCGCCGCGTAGCGATCGAGGCACGCCTCGATCAGCTCGGCAGCGGAAAGCTCCCGGCGGCGGATCGCCTCGGCCGCGTAGGTGAGGTCTTCGAGGGCGCGCATCGCCGCGCCATGATGCGCGCGAGCCGGCGGACGCGCGCCTCGGCCTGCGCCCGCCAGCGGGGGGAGCCGAGCCCGAGCTCGAGCAGGAGCTCGACCATCTTCGACGCCCGCTCGATATGGCCGCGCACCTCGAGCGCTCGCGCATACGGGAGGGCCACCTTGATCCGCAGGTCGCTGTCGGCGTCCGCGTACGCGCTCTCGTAGCAGAGGTACGCGACCTCGTCCTCGCCGGCGCGCGCGAACGCCTTGGCGAGCGCGAAGGCTGCGGGAGCGTGATCCGGCGCGCGGCCGGCGCGCGCGTCGATCACGGCCTGCGCGATCCGGTCCGTGATCCTTACGAGCGACACGATGTCCCGCGCGTTGTGGTTGAGGATCGGCTGGATGAGCCGCGGCTCACGGAGCGCGAGCCAGCGGAAGTAGCGCTCGGGGATGAGCGCGCCCGGGACGTCGTCCTCGCGGACCACGTCGAGCACCGAGTCCTCGAGCTGCCGAAGCGACGTCGAGCCGAACCGGTCGCGCCAGAGGCGCCGCGCGGGATGGAGGAGGTCCAGGTGCGAGTCGTCGACGCTGAGGTCCGATCGCAAGGTCATGACGAAGCGCGTGCGCAGGAGTGGCAGGTCGAAGCATTTCCCGTTGTACGAGGCGCACGCCCGGAACTGCGCGAGCTCCTCGCGGAGCGCCGAGACGAACGCCGTTTCGCTGCCGAGCTCGTGCAGGAGGTGCTGCCGGAGCACGAGCTCGCCATCGACGAGATGTGCGGTGCCGAGGAGGAACACGTAGGTACCGGTGCCTCCCATGAGGCCGGTCGTCTCGGTGTCGAGGAACACGATGTCCTCCCACCGCGACGGCGACGCGCCCTTCAACCCGAGGTGCGCGACGACGCGCGGATCGGGCTCGCTCTGCCCCACGACGGTGAGGCCGAGCGTCGAGAGGTCGATCCGCTGCTCGATCACCTCGAACGGCCGGTCGGAATGCATCGTCGGCGCGCGTGCGACGCGGCTGAGCGGCAACGTATCGAGGCGGGCGCGGAGCTCTCTCACATCACCGGGCCTTCGGCCCGTCCGCCGCAGGCGCTCACGAGAGCTGCCGGAGAAGCTCCGCGACGCCGACCTTCACCTTGGCGCCGAGCGCGTACGCCGGCCCGACGCAGCTCGGGCAGCCTTCCGCGCACGGACAGCTGCGGAGGTGCTCGGCGGCCCGCTGGAGGAGCGGCTCGGTCGAGCGGAAGAGCCGCTCCGAGAAGCCGACGCCGCCCGGCGTCATGTCGAACAGGTAGATGGTCGGGAGCGACGTGTGCGGCGAGCGCACCTCGACCGCAAGGCCGAGGTCGTGCGGGTCGCACATGAGGAAGAGCGGCGCGAGCGAGTGCAGGAGGTTCCCGAGGCCCGCGAGCGCGACCTCGACGCGCTCCTTCGGCCACGTGCGGGTCACGGCATCGGGGAGGGCGAGCCAGAACGACGTGGTCTGGAGCTCCTGCTCGGGGAGATGGATCTTGCCCCAGCCGACGTTCTCGTGCGTGTAGAGGGTGAGCTTCTTGTAGACCGTCGCGAGCGCCGAAACGAGGACCTCACCATGCGCGCGCGTCGGCCCTTGATCTGCGGTGGCGCTCGCGAACTCCGCGAGCACCCGGATCCGCACCGCGAGCCCCGCGTCGGTGTAATAGTCGACCTTCACCTCGCGCACGTAGGCCTTCGCGTTCTCCCAGTCGAGCTTCTCGACCTGGAACTGCTTGGACTCGTGCAGGTAGATGGCCTGCTCGTGCACGAGGACGGGCGCGGCGAAGCGGTCGACCTCGCCGATGACCCGGGTCCGGCCGTCGGTCGTGTCGATGATCACGACGTTGTCGTTGCTGGCGGTGCGTAGTGACATCGCTTCCGCGGGGAACGCCTGATCGGACCAGTGGTACCGGCCTTCGGACTCGTGGAGGATCCCGTGCTCGTCGAGGTACGCGAGCACTCCCGGGGTGTCCTCGGTGCCGAAGCGCTCCTGCAGTTCGAAGGGGAGCTCGAACGCCGCGCACTTCAGGTGCTCGACCAGGACGTGGAGGTTGTCCGGGTTCACCAGCCCGGCCTCCGGCGAGCGGCCGAGGACGAACTCGGGGTGCTGGACGATGTACTGGTCCGTCGGCGAGCTCGTCGCGACGACGAACGCGACCGACAGATCCTCGCGGCGCCCGGCACGGCCGATCTGCTGCCAGGTCGACGCGACCGTGCCGGGGTAGCCCACGAGCACCGCCGCCTGCAGGGCGCCGATGTCGATGCCGAGCTCGAGCGCGTTCGTCGACACGACGCCGCGCACCGAGCCGTCGCGCAGCCCGCGCTCGAT
>Ga0070698_100002212_pt1 | contig 21535 bp, 22 predicted proteins | sample KBSK1502metaG_FD_65477 | JGI IMG/M metagenome (GOLD analysis project Ga0070698, IMG submission 65477) | Corn, switchgrass and miscanthus rhizosphere microbial communities from Kellogg Biological Station, Michigan, USA - KBS K1-50-2 metaG | ecosystem: Host-associated > Plants > Roots >...
CGATGTTCTCGGCGACGGTCATGTGCGGGAAGAGCGCGTAGTCCTGGAAGACGGTGTTGACGTCGCGCGCGTACGGCGGGATACGGGTGACGTCGGTGCCGGCGAGCTCGATCGTGCCGCCATCGGGCTGCTCAAAGCCGGCGATCAGGCGGAGCAGGGTCGTCTTGCCCGATCCGGACGGGCCGAGCAAGGTGAAGAACTCGCCCTGCCGGACGGTCAGGTCGGTCTCGCCGAGCGCGACCACGTCGCCGAACCGCTTGTGCAGGCCGACGATCCGGACTGCAGCCTCCTTCTCCGGGACGCTGCTGAAGCTGGTACCGGGCGAAGCAGGAGTCGGAACCATCGTCATCTCACTGTTTGTACGGGGACTCGACGGTTTACGCAATAGTTCTGAGGTTTGGCAACGGATAACGGTTGAGCATCGCACGTACTTCAACCGAAACCGCAACCTATGTGGTGCATCGCCGCCAGAGTTCACTTCTGGGAAACACGGGAGAATTGAGACCGCGGACAATCGTCCCCCCGACGACGCTCACCCTAGCTAGATGAACGAGCCCGGAGGAAGGGTGTAGCACCGCGTCTAGGGAAGCTGCCTGCGGATCATCGCGTCCGGTAAACATCAGCCCGGTGATCGAGGCGTACGACGTGGACGACCCGTTCGGTTTCATCGATGCGGTAGATCACCCGGTAGGCACCACGACGCGCGGAATGGTAGCCGCCTAGTTCGCGGGTGAGTGGTTTGCCGACCCGGTGCGGGTTATCCAGCAGTGCCCCAGTTAGGAATTCGGTGACCGCTGCCGCGACCGCCAGTGGCAGCGCGCGCGGCGGGCCTTCGACGAGGACGCGCCGGGCCGACGGAGCCAACGACAGGGCGTATGCCTCGTCGCTCACTCGCCGCCCTGCTCGGCCTGCATGCGCTGCGCCATCTGCCGACGCAGTTCGTCGGCGCCGATCGCCTCACCGCGTGCAATCTCGGCCTCCGCCGCCCTGATCTCATCCAGTGCCCCCGGCGTGGACAGCAGGTCCAGGGTGTCTTCCAGCGCCTCCAGGTCCGATACGGACATGATCACCGCCTCGGGGCGCCCATTACGGGTGATCACCACCCGGTCATGAGTGTCCCGCACCTCGTCCAGGACCGCGGACAGACGCGCCTTGGCATCCGCCAGGGGGATTATCACCGTCATGACCTGAATTATAGTCACCAGCTGAGCGTGGCGGTACCCAACGGGCGCGAACCGCATGCCGCCAGCGCGAGCGTGGAGCAGGGCCGCCATCGCTAGTACCGTGACGCTGAGGAGGTTCCCGCCATGACTACGGCGATCATCGGCACGGGCGGGCTCGGATCGGTCATCGCCCGCCAGCTCGCCTCGGGCGGGGAGGCCCTGCGGCTCTCGAGTGCGAACGAAGAGTCGGCACGAATGCTGGCCGCACAGATCGGGCGCGGGGCGGTCGTCGCTGCCGACGACCGCGACGCTTGCAGGGCGCCAACGCCGTCATCCTCCCGCTGCGGTTCACCGTGCTGAAGAGCGTCATCAACGAGATCGCGTAATTACCTTCCCGGCCGCGCCGGTACGACGATCGGTGCGGCCCCGAGAGGCGCTGTCGTGACCTGGTCACGCCGCGACGAAAATGGTCTTGAAGGTGTAATCGGTGAGCATGTCCGGCTGGGCGAGGGTGGCGCTGTTCTCGTCGACCATCGTGACGGCGTCGCCGCCCGCAGGGAACGGCTGGTGCCCGTTCGTACTGTAGGCGCTGATCTCGTCGAAGTAGACGACCCCGAACCGGGCTAGCGAGGGGTTGGGGTGGTCCCACCCGCCGCGGGAGACGCCCGCCGCGAGGGTGACGGCGGGAGGGAACCCGGTGTCCAGCGTGAAGTTGATCGTCTGCGACGTGGTCTGGTTGGCGAGGAAGTAATGCGCCGTACCGGGCGGCTTGGTGTCCAGGCACAGCGAGCCGCTGATCACGTCGCCGGGGCTGACCGCCAGGTTGATTGTCCCGACGTCTTGTGCCCACAGTCCGCAAGTGACGTGCTGCGCAGAGTCGACGGACATTTCCGTGTGGATGTCGAGGAAGCCGAGACTGACGAAGGTCCGGAAGTAGTTGGGCCCGTATGGATCGGGACTGTAACGCAGGTCGGGCACTGTCCAGGTAGCGAACAAGGCGGTGAACGGCGCTGCCTGGGAGCCGAACAGGCTGTAGCCGCACGACTCCTGGGGATCCAGCGGAAGGAGCCTGGGCTCGACCGCATTCCTGGCTGTTTTCCTGTCCGCCGTCGCGGTGTCGGGCCGGGGTTCGAGGTGCTCGAAGTCGCGGTAGCGATCTGCCAGCCGGTCCCACAGCGCGGCCAGGTCCGGTTGCGTCCCGGGATCGGGCCGCAACGGCAGCCCGTACCTCACCAGGTCGACCTTGCCCGCGGCAAACGGATCGAAGCCGTCAGGCGGAGCCGGGCACGTCCGCAGCCCTCTTCCCGCGGAAGTTCTCTGTGCAGGCATAACATCCCCCCGTAGTAACGGGCCGTGGCGGCCCAGAATCCCCTTTCCAACACGCTAGACTCGCCATCTCCGCAACGCCAGGGGTCATACAGCGAATGGGCCAGGGCGGCGAGAAGGACGTGCCGTTCGACGACTAGCGCGCGCTGGACGCGGTGGCCACCATCTGACAGAAGGCCGTCTACTGGCGGGCCGAACCGGGCTAGCCGCATACTGGGCCGATGGGACCGATGGGACCGGCATGACCGGATCGGCGCCCGGACAGGTCGTGCGCATCGGGAACGCCTCCGGGTTCTACGGCGACCGGCCCGCGGCCTTCCGCGAGCTGCTGGAAGCCGGGGACGTCGATATCGTCACCGGCGACTACCTTGCTGAGCTGACGATGCTGATCCTGGCGCGCGACAAGGCCAGGGACCCGTCGCTCGGCTACGCCCGAACGTTCGTCGCGCAGTTCGAGGACTGCGTCGGGCTGGCGGCGCAGCGCGGAGTGCGGCTGGTCGTCAACGCCGGCGGCCTCAATCCCGGCGGGCTCGCCGGGCGGCTCCGCGAGCTGAGCGAGCGCCTCGGCTTGCCGGTGCGCGTGGCGCATGTCGAAGGCGATGACCTGACGAGCCGGGCTGGCGAGCTGGGCCTGGGTGAACCGCTGGCCGCCAACGCCTATCTCGGCGCGTTCGGGATCGCGGAGTGCCTGCGGGCGGGCGCGGACGTCGTCGTGACCGGCCGGGTCACCGACGCCTCTCTGGCCGTGGGCTCGGCCGCGGCCTGGTTCGGCTGGTCGTATGGCGACCTCGACGCGATCGCCGGCGCCATGGCCGCCGGCCACGTCATCGAGTGCGGCACCCAGGCGACTGGCGGCAACTACGCCTTCTTCACCACCGTCGCCGACCTGCGCCACCCGGGGTTCCCCATCGCCGAGGTCAGCGCCGACGGCTCGTCCGTGATCACGAAGCCGGCGGGAACAGGCGGCGCGGTAACCATCGGCACGGTCACCGCACAGCTGCTTTACGAGGTCGGCGGCGCCCGCTACGCCGGGCCCGACGCGGTGCTCCGGCTGGATTCGGTCCGACTCACCCAGGACGGCGCGGACCGGGTGCGGATCGGCGGCGTCCGGGGCGAGCCACCGCCCGACACGCTCAAGGTCGGGATCACCGCGCTCGGCGGTTACCGCAACGAGGTCACGTTCGTCCTCACGGGCCTGGACATCGAGGCCAAGGCCGAGCTGGTGCGGCAGCAGCTTTCCGCCGCCGTCCCTGACGGCACGACGTGGACCCTCGCCCGCACCGACCATCCGGACGCCGAGACGACGGAGACGGCGAGCGCGCTGCTGCACTGCGTCGCGCGGGGAAAGGACGCCGGCGCCGTCGGCAGGCGCTTCTCCGACAGCGCGGTGCACCTGGCCCTGGGGAGCTATCCGGGGTTCCACCTGACCGCCCCGCCGGCTGCCGCCTCGCCGTACGGGGTGTTCCGGTCGGCGCCCGTGCCCGCGTACCTGGTGCCGCACGTCGCGGTCCTGCCGGATGGCAGCCAGATCGAGGTCTCCCACTCGCCGCTCGCGGTACCCGCCGCGCGGGCGCTCGCGTCCGTGCCTGAACCGCGGCTCCCCCATTCAGAACGGGCCCGTGGCGGCTCCCGGCGAGCACCGCTGGGCCGGGTGGCGGGCGCGCGCAGCGGGGACAAGGGCGGCGACGCGAACCTCGGCGTCTGGGTGGAGGACGACCGCGCGTGGCCGTGGCTGGCGCACTACCTCACCGCAGAGCGGGTGCGCGCGCTGCTGCCCGAGACCGCCGGCCTGGAACTGGAACGGCACGTCCTGCCAAACCTGCGCGCGGTCAACGTGATCGTGCGCGGCCTGCTCGGCGAGGGTGTCGCCTCCAACGCGCGGTTCGACCCGCAAGCCAAGGCCCTCGGTGAGCAGCTGCGCTCCCGGTACGCGCACATCCCGGAGTCGCTGCTATGACCGTGCTGCGCTCGGCCTTCAACGCCGCGTCCGCCGACGCGACGGCCAACAGGGACGCCATGCTGGCGGCGCTCGCCGACCTCGACGCCGAATACGCCAAGCTGCCCGAGACGGGCGGCGCCAGGGCCGTGGCCCGTCATCGCTCCCGTGGCAAGCTTCTGCCACGAGAACGGATCGAGCTGCTACTCGACCGCGACGCGCCGTTCCTCGAGCTGTCTCCGCTGGCGGCGTGGGGTACCGAGTACCCGCTGGGCGGCAGCGTCGTCACCGGCATCGGCGTCGTCGAGGGTGTCGAGTGCGTGATCGTGGCGAACGACCCCACCGTCCGCGGCGGCGCGAGCAACCCCTGGACGATCAGGAAGGTCTTCCGCGCCAACGACATCGCGAGAGAGAACCGGCTGCCGTTGATCTCGCTGGTGGAATCGGGCGGCGCGGACCTGCCGAGCCAGAAGGACATCTTCATCCCTGGTGGGCGTCTCTTCCGCGACCTGACCCGGCTGTCGGCCGCGGGCATCCCCACGATCGCGCTCGTGTTCGGCAACTCCACCGCCGGCGGCGCCTACGTGCCGGGGATGAGCGACCACGTCGTCATGGTCGGCGAGCGTGCCAAGGTGTTCCTCGCCGGGCCCCCGCTCGTGAAGATGGCGACGGGTGAGATCGCGGACGACGAATCGCTGGGCGGCGCGGACATGCATGCCCGTGTCTCGGGACTGGCGGATTATTTCGCGACCGACGAGACCGACGCGGTCCGCCTCGGCCGCCGGATCGTGGCGCGGCTCAACCACCGCAAGGCGGGCGCGGCGCCGCATCCCGCTCCGCTGCCGCCGCGGTTCGCCGAGGACGAGCTTCTGGGGATCGTGCCGGCCGACCTGAAGCAGCCGTTCGATCCGCGCGAGGTTCTCGCCCGGATGGTCGACGACAGCGATTTTGATGAGTTCAAGCCGCTGTACGGCACGAGCCTAGTCACCGGCTGGGCCCGGCTGCACGGCTATCCGATCGGCGTGCTCGCCAACGCCCACGGCGTGCTCTTCTCCGCCGAGTCGCAGAAGGCGGCACAGTTCATCCAGCTCGCGAACTCCGCCCGCACGCCGCTGGTCTTCCTGCACAACACGACCGGGTACATGGTCGGCACCGAGTACGAGCAGGGGGGCATCATCAAGCACGGCGCCCTGATGATCAACGCGGTGGCGAACTCGTCGGTCCCGCACCTGTCGGTGCTCATGGGCGCCTCCTACGGCGCCGGGCACTATGGCATGTGCGGACGGGCCTTCGACCCGAGATTCCTGTTCGCCTGGCCGTCGGCGCGGTCGGCGGTCATGGGCGGGCAGCAGCTCGCGGGCGTGCTCTCGATCGTGTCCCGCGCTGCCGCCGCCGCGGCCGGGCGCCCGTTCGACGAGGACGCGGACGCGGCGATGCGGGTGGCGGTCGAGCGGCAGATCGACGCCGAGTCACTGCCCACGTTCCTGTCCGGCCGGATCTACGACGACGGCATCATCGACCCGCGCGACACGCGGACCGTCCTGGGCCTGGCCCTGTCCGTCATCGCCAATGCCCCCGAGGCGGCACCGGCTTCCGGCGGCTTCGGCGTCTTCCGGATGTGATGCGCAGATGACCGATCACCGCGTGACCCGGGTGCTCGTCGCCAACCGCGGCGAGATCGCGCGCCGTGTCGTGGCCACCTGTCACCGGCTGGGGCTGTCGGCCGTGGCCGTGTGCTCCGATCCCGATCTCGACGCCCCGTACGTGCGGGAAGCGGACGCCGCGGTCCGGCTGCCGGGCAGCACCGCCACGGACACCTACCTGCGCGCCGACAAGCTCGTCGACGCCGCGCTGCGGGCCCGCGCGGACGCCGTCCATCCGGGGTACGGCTTCCTGTCGGAGAACGCCGACTTCGCGCGAGCCGTGGTGGACGCGGGCCTCACCTGGATCGGCCCTTCCCCTGAGGCCATCGCGGCGATGGGCGACAAGGTCGAGTCCAAGCGGCTGGCCGCCGCTGCCGGGGTGCCGGTGCTGGCCGCGCTGGACCCGGCCGCGGTCGCGACGGGTGACCTGCCCGTGCTCGTCAAGGCCGCTGCGGGCGGCGGCGGGCGCGGCATGCGCGTCGTGCGGGATCTCGGCGGCCTGCGCGGTTCGCTCGAGGCGGCCAGGGACGAGGCGGCGGCGGCGTTCGGCGACCCGGCTGTGTTTGTCGAGCCCTTCATCGAGGGCGGTCATCATGTCGAGGTGCAGGTGCTGGCCGACCGGCACGGCACGGTGCTGGTGCTGGGCGAACGGGAGTGCTCGATCCAGCGGCGCCACCAGAAGATCATCGAGGAGTCGCCCGCGCCGCTGGCCGATCGGACCCCGGGCTTGCGAGACCGGCTCCACGCCGCCGCGATCGCGGTAGCGCGCAGCGTGGGGTACACCGGCGCCGGCACCGTCGAGTTCCTCGCCACGGGTGACGGACGCTTCTGGTTCCTTGAGATGAACACGCGGCTGCAGGTCGAGCATCCGGTGACCGAGTGCACGACCGGGCTGGACCTCGTCGAGCTGCAACTGCTTGTCGCGGCCGGCGGGCGGCTGCCGCCGGCGGCCCCGCCAGGCCGCGGCGCCGCCGTGGAGGCGCGGCTGTACGCGGAGGACCCGGCCGCCGGCTGGCTGCCCGTCACGGGAACTCTGCTGTGCCTGGACGTCCCGGTCACTCAGCCCGCTTTCACGCCTCCCGTCCTCGACGTGGCACCCCGCGGCGTACGGCTGGACGCCGGAGTCGAGGACGGCGCCGTCATCGGCGTGCACTACGACCCGATGCTGGCCAAGGTGATCGCCTGGGCGCCGACGCGGGCCGAGGCGTGCGCGATCCTGGCCCGCGCGCTGACCCGCGCCCGGATCCATGGTCTGCGCACCAACCGCGACCTGCTCGTGCGCGTGCTTGGCCATCCCGCGTTCGCCGTCGGCGACACGGACACGGGCTTCCTTGACCGGCACGGCCTGGACGGTCTCGCCGCTCCGCTCGCCGGGCCGGCCGAAGAGCGGCTGGCCGCGGTGGCCGCGGTCCTGGCGGATGCCGCGCGGCGGCGGGCGGCCGCCACCGTGCTGGCCGCCGTGCCGGGCGGCTGGCGTAACGTGCCGGGCAGCCCGCAGTGGAGCGTGCTGACCGGGCCGGCCGGCGAGCACCGGGTGAGCTACCGGCCTGCCCGCGGCGCTCCCGCCGGGGTGACCGTTGACGACCTGCCGGGTGTCGTGCCGCTGTCATGCGCGCCGTCCCTGGTTGTCATGGAGGTCGACGGCATGGTCCGGCGGTGGCGCGTGGCCCGCTACCCCGGTCCCGGCGGCACCAGCCGTCTGGAGGTCGACGGCGACGCCGGCGCCGTGACGTTCACCGAGGCCGGCCGGTTCCCTGAACCCGGCTACGCCGCCGACTCGGGATCGCTGCGGGCACCACTGCCCGGCACGGTCGTCGCCGTGCGCGTCGCCGCCGGCGACCAGGTCAGTGCCGGCCAGGAGCTGCTGGTGATCGAGGCCATGAAGATGCAGCACGTCGTCCGCGCCGACCGGGCCGGGCGGGTGGCGGCGCTGCCCGTCACGGCCGGCGCCGCGGTCGAGGTCGGTGCGGTGCTCGCCGTCCTCGCGGACGACCAACCCCAGGAGGTGTCATCGTGAGCTTCACCGAGTCCGCGGAACGGCAGGCGCTGCGCGAGTCCGTGCGGCAGGTGGCACGGAAGTTCGGGGTCGAGTACGCCGTCGAGCACGCTCGCCGCGGTCAGCCGATGACCGAGCTGTGGCAGGCCCTGGGGGCCGCCGGGTTCCTCGGGGTGAACCTGCCCGCGGAGTACGGCGGCGGCGGCGCCGGAATCTACGAGCTTTCTCTCGTGCTCGAGGAGGTCAGCGCCGAGGGCGCGCCGCTCATCATGATGGTGGTCTCCCCGGCCATCGTGGGAACCGTGCTCGCCAGGTACGGAACGCCGGAGCAGCAGACGCGATGGCTGCCGGGCATCGCTGACGGCAGCACCATCGTCGCCTTCGGCATCACCGAGCCAGACGCCGGGAGCAATTCGCACAACATCACGACGATCGCGCACCAGGACGGCTCCGACTGGATCCTCACCGGCCGCAAGACGTTCGTGACCGGGGTCCCCAACGCTGATGCCGTGCTCATCGTCGCCCGCGTTCAGCACGCCAGAACCGGGCGGCTGCGGCCGGCCATGTTCCTGCTGCCGCGCGAGACCCCCGGATTCAGCTACCACCCGATCGAGATGGACATCGTCGAGACCGAGCGGCAGTGCCAGCTCTTCATCGACGACGTGCGGCTGCCCGCCGAGGCGCTGGTTGGCGGCCACGACGCGCCGTTGGAAGCCCTCTTCGCCGGCCTCAACCCTGAGCGCATCATGGGGGCCGCCACCGCCGCGGGGACCGGCCGCTTCGCGATCAACAAGGCGCGGCGCTACCTTCAGGAACGCAACGTCTGGGGCGTCCCCATCGGCGCCCACCAGGGCCTGGCCCACCCCCTCGCGCAGTGCCACATCGAGGTTGAGCTCAGCCGCCTCATGCTCGCCAAGGCAGCCACCTTGTATGACGAAGGCGACGACAAGGCGGCCGGCGAGGCCGCCAACATGGCCAAGTACGCGGCCGCGGAGGCCAGCATCCGCGCCCTGGACCAGGCCATCCAGTGCCACGGCGGCAACGGGCTCGCGGCCGACTACGGCCTCGCCATGCTTCTCGGCGCGGCGCGCATCGCCCGGGTCGCACCCGTCAGCCGGGAGATGATCCTGAACTTCGTCGCCCAGCATTCGCTCGGCCTCCCGAAGTCATACTGAGGCGGGGAGGCATATGTCCGGGATCGTGCACAGCGTGTCCGGCGACCGCATCGTGACCATCACGCTCGACTCGCCCGCGAACAGGAACGCGCTGTCGCGCCGGCTGGTCGCGCAGCTTCAGGACGCGCTCGCCGCGGCGGCAACCGGTACCGACGGCACCGCGCACGCCGTGCTGCTCACGCACACGGGGACCACGTTCTGCAGCGGCGCCGCGCTCGACGAGATGCGCGACGGTGATCCCGCGGACGGGACGCGGGCCATGCTGGCCCTGTTCCGGCAGCTGCTCACCCTGCCGATCCCTGTCGTCGCCCGGGTCGACGGCGCTGCCCGGGCGGGCGGCCTCGGTGTGCTCGGTGCGTGCGATGTCGTGCTCGCCTCGGACCGCTCGACGTTCGCCTTCACCGAGGTGCGGCTCGGCCTGGCCCCCGCAGTGATCAGTCTGCCGCTGCGCCCGCTGCTCACCGCGCGGGCCGCCGCGCGGTACTTCCTCACCGGCGAGACGTTCGGCGCGGCGGTGGCCGCGCAGATCGGGCTCGTCACCGCGGCCGGGGACGACGTGGATGCCCTCGCCTCGGACGTGCTCGACGGCCTGCGCCGCGCCGATCCCCAGGGCCTGCGCGAGACCAAGCCGCTCACCACCAGCGACCGGCTGCGCGCCATCGACGAGGAGGGGGCGGCCATGGGACAGCTGTCCGCGCGGCTGTTCGCGTCTGACGTCGCGCGGTCGCACTTCTCCGCCTTCCTCGATCAGACGCACCGGAAAGGCCAGCGATGACGCTCTCCCCCGCTCCGGCAGCCCTAGGACAGCCGCCTCTTCTTGCTGTTATCAGCGGCGAGGAAGCGTCCTGACGGCCTAACCGCCATCTCCCTATCAGCTATGACCACTTCTGCGCCCGCGCCGAATTATCCCCACGTAACTGATAGGAAGTTGCTTGCCGCGCCCTAGGTGCCGCGACTTCCCATCAGTTTTCGCTGTGATCCGACAACTGATCCGCGACACATGTCCGCCAGCTGATGTGCGACAGATCTAGAAGCCTGCCGATCACATGACCGGCGGCCACGCGTGGATTTGTCGATATGCGTGCGGAGGCATGAGGGGTCGCAACGGCGATGAGTTTCGCTACGGTGGCCAGTCTGTATTCCCGTGCACCTGATCTCCCGACTCGAGGAGAGCGTCATGACCGCTGCGTACAGGAGGCAGGCGTGAAGCTTCTTCTCACCTCCGGGGGCGTCACGAACACGAGCATCCGCGACGCGCTAGTTGGCCTGCTGGGCAAGCCGATCCCCGACGCCACCGCACTGTGCATCCCCACCGCGCAGTGGGGCCACCCCATGTGCGGGCCGGTCTCCGCGCGGGGGTTCGTCAGCGGCCTGCCCCCGTGGGGTGGCATGACCTCGATGGAGTGGAAGTCGCTGGGCCTCCTCGAGCTGTCGGCGCTGCCCACGATCGGCGATGAGCGCTGGGTGCCCTGGGTCCGGGAAGCTGACGTCCTGCTAGTGGACGGCGGCGATGCGACGTACCTGTGCCACTGGATGCGGCAGTCTGGGCTGGCGAGCCTCCTGCCGTCGCTGCCCGAGACGGTCTGGGTGGGGGTGAGCGCCGGGAGCATGGTAATGACGCCTCGGATCGGCGCTGACTTCGTGGAGTGGCCGTCCGCGCCGGACGACCGTACTCTCGGCGTCGTCGACTTCTCGATCTTCCCGCATCTGGGTCACGAGCTCATGCCGGACAACACCCTGGCCAACGCGGAGAGATGGGCCGCCAACATCGCCGGTCCGGCGTACGCCATCGACGACCAGACGGCCATCAAGGTGACCGACGGCACCGTCGAGGTCGTCTCCGAGGGGCACTGGAAGCTGCTCCCCTCATGACGGAGGACACCCATCAGTTTTCGCCCTTTGTTGTCCGTTTTATACGGTCACGATTCGGCCCACATCGGCAGCGCATCCGGCGGCAGCGGCACGGTGAACGCGTTCAGCAGGAACGAAACGAGCGTGTAGTACCCGCACAGCGACACAAGCTCCACCATCCCGGCGTCGCCGAGAATGCGGTGCGCCGCGTCGTACGTCTCCTGGTCCAGGCGGCCAGCGTCACTGAGCTGGCGGGCCACCGCGTAGACGGCCCGTTCATCGTCGGTTTCGAACGGCGGATCCTCGCCGCGCCCGATCGCGTCCACCACCGCGCCGGCGACGCCGTGCTCGCGCGCCATCGGCGCATGCGCCCACCACTCGAACTCCGCCTGCCACCGCGCGCCGATCGTGATGATGGCGATCTCGGACAGCCGCCGCTCGATTGACGTGCCGAACCGCAGCGTCGCGCCGAGCGCGGACAGGCGCCGCCCGGCGTCAGGCGCCGTGACAAACGCGTTGAACGGCCCGGCCAGGTCGCCGTCGGCGGTCAGGACCTGGTCGCCCCGGCCATTGACGATGCTGTCCCACAGCTGCTGGCCCTCGGGTGCCAGCTCATCGCGCCGCACATAGGGAATCCGGGACACGGCAGCTCGCTCTGTCACCGCTTGACGACCTTGCGCACGACGAGTTCCCTTCGGATGCGGTGGACTTGATCACCACCGTAACGCGCGAACTGGAGCCAGTGACCGCTGCAGGCGAGCTTCGCGCCGACGGCGCCAGGCCCGGCGTATCCGCGATGCCAGCAGTGCGAACGCCACGATGCTGACAGCTAGCGTCACGGCTGCGGCTATCGCCGCCGGGATCGGGTGGAACACGGCGAACGACACGAGGCCCACCACGCCCACGTCCTCGAGCAGGCTGGCGACGCTGTTGCTGAACGGTTCAGGGCTCGTGTTCACGCCAACCCGCACGCCGCTCTTCACCACATGCGCGGCGAGCGCCGTCCCGCCACCGAGCGCGGCCGCCGCGATGACCGCGGCCGAGCTAGCCTGCGCATGCTGGGCCATGACGACGCCAACCGCACCGCCGACGACCGGCCGCAGGGCCGTGTGAGCGACATCCCACACCGAGTCCAGCACGGGGATCTTGCCTACCACGAACTGGCCGGCGAACAGCACAGCCGCGGCCGCGAGAACCGACGGGCGCTCCAGCACAGACGGTATCGCGGCGATGTGCCCGAACCTGCCCAGCAGGCCGAGCACGAGCACCGCCGCGTAGCAATTCACGCCACTGGCAGCGCCGCTGGTGAAGATCAAAGAAACCGGGAGCATTCGCGTCGTCCTCCAGCTCTCGTACGCGCGCCCACTACGGTATGCGGAGATAGACAGCGATCCAGCCGGAAGCTAGCCAGGCGGACGGAGCACCGAACCGATGAGCGACATGACAACTGACAGCGCGGAGCGGGTGACCCTCACGCTTACCGGCGCGGTAGCCGACGTCCGCTTGAACCGGCCAGAAAAGCGCAACGCGCTCGATCCCGCGATGTTCGAGGCGCTCGTGGCAACGGGCGAGCGGCTGAAGTCTCAGCCGGGGCTGCGTGCGGTCGTGCTGTCCGGTGAGGGACCCGACTTCTGCGCCGGGCTGGACTTCGCCTCCTTCCAGGCGATGCGCGCGGGGATGAGGCTGTCCGCGACCGCTCAGCTCCCGGCCGCCGACGGGCCGGCGAAGGCGACGGGCCAGCGCGCAGCCTACGTCTGGGCCGAGGTCCCGGTTCCTGTGATCGCGGCGCTGCGCGGCAACGCGCTGGGCGGCGGCCTGCAGATCGCGCTCGGGGCGGACATCCGGATCGTCACGCCCGATGCCCGGCTGTCGGTGTTCGAGGTGGCGTGGGGCCTGATCCCGGACATGACCGGTACCCAGCTGCTGCCCGAGCTGGTTGGCCGGGACGTCGCCAAGGAGCTGACCTACACCGCACGGATCGTCAGCGGCGAGGAGGCCGTGCGCATCGGGCTGGCGACGCGTACCGACCCGGATCCGCTCGCCGCGGCTCTCGCCATGGCGAATGAGATCGCCGGGCGCAGCCCGCACGCGATCCGGGCGGCGAAGCGGCTGCTCGACCTCGCCGGGCGGACCGACCTTGCGTCGGGGTTCGCGGCCGAGCAGGAGGAGATCCGCGCGCTGATCGGCAGCCCGAACCAGGTGGAAGCCGTCACAGCACGCCTGGAAAAGCGCGACCCCAGCTTCGGCGAGACCTGACGACCCCGAAACCACGGCCAGCCTGGCTCGGGTAGGTCAGGAACTTGTGAGGGGCTGCGCTAGGGAGCGAGAGCAGCAAGCCCGGCCTCTGCGCATTCGTCGTCTTGCCCGGGCATCATTCCGCCGCTTACCGCCATCGCGCCGAGGACGGTGTCCCCCCGCTTGATGAGCGCCGCGCCGGCGCCCGCCAGGATAGGCATCCGCACGGCCCGGTCCAGCTGGGCGAAGAAGCCAGGGTTGGCCTCCTGCATCTGGCGCAGTGCGGCGCCGTCGCGGCGGAAGAGGGCGACGCTGGCCGCTTTGGTCTCGGCGATCCGGGCCGAGAGCGGCGGTGCGCCGCTCATGCGGCCGAGGGCCTGCAGGTGCCCGCCTTCGTCGACGACCGCGACCGTGACCGGTGCAGCTATCTTGGCGGCGCGCTCGTGTGCGCCGGCGATGACTGTCTGGGCCTCTTGGAGCGTTAGCGGCATTGCAATCCCCTTGAGTTATGTGGACAATCGTCCTTGCATGAACAAGCGTATTGCTAGAGGTGGCCGCAGCGCAAGGACGCGAGGCTAGAATGACCGGGCGATGGACGACACCACCTCGGCAGGTCTCCCTGCCGGCCCTCGCCGCCCCAACGCGCGCGGACAGGGGGAGCGGCTGCGGGAGGAGATCATTTCCGCCGCCGCGCAGATGCTCGGCGACCTAGCCGACGACGAGGCCTTGTCGCTGCGCGCGGTCGCCCGCGCGGTGTCGATATCCCCCACCTCCGTGTACCTGTACTTTCCAGACCGTGACGCGCTCGTCGCCGCGACCATGCAACGCTGCCACGCGGAGATGCTCCAGGCTGCGGATGACGCCGAGGACGCACACCAGGACCCCGCTCTCGGCCTGCGCGCACGGATCCTGGCGCAGGCGGCCTGGGTGCAGGAGCATCCCGGCCTCTACAAGGTGATGCATGAGAGCAAGGTCGGCATGCCTTTCAAGGAGGCCGCGTTCACGCGCACCACGGCTGCGGTGCAGCGCTGCATGGACGCCGGGGTTGCCCCGCCAGGGGACGCCGCCACCGTCGCACTCGATCTCCGGACGGCCGTCATCGGCATGCTGTCCCTGCGGATCAACGAGCCCGACCTGCCCTGGCCGCCCTTCCCCGAGCAGGCCGACCGGTTCCTCTCCAAGCTCGTCGGACTCGCGCCGCCGGCACGGGAGACGACAGTCCCGCAAGGAAAGTAGCCCCCGGGCGGGGGCACTCGCGCTTGCCGTCGGTCAGCACTGACAGCACAGCCACGGCCTGATCGACAGTCAGCCGGGTACGTTCGGGATAGTTGCCTTTGAATAAGTGCCGGAGGGATGCCGTGACCGAAACGGGTGCGACCAGCGTGCCCGCGCTCGCTGAGATCGCGGACATCGGCCGCGATACCGTACGGGGCGGCTACTCGCGGCACCTCTTCGATGACGCCGACCGGCGGCTTCGTGAGTGGTTCGTCGCGCGCGCGGCCGGGATCGGCCTGGACGTTGACCATGACCGTAACGGCAACATCTGGGCGTGGTGGGGGCCACCCGGCCCCGGCGCGCTCGTTACCGGCAGCCACCTGGACTCGGTGCCTGGCGGCGGCGCCTTCGACGGTCCGCTGGGCGTTGTCAGCGCGCTCGACGCGGTCCAGCGGCTCATGGTCACCGGCTTCCGGCCATCGCGTCCGGTAGCCGTCGTGGTGTTCGCCGAGGAGGAGGGCTCACGCTTCGGCGTCGCCTGCCTCGGCTCGAAGCTGCTGTCGGGCGAACTCGCCGCCAGCAAGGCGCTGGCGCTGACCGATGCCTCGGGATGCACGCTGGCCGAGGTGATGGCGGGAGCCGGACTCGACCCGGCCCGGGCCGGCCGCGACGATGCGCTGCTGTCTCGCATCGGCCTGTTCCTCGAGTTGCACGTGGAGCAGGGCCGCGGGCTGATCGACCTTGGCGCCCCCGTCGCCGTGGCCTCTAGTGTGCTCGGCCACGGCCGCTGGCGGCTCCGCTTCGCCGGTCAGGGAAACCACGCCGGCACCACCCTCATGTCCGACCGGCGCGACCCCATGGTCGCCGCGGGCGCGACGATCGCGCAGATTCCCGGACTGGCGCGGGCCCGGGCCGGCGCCCGCGCCACCGTCGGCCGCGTCGATGCCACCCCCGGCGGGACTAACGTCATCGCGAGCTACGTCGACGTGTGGCTGGACAGCCGTGCCGAGGACGACGAGGTCACCCGCGCGCTCGTCGCCGATATCGGCACTGCAGCCGCGGGACACGCCGCCGAACAGGGGTGCACGGCCGAACTGGCCGAGCAGTCGTGGTCCGGCACCGTGCTCTTTCCCGACGGCCCGCGGATGGCCATCTCCGAGGCCCTGGGCGGCGTTCCCGCCCTGCCGACCGGCGCCGGCCACGACGCCGCCGTGCTCGCGGCAGCTGTGCCTGCCGCCATGCTCTACGTTCGCAACCCCACGGGCATATCGCATGCGCCTGAAGAGTTCGCCAGCGCCCAGGACTGCGCCGCCGGAGTTGACGCGCTGGAAACCGCGCTGAGAAGCCTGGCAGGCCGGCCGTGACAGGGCTGACGCCTGGCTACCGGGCCAGGGCGCCCATCGGGTCCCAGGCGGGCAGCACGATCGGCTCGGCGTCCAGGGCGCCCTGCAGGCCGGCCGGAAGCGCGCTCTTGCGGGCGGCGATCTCGAAGACGTACTGGCCGAACCAGGAGTCGTTCATCGTGTAGAAGCCGTCCTTGCCGCGGTCGGCGCCCCAGCTGTTCTCCACGCGCCAGCGCCGGGTCACGCCGTCCAGCACGTCGACCCCGGTGAAGAGCATCGCGTGCGTCATCGCGGTCTCGTGGTAGGCCAGCCGGGCGGCCTTGTCGAGGCCGAACGCGGTGTCGTAGACGGCCGGCAGGTCGTAGAGCTCGGCGTCCCAGAACGCGTAGTCGTTGCTCATCATCTTGCCGACGTCGCAGCCGAACCAGACCGGCTCGCCGCCCTGGATCGTGGCCGCGGCGACGTCCTTGATGACCTGCATGTCGACGTTGAGGTAGATGACCGGCGGGCCGCCGACGACGTTGCCGAGGTACTCGACGGTGAAGGTCCGGCCGACCGGGCTGGACGGGCGGGGGTCGTTGACCAGGCAGACGTAGTCGCTGACCGGCAGGTCCACGTACTTGGCGGCGAACTCCTGGGGGGTGAGGACGCCGTCCCGGTGGAACTTCTTGTCCTTGTCGGTCCACTGCCAGTCGAAGCGCTCCGGCGGCGTGCCCAGGTGGATGCACAGGACCCGGTAGACGACCTGCATGATCTCGGCCTTGGCCGCGCGGGCGGCCTCGGCACCGTCGGCCGCCGCCGCGCGGACGGTCCGCGCCCCCTGGCGCAGCTGGTAGCGAAGGATCGAGTTCATCCTGGCCGTGTTCGACGAGCTCTGCGTCTCCGGCATGAAAGCCTTGGGGACCAGGCCGTGCTTTTCGACCAAGGCGGCGAACATGTTCCACTGGCCGCCGTCGCCGGCCACCGACTCCAGCAGGAAAGCGACGGTGCGATCGTCGAGGTCCCGGCCCGCGGTCTCGATGATCGCCTCGAGGAAGTAATTGGCGCGCTCGAGCTTGTCCCAGAACATCGCGTAGTTCTGCGAGAACTCGAAGTCCTTGAGCCCGGTCTTGCGCATGACGCCGACGCGCAGCAAGTTCAGCCCGGCGAACAGCCAGCAGCGGCCGCTCTTCTCCTGGTTCGTGACCTTCCAGTCGTCCAGCGTCGTCGACAGCGAGTGGTCGATGCTGCTGACGATCTCCCTGTTGATGGCGACATCATCGACGGTCACCCGGGTCACGGCATTCTGGGCGAGCCGGTAGGCCGGATTGGCCGAGAAGTCCTTGCGCAGTCGCTCCAGATCAGCAGCAGCGAGTGTTCCGTCCACCGAATCATCCCTTCGCGTCGTCGTCCCGGCCTGTTTCCAGACTAGATGCCGATGCTTAGTTAGCCGGCCAGCTGGCTGAAGCGATTGCGGTAGGCCTGGGGCGTGATGCCCCAGCGGCGGGTGAAGTGACGGCGCAGCATCATGGGCGCGAGCCCGCAGTCGGCGGCTATCCGCTCGATCCCGTGGTCAGTCCGTTCCAGCAGTTCCTGGGCCAGGACCAGGCGCTGGCTGGTCAGCCACTGGTGGGGAGTGGTGCCGGTGTGCGCGGCGAACCAGCGGGCGAACGTGCGCGGCGACATGTGCACCTGCCGGGCGAGGTCAGCGACGGTGAGCGGCTCGCGCAGGTGATCGGCCGCCCAGTCGTGCAGCGTGGCCAGGTCAGGCCCGTCGGTCGTGTCGTCCACTAGCACCGGGACGAACTGCGCCTGCCCGCCGTCGCGGTGCGGGGCGACCACCATGTGGCGGGCAATCTCGTTGGCCACCGCGGCGCCGTGCTCCAGGCGGATGACGTGCAGGCAGGCGTCGATTCCCGCGGCCGTCCCCGCGCTGGTGATCACCTGGCCCTCGTCGACGTAGAGCACCCCGGGATCCACATCGACCTGCGGATAGCGCTTGCTAGTTCGGCCGCGTACTTCCAGTGCGTGGTCGCCCGGCGGCCGTCGAGCAGCCCGGCGGCGGCGAGCACGAAGGCCCCGGTACACTGGCTGAGCACCCGCCCGCCGCGGTCCACGACCGTGCGCAGCGCGGCAAGCACCGGCTCCGGCGGCCGTGTGTCGATGCTGTCCCAGCACACCACGACGGCCAGGTCGGCGGAGCTCAGCCGGTCCACGCCCCACTCGACCAGGATCGGCATTCCGACGTCGGTGCGGATGACTCCCGGCTGTGCCGCTGTCACGAAGTATTCGTAACGTGGGATTCCTTCGCCTTTACGGTCACACCCGAACACTTCCGCGGTGACCCCGAGGCCGAACGTTGACACGCCCTCATAGGCGAGGACCGCGACAGAGGACAACATGCTTTCATCGTACGGCAGGAAAGTACCGGTGATTGTCATTCCTGCCACTGGCGGCCTGGACCCTGGTCACACAGGCTGGAGGCATGGCACAGCTGACCTCGGACGCGACCGCCGGGCCGCGTGAACGGGCGACGACGCCAGGCAACTCCCGCGCCGACTACTCCGCCTGGGCGGCGCTCTTGGTGGTCTGGCTGGTCTGGGGCTCTACCTACCTGGCCATCCGGGTGGCGGACCGGTCCATCCCTCCGTTCGCGATGGCCTCGGCGAGATACCTGACGGCAGGAGCGGTGCTCTACCCTCTGGCGTGGCTCGGCAGCCGCCGGCGGCAGGCAGCGGCCCCGGTGGTGCCGGGCCTGGCCGGGTCTCGTGCCTCGTCACGGCTCGCGCAGTGGGGCGGGATGGCGGTGGTGGGCACGCTGCTGCTCGCCTTCGGCAACGGCGGGGTGTCCTACGCGGAGCAGACCCTGCCATCGGGGCTGGCCGCGCTGCTGGTCGCCAGCGTCCCGCTGTGGATGGCGCTAGCCGACAGGGTCATCAACGGGCAGCAGATCCCGCTGCGGGGCTGGATCGCGCTGGTCCTCGGCCTGGCCGGCATCGCCGTCCTTGCCCGGCCTTCGGGGAACGGCGCGGTGCTTCCTGTGCTTGTCGTCCTCGGGGCCAGCGCCAGCTGGGGCATCGGTTCCGTGCTCGCCGGCCGGCTGCCGGCGCCGGGCAGTCCGCTGGTGGGCAGCGCGATGGAGATGCTGACCGGCGGGATCGTCCTCATCGGGCTGGCGGCGGCGACCGGCGAGCTGACGCACATCGATCCCGCGCACGTCAGCACGCAGTCGCTGCTCGGGCTGCTCTACCTGATCGGCCCAGGGTCACTGCTCGCCCTGACCTGCTACGTGATCGCACTGCGGCGGCTGCCGACCGCCGCGGTGTCCACCTACGCCTACGTCAACCCGGTGGTGGCCGTCTCGCTTGGCGCGCTGCTGCTCGGCGAGCGGCCCACGCTCGCCACGCTGCTCGGCGGCGCGGTCGTGGTCGTCTCGGTCGCGATCCTCCTCATCAACCGCAAGCCGGCCGCGACCGCGGACCCAGCGTGAATAACCTTGTGTCCCACACCCGGGCGTACAGATCGGGCCGCCGGTCGGCGAACAGGTCGTTCAGCTCACTGACCCGCTTGTCCCGTGCCAGCCGCAGGTCGATCGCGGCGGTCAGCACGGCCGCGCGGTCCTCGCACACCGGCCCGGCGACCGGGTAGCCGCCGCGCCGGATGATGACAGAACCGCCTACCCAGTCCACGCCCCGCTCGGTCCCGCAGCGGTCCGCGACGGCGATGAACACGCCGTTGGCCGCGGCCGCGCCCTGTGCCGCGACCACCTCACCGGATCGCTCACCGGGCGGCGGGGGCGAAGCCGACGCCGGCCAGTTCACCGGGGCCGCTATCAGGTCAGCGCCGCTCAGCGCGGCGAGCCGCACCCATTCAGGGAACTCCAGGTCGTAGCAGATCATCAGCCCGACATTGCCGAACGGCAGCGCCACCACCGGTGGTGCGCCGTCGCCGGGTGTGAAGATCTTCTTCTCGGCGTCCCACAGGTGCGCCTTGCGGTACACCGCCCTCGCGCCGGACGCGTCGACGATCGCCGCGCTGTTGTACAGCTTCCCGTCCGGCCCAAGCTCGCAGAACCCGCCGGCGATGATCAGGTCGTGCCTGCCGGCCAGCGACTGCCACTCGCGCAGCGTCACGCTCGATGCCGCCGGTGACGCGAGCGACCGCGCCTCGTCGGCGTCTGAGAACACGTACCCCGAATCCGACAGTTCGGGCAGCACCACCAGCCGCGCACCCGCGGCCGCCGCCTCCGCAACCGCCGCCCTCGCCGCCTGCCGGTTAGCGTCCAGTTCCCCCACGGTCAGCGCAAGTTGCGCGACCGCGACAACGACAGCTCCCGTGTCCGGCATGCCGCCATATTCTCACGCGAGACCTCGCCTGCCACGTCATCGTCGTGATGCGTCAGGACAGCAAAAACGCTCCGAACCCTTTCGAGGTTCGGAGCGTTCTGAGGGGCGTCAGGCGCCCTTGGCCTTGTCGCCGTACCGGCGGCGGAACTGCTCAACGCGCCCGGCCGAGTCGAGGACGCGGGCCTGCCCGGTGTAGAAGGGGTGGCTCGCCGATGAAATCTCGACGTCGACGACGGGGTAGGTGTTGCCGTCCTCCCAGGTGATGGTGCGCTCGCTGGTTGCGGTCGACCTGGTGAGGAAGGCGAAGCCCGCCGAACGGTCGCGGAAGACGACCGGGTGGTAGTCGGGGTGGATTCCCTGGTTCATGATTACCGCTCCTCCCTGAAGTCCACGTGGCGGCGGATCGCCGGATCGTACTTGCGAATGACGAGGCGGTCAGGATCGTTTCGCCGACTCTTCCTGGTCACGTACGTGTAGCCGGTCCCAGCGGTCGACCTGAGCTTGATGACGGGACGAAGTGTGCTGCGACTCATGTCCCTTGCAACAATCAGTTAATGAAAATCATTCCCGATTGCCGGTGTCACCAGTCGGGATGTTAGCGATAATGAAGGGGTACAGACCTAAGCTATACACTACTAAGGTCTATACTTCGATTCATGACAACTTCGCCTAGCGCGCCGCCTGGGAAGCCGCCGCATGTCTTCGACCGCGATCGCGAGTGGGATGGCTTGACGAAATTCGCGACTTCGCCCGATCCTGACGTGCGCCTCGGGATCGTCAGCGGGCGCCGCCGCCAGGGCAAGACGTACCTGCTGGATGCCGTGGCCAGCGCGGTCGACGGCTTTTTCTATACGGCGACCGAGGACACAGAAACTGATGCGCTGGCTAACTTCGGACGCGCCCTCGCCGACTGGACCGGCGGGGGCCGTTATGCGTTCGCGGACTGGGATGAGGCCCTGAACCGACTTTTCACAGCCGTCACCGGCAGGCTCATCGTCATCGACGAGTTCCCGTACCTGAGCAAGGAGAGCCCGTCACTCCCGTCACTTATCCAGCGCGCGCTTGAGCCGCGAGGTGTCGCTCGCCGGAGCCGTTCGCGGCTGCTGCTGTGCGGTTCGGCCATGTCGGTGATGGGCCGACTGCTGAGCAGCAGCGCCCCGCTGCGCGGCCGGGCCAGCCTGGAAATGATCATCCGGCCACTCGGCTACCGGGATGCCGCGCACTTCTGGGGGATCACCGACCGGCGACTGGCTGTCCTGGTGCATTCCATCGTCGGCGGGACCCCCGCGTATCGCCGCGAGTTCGTCGCGGGCGACGCGCCGACGGG
>Ga0070698_100002214_pt1 | contig 21520 bp, 26 predicted proteins | sample KBSK1502metaG_FD_65477 | JGI IMG/M metagenome (GOLD analysis project Ga0070698, IMG submission 65477) | Corn, switchgrass and miscanthus rhizosphere microbial communities from Kellogg Biological Station, Michigan, USA - KBS K1-50-2 metaG | ecosystem: Host-associated > Plants > Roots >...
CCGCGCCTCGGCCGTCACCGAGATCTGGAAGAAGGCGTGCGCTTACGACATGACCGGCGAACGCGTCGACGGCATGGACGTGCTGGCGGTGCGCCGTATCACGGACCAACTGGTCGCGCAGGCACGCGAGAAGCACGAGCCCAGCCTGCTCGAGTGCGTCACCTATCGCTACCGCGGCCACTCAATGTCCGACCCGGACACCTACCGCGGCAAAGAAGAGGTCAAGGAATGGCAGACGCGCGATGGCATCCTCAGCCTCGGCGAGCACTTGAAGAAGCAGAAGATGCTCACCGACGACGAGATCCAGCGGATCGATGAGGAGGTCACCGCCCAGGTCGAGGAGGCGGTGAAGTTCGCTGAGGAGAGTCCGGACCCGGACCCGAAGGACCTCTATCGCGACGTCTACGCCGACGAGGCGGCGAGCTGATGGCCGTCCTTGCCATGCGCGACGCACTCAACCAGGCGCTCCGCGAGGAAATGAAGCGCGACGACTCGGTATTCCTGCTGGGCGAAGACATCGGCCTCTACGACGGATCATTCAAAGTCACGCGCGGGTTGATGAAGGAGTTCGGCGAGAAGCGCGTGCTCGACACGCCGATCGCCGAGGAGATCATCATCGGCACCGCCATCGGTGCCGCGATGTCGGGACTGCGCCCGGTCGCCGAGATGATGACCGTCAACTTCATCATGGTCGCGATGGACCAGGTGGTCAACGCCGCCGCGCACATCCGCTACATGTTCGGCGGCGGAACGAAGGTCCCGCTGGTGATCCGCACTCCGGGTGGCGGCGGTCACCAGCTTGGGGCGCAACACTCGCATAGCCACGAGAACTGGTTCGCGCACGTGCCCGGGCTGAAGGTCGTCGCCCCCGGCACACCCGCCGACGCCAAGGGCATGCTGAAGTCCGCGATCCGGGACGACAACCCGGTGATGTTCATCGAGAACGAGGGCACCTATGCCGTCAAGGGCGAGGTCCCCGACGGCGAGCACCTCGTGCCGCTGGACAAGAACGAGGTGAAGCGGCCGGGCGAGCACATTACGATCTGTGCGCACTCGCGCATGCTGATCGTCGCCATGGACGCCGCCAGCGAGCTCGAGAAAGAAGGCATCAGCGCCGAGGTTGTCGACATGCGGGCGCTGCGGCCGCTCGATATGGCGCCGGTGATCGAGTCCGTCAAGAAGACGAGCCGGTTGATCACGGTGGAAGAGGGCTGGCGCTCGTACGGCGTCGGCTCGGAGATCGCCTCACGCGTCTACGAGGAGGCGTTCGATTATCTCGATGCGCCGGTCGCGCGAATCGGCGCCGCCGAAGTGCCGGCGCCGTATAACAAGCGCCTGGAGAAGATCGCCTTCCCGGGCAAGGCGGACGTGATCGTGACGGCCAGGGCCCTGCTCGGAAAGAACTGATGGCCAGCGTCCAGATGCCGCGGCTGTCGGACTCTATGGAGACCGGCAAGATCTTGCGCTGGCTGAAGAAAGAAGGGGAACAGGTCCAAAAAGGCGAGCCGCTGGTCGAGATCGAGAGCGACAAGGCCAACATCGAGGTCGAGGCCTACGCCTCTGGAAAGCTGAGCAAGATCATGGTCGCCGAAGGCGAAAGCGCGCCCATCGGCGCGGTGATTGCCGAGATCGGCGACGGCACTCCAGTACCGGCGGCGGAGAAGGCGCCGGCTCCCCAGGGTCAGGCCGAGGCCGCCGAGCACAAGCAAGGCGCCCAGCCGGTCGCCGCCGAACCGCCAAAACCACCAGCGACCAAGCCCGTGGCACCTGTTGCACAGGCTGACAAGGCCGTGGCCGCAACCGCCCAGGCCGCGGCCGATGCGGGCGGCGAACAGTACCCGCACGGTGGGCCGGACGACCGAACCGAAGTCGGTGCGGCGGCGCAGGCTGCCTTGAACGTCATCCGCCGCCCCGCCGAGCAAGAAGACGGCGAGCGGCAGCGAGTCTCCCCCGTCGCGCGGCGCCTCGCCGAAGAACACGGCGTCGACCTGCGCCGCGTGCAGGGCTCGGGCCCGGGCGGGCGGATCACCAAAGAAGACGTCGAGGCCGCGGCTCAGCAGAAGGCGCAACCGCAGGCCGCCGGTGCCCCCACCGCCGTGGGTCCCGCCCGCGAAGCGCGGCAGCCGACAGCGCGACCGACGGGCGAGGTCGAGGTGGTCGAGCTCTCCAAGCTGCAGGCGACGGTAGCGATGCGTCTCGCCCAGAGCGCATTCTCGGCGCCGCATTTCTACGTCACCTCCGAGATCGCGATGGACGACGCCGTCCGCCTTCGCCAGATGTTCAACGAGGCGGTCGAGAAGTCGGCTGGGATCAGCATCAACGACCTGGTCGTCAAGGCGGTGGCGCTGGCCCTGACGAAGTTTCCCGAGGTCAATGCCTCCTGGGCCGACGGCCGGATCGAGCGCAAGCGCGACATCAACATCGGGATCGCGGTCGGTCTTCCCGATCGCCTGATCGTGCCGGTGCTACACAACGCCGACCAGAAGTCGCTCAAAGACATCGCCCGGGAGTCCAAGCAGCTGATCGAGCGCGCTCGTACGAACAAGGCGTCCGCGCAGGACTACCTCGGCAACACGTTCAGCATCTCGAACCTCGGTATGTACGACGTCGACCAGTTCACCGCCATCATCAACCCGCCCGATTCGGGCATCCTGGCGGTCGGCTCGATCGAGGACAAGGCGGTCGTCAAGGACGGCCAGGTGGCCGCGGGCAAGCGGATGCGAGTCACGCTTTCGGTTGACCACCGGGTCTTTTACGGCGTGACGGCGGCGCAATTCCTGCAGGAAGTCAAGCGCCTGCTGCAGAGCCCAATGGCGCTGGTCCTCTAGCCGAGCCGGTTGCTAGCGACGGCGGCTACGGGCGACGACTGGATCCGCCCGTGCGATGCCCAACGGCACGGTATCCCGCGCATGATCAGCGCCGAGTCGAACTCGATGGAGCCGGCCGGAAAGAGTCGAGTGTTTCCAAAGAACGCTGACTCCACCGTCTCGACCTGAAGCGACTGCACCTTCCACCATTTCGACACCAGCTCCAACCCGTCCAGACAGTTGGGGTCTGCACTCGGCGAGAAACCGAGGCTGCCCACTTCGAAGAACCTGGACGCTTCGTCTAGAGACTCAAAGATTGAGCTCTCGGCAAGGCGATCGCTGACGCGTCCGCACACGAAGGCGTTGGCCTGGCCGTCGGCAGAATGCACGCGAACGCTGACGTAGCTCTCGTCCTCATTGATCGAAAAGGTCCCCTGGCGATAGACGCCGGGAAAGAAGCGCCCCCCAAGGGCTCGCACGAGTGCCGAGTTCGTGTCGCGGCGGGGAATGTAGACGCCCTGGCGGCGACCAGTTTCGTCGTTCCACTCAACCGCGATTCGATGCGCCGAGTTCTCCGTCCGCAGGCCGAGGACGGCGGGCACTCCGGCCCGCCGCAAATCGCCGAGACCGATGAGGCAAATCCCCGCCATCCCCCAACCGCGTACCAATCGTGGCTCGAACAGTGACGGCAGGGTTTGCGCCAGGATGTCAGGTCTTACTCGAAAGTTGACGAGCAGGCGGCGCCGGATCACAGCCTCGACGGTGAACAAGTGGGACATTAGATCACCCCCGGTATTCGCAGGTCGGCCCGCGTGAATGGTCCGGCTGGAGGCAGCCCAGCCCGCAGCACCTCGTCTGAAAGGGGCGTCCGAGGAATCAGGTCTTCCGGCAATGAATCGACGGTCCCCCACGGCTCCGTCAATCCTTCGTTCAGCATCCGGACCTGCGCGACGGAGGCCAGCGGAACCTTCATTGACCACTCGGCGACATGGGCCACGGCGTAATTGATGGCTGGCGGAGCTGGGACGATCAGCGGGCGTTTGCCGATCAGGAGACCGACCCGACGTGCCACGTCGCTCAGCCGAAGCGCCTCCGGCCCCATCAACGCCACCGTTTTCCGCGAGAGCCGATTCTCGATCACGGCAGTCATCAAGACCTTCACAACATCCCGGACAGCGACCGGTCGCACCGTCTTCTCGCGTAGTCCCACCGTGACGAAGATCGGCATTGTGTAAAGCAGGTGGCTCAGATGGTCGAGCATGTGATCGCCCGGGCCGAAGGTCATGCTCGCCTTCACGACTGTGTAATCGAGGCCACTGTTGCGAACGAGCTCCTCGGCCGCCCATTTCGACTCGTGGTAACCGGATCCGCAGTCCGGCCGAGCCCGCAGAAAACTCAACATCACGATCTTCTTGACGCCGGCATCCCTCGCAGCGGTGATGACGTTGACTGTCCCCGCCAGATGCACGGCGGCGTACGTCTGTGAGCCGATCTGGCGATTGATCCCGGCGCAATGCGCGACTGCGTCGCAGCCAGCAAATGCATCACGCAGCCCTTGAACATCCGTCAGGCCGGCCTTCACGGTGCGTACACCCGGCAGCTCGACCACCGTCGGATCGCGCCGATCGATGCCTCTCGCTACCAGGACTACCTCGTGGCCACCGCGAAGAAGCTCTCGCGCCAGGTGTCGTCCAACAAAACCGGTACCGCCCGTGATTGCGATCTTCATCGAGAGCTTCTCCCCCGCCCGCGGCGCCGCAGGCTGATCTGAGCCGGGCAGACGGCGCTGATGAAGTCGGTAACGGTAAGCGCGAGCCGGTCGGCGTCAAGACGGTAGAGGATGCGATTTCCCGTCCGGCGTTCATTCACGAGTCCGGCCGATTTAAGGATGGCGAGGTGCCGGGAAACGGACGGCCCGCTGATTGGGAGCCGGTCGACAATCTCGCCGGCGGCCAGCTCGCCCGTCTTGAGGTACTGGAGGATCTGACGGCGGGTGGGATCCGCCAGCGCCCGAAAAACGGCGGTCTCACTCATCTCGTACCTATTTTAGCTAATTTGCTAAATAGCTAATAACGACAGCGCCACGATCGGGTATCAAGCCACCGAAGCTGCTGCAGCTCGGCCTGCCGTACGACCCGAGAACAGGCAGCCACCCAGGAAGGTGCCTTCCAGCGATCGGTATCCGTGCATTCCTCCTCCCCCGAAGCCGGCGACCTCGCCCGCGGCGTAGAGGCCAGGTAGGGGCGTTCCGTTGGATCGCAGGACGCGACCGGACAGATCGGTCTGAAGGCCGCCAAGCGTCTTGCGCGTCAGGATGTGGAGGCGAACCGCGATGAGCGGCCCGGCGGCCGGATCCAGCAGCGCGTGCGGGCTGGCGACGCGGATCAGCCGGTCACCCAGGTAGCGTCGCGCGGCACGGATCGCGAGGATCTGCGCGTCCTGGGTCACTCCGCTGCCGACCTCCCGGTCGCGGGCGGCGATCTCGCGCTCCAACTTGACGGGGTCGAGGCGCGGCTCGTCAGTCAGCGCGTTCATCCCGCGGACCAGGTCGTCGAGGTTGTTCGCGACGACGAAGTCGGCCCCGTGGTGCTTGAAGGCTTCAACCGGCGCCGGGCCGGACTTTGAGACCACCCGTTTCAGGAGCAGCCGGACGTCCTTATTCGTCAGGTCGGGGTTCTGCTCCGAGCCGGAAAGTGCGAACTCGCGCTTGATGATTCGCTGCGTCAGCACGAACCACGAGTAGTCAAAGCCTGTCTTTCTCAGGCACTCGAGCGTGCCGAGCGTGTCGAAGCCGGGGAAGAACGGCGCCGGTAAACGATTCCCAGCCCCGTCGAACCACATGGACGAGGGTCCCGGCAAGATCCGGATGCCGTGGTCTGGCCAGATCGGGTTCCAGTTCTGGATCCCCTCTACGTAATGCCACATGCGATCGCGGTTGATGACCGTCCCACCGGCGGCTTCCGTAATGGCGAGCATGCGGCCGTCGACATGGGCCGGCACGCCGCTCAGCATCTGATGTGGCGCATCGCCAAGCCGCGCTGGCCAGTTCTTTCGGACCAGGTCGTGGTTCCCGCCGAGCCCGCCCGAGGTCACGATCACCACCTGCGCACGGAGCTCGAATTCCCCAATCTGGACACGCGAACTGGGTCGACCTCGGTCCACGGAGCTCGGTTCGAGGACGGCCCCATGCACGCCATCGACGACGCCGCCGGTGACCGTCAGCGCGTCGACTCGGTGCCGGAACATCACGGTGACCAGGCCGCGGGCTATTGCCGCGCGCACGCGCCGCTCGAAAGGAGCCACGACGCCGGGGCCGGTGCCCCAGGTCACATGGAAGCGCGGGACGGAATTCCCCGGGCCGCCCGGGATGGAGCCGCCTCGCTCGGCCCAGCCAACGATGGGGAAGAAACCGATGCCGTGTGCGCGCAGCCACGATCGTTTCTCGCCGGCCGCGAAGGCGACGTAGGCTGCCGCCCACTTCCTGGGCCACTCGTCTTCCGGCCGATCGAATCCGGCCGTCATCATCCAGTCTCTCAGCGCCCGCTCGTCCGAGTCGTGAACACCGAGCCGGCGCTGCTCCGGCGAGTTCACCAGAAAGAGTCCGCCAAACGACCAGAAGGCCTGCCCGCCCAGCCAGGGTCCGGGCTCCTGTTCCAGCAGGATCACTCTGCGGCCGGCATCGGCGAGCTCGGCGGTGGCGACCAGCCCGGCGAGGCCGCCGCCGACGACGATGACGTCCGCGCCATCAGTCATTCAGATCAGCAAGCTTAAGCCGATCGTGGAGCTACTATAGGTCGACAGTCGACGGATTAAGCGGAATAGGAGGAGAGTTCATGCCGACATTCATGGACGTGCACGAGGGGATGCATGTCACCCCGCAGCAGCTGGCCGAAGCTCATAAGAAGGATCTCGAGGCCCAAAAGGGCACCGGGGTTGAGTATGTGCGCTACTGGCTGGACTCCAAGGCTGGCAAAGTGTTCTGCCTGGCCAAGGGTCCGAACAAGGAGGCCGTCGCGGCCGTCCACAAGAAGGCCGGCCATCCCGCCAATGAGCTTTACGAGGTGAGCGAGGGCCAGTAGGCCTAAATCCTGACGGGATAGTTTAGCCGCCGAAGGCTTTACCCAGGCGGCGGCGCATCTGACGCCAGGAGAGGACGTCCCTGACCCGGTCCAGGCCACGCCGTGACGGCGGGATGATGGGCTCCGGCTTGTAGCTGGCGCCGAACTCGCTCGCGTACGCCACCAGGTCGCGGAGCTCGAGCAGCGGGATCGCGTACTCCCTCGTGACCTCTCGCAGCAGGAGGGCCGTCCGTTGCTGCACGCCCGGGCTTTCGGGCCGGCAGAGGGCCAGTGGCCGGGCATGTTGCGCGCGCATACCCTCGGGATGGATCACGATCCTCCCCCAGCACAGGACGGCGCCGCCGAACATATACGGCTCCTCGCGCAACGCCCGGGTCATCGGCGCGATGTCGTGGTAGGCGTAGATGCCGCAACTACACGCCGGTTCCGGCGACATCCGCTCCTCGTCGTGCCGGTGCAGGCCGGCGCGGGCGAGGCGCAGGCCGGGACGGGTTTGACATTCGGCGTCGAGCCGATCGAGCGGCGGCCAGAGGGTCTCGGCAACCGGCGACTGGAGACGGCCGCGCGTCCAGGCATCGTCGGGGTCAACCCGCCAGAAGCGGTAACCCACAGCGGGAATCATGCCGGAGTTGTCGCCGGAACCTCTTCTTCCCGCTCGGTCCGCTGCGGCTCACTCTCCGGCGCAAGCAGCGGCTCCGATATCGGTTCCGGTATTTCGATGACCCTGACGGGCTTGCTCGTGAATCCCATGATCGAGCCCTCGTTTTCACAGTAGCAAAGAACGCGCTCCTTGAGGCGATTTCCAATTGCTGGTACTTCGCCGCTCTCGAGGCCATTTGCGATTGCCTATACTTCGCCGTACGTGGCGGCATCCCTTAAAAGGCTCTTATCTGTCCCGCCGCTGATCGCGATAGTCTTGCTGGCGCCGGCGGCCTGTTCTAGCTCATCGTCGTTACCGGCGCCCCAGAAGGCGGCCGAGCAGGCCGAAGAGCTCCCGCCGCCCTCTCCCGACCCGGCAACAACGCCGGCACCGCCACCGACCGCCGCGCCGGGCGTTATGCCCGGCAACCTTCTGATCGCCGACCGCGCGAACAACCGGGTGATAGAGGTGACGCCCGACCGCAAGATCGTTTGGGAATTCCCGCGACCCGGCGACTTGCAGCCCGGTCAGCGATTCCGCTGGCCGGACGACGCCTTCTACGCACCGGACGGGAAATCGATCGTCATCAACGAGGAGGAGGCGCACGCCGTCGTGCTGGTCGACTACGCCAGCCACCGGATCGTGTGGCAGTACGGCGTCTCCGAGCGCCGCGGGTCGGCCAAAGGCTATCTGAATGGTCCGGACGACGCCTACATGTGGCCCGACGGCAGCGTCGGGGTGGCCGACATTCGCAACTGCCGCGTGATCCTCATCGATCACGGTACAAAAACCATCAAGACGCAGCTTGGTCGGACCGGCTATTGTGCCCACAATCCGCCAAAAAGCTTCGGCTTGCCGAATGGCGACACGCCCCTGGCCAATGGGCACGTCCTGATCACGGAGATCCTGGGCGCCTGGGTGAGCGAGGTCGGCTGGGACGGCACGCTCTACTGGACGACACGGGCGCCGGGCATCACGTATCCTTCCGACGCGCAGATGCTCCCGGACGGGAACATCCTGCTGGTCGACTACGCCCGCCCCGGGCAGATCCTGATCATGACCCCGCTGGGGCAGCCCGTCTGGCGGTATGGGCCCAAGTCCGGCCCGGGAATGCTCAACCACCCCTCGCTCGCGATCGAACTCGGCAACGGGCTGATCGCACTGAACGACGACTTCCGCGACCGGGTGATCGTCATCGATCCAAGGACGAACCAGATCGTCTGGCAGTACGGCGTCAACGATCGCCGCGGACGGACGGATGGTTTGCTGTTCATCCCTGATGGCATCGACATCAAGCCGCCGAGCTGGGGCACGACCGAATAGCAACGAGGTAGCCGTTCGCCACCGCGAGCCGGAGCTAGAGTCCGCGCGTGAGACGCCAGCCGGCATCGGGACCGTTGATTGGCGCGGCCAACACCAGTGGAATCTCGGCCTGGCGCAAGCCGGCGACGAGGTACAACGTGCCGACCCGCGTTCCGGCCGGTAGCGAGGCCGGCAGGTCGTCGAGCTTCACCTGCCGCGAGAGGGCGGTCCCGTCGAGCAGCACCCAGGTGACCGACTGGCTCGCCACGATCGTCCCGGCCTCATCCCATGGCGTCCGATAGCGGGCAATGACGTCGTCGCGGCGGACCACCGAGTGGGCGTGCAGCGCCGGGACCAGTCCCTGCAACAGCACGCTGGTCGCCTTGAACGCGCCCGCCAGGGCGTTGGGCTGTCCCATCACCGCGCCGTAGACCCGTACCGAAATGCCGTCGACCGTCAGGTCAGCCGCCATCACGAAACATCCGCCGGACTGGTCGGTGTGCCCGGTCTTGATCCCCACCACGCCTCCCTGGCCGAGGAGGGTATCGAGATTGTGGACAACGCCCGCGACCGGCAGGGTGGCTTGCGACTGGGCGACGATCTGCGCGAGAACCGGCTGCAGCATCGCGGTCTGGCCAAGTTTGATCAGGTCCGACGGGATGCTAACGCTCAACGGTGAGAAGCCGCTGACATCCGCGTAATGGGTCGCGCTCATGCCAAGGGCCGCCGCTCGCGCATTCATTCGGTCGACGAAGGCGGGCACGCCGCCGAGGTCCCAGGTTGCCAGCATCTCGGCGAAGTTGCTGGCCGACGGCAGCAGAAGCCCCTGCAGTAACTGGTACTCATTCAGTTGCTCGCCCGCCGCCACGGGAAGGACGGACTCGCCCTGGTTTCGCTCGGCGTAGAACGCGTTGACATCGGCTCGGGTGACGGTGATCGTGGGACCAGGTTCGTTCAGCGCCAGCGGATGGTCTTCCAACACCAGGAGCGCCGTCATCATCTTGGCGGTGCTGGCCATCGGCACCGGCGATTGCCCGCCGAAACTACCGACCTCGCCGACGCCATCCACGAACAGCGCCGCCTCGCCCTGCGCCGGCCATGGCAAAGCGGGCGCGGTTCCAATGCGCTCCACCGAGGGGACGATCGAGGTCGCGGCGGTCACCGGCAGCGGGCGGAAGTACTGGAAGGCCGCGGCGGCCAGCACCAGCGCGAGCAGGTACGGAAGTGGACGGCGAACGAGTGAATTGTGCGCTAGCGCCAGGCGATCGGCGGTCCGAGCACCGGCTCGGCCAGCTTGAGGATCTCACCGCGGTTGGGAAAACGATGCAGCTTGACCTTGCTGAAGATCAGCTGGTCGTCGAGCGTCACCTCGAAGCGGCCCTTGCTGCCCGTGCGCAGGGACACGTCGATCATGATGGGCGCCCAGGCACCGAGGATCTCAGCCGCCAGACCGACGGCCTGCTCCAGGTAGTTTCAGGGAACGCAGTATTCGATCGTGACGCGGTGCTTGGGATCAATCACGAGCCAAGCGTATCAGCGATCCCGGCCGATTCGCCCCAGATGCGTGTCTTGAAAGCTGGTCGGGAGCTTGAGCCCGTAGCCGAGGAGTCGATCCACGCCGATATGACCGAACCAGATCAGCGCAATCGACCCCGCTGCGCCCGCGCCGACGAGAAGCCCGATGATGCCGAGAAGCCCCGGCAGCAGCCATGTGTGCCCGAGGTTGTAAACCGCGGCCCCCGCGCGCGGGCCGCGCAGGTAGCCGAGCATGAAGAGGTCCGGGGCGAGGATGAGCAGGGCGTATAGGAGCCAGGCACCGGAATATTTCCAGAACAGGAGCAGCGAAAGCACGAGCAACATTCCACCTTCGAGCCGCTGCAGCGCGATCGGATCGACGAGGAACGCGAGCGGACCGCGGCGAGTATCCCGGTCCGTCACGCGCGCAGCTTAACTCGAAGCGGCCGGCGTGCGGATCGCGGCCCGCGGTCCGGCCAGGGCGCGGACCAGACGGTCGATCGACCCGCCGATGCCATAGGTCTCACTCAGTTTTGTCAGCGCCTGCGGATCGCTGGGTGTAGCCGGCCGCGTCCCTTTCGGTTTTGGGACGGGCGCGATGCTGACGGGGACGCCGACCCGACGCGCCCGCTGGATGTACGCATTGGCGGCGTCGCCGAGCTTGCCGCTGGCGATGATGCCGTCGAGATCCTTGAAGCGCCGCACGAGTTGGGCGGCCGTCTTCTCCCCCACGCCGGGCACACCCGGGAGCCCGTCTGATGGGTCGCCGCGGAGCACGGCGTAGTCGCCGTACGAACGACCCGGAATGCCATAGCGGCGCTCGATCTCCGCCTCATCAACGATCAACAGGTTGCCGATTCCACGTTGCGTGTAAAGCACGGTCACGTCCGGATCGCGCACCAGCGAAAAGAGGTCACGGTCACCGGTCACGATCTCGACCTTCCCGCTGGTCTTCGGTAGGAGCGACGCGATCACGTCCTCGGCCTCGAAGCCCTTCGCACCAATCACCTCGACACCAATCGCGCGCAGCACCGCGTGGATGATCGGCTCCTGGGGCTCGAGCTCCGGTGGCATCGCGCCGCGCTCGAGGCGCGCCGTCTTGTAACTGGCGATCACGCTCACCCGAAACGCCGGCCGCCAATCTTCATCGGTCGCGACCACGATCGCCTTCGGCTTACGGTCGGTGACGAGCCGGGCCAGCATGTCGAGGAAACCGCGCACCGCATTCACCGGCTGGCCGTCCGGTGCCTTGAAGGCGCCGACGGGAATACCGAAAAATGCCCGGAACATCAGGCTCGATCCGTCGAGCAGCAGCCAATCCGACGCCATGGTTCTCGATCGTATCCGGTCGGGGGACGTGACGAGCCCGTAACGCTTTGAGCTGGCCGTCGCGAATTACCGAAACTTCCACGGCGGAGTTCGATGCTCCTGCAAGAACTCCATGCGCCAGCAGATGCACGTGGTCACCGTCGTGGCCGTGGCCGCCACTGTGCTTGCCGGCTGCGGGCCGCTCGGTTCCTCGAACCAGTCCGTCTCGCTGGCGGACATCGCGCTCCAGTCGGACGAAGTCCCATCCGGGCTGACACACTGCTCCGCGCTTTCTGGCGGGTATCCAGCTGTCTCCCACACGTTCGATCATCCGGACCAGGACAACCAGGCGTGGAATGCGGCGCTTGCGAATAGCGCAACGGACGCCCGGATCGAAATTTATCGCGGTAGAACCGACTATATGCGAGCCAACTTTGACCAGTGCACTCAGTGGCCCACCGCGAACAGTATCGAGGCCGTCATCGGCCCGACCATTCAGAACGTTGTCATCAAGTACAAGAACGAGGCCAGTGCGCACCTGGCGTTTACCAGGGGGGAGTTCGTTCCCTTGCAGAAGCTCGACTACCTGGCTCGTACCTACACAGTTGTTGGCGGGCAGCCAACCGGGAGAGGGACGGCCACCGGGCTCGGTGCCGACTCCTTCACCGAGCATGGGACCTTCTACACGGACACCTTCTATAGGGCGTATTGGCAGACGGGCCAGTACGTCTCGACGATCGTGGCGCACTATCTCACGACCCTGGACGACGGCTCAAAAGCCGCACTTCGAGTCGATAGCCGCATCCCCAGGGAAGTCGCAGTCGCCGCGCCCTGCAATGGGTTATCCGCCGGCACTGGTGTTATCAGCGGCGACCACCTGCAGTACCCTGCATCGGGAATCCCGGCTCTTACGATCTACGCGGTCAGCGCGAGCAATCCCCATGGCTTCTGCTCTGTCAAGACGGCGACAGCCCAGACGACGTACTCGATCAGCGGCCTGCCCGCCGGCACCTATCATGTGCTGGCGTACCGACAGACCGGTGTCGGCGTGCCCGGCGGCTACACGAAGTACGTCGTCTGCGGGAGCAAGCCGCCATGTGCAGATCATTCACTCGTAAATGTCGCCATCAAGGATGGCCAGACCCTGACCGGCATCAATCCGAACGACTACTACGGTTGGAATGGTCCAGGTCCGCCCGAGCCGACCCCCTAGTCTGTTCTAACCGTTTGGGCTGGCAAGCTCGAACCAACGTTCGATCGGGCTCCGCTTAGCCGGAGCCGTATCCCCGGCCCGCGACCTCTGACACCGATGACCAGGCCCGCAGCCTGGCGCCCCCGGGCGACAACGCGGAGATCACGCGGGTGTCGCCACGCCCACTTGCGGCTTGAGCGTTGCCTCAAGCTGGCGGCCTAGCGACAGGATGGTGTACTCGTCGCGCGGCCGGCCGACAAGTTGGATACCGATCGGGAGCCCGGCCTTCGAGGTGGCCAGCGGAAGGCTGATCGCAGGCTGCCCGGTCCCATTGAACGGATGGGTAAAGCTCAGCCAGTCGAGAAACTCACCGGATGCCGTGTCGACATCCTGGCCCAGGGCACCGATCTTTGGCGCGGGATAGGTCAGGGTCGGGGTGAGCAGCACGTCGATCTGGTCCCACGTCGCGACCAGCCGTCGCGCCTGCTGGTGCAGCTCGATCAGCGCCTTCAGGTAATCGACAGCGGTTGACCTCGGTGCCGCCTCCAGCATCCGCCGATTGAGCGGGTCGAGCAGCTCCGGCTTGGTGATCGGTAAGGCGCCCACGGCGGTGACGGCAAGGATCTGGATGAGCGGGCGGAACTGCCCGAGGTCGGGTTTGACCCGGATCACGCGATGCCCCAGCCGGGCCAGTTCCGCCGCCACCGACTCGACCGCGGCCGCAACCTCGGGATCAACGGCAGCCGGCGCATCGATGGTCCATCCGACACGCAGCGTCGCCGGCTTGCGCTGCGCGGCCTGCAGGAATGGTTCCGAAATCTCGGCCCAGTACGGATCGCCGGGAAGGTGGCCGCTCATGGCGTCCAGGCCGAGAGCCACGTCCGCAACGGTCCGGGCAATAATGCCGCTGGTCGCGAGCCCCGCCCAGTCTTCCCCGAGCAGCGGCCCGCTCGAGATGCGGCCGCGCGATGGCTTCAATCCGACGACCCCGCAACACGAAGCGGGAATGCGGATGGAACCGCCGCCGTCGCCGCCGTGGCTCAGGGCGCACAAGCCGGCCGCCGCCGCCGCCGCGGCGCCACCACTGGATCCGCCGGCCGTCCTGGTCTTGTCGACGGGGTTGCGGGCGGGCGGGAACATCGGGCCTTCGGTAACCGGTCGGGTCCCGAACTCCGGCGCGTTCGTCTTTCCCAGGATGACCGCGCCCTCGTCCTTCAGCCGGCCGACGGCAAAGCCGTCGACCTGGGCGATCGACTTCTCGAACACGCGGGAGCCGAGGCTGTTGCGATAACCCGCCAGCGCCGACGTCTCCTTGATCGAAACCGGCACGCCGTCCAGCAGTCCGAGCTGCTCCCCTCGCGCCACGCGCTTTTCCGCCGCGGCGGCCTGGCTTTCCGCCAGGTCGCGAGTCAAGAGGACGTAAGCATTGAGGTCCTGGTCGATCCGCGCGATGCGGTCGTAGTAGAGCGCGACCAGTTCGCTGGGCTTGACCTGCTTCGTAGCGATGGCGAGCGCCTGTTCCAGTGCGCCCTTGAACGCCCAGGCGTCATCGGTCACCCGCTAACTCTATCGACACGCGGGAATCGTGCGACCCTGAATCGACACGCGGGAACCCGCGACCTGCTAATGCCACTCCCAGGATGAAAGGATGGCCTCGAAGTCGCTTTCGCGCAGCTGGGCGAACTCGCTCTCGTCCGACGACATCTCGATGAGGTAGGTCTTGTTGCCGTAGTCGACCAAGAGAATCTGCCCGGCGAACTTCGACCCCCGGAAATCGGCTGCCAGCGCCGGCGCCCCAGCCAACGTGGTCCGCGTGGCCAGGCCAACGGTGCCGGCCACCGGGAATTTGCCGCTCTCCGCGTATAGCTCCCACCCCGCTTCCACATCAGACAGGAGGAAGAACTGACCGATGTCTGCAACGATGAAGTGAGGCTCCGCCCCATTCGTCAGCTTGCGCCTGGCCAGCGCCAGCACCGGCTTGCCAACACCGACACCGGCAGTCTGGCCGCGGACCCAGCCCTGCGGAAGCTTGACGGAAAGGAGACCATCGGACGAGGTGACGGGCCCAAGAGCCCCGGCCAACACGACACCGGCGACGATGAGGCCGATCAGGAGGATACCGGCGATGCCCGCCTGCAACCAGTTGATGCGCTGCCAGGACGGCCGGGCCGGCCCCCTATCCTGGCCTCCCCCAGAGGGGGAGGGAAATTGTGCGGGTGGCGGCGGCACCGGCGCCGGTGTTGGCATCGGGGTAGGCGCGTCGGCCCCCGTCGCGCCAGCGCCGGTATCTGCGGGGGTCAGGGGGACATGGCAATTGGGGCAGGCGGTCTCCCCTTTGGAGTACCACGTCCAGCAGTTGCGGCAGACAGCGCGGCTCACGGATGGCCCTCAGGGAAGGTAACGAGCGGTCCCCCCAATCCCATTGGAACGGGGCGGAAACGAAACAGCCCGCCAGAGGCCTGGCGGGCTGTGTATGAAGGGGGTCGGTTAGCGCGACTCGAGCGCGGCTTCGGCCTCGATTTCCTTCTCGGCCTCGGCCGGCGTCGGCGCTGGGACGGCCTCAACGCCGATCTCGAGCTTGACCTCGTCACCAAGGATGAACCCGCCGGTTTCCAGCGCCTGGTTCCAGGTCAGGTCGAAGTCCTTACGGTTCAGTTTGGTCGAAGCGTCGAAACTCACCCGACGATTGCCCCATGGGTCCTTGCCCTCGCCGTTGTAGCTGGCATCGAGCGCCACTGCCTTGGTGTTGCCATGAATGGTCAGGTCACCGATCACCTTGAAGTTCGACGGATCCTTGCCCTCGACTCGCTTGCTGGTGAAGGTGATGATGGGATAATTCGCGACGTCAAAATGACCGTCGGCGCTGCGCAGGTGGTTGTCGCGCATCTCCACCCCGGTATCGATGCTTGCCGCGTCCAAGACAACGTCCACTTTGGCCGTGCTCAGATTGTCGTTGTCGACCTCGAGCCAGCCTTCTTTGACTTTCATCTGGCCGCGCACCTTCGACATCATGTGGCGGATCGTAAACGTGACGCTGCTGTGATAGACGTCAATTGCCCACTTCATATATAGCTCGGTCCTCCCGGTCTCGATTTGTTGCATAAGCAACCTTCCCTGCTGCAAACAATTTGATGCGACAATCTATTCCATGCCTGCGGAGCTCAAAGCCGCCGAAATGCGTGCCTGGACAGCCTTCCTCGATGCCCAGGCATCCCTGCTGCGCCGGCTGGAAGCGGAGCTCATGGAAAAAGAGGACATGACCCTGGCCGAATTCGACGTCCTCATCCAGCTCGGGATGGCGCCCGATCGGCGTCTGCGGATGACGGAGCTGTCCGTTAGGGTCCGCCTTAGCCACAGCGGTGTGACCCGCCTGGTCGACCGACTGGTCCAGGCCGGCCTCGTCAAACGGGAACGCTGCGCCTCCGATCGGAGGGGCACCTTCGCGACCTTGACACCGGTCGGCAGGGCCCGCCTACGCCGTGCCCAGCCGGTCCACCTCCGCGGGATCCGGGAACATTTTGCCAAACGCCTGACCTCGGCACAGCTTTCCGCGGTGGCCGAGGCCCTCGAGCCGCTGTCGCGCGACAAGCCGCCCGCACCGAGCGGCGCCGGTTAACCCATGCCGCAAAGGTGGCGGACGATGCCACCGCGGTGACGGCCTCGCCGGCCGTCCTCCGGACGACCGTCGCGAGCAGCTGGTCGTGGATGCGCCTCGACCTCCTGCTTCGACTCGTCCCGCTCACCGTTGTCCCGTTCGTCTTCAGCTGGCTGTCGGGGACGCCGCTACGCAGTCTCGGGCTGGTGATCACCCATCCGCTTCGCGACCTTCTTGTGGCGATCCCCGTGGGGGTGGCGGGGTTTGCGATCGCCGCGGCCTTCGCCGTCTACCTGGCCCGCCGCAGCGGCCGCTGGTTCGTTCCGACCGAGCCCGACCTCCTCTTGCAGAGCGCCTATTACCTGGCGCTCAACGCCCCCGTCGAAGAGTGGTTCTTCCGAGGATTCCTGCAGGGCAGCCTGGCTCGCTGGTGGAGCGCGCCCGTGCTCGCGCTGCTCGCAGCCACGGCGGTCTTCGGCGCATACCACTTCCTGGATCGCTGGGGTTGGCGCCCGGTCGTCGGGGCCACGGCTGCCGGCCTGACGCTGGGTCTGGTTTATCTCTGGCAGCCGTCGCCGGCGTCGTTACTCGCTCCGGTTCTGGTCCACGCCGCGATCACCTGCGGCTTTCTCAGCCTCGGCCCCTACCTGATTTATCGCTGGCGCCTGTTCGGTCGCGGAGCTGCCTAGCCTTCTTCGGGCTGGCCCAACCACTCCCGCTGCTTGTAGCCCCAGTGGTGGCGCGCGTAAATCCGGCGGAGCGTGCCGGACCGGCTGCGCGTGACCAGCGATTCCGTCTCGGCCCAGTTCATGTGGTACTTGACGCCCTGGAGCATCTCGCCATCGGTCACCCCGGTCGCGGCGAAGAAGACGTCATCGCTGCGGACGAGGTCGTCGATGCCAAGCACGCGGTCGAATTTGGCGCCGGCAGCTTCGGCCTTCTCTTTCTCTTCAGGATCGCGGGCGTAGAGCTTGCACTGGATCTCGCCGCCGAGGCACTTCAGCGCCGCGGCGGCCAGCACCGCCTCGGGCGATCCGCCGATCCCCATCAACAGGTCGAGGCCGGTGCCATCGATAGCGGTCATGACGGCGCCGGCCACGTCACCGTCGCTGATCATCTTGATGCGGGCGCCGGTCTCGCGGACTTCCTTGATCAGCGCTTCGTGGCGGGGTCGGTCGAGGATGACCACCGTGAGATTGCTGACTCGCATCCGCTTCGCTCGGGCGACGCGCTGCAGATTGACCGCCACGGGGTCATCGATGTTCAGCGATCCAGCGGCATCGGCCCCAGTCGCGATCTTATGCATGTAGTGCACGTGCTTGGCGTCGTAGAGCGAACCGCGCCCGGCCGCCATGGCCACCACGGAGATGGCGTTCGGCAGTCCTTTCGATAGCAACGTCGTGCCGTCGATCGGGTCGACCGCCACATCGACCTGCGGAGGCTCGCCCGTGCCAATCCGCTCGCCGATGTAGAGCATCGGCGCTTCGTCCTTCTCGCCCTCTCCGATGACGACCACCCCGTCCATCGGGATCATGCCAAGCGCCCGCCGCATCGCATCGACCGCGGCGCCGTCGGCGGTGTTCTTGTCCCCGCGGCCCATCCAGCGGGCGCTGGCCAGTGCCCCGGCCTCGGTCACCCGGACCAGCTCGAGGGCCAGGTTCCGACTGATCTCGGCAGACACGCTTTCGGTCGCCCGAAGCGGGCGAGCCATCAGGCCGTCGCGAAGGCCCTCAATGGACCTTCCCCAATCGACGCCCGGTTGCTACGCTTGCGATGTTCCGGCAACGCCCCTACTTTAGCTGGGGTGGCCACCGGATGGGAGGGAATTGGAAACCACGAGCCCGCCGCCCGCCACGGCTCCCTCCTGGACCCAAAACCGATCGATCCGACGGGTTCGTGCCGCGTTGCAGACCTTCGTGATCTTCCCGCTGATGGGCGCCTTCTCGCCGCTCACCATCATCGACCAGCACCGGGTAAAGGCCGTTAAAGGTGGCGCGGTCTTCGTCTCCAACCACAGCAGCGCCCTCGATGCGGTGGTCATGCTGCAGGCCCTCCCCAATCGTTTCCGCTACCGGGCCTTCGTGGTGGCTGCCGCCGACTCGATCTTCAAACGCAAGTGGGAGGCGGTCTTGACGCAGCTGTTGATCAATACGTTTCCGATTCCCCGAGCGGGTGGCGCCCGGCCCGCATTGGATCAGCTGAAGGAGCATCTCACCCATCGCTGGTCGGTCGTGATCTTCCCGGAGGGCACCCTCTCCCGGACCGGCAACATCGGGACGTTCAAAAAAGGCGCCGCTATTTTGGCCATAGACGCCGGGGTGCCGATCGTGCCTGCCTATATCGACGGCCTCTACGAGGTCTTCCCCCGTTTCCGCCGCATCCCACGGCGCCACCCCGCGAGCATCAAATTCGGCGATCCCCTCTATCCGCAGCCGGGCGAGGACTACGACAGGTTCATTGCCCGCACCGAGGAGGCCGTCCGCACACTGGCCGGGTCCAAGGGGCTGCTGCGAGACGAGCCGGCGCCAAGGGGCTCAAGCTCAGCCGAGGGCTCCAATTACTGGTACTGATCCTGGTCACACACATGGGATCAGTCATTGACTGGCACGACCAGGGTCTTAGGGAACTCACATAGCACCTTCATGAGGGCTTCAACTTCGGCGCGCACCATTGATGCTCGTGAAGGCATCGGACGGCGACAGCACGGCTCTTCCCGCCTTTGCGGCAGTGGGCATCCTTACCCTCTTCGTGCTGCTGTCGATCTCCGGCTACCTGATCCTGAGCGCGCGATAGCCCCGTTGCCAGGTTTCAGGAACGGCTAACGCCATTCGACCCTTGACTCCCGGTCAGGGCTGAACCATGATAGCTGATAGCGTTCATATCAAGTTGGTGAGAAATCAGCCCACCCGACGGAGGTGCACTCTTGGCGAGTCTGATCTGGACAATCGTGGCGGTTCTCGTCGTTCTCTGGCTGCTCGGCGTTGGCTTTCACATCGGCGGCTCGCTCATCTTCCTTTTGCTTCTGCTGGCGATCATCGGCGTCGTCTACAACCTGCTGGCCGGCGGGATGTACGGCGGCAGCCGGCACCACCACCACACCACCGAGGTGCCGGAGGTCGAGCACCGGGACGTCTAGCGGCGTCGCGGAGGAAAAGCGGCCATCGCCGCTTTTTTTGTTGCGCGCAGGCGTCTACAATTTGCCCAACCGGCCGCGCGCGCACCATGCCGGAGGCCGAGGAGGTGGGGAATGGACGACAGCGAGTTCTTGAAGCTACTGACCCACATCCACGACGAGATGCTGGAGCTGGTCAAAGAGCAACACCCATCCCACGAGCAATTCGCCGCCTGGCTGTTGGGACAGATCGAGGGCCGGCTTCGAATGCGCATCGGCACCGTCAAGACGCCCTGAGCGGCAGCGCGCGGCCCGAGCGGATTCGGCGGATCGTATCGTTCTAAGCATCATGGCCACCACGCCGCAACCGATGGGCGGAGGCTCCGCCGAAGGCTGGACGCTGAAGCAGATTAGTAAGGAGATTCCGCTGACCGACTCCGCTCGAGATGTGCTCGAACTCGCGCAGCGGTTCGCGGCGCAGGTCACGGCGGCCACCGTCGAACCCCGGCATGTGCTCTGTGCCATCGTGTTCCTACCGCGGAATCCGGCCCGTCGCGCTCTCGAAGAGCTCGGTGCCGATATGGAGCGGCTCGAGTCTGTTCGAGTCGGTGGCGGCAGCGCCGTACCCTCGTCCTGGAAGACGGTGCCGATTGGGAGCGCCACCCGCTACATGCTCAACCACGCCCATCGGGAAGCCGAGCAGCTGGGCCATTACCGCGTCGACCCGCTTCACATGCTGCTGGCCCTCCTCTACAAGGACTCGACGCCGACCGCCGATGTCCTGGAGAACGCCGGCGTGACCTTCTATGCGCTTCGCCAGTATCTGACAACGCCCGGGTCTGCGACCAAAGGCCTGCGCAGCCGTCCACTCCCGGCGCTGGACGGAGTGGTGCGGGTGAGCCCGGTCTTCGCGATCCCGGTCGGCGCCATGATCATCGGAGGCGCCGGGCTCTGGTCCGGAGCCGCGCCGGCCCTGACGATCCCGCTCAGTATCCTGCTCGTCGTCGGTGGTTGGATTACGTCACTCTGCATTCATGAGTTCGGCCACGCGTTCATCGCCTACCTGGGTGGCGACCGGTCGGTCGCATCAGCCGGCTACCTCTCGCTGAACCCACTCAAGTACACGCACCCCTTGCTCAGCATCGCCCTGCCAGTCGTGTTCCTCTTGATTGGCGGAATCGGCCTTCCCGGCGGCGCCGTCTACCTGAACGAGCGTGCCATCCGCAACGATCGCTGGCGTTCCTTCGCCTCGGCCGCGGGTCCGCTCGGCAACCTGCTGTTCGCAGCGCTGACCGGGTGGCCCTTCCTGGTGTTCCACGGCGCTCCACCATTCGGCGACGTCCGCTTCTGGGCGGCATTGGCCTTTCTCGTCTTCCTGCAAATCACGGCAGTGGTGCTAAACCTGATTCCGATTCCCCCGTTTGACGGATTCGGGATGATCGCGCCCTGGCTGTCGGTCGAACTGCGAATCCTCGCGAACCGTCTGGGGATGCTGCCGCTGCTCGTGCTCTTCTTCCTCCTCTGGCAGGGCGGCCCGGTGAGCAGCGTGTTCTGGAACTTTGTCTATGGCCTGACCAACGTCCTCAACGTGCCCGAGTACCTCGTTTACCTCGGCCAGCACCAGTTCCTTCCCTGAGCTCCCCGCATCTTCTGAGCGCCGCCACCGTTTAAGCGGTCGTGGACGTCGTGCGGCTGCTCGAGAGGTTGTTCTCCCGAGTTCGCCTTGAGATCGCTATCGCCGCGCCGATTGCGCTATTCCTCGTGCTGGACGGTGCGGCCCAGCTGGCGTTCCGCGCGATCTGGGGTGGCGACGAGCCGGTCATCCCCTGGGAGTGGTCGGCCTTCGTGGTTCCGCTGATCGTCTTCGTGCCAGCGTATTCGGTGGCCATCGTGGTGGTTGCGTCTCAGCTCAAACGGCTGGGTTGGTGGCGACTGCTCGATTCAAACCGGTCGCTCGATACGATCCGCTC
>Ga0070698_100002217_pt1 | contig 21496 bp, 14 predicted proteins | sample KBSK1502metaG_FD_65477 | JGI IMG/M metagenome (GOLD analysis project Ga0070698, IMG submission 65477) | Corn, switchgrass and miscanthus rhizosphere microbial communities from Kellogg Biological Station, Michigan, USA - KBS K1-50-2 metaG | ecosystem: Host-associated > Plants > Roots >...
AGGCGTACCGCGAAGCGAGCGGGCCCGAAGATTTCGAGAAGCGCGTCAACGAGATCTATGAAGGCGATGAAGTGATCAGCATCGCCGTCGCCGATCAGGACAACAAGACGCAAGTCGTCACCGGCTTCTTCGACAAGAACAACAGCGGCAGCGTCGATGAAGGCGAGAAGATCTTCACGATCAAGCGCGAGCCGACTGGCGAGAACACCGCGCAGTACCAGACGCAAGGCTACGGCCCGTACTCCGGCTACTACTCGCCGATGTTCTCGATCGCGAGCGGCATGATGATGGGCGCGATGCTCTCGCACATGTTCTCGCCATCGTACGTGCCGGTTCATTACGTCACGAGCTCGGCACGGATGCGCGATCTGCACACGCAGCGCACGTCGTTCCGCGCGCAGAATCCCGAGCGGTTTGGTCCGCGTTCGAAGTCGACAGGGCGCAGCTACGGCGGCAGGCCGACGTCGCGCCCCAGCTCGCCCGGTCGCATGGGCGGCGGAGGTCGCTTCGGCCTCGCCCGCAACGGTCGCACGGCGCGACCCGTGCGGCTCACGGCGTGAAGATTCGCGACTTGCCGTTCCACGAGCGGCCGGTCCGCGAGCTCTTGAACCTCGACGAGAATCGCGCGCAGCCCGATGCGAATTACGCAGGCTACGGCTGGGCGAAGGTCGCGAGCGTGTGGCTCGGTGAGCGGCGCGTCGATGATGTGGTCATCCTCGCGCTGCATTCAGCGGATGACGCCGAGCCGCTCCCGGATGATATCGAGCTCGAGTTCGAGCTGCCCGGCGCAGCACCCGTCAGCGTGCTCGCGTCGCAGTTTCTCGAGCAGTGGCTGCCGCAGTTGCCGAGCGCGAGCGCGATCGTGCTCGCGCTGTGCAATCCGCATGGCGCACGCTTGCGCGCGGCCGCACCGATGTTCTACGCCACCGGCGATGTCGAGTCGTGGATCGAGACCTTCGATGACCCACCCGAGCAGCGCATTCTGCTCGCGACCGACGGCGAGTGGAGACTGACATGACCGAAGAGCAGAAGCAGACGATGGTCGGCTTGTGGATCCTGAAGAAGCTCGACCTCGCGCCCGAAGACGGCGGCATGGAAGTGCCGATCGTCATGCCCGCGGATTTGTCGCCGCTCGATGACTACGTTCAACAGCTCGCTGTCGACGGCTACGTCGACATGGATAAGAAGAAGGGGCTGTACAAGCTATCGAAGAAAGGCAGCGCGTACCTCGCGCAGGTGATCGACGAAGCGCAGGCGATGGTCGACGAGCTCGACGAGCTCGATACCGACGACGCGATTGCCGAGCTGCGCGCGCGCAACCTCGATCTCATGCGTGCGCGATTTCTGTGGGGCTGGTACGAAGGCGAGTTCGACGACATGGTGCTGTTCCAGGAGCGCCGCGGCGTCGAGCCCGTCGAGCGCATGTGGGCGTTCTATCTGACGAGCGATGCATTCTTTCGCGAGATCGCGAAGGACCTCGGAGTCACGCAGCAACCTCAAATCGTCGGGCACTGATCGGGCAGCACGGCATTGCCGAAGTCGCGCTCGAACAGTTGCGTGTCCCACGCGCGCGTGACGGCAGCATCATCGACGAGCACGTTCGTCTCGCGCGAGTTGTTCCATGACTGCGTGTCCATGTTCGCGGTGCCGACGATGACGATCTGATCATCGACCGACGTGTATTTCTCGTGGCTCGCATAGAGGCCATTGCCTTCGACGGCGCGCAGGCCATCGTGCGAGTACCAGCGAATGCGCAGCTTGTGACACGCATCGGCGACGCCCGCCGCGGCGAGCGCATCGTAGAGCATCGCGACGTTATCGACGTTCGTTCCACCTTGCCCCGGCAACGCTTCCGTCGAATCGTTGAAGCCCTTCGCCAGTACGATGTCGACGAGGACGCCGCGCTTGACGGCATCGAGCAGCGCTTGCTTCGCAGCATCGTCGTTGAGGTTCGGCGTCTGCATGCGAATGTGCGTCTTTGCATTCGCGAACGCTGCGAGCAGTGCCTGGTCTTGCGTATTGTCGATGCGGTTCGACAGCGGGTTCGCATCGGCGGCGCGCGTCACGACCATCATCGACTGGCACGTCGTCTCCGGAATATCGGCGTGCAGCACGGTGTACGTGACCGGCGTCGGCGCCGCTTGGCACATCGCGGGATCGACATCCTCGCGCGCGCCGCAGGTCCACAACATGCTTTGCTTCCAGGCGTCGTCGAAGTCGGCGAGCAGCGCCATCGCGACGTCGCCGCTGAAGCGAAAGCCGGCGTCGCGCCACGGCGCATCGTAGTTGTGTTGCGATTGCGGATTCGCGCCGGTGACGATCGCGCTGCGTCCATCGACGACGAGCGTCTTCACGTGCAGGTTACCGAACGCGAGGTGATAGAAGCCAGAGAGCTCGAACGTGACAAGCTTCGGATCGAGCGCGAGCGCGGCGAGTGCCGCGTATGCGCGCGGCAGCGATGTCCACGTGCCGCCGAAGCTCAGCGCCGAGACAAAGGCGCCACCAGACAGGTTGTTTCACGACGCGCGATCGCCCTGCTCGACTCGAGTCGCCGCCGCATGCACGAGTCAGATGAGTGCGACGCCGGGGACGGGCAATCGCCGGCCACACGCACGCATGACCAGTGCGGAGAATCGCCAAGGCGCCGAAGAGCCAAGGCGCCACCAGACAGGTTGTTTCACGACGCGCGATCGCCATGCTGGACTCGAGTCGCCGCCCGCGTGCACGAGTCAGCCGTGCACCACTCGTGTTCGAGCAGAAGGCGCAGACTCGTGCGAGGAGCCCTCCCTAAAACACTCTCTGCCTGGCGGCCTTGGCTCTGCGGCGCCATGGCGATTCCCTCCGGGTACGGCGCAATGATGAGTGCGAAGGCTTCGTGCAGTGGTCAGGCCAAATTGGAACGGTAACGATCCCAAGGGCGTAGCCGCGCGTTGGCTAGCGAAGCAGCCGGTCAGACCAGTTGTCATTGCTGGGTGGACCCCACTACCAGTACGTCGCGACCGTCTTGCCGCCGCGCTTGATCGACGCGATCGCGCGCGCCTTGATCGTGAACTTCGCGCTGAGCTTCGCGCGCTTCGTATCGACGAGATCGCCGTAGAGCTGCACCTCGTCGCCCTTCGCGAGCTCGACGCCCAGCGGAAGCGCGGGGAACGTGACCTCGAGCGTGTAGCGCGTGACCTCCGTCTTGTATTTGCAGTCCTTCACGAACGTGCCCGGCTCGATCGTCGACAGCTGGTTCGTGTCCTTGCAGCCGTACGGAATGCTGCGCTCCGTCGAGCTCGCGAGCTCGACCTCGGTGCCGCCGCCTTTGCGCGACACCTTCGTCACGAGCACGGGTTTGATCGAGCCGCTGCCGCCGCCGATCCAGCGCAACGTCGGATCGCGATCGTCACCGCTGCTGCCGTCGAACAGCGACGGCACGTTCGGCACGCGCTTGATCTCGGCGAGTGTCGCGGTCGCGTCGGTGACGAGCTTGGTGCGCGTCGCTTTTGCGGCGCGCTCATCGACGGGCCACTTCACCGCGGCGAACGCGTGGCCGTATTCGTTGAGAGCGGGCAAATCGCGCAGATGCGCGAGCGTGTAGAGATCACGCTCGACCGGCTCGGCGGCGTACGGCCGACTCGACGCTTCGACATCGGCGAGCGAGATCGAGAGTGCGCCGAGATATGCGTCGAGGCGAAATCCGTTGTTCGTGCTGCGATGCAGGTCGACCATCGCGCGCACGATCTCGCCGACGAAGCCGACGAAGCGATACTCCTTCGGCGGCGTGATGCCGGAGGCGGTCGCGCGTTCCATCGCAGTCTTGTAGAGCTTCGCGAGTGCCGCTCCCTGCGTGTGGTACTCGGCCATCGCGAGCGCCTCGGCGAGGTGCGGGCGCAGCTCGGTTTCGATCGTCGCCCACGCCTTGCGGTACGCCGCGTACTGCGCATGGATGTACACCTGCCACGTGCGGTTGATCGCGGCCTGCAGGATCGCGGTCTGCGTCTCGTCGGTGAGCTCGAGCTTGTCCCAGCCGGGAATCCACGCCGGATCGGGGTTCTTCATCTTGCGCTTGGGATTGAACGTCGATGGAATGCCCATCTTCGAGAATTGCGTCGTCGCATCGGGCGCTGTGACGTTCTTGAACGTGTACTTCTTGTAGAGATCGAGCGTGCGCTCGGCTTCGTCGCCGCCCTGTGCAGGCGCGGGCGCTCCAGCGGTGGTGCTGCTGTTGCCGCCGCTTGCTCCTCCTCCGAACAGCGGCTTTCCGTTGACCATGCAACCGGCGGATAAAGCGAGACCAAGGGCGAGGTGACACAGCTTGTACATGACGAGTTCTCCGAATCGGGTTTTGCTTGTTTGCAAACCGAGACGAGAGCCCGTCGGCGCTTTTGCGACTTTTTTGTTACCGCCGCAATCCGCCCGTGATCGTGAGCTGGCTGCGGACCAGGTCGAGGAGGCTGTCGAGCTCGCTCGCGCCGAGCTGTTTTTGGCGCATGATCGACCGCTTGACCTGCGCGAGCAGCGTGACGCGCGCCTTCGCGAGCTGCCGGCTGATGTTCGAGGCGGCGAGCCCGTGCAGCTTGCCGAGCTCGGTCACGCCGACGCCATCGATGTAATACTGCAGCAGTAGCGTGCGGTCGCGCGCCGATAGCGCGGCGAGCGCCTCGCGCAGCGCGGTCTGCATGAATTGCTTCGCCTCGGCTTTGAGCACGTCGTACGCGGGGCCGCTTGATGCGTCGATATCGAGCGCGTCGAGCAGCGCATCTTCGGTCGGCACCTCGCGAACGCCGCGTGACTCGTCGATCGCGATTCGCGTCGCGACCGTGCGCACCCAGCTGCCGAGCTCGCCGCGACCACCGTAGTTCGCGATTCGCGGTGCATCACCGACGAACAGACGCTGGCGCACTTTCTGCTTTACGTCGTCGCTGATCTTGCTGTCGCGCGCGAGATATTCGGCGTCGAAGGCGGCGAGAGCCCGCGTTTCGCCGGCGGCGCATGCGCACGCTAGGTACAGCTCGGCGAGGCGCAGCTTGTCGAGCGCCGTTTCGACCGGTGCGTCGGGATCGCGTCGGGCGTGAACCCACGCCTCGAAGCGTGCGTCGTCGACGCGGACGCCGGGCCACCGCGTCTGCGCTTCGGCGACGGCAGCGAGAAGACGCTCGGAGAGCGGCACGCACGAATGGTATAGTGATTCTTCGTCGCGTGGAGCACCTCGGCGAAAACACCGTCACCGAGCTGTTGGCCGCACTCGTGACCGCCAACCGCCGCGAGCGGATCGACGCGCACACGGCGACGTGCGCGGCGTGCCGACGGCTGATCTCCGAGCTTGTGCGGCGCTCGGCGACGAGCCCGCGCCTCGCACTCGGTTCGCCCGGCGCCGGCTCAGAGCGCGTGCCCCTCGAGGGAACGACGATCGATCGGTACACGCTCGGCGCGCGGATCGGCAGCGGCGCGAGCGGCACCGTCATCGAAGCCCACGATCCCGAGCTCGACCGCACGGTAGCGCTCAAGCTGCTTCATCCCGAGCACGCGCAACGCGAGCGCATTCAACGCGAAGCACGCGCGCTCGCGAAGCTCGCGCATCCAAACGTCGTCGCTGTCTACGACGCCGGCACATACGAGGGCGAGCTGTTCGTCGCGATGGAGCGCGTCGATGGCAGCGATCTAAGAACGTGGCTGCGCACGCAGCGCTCGGTCGCGGAGATCCTCGATGCGTTCGCGCAGCTCGGGCGCGGCCTTGCCGCAGCACACGCCGCCGGAATCGTTCATCGCGATGTCAAACCCGACAACATTCTCGTCGGCAATGATCGACGCGTCCGGATCGCAGACTTCGGGCTCGCCGGCGGGCCCGACGGCAGCATCGACTTCATCGGTACCCCCGCGTACATGGCGCCCGAGCAATTCGAGGATGGCGGCGCGAGCACTGCATCGGATCAGTTTGCGTTCTGCGTCGCGCTGTACGAGGCGCTCTACGGCAAGCGACCGTTCGCGATCAATCTCACCGAGGAGGTCGCGCGCGGGCTACCGACAGATACGCGCGTCGGCGTGCCGCGAGCCGTGCGCAGCGCATTGGCGCGCGGGTTGTCGGTCGATCCGACGCATCGCTTTCCATCGATGACCGCGCTCGTCGACGCGCTGCAACCGCGACGCCGCAAGCAACTGATCGCCGCGGGTGTCATCGGGGCGCTCGCGATCGGCGGTGCCGGCTTCGCGATCGCGCGGGTTGCCAGCGACAAGCCGGCGGTGTGCGCGGATGCTGCGAGCGAGGCCGACGCGGTGTGGAATCCGGCGCGCGGCGCTGCACTGCACGCGCGATTCGCGGCAACGAAGGTGCCGTTCGCGAATACCGCGTGGACTTCCGTCGAGCGAGAGGTCACGAAGTACGTGACCGACTGGCGCGATATGCGCGTCGAAGCATGCACGGCGACGCGGATCCGAGGCGCGCAGTCCGATCATGTGCTCGCGCTGCGCATGCAGTGTCTCGACCGCGTGCTCGTCGAGCTCGATGCGACACTCGGCGTGCTCGCGAGCGCGACACCGACCGAGCTCGCGGCGGCGTCGGCCGCGATCGAGGCGCTGCCGTCGCTCGCAACGTGCGCGAATACGACGGCGTTGCTCGCGCCTGTACCGCCGCCGGCAGGCGCCGAGACCGCGAGCGCCGCCGACGTGTCGCGTGACATCGCGCGCGCATCGGCGCTCGCAGACGCCGCGCGCTGGCAGGATGCCGTGGCGGCCGCGACGAAGATCGCCACGCGTGCACGCTCGCTCGCGCATGCGCCGACGCGTGCCGCCGCGCTGTACTTGCTCGGCCGCGCGCAGAGCGGCGGCGGTGATCCGAAGGCTGCCGAGGCGTCGTTGCGCGATGCGTTCGCCGCTGCCGAAATGGGCCACGATGATCTGCTCGCCGCGCGCGCAGCCGTCGAGCTGATCTGGGTGATCGGACAGACCCAAGCGCGTTACGACGATGGGCGCGAGTGGGCATTTCTCGCCGAGACGTTTCTCAAGCGCGCGGGCGGGGCTCCCGACCTCGAGGCGCGCCTCGAAGGTAACCGCGGGCACCTCGACTTCGCGACGTCGCGCTACGACGCTGCGCGAGCACACTACGAGCGCGCACTCGAGCTCCGCGAGCGCCTCGATGGCCGCGACAGCCGCGGCGTTGCCGGTGCGCTCGGTAATCTCGCGCGCGCGATCGCCGCGCAAGGCGACACCGCGCGTGCGCTCGAGCTCACGAAGCGCGCCGTCGCGGCGACGGAGCGCGCTCTCGGTCCCACGCATCCCGATGTCGCGATCGCCGCGAACATGCTCGGCAGCGTCGAGAACAACCGCGGCGACTTCGAGGCGGCACTCGCGGCGTTCGATCGCGCGATCGCGATCGCCGAGCCGGTGCTCGGAAAGGATCACCCGCTCGTTGGCCAGTACCTGATCAACCGCGGCTATGCGCTTCAGGCGCTCGGTCGCAACGAGCTAGCGCTGGAGGCGCTCGACCGCGCGATTTCGATCTTCGATCGCGACGGCGCAAGTCGCGACATGCTCGCGGCTGCGCTCAGCGGTAAAGGTGATGTCTACCGCGCTCTCGAGCGGCCTCGCGATGCGCTGCCGAGCTACAAGCGCGCGCTGACGCTGGCGATCGAGCTCGATCCCGCCAACGACGTCACCGCATCCGCGATCGAGAGCGTCGCCGCTGCGCAGCTCGAGCTCGGTCGTGCCACCGAGGCGCTCGCCGGCTATCGGCGGTCGCTCGCGATTCGCGAGAGGCTCGCCGGTTTCGACTACTTCGAGAACGCGTACGCGCATGCCGGCATCGGCGACGCCGAGCTCGCGCTCGGTCACGCGGGCGAAGCCGTCGCCGCGTACCGCGAGGCGGTTCGCTTGTTCGATAGCTACGAGGGCGATGGCGCAACGCGCGGGATGACTCGCTTCGCGCTCGCAAAAGCGCTCGACCGATCGCGCGGCGACGCTCGCGAGATCAAGACGCTCTTGCAGACCGCAGAACGCGAGCTAGTGGCGTCGGGCCCGCGCGTCGCACGGGACCTCGCCGAGCTGCGCGCGTGGCATCCGCGGGCGCGTTGATCACGAGCTGCACGACAGCATCGAGCAGCCCGGCTTGTGCCGCGCCCATTCCGGGCGCTTCGCTGCGTAGCGCTCGCGGCCCGGTTGCTCGTCGTAGGGCCGGCGCAGGACGTCGAGTAGCTCGCCGAGCGCGTTGCGATCGCCGCGCTCGGTGGCTTCGATCACCTCCTGCACGAGGTAATTGCGCGGCACGTAGAGCGGATTGATCGCGTTCATCCGCGCAGCGCGCTGGGCGTCGTCGAGATCTTCGAGCGCGCAGCGTGCCGCGTAGTCGCGCAGCCAGCGCAGGGCGAGATCGCGGTGCGCGTCGATCGGCGCGTAGAACGCATCGCGGAGCGCCTCGATTCTCGGCGCAGGCGCGGCGAGGCGGCGGAAGAACAGCGTGTAGTCGGTCTCGACGGCGACGAGCAGCTCGCCGAGTCGCGTGAGCAGATCGTCGTCGATGGGGATCGTATCGCCACGGCCGCTCAGGCCGAGCTTGCGCAGCATCGTGTGGCGATAGAGCGACGAGAACAGGCGCGGGAACGCATCGATGCTCGCGCGCAACGGAGCGAGGTCGTCCGCGACGGGCGCGAGCGCGCGCGCGAACTGGGCGAGGTTCCAATGCGCGATAGCAGGCTGGTTGCCGAACCGATAGCGGCGACCTCCTGCGTCGGTGATGTTTGGCGTCCAGTCGAGATCGAACGGCTCGAGCCAGCCGTAGGGCCCATAGTCGATCGTGAGCCCGAGGATCGACATGTTGTCGGTGTTCATCACGCCGTGGACGAACCCGACGCGCATCCATTCCGCGACGAGCCACGCCGTGCGCTGCATGACCTCGTCGAAGAAACCGGCGACGTCGAGGCCTGCGTAGTACCGATCGAGCGTGAAGCGAACGAGTCGACGGAGCGTTTCGTGGTCCTCGCGCGCGGCGTGAATCTCGTAGTTGCCAAAGCGCAAGAACGTCGGCGCGACGCGACACACGACCGCGCCGGGCTCTTGCGCGGGATGACCGTCGTAGAGCATGTCGCGCTCGACGGGTTGGCCCGTGAGCACGAGCGATAGCGCGCGCGTGGTCGGCACGCCGAGGTGAAACATCGCTTCGCTGCACACGAGCTCGCGCAGTGACGAGCGCAGTACGGCGCGCCCGTCGGCGGTGCGCGAATACGGCGTTTTGCCGGCGCCTTTGAGCTGGATTTCCCACGCCTCGCCGTCGCGACCGATAACTTCGCCGAGCGTGATCGCGCGACCATCGCCGAGCTGACCTGCCCACGTGCCGAACTGATGGCCGCCGTAGCACGCGGCGTATGGCGTCATCCCGGGAAGCACGCGGTTGCCGGCGAGCACGTCGACGAGCTCCGGAGTCGGTGTCGTATCGAGATCGAGGAGCGCCGCGACCTCGGGAACGAGCGCGAGGAGCTCGGGCGCCGGTACCGCGGTCGGCTCGACGCGCGAATAGCACGCACCGAGTACCTGCCGCACGCCGTTGTCGCTGCGCGCATCGCCCGGCAGCGCGCGCACGAACTGATCGGCGAACGAGAGCTTGGCGATTGGTTGCACGACGCAGCAGTGTGACGCGTTAGTCCTCCGGCGCCAACCACACGATCTCGACGATCTTCCGTGTCGCGATCGCTTTGGGCGACACCGTGCCGACTGGCCCCTTGAAACCCTGATGATCGAGCTCGAACAGGATGTGCGGCAGGCTCTGCGCGTCGCACCGCAGCGATCGATCGACGCGCTCGGCATCCGCCTCGGGATCGTATTTTTCGTAGCGGCACTTGAGGTCGACCATCTTGCGGCCGAGGTCGGCGGCGGTCATCCCGACGCTGATGCCCGCCGTCGTCGCGAACATCGGATCCTTCACCGTGACCTTGAACAACCTTTTGTCTTCGATCACGGCGCGCAGGATCGGCTTGCCATCTTTGCTCGCGACGATTTCATCGAACACGGCGTCTTCGGATTCGCGGTGCGTCGACTTGATTGCGAAGCCGGGCAGCAGCTTCTTGAATGCATTGTCGTCATTCGCCTTGCTCGTGATCGGGCCGACGCCATCGCTCGCGATCACAAACGAAAGCGCGCCGGCATCGATCGCGGCGCTGTCGATCGGCGCAGCATCGAGCGGCGCCGCATCCGCAGGCGGTAGCACGGCAGCGTCGTCGCGTTTCGGCGGCTGCTTGCCGCCTTTGCAGCCGATGCAGACGGCCGCGATCGCGAGACCCCTCATCCATCTACCTTAGATCGCGAACACGACCACAAGCACGACGGCAATCGCCAACAGTGCAGTGGTAGCGGCGATGATCCAGAGACGCACGTGGCTTGCACCGAACGTCTCGACCTGGGTCGCGAGCCGGGTGCCACCGGGCGGCGTCGCGCCGACCGCAGTCGAGCGCGCGACGATCTCGACCGGACCCGATTTCGGCGTCAGTGGCGTATTGATCGGCAACAGACCACTCACCGGTGTCGTCACGCGCGGCCGCGGTTCGAGCGCCGCCTTCAGACCCGCGCGCAGCTCTTCGATCGTCATGATGCGGCGATCGGGGTCGAGCGAGATCGCTCTGTCGACGAGATCGATGAACGCGGCCGACGCATCGGGCCGATAGTTCGCGATCGGCGCGGGGCGTCCCGACGTAATCTCGACGACCGTCGCCGCGAGACTCTCGCCGGTGAACGCGACCTTGCCGGTCGCCATCTCATAGAGGATGCAGCCCATCGCCCACGCATCCGTGGACGGTCCGATCTCATCGGTGAGGCCCTGCGCCTGCTCCGGCGACATATACGAAGGCGTACCGAGCAGCGCGTGCACGCCGGTCGTGCGGCCGAGGCCGCGCAGCTTCGACACGCCGAAGTCGAGCAGCTTGACGCGCTCCTCGCCGGCGTCGTCGATCGAGATGAAGATGTTCTCTGGCTTGAGATCGCGGTGCGTGATGCCGATGCGATGCGCGAGCGAGAGCGCCGACATCGTTTGATCGGCGAGTCGTCCGATCGCTTCCCACGGCAGCGGGCCGCGATCGATGCGCACGCGAATGTGTGCGCCATGCAAGAACTCGAGAATCATGAACGGCGTGCCGTCGTGCAGGTTGTCCCAATCGGTGATCTCGACGACGTTTGGATGATGCAGCGACGCGAGCAGCTCGGCCTCGCGCTCGAATCGGATCAGCGCTTCTTCATTGCCGCACAGCATCGGTAACAGTCGCTTGAGCGCGAACTGCCGCTTGAGGCGGACGTGCTGGACCTCGTACACGAGGCTCATCCCGCCTTCGCCGAGCTTGCGAATGACGCGATAACGACCGTTGACGATCGTATCGATCAGCGGATCATTCACTGCTTCGATAGTACGTCACGCTAGGGCGGTTTTCCCGGCGACATGTAGGCGTCATTCGATAACAACGGTCGCGCCCGCCGAGCGTCCGAAGGTTTCGGGGCTGTACATCTCTTCGGCCTTCGCAGGTGCGGCGACAAACGCCCCGGGCGTCGTCGCGCGCGCGGTGTACGAGAACTGATGCGAGCCCGGTGCGAGCTCCATCGCAAACGCCTCGCTGCGCGTGTCGCGCATGTTGAGGTGATCCCAATCGGCAGCGGTCGTGCCGCGCGCCGCGCGCTCGGCGGTCGCGAGCCGCGTGTTCACGGATTCGAGACCCGCCGGCAATGGATCGACGAGCGCCACCGCGTGCCGCGCCGTCGTATTGATCGTTTCCAGCTGCACGATCACGCGCGCGCCGAGCTTGATCTTCCAACGCCCATCCGCGAGCTGCACGACATCCTTCGGATCGTCGGCGGCGCGATAGCTGCGGCGCACGACAAAGCCCGCATCGAGCGGCGGCAGGTTCACCTTCTTCGGCGCATACGTGATGCCGATCCGGTAGTACATGCGGCCCGGGCCCATCTTCGCGAGCGCGATCTCGTGCGTCGAGCCCGGCGCGAGCGCGGACCAATCGAGATCCGAAACCACGCGCGTGTTCGTGTGGCCCGTGAACGCATGTTCGACGTAGCCCGCAGTGCCGACCCAGATCTTGCCGGTGTAATTCGGCGTGACCTTCTCGTACGTATCGAAGTAGCGCCGCATCGCCTGCAGCACGGTGAGGTTCTCTTGCGTCGTCATCCAGCGGCCACGCGTGCGCGCCTCGAGCAAGCCGCGCGCGAGCTTGACGATCAGTGGATGCTGCGGCGCCTCGCGCATGATCGCGTCGAGCACGAGCGCGGTCGTCTTGTTGTTCGAGACGAGCAGCAGGCGCTCCGATTCGTCGAACGTCGCCGCGACGGTCGCCTTATCCGATGTCTCGTGCACCGAGGACAACAGCTCGGCGAGCAACTTGTCGCGGATCGCCTTGTATGCGGGCTGCTTCGCGAGCAGCGCGAGGACGCGCGCCTTCGCATCGACTGGATACACGCCGAGCGTCGTCGCGAGCTGATGCAGGCGCACCACGCGCGGGCGGACGTCCGTCTTCGTCGTCGCGATCGTCGCGAGCGATGTCGCCGCGAGCGAGACATCAGCCGCAGTCGGCCGCTTCTTCGCGTCCGGCTTCTCGAGCGTGCCGAACACCTTGTCCAAACGAGTCGTGACGAACGCAGTCGCGCGCTTCATCACCTGCGCGTTCTTCGTCTTTTGCACGGCGAGCGCCGCGAGCACTTGCTGCGTGACGAACGGATCGCTCTCCATTCTCGAGAAGTATCCCCAGCCGCCGTCTTCATTCTGATCGCGTGCGAGCTTGTCGACGTCCTTCACGCTTTGCGACGCGAGCTCCTTCGGGCTGGGCCGATCCGGCGCCGCGAACGCTTCGAGCACATCGGCAAGCGCCGCCGTCGCGAGCATGCGGCTCGACCGCTGCTCCGCGCATTCGAACGGATACGCTTGCAAGTACCAGTACGCATCGGTCAGCGATTGCAGCTGCGTGGATGCGACCTCGGTTTCGACGCCGCCGACTTCGGCATAAATATCGCGCGGCACCGCGAGCTGCTCGAACTCGGCTTTGCCGTCGACGATGCCGTACGTCGCGAATGATTCCGTCGTCGCTGGCTCGTACACCGGCACGTCGACGTTGCTCGCGTCGACGACGCTGCCGCTCACCGCGGCCGTCTGGATCACGGCGCGACCGCGCGACTTCGTCGCAAAGTCGAAGCGCACTTCGGCTCGTTGCCCAGCCGGCACCGTCAGGCGCTTGCCCTGTGCGCCGATCGCGTTGAGATTCGCCGCCCGCACGACGACATCGATCGTGCGCGGCGCGCTCCCCAGGTTCTGCACGATGATCGGCAGCGAGAACGCATCACCTTGCGTCAGAAAGCGCGGCGCGACCGTGCGCGCATTGATCAGCCGCTGCGTCGTGATCGTGCTCTCCGCCTTGCCGAAGTAATACGTCTCCGCCGTCGCGAGTGCGACGATGCGGAAGCGCGTCAAGTTCTCCGGCATCTTGACGGTGAGCCGCACTTTGCCTCGCGCGTCGGTGAGGAGCTTCGGCGAGAACGCGGCGTTTGCGCGAAAGTCCTTCCGCATCTTGAACATCTTGCCGCTGCCGCCGCCGTAGCCGTAGCCGCTGCCGCTGCCGCTGCCGTGACCGATCGTGCCGTATCTGCCGCTGCCGATCGTTCCCCATCCCGTCTCGTCGAGGTTGTAGAGGTCGAACCCGGGCTTACCGCTGAGCTGGAGACCTGCGTCCCAGACCATGTCGAGCGTCGTCGTCGCAAACGTATCGTGCGCGACGGGCGCATAGAAGCTCGCGAGCGGATCGGCGTGCGAGCGATTCGCGAGCGCGAGCACCGCTTCGTCGACCGCCATCAGCGCGACCTCGGCGCCCGCGACGGGTTTCCCGTCGTGCTTCACCTCGACCTCGAACGTCGCCTGCGCGCCCGGCTCGACGAGCGGCCGATTCGGTCGCACGCGCATCTCGAGGCGCGCGCTCTCGAGCTCGACGGGCAGCACGATCTCGGTGCTTTGATAATCGGGCAGCGGCGCTTGTTTCGGATCGGTATCCTTGCGCTTGCCCCAACGATCGACGAGCACGTGAATGTTCGAGACGTACGCCTTCTCGATCGGCAGCTCGACGACGCCGGTGTTCTTCGCGAGGTCGAGCCGCTTTTGCACGATCACTCCCTGGCGCGCGAACGACACGACTACGACCGCCGGCGCGATTCGCGAGAACACTTCGAGCTTCGCGACGTCGCCGGGCTTGTACGACTTGCGATCGGGCTTGACCATGAGGTCCGCGTCCTCGAGCGTCCAGTACGGCAACTCGAGCTGCGACGCGTTCGCGCGCCCGCGCGAGTCTTTGACGCGCGCGACAGCCGTGTACTCGTACTTCGACTCGCGGTGGAACGTGCACGGCACGGGCTCGCGCGCGCTGGTCGGCTTGCACGACTGCGTGCCGATCACCTTCGCGTCGTTGCGCGAGCTCTCCGACGGCAGCACCGCTTCGATCGCGATCTCGACAGGCACGCCGGCGACAGCGTTGCCATCTATGTCGGTCACGATCGCCTCGAGCACGTCGAGCGTGCGCGGTTTTGCGCGAAGGCCGACGTACAGCGCGCTCGGATGCACGACGATCGGTCGCGAGCTCGCGCGGATCGATTGCCGATCGATGTCTGTCACCCTGGCATCGACGGTGAGCACGGCCGGCTCGCCGTGCGGCAGCGCAGAAATGCCAAGCGTGATCGCCGAAGTCGATGCGCCCGACAAGCTCGTTTCTTGATCGACATCGATCGCGTGATCGTCGCGTTCGCCGCCTGCGCGAGGACGCACGGGGCTGAACGTGAAGCGATCCCATCCCGGCGGCGCGTAGGACGCTGGCGTCAGCGCCGCATTCCAGTCGATCCGCGAACCGGCGAGCCCACCGCCCGCGTAGTACTTCGCCTCGGCGGCCATCTCGATGTTCTCGCCGAGCACGAGCGGCAAGACGCCGTGGCTCGCGACATCGTCGTCGAGCGAAACGCTGAACGCCGGCGTGCGGAACTCTTCGATCGAGATCGGATGGCGATACATCTGCTTGTTCGTCGTGAACGTAAACGTCGCCATGCCGAGGTTCGCGTTTGCCGGCAGCGCGACCTCGACATCGAAGCCGCCTTGCGGCGTGACATCCGCCTTGCCGCTCGTGATCTTGTTGCCGCGCGAATCGACGAGCGAATAATCGATCTTGTCGCCGAGCGTCGGAACGGAGAGATCCGGGTTCGGTCCCGTGTGCGTCCAGCGCAGCCAACCTTTGACGTACACCGTCTCGCCCGGCTTGTACGTGAAGCGATCGTCGGTGACGTACCAGCGCGAGTGGCGCTCGCGCACTTCCTTCTCGTAATGGCCGTTGATCGCACTAAACACCGCATCGTCGGCGGTCTGCGCGAGCAGCAGTGCAGGTTCGTTCGTCCACTTCTTCGTCTTCGGCAACAGGTCGAACGCGGCATGGCCTTCAGCATCCGTGATGACTGGCGGCGGCGCATCGCTGCGGCCCTCGACGACGAGCGACGTCTTCACGCCTGGGATCGGCTTCAAGAAGCTGCTCGCGCTGATGTCTTGCGTCCACGCGTTGACACGTTCGTGATCGATGCGCGCCGTGATGCCGAGCTTCGACACCTGGATCCACGCGACCATCTTGCGATCCTCGCGCGAGACCTTCGCGATCGCCGGTGTCACGGTCGCGACGGCGATCACGTGTCCCATGCCCTTTGCCGACAGCGCCGGGCGCAAGTCGACGCGAGCCGTCGCGCCGTTGCGCGCGCCGATCGAGTACTGCTTTTCGTAGACCTTCTTGCCCGGCGGCACCGCGCGCTTGCCGGCTTCAAAATCAAGGAACGCGAAGTAATCCTGCGGGCGCACCTGATACAGCTGGATGCGAAGTGCCGAGACCGCATCGGCGCTGACGATCCACTGCGGGATCTCGAAGCGCGGATCGAGAACGAACAGGCCCGTGCGAGCGCTCGCGAACGCCCCGTACTGCTGGCGCATCGCCGTCACGCTCAGCCGCTTCGCGCCGACGTAGTCTTGGCCGTAGATGTCTTTGAGCCCATCGCCGATCGCGACCTCGAACGTGCGACCGACCGGACCGAGCGTGTCGAACGAGACGCTGTCTGCGTTAGGGCTATTGTCTTCGAACGGCTCGCCGACGATCTGGACCTTGCTCGAGCGATACGTCGATTTGTCGATGTCGTTCGAGAACTGAACCGTGAACGGCCAACTAGCGGGACACTTCGCCGCAAGGTGCGGCGACCATTTCTCGTAACAGGAGATTCCCGCCGTGAACGGCGGCACGACGATGAATGACTCGTTTTGCACTTGGTCCGACGTGCGTGGACCTTCGCGAGACGGTGCGCCCTTCGCGAGCAAAATGGAGATCGTCCCAGACGGCCATCTCGTCTTCGGCGCGATCAAGACGACGTGCTTCGCGAGCTCGTATTTGCCGCCGAGCGACGGATTCTTTGCCCATCCTGCCTTCGCCGCATCGAGCGTCGTCAGCTGAAACGCGATGCGCTGCTTCTTCTCGGTCTGCACCTGCAACCGCTTTGCGATCGCCGTCGCATCGACGTCTTGATCGAATTCGACGGCGACCGGCGAATCCGGTCGCAAGTGGCTAACGCGGCCGGGAAACGTGCCGATCATCTTCACGGGCTGCGTCGAGAACGTCGCCGTGACATTCGACATCAGCGTCGCGGCGCTCACCGCGCGCGTGCCGGCGGCGATCGTCACCGTGAATTGCGTCGAGCCCGGCAGGCGCGTCGCACTCGCCGTGAATTGCGCAACGCGCGTATCGATCCAGCGCCACGTGCCGGCGACCGGCGGATCGATCTTCGCGTTCAGCGTGCCGACTTTGCCGACAGCCGCAACCGGCACCATCGCCTCGGCGAATCGCACGCGGATCTCGGATTCGGCTTTGACCTCGCCGACGGGCAACACTGCCGGCGGCTCGAGTGGCGTCGTCAGTGCGGGCGCCTTCGAGATCGGCTTGTCGGCGATCGTCTTGCCGCTCGGTGCGAAGAACGCGATCGCGTGCGCGTGACCATCGCGTGCGGGTGCCGCCGATGCCGGAGGCGTGATCGGTGCGCTCGCCGGCTCGACATTTGGCAGCGGCTCCATCCGCGCGAGGAGCGCTTGCGTCTGTGCGGCCGACAGCGTCGCGATCGTCGCCGTGTGCTGCGCGACAGGCGCATCACCGATCGTCGCGGTCAACATGCCCTCTGGCTTGTTCGCGATGATCGGTGCGTGCGATCGCGCAGACACGCCCGGCGGCGTGCTGATTGCGTCACGCGTGGGGCGATTCGCCCCATGTTGCGAGCGACAGGCCAGCGTCGCTGCCATCCACACGCACACCAAAGAGTAAAACCCATCACGACGCATGGTCGGGTTGTTGACACCGACGGCGCGGAGCCGGTTCCTTCGTCGTATCATGCGGCCATGCTTCGTCTATCAGTCGTGCTCGTGGTCGCGCTTGCGGTACCCGCCCATGCACAAAACGCTTTCGAGGTGTGCAAAGGCGAATCGAAGCCGCTCGTCGCCGGCAAGGGCAAAATGTCGATCGCCGTTGTCTACCCGGATGACTTCCCCGCGAAGACAACGCCGGCGATGCGCAATGCCGTCGGTGCCGCACTCGCACGCGCCGAGAAGGGCATCATCGTTCCCGCGAAGGATGTCGAAGCGGCGAAGAAGCTCGTCGATGCCAAGAAGTGGACCGAGAAGAGCGCCGCATGCGGCTACTCGCCGTCGCTTGTCGCCGTCCTCGGCCAGAAGCACCAGAACCTGTCGACCGCGCACGCGACTGTCGTGTGCGAAGGTGGCGACAAGTGCACGTTGCGCGTCGACCTCGAACGCCACGGCAAGCCCTCGGCGCAACGCTGGGCGATGTACACCGCGCCGCTGTCGGGTCCGAAGGACAAAGTCGGCACGATCCAATCCGCCGCTCCGAAGCTGGTGTCGAAAGGCGCGCCACCCGATGCACCGACGAAGGGTCTCGCCGTCAAGGAGCTCCAAGCAGGCACCGTCACGGTGCGCAGCGACATCGACGGCGCGCTCGAGCTCGATCGCGCGATGGAGAGCGCCGCTTCGTTTTCCGCGTGCACGCCGAAGAAGAAGAGCGCGAAAGACATCCGCGGCTACTGGGCCGATTGGAAACTCTCCGCGCAAGGCACGGCGATGGAGGTTTCGGTCAAGCCGTTCGGCGGCGTCGATCCGACCGACGAGACCGCTGCGAAGTGCCTGCGCTCGGCGCTCCAGAATCTTCAAATGGCCTGCCCGCGCGATGCGAAGGTGACACAAGTTCGCACCGCGATCTGCTTGTAGCCCGCGATGTGGAAACGCAGGGCGCGGCGCATTGAAACGCCATGGCGCCGAAGAGCCAAAGCGCCAGTCAGAGAATGGTCATGGATGATGCTCGATCACGACCAGACTCCGCGCGATACCGCTTTTAACTTCAAGCTTTCCTGTGGCGGGCTTGGCTCTTCGGCGCCTTGGCGATTTCTGGCTCGAGCGCGGATCGATCACGTAGTCAGCAGGTAGCATCGCTAAGGTGAAGCGCCACGTCGCGATCCTCGTGCTCGCAGCGTGCGGCAAGCTTCCATCGCCGAAGGATCCGAGCGAGCACGCTCTGTTTCGCGACCTCGAGCGGCAGGTCACCGTCGCGGCGACAACCGGCTGGGGCGTCGACCGTCTCGAGATCGAAGCGATGCTCGATCCCGCGCTCGACTCGGTTTGCCGCGTCGACGTGATGAGCCGCCGCAGCTTGCGTGATTGGCTCGACTCCGAAATCGCGCGCCTCGGCGGTCCCATCGAGGAGGCGTGGCGCGCACGTGGCAAAGATCTCTCCGAAGTATCGGACTTGCTCGTCATGCATCGCGTGCGGATGCTGCTCGCGCGCGCCGAGGAGCTCTCGCTCGATTGTCCGTTCTGGCTCGAGCCGGAGATGCCATTTCGCGGTCGCCAGATCGCGGAGAATCGCTGGCAGATTATCGTCGCCGGCGGTGGCAAAGCGAGCGCGTTCCGCGAAGGCACCGAGTCGGATGTCAGCGCGGGCGGCGCGGGCCGCCTCTTGTTCGGTCGCACGTTCTACGGCGGCGATGGCATCTACATCGGCGCCGAGCTCGGCGCCGGCGCGCAATTCAAAAAAGATGAGACCGGCGCGCGAACGGCGCTGCAGCTCGGCGCCGATTTCGTTACCCCGCTCGTGTACCGCTACATGATCACGAACGCGTATGTCGAGTTCGAGGGCGGCTGGCTCGCGCACGCGACGGAACAAGACTGGACCGCGATCACGCACGGCATCCACTTCGGCTTCGCGGTCGGTGCGCGCGCGCTGCGCCAGCGCATCGTGTTTCCAGGCGCGGCCATCGGCATCTCGTACGAGCGCGTGTTCCAGCCCGACGCCGACCTCACGATGATCAAAGTCGGCGCGCGCGTCACGTTCGAGCTCGATCTCTAGATCGTCACAACGGTCCGCCGAGCTCGTAGACGGCGAAATACTCGAAGTGCGCCTGCGCGCGGACAGACGCGAGGCCTGCGCCCATCCCGACTGGATACGTCGTGTCCGCGTCTGCGATCTCGACCTCGTCGATGCGACAACGCAGCGCCGAGTCGAAGATGCCAGTACGAACTTGATGGCTACTGCCGACCGTGACTGGCTGCGCGAGCGGCAGTGTGCGCGCGAGAATCGGTGCGCTGTTGTCGATCGTGTGCATCAAGGCGGTCTGCGGTGTCGACACGCCGCAGTTGTAGCCATCGAAGAATCCTGTTGGATCCGGCTGACTGCGCACGTCGACGAGCCCAAAGCTCTCGGGTACGCCGAACACATCGAATACGAGCCGTGTTTCAGCCGCGACGTTCTGCGTGTCGAGTCGAACGAAGATGTGCGCCGAGGTGTCGAGCGCGTACTGAGCCAACACTCCATCGTGTTGCTGCCAGCTGCCCTGGATGACGATCCAATCGGGACCGAGCGGCTGGTCGAACGACTCGAACACGAGCAGCGTGTCGCCTCCACGCAGCGGCCGCGGATCGCAGGCGTCGCCGATCGAGTCCGCGACGTCGGCCGCAGCCAGCTCCATTCGGTTTGCCTGGTCGGGATTCGCAATGCCGGGACAGTTGTCGCAACGATCGATGACGCCGTCGCCATCCTCGTCGTGCTCGCCGGCGCCAGCGATACACACGCTCGCGGGATCGAAATCGATGCGGCCGCACGCTGCGATCAGCACGACGAAGTACGATGCGCGCATGGCGAAGCTGCGCTGTGCGTGGGCCACCAAAGAGGAGATGTGGATCTACCACGATCGCGAATGGGGCGTGCCCGTGCACGACGACCGCAAGCACTTCGAGTTTCTCGTCCTCGAGGGCGCGCAAGCGGGGCTCTCGTGGTCGACGATCTTGAACCGGCGCGAAGGCTATCGCCGCGCGTTCGCGAGCTTCGATCCCGAGAAGGTCGCGCGGTTCACGCCAAAGACGATCGAAAAGCTACTCGCGGATCCGGGCATCATCCGCAATCGTCAGAAGGTCGAGTCCGCGGTGTCGAACGCGCGCGCGTTTCTCGATGTCGTCGAAGAAATCGGCAGCTTCGATGACTTCATCTGGAGCTTCGTTGGCGGCAAGCCGATCGTGAACCGCTGGAAGACTTCGAAACAGATTCCGGCGACATCGCGCGAATCCGATGCGCTCGCCGCAGAGATGAAGAAGCGCGGCTTCAAGTTCGCCGGCTCGACGATCATGTACGCGCACCTGCAAGCGGCAGGGCTCATCAACGATCACCTCGTCAGTTGCTGGCGCTGGAAAGAAGTCGCTACGGCTTCGCGGCAGCGGAGCCGGCAGAGCCGGTAGGCGGCAACTTCAGCGCGGCGTTGACCTTCGTCTGCGCCTCGTCGAGGAACTGCTTCGTCTGCGCGTCGACGAGCTGTTCGAGCTGCGTCTCGAGCGTCTGCGCGACACCGTCGAACAGCGCGGCCGGCCGTTCCTTGAAATCGGTGAGAAACGCCATGCCCTTCGCGAAGCGATCCTTTGCGTCCTTGCACAGCGCCTTCGCCTTGTCGCCGCCCGAGAGCTTCACGCTGCCGCACACGACATCGATCACGGCGCTGGCGTCCTCGAGCTTTGCCATGAGCGGCACGAGCGCGTTCTGGATCGTATCTGCGGTCTGCGCCGCGAACGGCTCGACGGCAGTCTTGATCTGCGTCGAGATCTGCGTGCGCACGTCGTCGAGCTTCTTCGCCGTGCCTGTATCGGTCATCAGCTTGTCGAGCTCGCCCTTGAGATTGCCGACGCGTGCCGACACCTCGCCGAGGTTGGCCTTGAACGCTTTGAGCGTCTTGACCGCGTTCGTGAGCTGAGCAACGAGCTCGTCGGCAAGCTTCGCCTTGTCGTTCTGCGCGGCGAACGCCTTCCACACCTCGAGCTGGCGCAGGCCATTGAGCACGTCGACGGGCTGCTCGACGTCATCGACCTTCTCGAGCAGCTTCGCGAGCTCGTCGATGCGCGTCTGTTGTTGCGCGACCGCCTGCACCTTCTGCGGCGTCACCACGG
>Ga0070698_100002219_pt1 | contig 21493 bp, 12 predicted proteins | sample KBSK1502metaG_FD_65477 | JGI IMG/M metagenome (GOLD analysis project Ga0070698, IMG submission 65477) | Corn, switchgrass and miscanthus rhizosphere microbial communities from Kellogg Biological Station, Michigan, USA - KBS K1-50-2 metaG | ecosystem: Host-associated > Plants > Roots >...
ACACATACCTGTCCTAAATGCAATTCACGGGAGATTATGCGCATCGAAGGGCGAATTGGTGGTTATTCAGGCGGTAACGATATTGCTGGTACTGCGAGCTCATGGAGCTTCAGAACAGTTAAAGTCACCCGATACCTGTGTGGCTCCTGTGGCTTCAGTGAAGAATGGATTGACGCACCAGAAGATCTGCAAAAGCTCAAAGAAAAATACGGCGCTTCTTAATCAAATGATCGGTCAATCTGATTTTTGAGGCAGAAAGTCTTATTAAGGCAAAGCCCTGCAAAACATAATATGTATTATCGGACGCAACGGATTACGAATACCCGGGAGGACAAATATGGTGTTTTTAGGTGGCCTGCGAGTCCAGGACTTCCCTGACCTTACGTGTGAGTGAGTGCGGGGAGAATGGCTTTTCAATAAGCGCTAAGCCGTCGTCAAGGACCCCCTGATGCGCCAGGGCGTCGTCGGTGTAGCCTGACATGAATAGAACTCTTGTTCCGGGGCGCGCTACGGTGAAATGGTCAGTCAATTCCTTACCGCCCATCTCCGGCATTATTACGTCGGTCAGCAGTAGGTCGATGTGCAACTCCGAAGAGATTTCGAGTGCGTGTTTGCCGTTTAGAGCTTCGAGGACCGTGTAGCCCTGGAGTTCCAAAATCTCGCGGGTGAGCTGTCTCACCATGGGTTCATCTTCCACGACCAGTATCGTTTCACTTCCACCTGATGCGCCAGTCGAGTCAGTTCGCGCCTCGTCCTCGATGGCGTGATCTGTTTTCGGTAGGTAGATCTTGAACACCGTTCCGTGCCCCAGTTCACTGTAGACCCAGATGCTACCGCCGGATTGCTTAACTATTCCGTACGCAGTTGAAAGCCCAAGCCCAGTCCCCTTTCCAACACCTTTCGTCGTAAAGAACGGTTCAAACACACGACGTCTAGTCTCTTCATTCATGCCTACGCCGGTGTCACTGACATTGATCTGGACGTAGTGGCCTGGTTTGACCGCCGGATGGACGGATGTGTATTCCGTGTTTAGCTCGGCATTTCTCGTTTCAATTACTAACCGACCTCCATTTGGCATAGCGTCGCGCGCGTTTAGAACTAGATTTACCAACACCTGCTCAATTTGCCCTGGGTCGGCAGCTACATGGCCCAGCGTCGGGTTTAGATCCAGATGCAGTTGGATGTTTTCCCCAATAAGCCTTTCCAACATAGTTCCGATGTTGTTTACAACTGCATTCAAATCGAGAGTCTTTGGTTGCAACACCTGCTTGCGACTGTAAGCAAGCAGTTGATGAGTCAACGATGCCGCACGCTCGCCCGCCTTCTTTATCCCCTCTATTTTTTCCCGAGCCGGCTCGTTAAGCATTTGCTCCAACAAAACGTCGGCATAACCATTTATAACGACGAGCAGATTATTGAAGTCATGTGCAATTCCACCGGCCAACTGTCCCACCGCTTCCAATCTTCGTGAGAGGTGCAGTTGTTCGTCTCGTTCGCGCAACATGTCTTCAGTTGTCTTACGAGACGTAATGTCGCGATAGTTATTTACGAAGGCACGAATACCGGGTTCTTCCAACAAATTCGTAAACGTTCCTTCAACCCAGCGGAGTGAACCATCCTTGTGCCAGGCTCGCGCTTCTACACTAATCGCGGTTCCTGGTTGCTGTTCCGCGTCTCTGACGCGGCGCAGAATCGTTTCTCGATCTTCGTGATGGATTAACTCCATCGCCTTCACCCTGATAAGTTCCTCGGGTGTATATCCGAGCACACGTGGCGTCGATGGGCTTGCATAGAGAATCGATCCGTTCAGATCGAAGAGCGCGATCGCGTCAGCACTGTTTTCAATTAGAGAACGAAATTTTTCTTCATTGGCATGGAGTATCTCCTGAGCTCGTTTTCGTTCGCTCAATTCGGTCACCAAGGCTACGTGCATCTCAATTAGTCGGACACCAGCTTGGACACGGGCCTGCAGTTCAGCGTTATGAAACGGCTTCGTCAGATAATCATTCGCCCCTGACTTAAGACCTGAAACAATGTCATCACGATCTCTTTTTGTAGTCAGCAAGATGACATACGTCGGCGCTGTCGCTGGACACTCACGAAGCCTGCGACAAACTTCAATACCGTCAAGACCGGGCATCATCCAGTCGAGAATGGCCAGCCTGGGTGCACCCTCCCCTTGCAGGGCTGCCAGGGCCTCTAAACCATCGCCAACGGATACGACGTCATGGCCCCAAGCTCTCAAATTGTTTTCGAGGAGGTGTCGTGAAACCCGCTCGTCATCTGCTATTAGGATTCTCATAGTATTGAGCGCGCCATCATTTGATGGATCACCAGTTTGACTTCAGCTAAGTTGCCGCAACAAAAGTGGGGCTTTTCGACGAGGCAGATTGCCTCTAGGAAGGGAGGAACGCGCAGAATGAGGCCGAAATCGGTCTCGAAAAGGGTTTACTGCAAATCAGGTTCCTAATACTTAGCTAGGCGAGAATCTCGTCCATGCAACGTATACATCGGTGATCACACGACGTCCACAACCGAAGTCTATTGACGCAAGTAGTTATTCACTCCGATTGCAGCTTTTCGTCCATCTGCGATCGCCCAAACGACGAGCGATTGTCCGCGCTCCATATCCCCGGCAGCGAACACACCCGGGATCGTCGTCATCTTGTTCTCATCGACAGTAAGCGTGCGGCGTACATTGAGTGGCAGTTCCAAATCCGCCAGCAAACCTCTTTTTTCTGGACCTTCAAACCCCATTGCCAAAAGGACTATTTGCGCCGGCCACTCACGCTCGCTATTTGGTACATCAGCCAGATACCTATTGCCGTCAGTTCCCTTTCGGGCTTCGACGTGCACGGTGCGAATTCCAGAAACTGCACCACTGCTGTCGCCAATGAACTCCGCACTCCGAATGCAATACGAACGAGGATCAGTGCCATACAGAGCGAACGCTTCTTCGTGGCCGTACTCGACGCGATGAATGCGGGGCCACTGTGGCCAGGGATTATCGAGAGTTCGATTTTGTTCGGGTTCGGGCAGGATTTCAAACTGCACCAAGCTTCGACAGCCTTGCCTCAGGGCTGTCGCGACACAATCCGTACCCGTGTCGCCGCCGCCAATCACGATTGTATCTTTACCGGCGACTGAAATGTACTCACTCTCTGCTCGTTCACCATCAAGCAATTGTTTGGTGTTACCGTGAAGGAAATCCATTGCGAAGTGAATCCCCTTCAGATCTCTCCCTTCAATTGGCAGATCTCTTGGCCGCGATGCGCCACCACACAAGACTACTGCGTCAAAGTCGCTAAGAAGCTTTCCTGAAGGGTAGTTGGTCCCAACCTCGGTGTTTGTAACAAATTCAATTCCCTCTTCGGCGAGCAGATCGATTCGGCGCTGAACAATCCTTTTGTCCAACTTCATATTTGGAATGCCGTACATCAAAAGACCGCCAACCCGATCTGATTTTTCAAACACGATCACCTGGTGACCTGATTTGTTGAGCTGAGCCGCACAGGCAAGACCTGCCGGACCGGACCCAACGATCGCTACCTTCTTCCCACTTCGGAAACCTGGTGGTTGTGGCACGATCCAGCCTTCAGAGAACCCTCGATCCACAATCGCACACTCAATACTCTTGATCGCCACAGGCTCATCATCAATTCCTAGTACACATGCCCCCTCACACGGGGCTGGACAAACACGGCCCGTGAATTCAGGGAAGTTATTTGTTTTGTGTAAGAGGTCCAGCGCTGCACGCCAGTTTCCGTTAAAGACCAGGTGGTTCCAGTCAGGTATGAGGTTGTGCAGCGGACACCCAGAGGTCATTCCATTCAGAATGATGCCTGAGTGGCAAAACGGCACGGCACAATCCATACATCTTGCGCCCTGTTCCTGCAGTATGGATGCAGGCAAATGTCCGTGGAACTCATCCCAATCGCGCACACGCTCATTTGGCGACCGAAAGATCGGCAGCGCTCTCGAGTACTCGATGAATCCCGTAACTTTCCCCATTTGTTTCCCTTTAGTAGCGCGGTTCCGGCAAGGTGGCGACTTAGTGCTGGGACCCCAGGCGTCCTCGCCTGCTTGGTACCCTAGGGCGCCTATAGAATCAAAATGGCGAAGACATCTGCGGTGCTCTAATTTCCTGCAGCCCTTGCAATCTCCCTCAAGTTGATTTCAAACGCTGTCATCGCGAGTTGCTGACCTGTCAGCTTCGTTACTTCCTTCGCCTCGAGAACACGCCGATAATCATTTGGCATTACACGAACCATCAAGGGCAAAAACTCATCCCACGCTAACAGTATTGCAGCAGCGCGCTCGCTGCGGGTGTATTCGGCATGTCGGAAGATCAAGTCTTTCACAAACTCTACTTCTGTCGGATCTTCCAAACGCATCAAACTCACCATCTCGCCATTGCAGTTCTGTCGAGCAGTTCCCTCTTCATCAACCAGGTACGCAATACCGCCGGACATTCCCGCGGCAAAATTTCGGCCGATACTTCCCAGAACAACGACCCGACCACCGGTCATGTATTCACAACCGTGATCGCCAACTGATTCGACGACAACATTTGCTCCGCTGTTTCTGACGCAGAACCGCTCACCCACCACTCCGTTGATGTATGCCTCTCCACTTGTAGCTCCGTAGAATGCAACGTTTCCGGCGATGACATTCTCTTGTGGTTTGAAGGTGGCCTCCCGATCCGGGCGAATGATGATCTTGCCTCCCGAAAGTCCCTTGCCGACATAGTCGTTGGCGTCACCTTCGAGTGTCAAAGTGATTCCGTTGGGTAAAAAGGCGCCAAAGCTCTGGCCAGCTGAACCTCTGAATCTCAATTGAATCGTGTCTGCTGGTAAACCTGCCGATCCATATTTGCGCGTCACCTCACTGCCAAGTCGGGTACCAACTGCGCGATGAATGTTTCTTATTGGAAGGTTCGAGGAAACCACTTCGCCGCGCGTGAGCGCCGGCTCACAGAGTGGCAGAAGAATGGTTTGGTCTAACGAAGAATCAAGTTGTGGTTGCCTCGGAGTTCCCTTCTTCGAGTAGACCATGGTTTCGGAAGTGCTGGCGCAAGAGAGGACTTGAGATAGGTCAAGTCGTCGCGTCTTCCAGTGATCCGGATCCCGTGTTCGTAGACACTCGGTGTGTCCAACCATCTCATCAATCGTGCGAAATCCAAGCTGCGCCATCAGTTCGCGTACTTCCTCAGCAACGAACCTCATGAAATTGATGACGTGATCTGGATCTCCTTTGAACTTCGCACGGAGTTTGGGATCTTGAGTAGCAACGCCGACCGGGCAAGTATTGAGGTGACACGCCCGCATCATCACGCAACCTAGAGATACGAGTGGAGCAGTGGCAAATCCAAACTCTTCCGCCCCAAGGAGTGCTGCGATCACAACGTCGCGACCCGTTTTCAACTGTCCATCGGTTTCCAGTGTTACGCGGCTTCGCAGGTCGTTCAAAACCAGTGTCTGATGCGTTTCGGCAAGGCCAAGCTCCCAGGGGGCCCCAGCATGTTTGATACTCGTAAGCGGTGATGCTCCAGTTCCACCGTCATATCCACTGATCAATACGACGTCAGCTCCGGCTTTAACGACACCGGCAGCAATGGTTCCCACGCCAACTTCAGAAACCAACTTCACGCTGATTCGCGCTCTATCGTTTGCATTTTTCAGGTCGTAGATTAGTTGGGCGAGATCTTCAATCGAATAGATGTCGTGATGGGGTGGCGGCGAGATTAGTCCGACACCGGGCGTTGAGTGCCGCACTCGGGCGATCCATGGATAGACTTTGTGTCCTGGTAATTGGCCTCCCTCACCTGGCTTGGCGCCTTGGGCGATTTTGATCTGCAATTCTTGAGCGTTGACCAGGTAATTGCTCGTTACGCCAAAACGACCTGAAGCGACTTGTTTGATTGCGCTGTTTCGCGAGTCACCATTGGAATCTCGCTCATAACGTGCGGGATCTTCCCCTCCCTCGCCCGTATTACTCTTTGCGCCCAATCGATTCATAGCAATTGCCAAAGCCTCATGAGCTTCAGCACTAATTGAGCCATATGACATTGCGCCGGTTTTGAATCTCTTTACGATCGCATCGACTGGTTCCACCTCTTCAATTGAGATCGGCGATCTGTTTGACTGAAAATCCAAGGCGCCGCGGAGGGTTGTAACTGCAATCGACTGATCGTTGATCGAGTGGCTGTACTGCTTGAAGAGTTCGTAACTCCCGGTGCGGCAAGCGTGCTGAAGCTTGTGAATGGTTTGCGGATTAAAGAGATGATGTGCACCATCAGTTCGAAATTGGTATTCGCCACCGCTATCGAGCGTTTGGTCATCGACAGCAGATTCCTGAAAGCCTGACGCGTGTCTTAAACGTGTTTCCTCAGCAACAACGTCAAGGCCTGCTCCGCCGATACGAGAAGGCGTCCAAGTGAAGTACTTATCGATTACTTCACTGTGTAACCCAATCGCCTCGAAGACTTGCGCTCCACAATATCCCTGCGTAGTTGAGATTCCCATCTTTGATATGACCTTGATGATGCCTTTGTTAACCGCCTTAACATAGTTCTTGATTGCTGTTTGCGGTTCGAGGTTTTTAACAAACCCCATCTCAACTGTATTTTGAATTGTTTCGAACGCTAGATACGGATTAATTGCCGCCGCTCCGTAACCCAGCAGCAGCGCGAAATGATGAACTTCGCGTGGCTCCCCGCTTTCTACAATAAGACCGACCTGAGTTCGAGTGCCTTCGCGTATCAAATGATGGTGGACAGCAGCCACTGCCAACAACGCCGGAATCGGTGCCATCTCGGGGCCGATATCGCGGTCTGACAAAATGACGATTTGATATCCGGACGAAATTGCCGCACTGGCCTGTCGACACAAATCGGCTAGGGCCGTCTCCAACCCGTTTGCTCCGTCTTCGACCTTATAAACCATCGATAAGGTTAATGACTTGAATCCGTTCTTTGACCACGCCCCGGCAGAGTCACCAAGATAGCGAAGTCGTTCGAGCTGATCATTTGTCAGGATGGGCGATTCGAGTTTGATCTGGCGAGCGCACTCAGCCGACGGTTCGAGAATATTTGCCTCAGGACCGACAGTCGTACTAAGCGACATGATTAGTTCTTCGCGAATACCATCAATCGGAGGATTTGTTACCTGGGCGAACAGTTGCTTGAAATAGTTGTAAAGAAGCTGAGGTCGTGAAGACAAAACCGCCAACGGAGTGTCTGTTCCCATCGAACCAACGGGTTCATTACCGTCAACCGCCATCGGCTGCAATAAGAGTCTCAAGTCTTCATTCGTATATCCAAATGCACGTTGCCGAAGCAGAACGGTAGCGGAATTGGTTTTATGAACGTATGGAGGTTCCGGCAGTTCGTCTAAACCAACGGTATTCTCGTTCAACCACTGTCGATAAGGTTGAGCCGTTGTTAGTTGTTGCTTCAGCTCCTCGTCGTGAACGATACGACCCAGCTCCGTGTCAACGAGGAATAGCCGACCCGGCGCAAGTCGACCTTTGCAGGCAATCTCCTCAGGAGGAAGATCCAGGACCCCAACTTCTGAAGCCACCACGACGAGATCGTTCTTTGTCACGTAATAGCGCGACGGACGAAGTCCATTGCGGTCCAGCACTACGCCTATGCGCACACCGTCTGTAAAAGAGATTGAAGCCGGGCCGTCCCATGGTTCAGATAAGCACGAGTGGTATTCGTAGAATGCTCGCTTTTCATCGCTCATCAACGAATCACCGGTCCATGGCTCAGGGATCATCATCGTTACTGTGTGTGCCAGCGACCGGCCGCTGAGAACAAACATCTCCAGAGCATTGTCGAACATCGCCGAGTCGCTACCCTGACTATCAATCACAGGCAGTACCTTGCGGAGATCTGACCCAAACAGTTGCGATTCAAACTTGCTCTCGCGCGCTCGCATCCAGTTGATATTGCCACGTAGCGTGTTTATCTCGCCGTTGTGCGCGACGTACCGGTACGGATGCGCTCGCGCCCAGCTTGGAAAAGTGTTGGTGCTGAAACGAGAGTGAACAAGTGCCAGGGCGGATCTAATGTCTTTGTCAGTCAGATCCGGATAGAAGGATGGCAGCTGACTGGCTGTCAGCATTCCTTTGTAGACTATCGTCTTGAACGAGAGACTTGAAACATAGAACATCGATCGCAGCGGAAGGTTTGAAGCTCTTATCGCCCGCGTTACGCGACGACGAATTACGTACAGCTTGCGCTCAAACGCGTCATCATCGTCAATATCGTTACTGCGTCGGATGAAGACTTGACGAATAAAAGGTTGGGATTCCCGCGCCGATCTACCGAGTTCAGAATTCTGCGTTGGAACAGTTCGCCAGCCAATAACTTGTTGGCCTTCTTCACGAACGATGCGCTCAAAAACTGCTTCACATTCCTGGCGACTCTGACTCTCAGTCGGCAGGAAGACCATTCCCACCCCATACTCAGCAACATCTGGAAGCTGAAAGCCCAACTCCGCACAGCGATCACCAAGAAAGACGTGGGGAATTTGCAACAGCAGCCCTGCGCCATCACCAGAGTTTGCTTCACTGCCCGCAGCGCCACGATGCTCCAGATTTAAGAGAACTTGAATACTCTTCTGCACGACATCGAAGGACTTGCGTCCTTTGATGTCCACAACAAAACCAACACCACAAGCATCATGCTCGAAGCGCGGATCATATAGTCCTTGTTTCTGAGGCGGCTTTATCCGGGCGCACCTCCTCTCTAAAAAGTTATTCCGTAATAAACGAATAAACCGTTGTTCTTCCGACCTTGATTGCCAACGCTATAACCGGCGTAGAGCAAACTAGTCTTACTAACTGTGAATGCGAAACCTGGCGTCACATATCCGAATCGGTTTCGACCGCTTAACCAGTCAGTCACAAAACTGACTTTTCCCGGGACCAGCGGTTGCTCGTATCCAACGATTGCGCCGCCATTAGTTCCGCTACCATTTGTTCGTCCGACAAGGCCATAGGCACCACCAGTAAGCCGCGGACCGTGAGACGCCTTCACTTGCTTGCTGACCACGGTATAAATCAATCCGAACGTATCAGTCCCCGCTCGGTTCGCGACCGGCAAGTACAAAATGCCACCAGCTGCGACGGTCACTCCGTTTCCTTCGTTCTGGTAAAACTGATGCTTCAGATTCGGCTGCAACTCGACTGGTTGATCTGGGGCCAGCGCATCAACGAAAGCTGCATTCAAGCCAATCTCAGTTCTCTTCCCGACGCCAACTACCGCTCGAGGGATATAAGCCTGAAATCCACCTTTGTTGTGGCCTTCGAGATGACTGATGAAGTCAAACTCCAAGTACACTTTCTTCTTAGCTACTACGTCCGTTGAAGGAATGTTGAAGAGTGTGGACTGCGCTTTCGCGTTCTTGGGAGTGATTAGAGCGAACAGGGTGACAATAAACACTCCCGCAATAATTGATTTAACAAAGAGCATGACGTAAATTGTCTCCGTAATCGTTCCCCTGTGGGACGATCTCAGTGGCTCACCTGTCTCGCGCCCTCGAAAGCCAAGACAGGTGGGCCATATTTAGTTATGTGTGAAACGGCAACTCCCCTGTTGCTATGACTGGCTTGGGAAGGAGCCGCAAGTCGAACAGCTGTTTACGAAGAGGCCGGCTCTGGTTTGCTTACATCGATTGGTGGCATTGATTGTGGGGCGTGCCTTGTCTCTTCTTCGGCAAGCATTCCTACGGGGAGTGCCTCCGGTGAAATCACATACTCCGGATAGGCTGGCAATCCGTGTTCGTACAGATCCAAGCCAAACGCCTCTCCTTCTCTGGAGACACGTAGCACGCCGACCGCTTTGATCAAATTCATTACCGCCATCGAGACGGCGAAGGTAGCACTCGCCACAATCAGGCTGCCAATGGCTTGCGCTGCCAGCAACGTTGTACCACCCCCGTAGAAGAGACCCGTCAACGGTGCCGAATTGTCGGCTGCAAGTGCGCCGGTAATTCCGTATTTCCCGCAAGCAAAGAAGCCGAGTGATAACGTTCCCCAGATTCCACAAAAGCCATGGACTGGGACCGCACCAATGGGATCGTCAATCCGGAGCCATTCAAGGAATTCAAGCCCCAGCACCACAACCACGCCTGCAACACCACCGATGAGAATCGATCCTGTTGGACTCACCCAGTAACAAGGGCAGGTAATGGCGACGAGGCCGGCAAGAAAACCATTAACTGTGTAACCCAAATCCCATTTCTTGATGAGCACATAACCATATGTCATCGCCATCAACCCAGCGGCACAAGCTGCCAGGGTGGTGTTCGTCGCGACGCGTCCAATGCCTTCAAAATCCATGGCAGACAAAGTGCTGCCAGGATTGAATCCGTACCAGCCGAACCAAAGGATCAGGCCGCCAGTGGCAGCGATCACTAAATCGTGAGGCAGCATCGGAGCGCCTCCGTCACGTTTGAACCTACGACCGATACGCGGACCGAGAACTATGGCGCCTGCAAGCGCAATGAACCCACCAATCGTGTGAACTACTGTCGAGCCCGCGAAGTCATGAAAGCCTGTTCCCAGAGAAGGCAGGAAGTTTCCTGCGGTTCCCATGGTCGCTAGGAAACCGTCCGGTCCCCATGCCCAGTGGCCAATAATGGGATAAATGAAACCGGAGACAGCGGCGCTGTAAACAAGGTCTCCCACGAAACTTGTACGTCCAATCATCGCACCGGAAGTTATGGTTGAGCAGGTATCGGCAAAGGCGAACTGAAACAGCCAAAAAGCGAGGAATGCAACACCTGTCGACTCATAGGTCGCCGGAACGCCGCGCAGGAAAAACCAGTGATATCCGATGAATCCGTTTCCATGACTGAACATGAACGCGAACCCGATGGCATAGAACAACAAGCCGCACAAACATGTATCGACGATGCATTCCATCAGAACGTTGACCGTCTCACGAGAACGACAGAATCCTGCTTCCAGCATCGTAAAGCCAACCTGCATTGCGAAAACCAGGAACGCGGCGATCAACACCCAAACCGTGTTGAGTGGATTAACAATATCGTTGCCCTTTAGATCACCGTCAGCAGCGAACGCTGTCCATCCAACTAGTTCAGGAATCAGAAAAATCGAGCCAACAAAGATACCGATCCCCAACAACTTGCCAGCGAGTAGTAGTCTGCCGTAGCGACGCCACTCCCGATCGCGCATGCGATCGCCGAAACGAGAGATCTTCTGTGACCAAGTAAGTCCGTGGCTCCAGTGTGTGAAAGGCCGTGCAGGTTTTTTGGATTTGAAGATTAGCTCCCTGATCATCTGTTTTCTCCTTTACGTGGTTCGTTAGATCTCTCGACTTCGCATTGTCTAATCCAGCTCAGAGCTTAAAAGCTCTTTTTGCCGCCTAATCGTCACCATCGCCGGCAGAGGTTGGGTTCGATTGGCGCTATCCATCAACAAGCATCGTGCCAGTCGCTACAAGAGGGTCTAGAGCGCTGCTCGATGCGCTGAAAAGCCGCAGTTAATTGGGTTTCTCTATACTTTTGCGTGCGGCTGGCATAGCATGGCAGGGCCTAGGAGAACAGCACAGGATTGTCGGAGTCAGCGTCGTAGCCGACAAATATGTAGGCCTTGACCTGAACGGATGGGTTTCTGATCGGAATTATTTCCACGAGCACGTCTCTCGGATCCGAATCGGTCTAAACTAAAGAGCTGGATGCGTATGCCGAAACTAATAGATTCCCCAATACATTCGATCTGGTCAGACATTTACGTCGGTTTTGGCCGAGTCACTTACAAAATTGTAGCCAGCAGCCGGCCGTCGCATTTATGACTTCATAAAAGTTTTCACTTTGACGCGCAATTTTCCGGCCTTCTAAGATGCGTGCGACCACAAAATCGTCGGGTTCAACCCGCCCGGGAAGTGATTGAATTTGAATATGGCTGCGGCCGAAAAGAACTTGGATAAACCACCGGAACTGCTCTCTCGCGAGCGTCGTGAAGTTCGAAAGCTCGGGACACTTGTTGAGGTTGGACGAATTCTAGCTGACACGATCGGTTTGAAAAGTGCGCTCGAGCACGCGCTGGAGACCCTGGGTCGCCATCACGGCATGGTCCGAAGCTTTGTAATGTTGCTTGATCGAGAGAACGACAAGATCCGCGTTGAAGCTACGTATGGCCTCAACCTGGATCAGGCTCGACGCGTAACTTACCGAATTGGCGAAGGCGTGATTGGGCGTGTGGTTCAAAGTGGAAAGCCTGTCGTTGTCCCGCAGACCAGTCAGGAACCGCTACTGCTCAATCGTTTGCGTTCACTAGACGAAGGAGCACATCGCAAAGAGACGAGCTTCATTTGCGTGCCAATCCTTATTGATAACAAGGCCATCGGAGTTATTGGCGCTGACAGGCCTTACAAGCAAGAACGCGACTTCGATAGAACAACGAAATTTCTAAGTGTGATTGCGTCAATGATTGCCCAGGCGCTGAAGGTAGAACAGCGTTTTGAAGCTGATAGAAAGCGGCTCGTTGACGAGAACATCCACTTGAAACAGGAACTGCGTGAGCGTTACGACTTCAGTCGTATCATCGGGAATTCAAATCCAATGCGACAAGTTTATGAACAGGTCACGCAGGTCGCGCGGACCAATACTACTGTCTTGTTGCGTGGAGAGTCGGGAACCGGCAAAGAAATGATAGCCCACGCGCTTCACTACAACTCTTTGCGCGCCAGCAAACCTTTTGTAAAGGTGAGCTGCGCTGCTTTGCCCGATACATTGATCGAGTCGGAGTTGTTTGGTTACGAGAAGGGAGCTTTCACTGGTGCGCAGACACGCAAGAAAGGCCGATTTGAACTTGCCGATGGAGGCACACTCTTTCTCGACGAGATCGGCGACCTCAATCTGTCGACGCAAGTAAAACTGCTGCGCGTAATTCAGGAGCGAGAGTTTGAGCGACTCGGAGGAACTGAGACGATCAAGGTCAATGTCCGATTGATCGTTGCTACACATAAGGATCTTGAGGAGGCCATCGGCAAGGGTCAGTTTCGCGAAGACCTTTATTATCGTCTGAATGTCTTTACGATCTTTATGCCACCCTTACGCGAGAGAAAGCCTGACATTCTTCTACTCGCGGAACACTTCGTTGACAAATTTGAACGCGAACACGGCAAACATATAAAGCGAATCTCAACGCCTGCCATCGATATGCTCACGACTTATCACTGGCCCGGAAACGTGCGTGAACTTGAGAATGTAATTGAACGCGCTGTGTTGGTTTGCGATTCAAATGTGATTCACGGCCACCATCTTCCACCAACCCTGCAAACGGCCGAAGGCTCTGACACGGTGACAAGACTTTCACTCGAGTCGGCTATGGAAGCCTATGAGAGAGACTTAATTCAAGATGCGCTAAAGACATCGCGCGGGAATCGTGCAAAAGCCGCGAAACTTCTCGATAGTACGGAACGCATCATTGGATACAAAGTTAAAAAATATGGAATCAGTTGTGAACGCTTTCGAACCTAAACCTACGCTTCTCGCTGACCTAGCCCACCAACATTCTCGCTGCCGTGATTGATTACATCAATGTCGCCGCCCGCGGTTTTATCCCACAAAGTTGTCGCGTAACACCAAGGTAAGACCACCTAACTACCATTAGACCGAATCAATCGACTGGCCGTTCGCTTGCTAGTCAATTGCTGAATTTTTCCAAGGAGGATCAAAGGTGTCTAAGTTAAAAGATATTTCGTCCTTATCACTCAATAAGAAGTTGAATTCTTTTCCTGAACAGATTTTACCGACCCAAACAACACATGAGCTGCTGCGCATCGTCCGGGCCGCCCAGCCTATTCCGCGCGTGGCTGTGGCGCGCAGACTAGGAGTTCATCGTCGTCGAATTACCGTGTTGGTGAAACCACTGATTGAGTCGGGGGTACTTCGTGAAGGTGCACCGGACCGATCTATTGGCCGCGGAATAGGGCGACCGCCAATTGGTTTGTCGCTGCGTGGAGAAAAGGATTTTCTGATCGGCGTGAATATAGGCGTCACTCAAATTCATGTTGGCGCCGCTACTGTCGAGGGTAGGTTGCTGCGGGAAGATACGTTTCCTACCGAGCTTGATCCTGAATTAGCTGTCGCCCGAATTCGCGGCGCTATAGAACGTATTTGTGCAACGTTACCAGATAGATCATTGTCAGTGGTGGGTATTAGTGTAGTTGGCCCAACTGATTCTGAGCGCACGAAGCTCATATACGCACCTCATCTCGGATGGCGCGATGTTCCCGTCTCACATTTGCTGAAGCTCGATGTGCCTGTGCTGGTCGAGAACAACGCAACAGCGGCAGCGATCTATGAATCTCAAAGACGTCGTCAACAATCTGCTACCAGGACCGCCGGTGATTTTGTGGTGGTGCGAGCTGGAACAGGTATCGGCGTAGGCTTAGTGATCGGCGGCGAGGCTTTCCGTGGCACTACCGGCGCGGACATTGCCGGAGAATTCGGTCACATGACAATAGTGGCAGGTGGCAAGTCGTGTCCATGCGGAAACTTCGGCTGCTGGGAACGATATGCAAGTGCCGCAAGCGCCGTGGAGCTTTACACCGGAGACACTCACCGGGCAAAAATGCGTTCGACGTTACGGTTTACGGATTTGGTTTCAAAAGCAAACGCCGGTGAAAGACGTGCACTCGTGACGCTCGAGCGAGTTGGTACTCATTTAGGCATTGGCATTGGCAACGTAATCGGCGGGCTTGGCGTTCCAAATGTGGTATTAAGCGGGGAGCTTGTCCTTGGTTGGAAGTTTCTTGAGATGTCGGCTCGTGCAGCAATTGCGATGTCTTTAGCTGGCCGTCTCTCGCGCTGGTCACTTGAACCTGGCGATATGAACGGCGCCGATTTAGGTGGCGCACTCGAGGTTGCAATTGAACACTACTTGTTCACAGTGGCTGGTAGGAGCAAGGCTGCCTAGCAACGTTGGTCCTGTTCGTAGAACCAGGCTACATTCCACATTAAACCTTGGTGTGTTGCTTCAGGACCTTCAGGAATGCGGTGGCAGCAGGAGAAAAGCTTGAGCCCCGTCGATGCGCGGCCCAGAGGATTCGATTGTGTGTAAGGCCACGCACCGGAACGCTTGCCAACACTCCCCGTTCAAGTTCTTCACGGACGCACATCCTCGGTACAAAGGCCAAGCCCACTCGCTTTTGAACAAACCGCTTAATCGTTTCAATGGTAGCGAGCTCAATCGCAATATTTAGCGGCGTGTGCTGTCTTGCGAAGGCTTCAATCACTTTCAAACGCGATCCTGATTTGACGTTGTGCGCTACGAATGATTCCTTTCCAAGATCCTTTACTTTGACTGATGAACGGCCAGCCAGAGGATGCTTGGGACTCATGATCAGCACCAACTCGTCTTTCAGAACCGGAAAGGCTTCGAGATCTCGGTCTGCAGGCTCTGAGGCCATCAGCGCAAAATCGACATTTCGTTCGAGTACCTCGCGAGGTAACCGACTCGAGACGTGTCGATAGATCTCGACCTTAACTTCGGGATGTTGTTCTCTGAAGGCGAGGATCAGATCAGGCAGCAGGTATAGCGAGGTACTTTCATTAGCGCCGACTCGCACCCGACCTCGCTTTAGGCTTTGCAGTTCGGAGATGGCTTGCCCGACCTGATCCCGCAGCGCCAAAATACGCTGAGCGTAGTCGTAAACGACCTGACCCGCTTCGGTCAAAACTGGTGTTTTTTGGCTTCGGTCAAGAAGGGGGAGACCAATCTCCTCTTCCAGCCTGCGGATTGCGATGCTCACCGCCGGCTGGGTGCGATAGACCCGGTCTGCCGCCTTTGAGAAGCTACGCTCCTGCACCACTTTGGAAAAATACTCGAGCTGGGCCATCTCCATGGCCTAGTTTTGTACCACAACTCCGACCTTCCCGTCGATGAGTCAGATTTATTATTATCTTAAAAGAATAAATTTTACAGCCACTGTCCCATCAGGCTAGAGTGGTTAGACTTCACGTAACCAGGCCACAAAAAGCCGGATCGTGAAGCATTTGTCAGCTATAGCCTGTGCGGTTTTGAGAGGGGATCAACGACGCGGGCCATCAACTATCTTAGTTGATGGCCCGATTGATTCATCCAGGCAAATTAGTTCGATTCGATATTGGATGTCCATGATTGCCGAACAACTCATCGAAAAAGCTGGTAAGCAACCTGAACCGTCACCACCGTTGGCTCAACACCCAACGGGCGCGCAAATCCTGATTGAGGCGCTGTGCTTCGAAGGGGTGGACGCAATCTTCGGCTACCCGGGCGGCGCAGTGCTTCACATTTACGACGAACTCTGGCGGGCGCGCGAAAGAATCACACACTACCTCGTCCGCCATGAGCAGGGCGCCGTACACATGGCCGAAGGGTACGCTCGCGCAACCGGGCGGGTTGGTGTTGTCCTGGTCACCTCTGGGCCGGGTGCAACGAATGCCGTCACCGGTATCGCAAACGCCTACATGGATTCGACGCCAATTGTGGTGATTACCGGACAAGTACCAAGACACCTGATCGGAACGGACGCCTTTCAGGAAGTCGACACAGTGGGTATCACGAGACCGTGCGTCAAACATAACTACTTAGTTCGTGAAGCTCACGATCTTGGCGCCGTTGTTCGGGAGGCATTTCATCTTGCGAGAACTGGTCGACCAGGTCCCGTCGTGATCGATATTCCGAAGGATGTGACCGCAGCCAGAGCCTCCTATTCACGTCTCAATCACGTAAGTTTCCCCTTCACCGCGACGAGGCAAAAACCGCAACAACAGGTTGTGGCTAAGGCTGTGACGACGATTCTGAATTCGCGGCGCCCAATACTTTATGTTGGCGGCGGCATAGTGAATTCCGGTGCTGGCGAATCGCTGCGCGCATTTGCTGAGGAGCTGCAGTTACCAGTAGCGCCAACGTTGATGGGTTTGGGAGGGTTTGAGTCGGGCCATCCGCTATGCCTTGGCATGTTGGGAATGCACGGAACATACGCTGCCAACATGTCCGTTGCGGAAAGCGATCTCCTGATTGCTGTCGGTGTTCGTTTCGACGATCGAGTTACAGGAAAATTAGCGACCTTCGCGCCGCAAGCCAGCATCATTCATGTTGACATCGATCCAGCAAATATCGGCAAGAATGTGGCGCCGACCCTGAGTATCGCTGGCGATGCTCAAGCAGTGTTAACTGAATTCCTATCGTTTACGAAGCAAGTCTCGCCTCAAGTCCTCGACGAGAGTTTGAACGCTCGCGAGTCGTGGTGGAAAAAGATTCGCGCATGGCAGCGATCACAACCACTTCGCTTTTCAGGATCACAGAGTCAGATCAAGCCGCAGGCGGTGATTCGAGAACTGCATCAGTTAACGAAGGGTGAAGCGATCATAACGACTGACGTGGGTCAGCACCAGATGTGGGTTGCGCAATTCTATCCATTTACAAGGACTCGGCAACTGATAACCAGCGGCGGTCTGGGGACAATGGGCTTCGGTTTGCCGGCGGCCGTTGGTGCCCAGCTAGCCTATCCGGGCCAACTGGTGATTGCCGTTGTTGGTGATGGTGGTTTCCAGATGACCAATCAGGAATTGGCAACCGCAGTCCAATACAATCTACCGGTCAAGATCTTGATTATGAACAACGGCTATCTCGGAATGGTTCGTCAGTGGCAGGAAATGTTCTATGACCGCACTTATTCCGAGGTTGATATTTCAGTAGCACCCGACTTTGTCAAACTTGCTGAAGCGTACGGTGCCGCGGGTTTTCGAGCGACACACCCAGATGAGTTACATGATGTTCTTAAAGCCGCGCTTGACCACAAAGGTGTTGCGGTGATCGATATCGTGGTCTCCAAGGAAGAGAACGTCTTTCCTATCGTACCCGCCGGTGCGAACGCGAACGATATGATTGTTCAGAATGATGGAGCCTAGAATATTGAAGATTGTGGATTGCAGATTGAAGATTGTCAGTCATCAGAAACGGCAATCAAATCTGCAATCTGCAATCTGCAATCTTCAATAACATGCGTCACACCCTGTCAATTATCGTAGCTAATCAGCCTGGTGAGCTCTCGCGCATCGTAGGACTGTTTAGTGCGCGGGGTTTCAACATCGAAACGATTTCTGTCGGCAGCACTCTAGATCCGCACTGGTCTCGTGTCACCATCGTCACTCGCGGTGAGGATCGAACTATTCAGCAGATCGTCAAACAGTGTGAAAGGCTAGCCAGAGTTCGCGAAGTTCAAGACGTGACCACCCGGCCACACATTGAAAGAGAGATGGCCCTGATCACGGTGGCCGCTTGTGCCGGCGCCGAACGACAAGAAGTCCTGAGTCTCGTCAGTGTGTTCCGAGCGAAGGTAGTCGACATTTCACATACACACGTCATCGTGGAAGCTTCCGGCAATAAGGAGAAAGTGGATACGTTTATCGAGTTGCTTCGACCAATTGGTATTACTGACATTACGCGGACCGGGCATATAGCAATCAACAGACTCGCTGCTCAAATCGCACCGGTCGAAGAATTAGAAGACGAACTCATTTCTCAATTGTGAGTATCGAAAGGAACTACGAGGGATGAATATTTACTACGACAAAGATGCTGATCTTGAAACATTACGGGAAAAAGAGATCGCGGTTATTGGCTATGGTAGTCAGGGGTTTGCTCAATCAAACAATCTTAAAGACTCTGGTTGCAAAGTAACCGTTGGCTTGCGCCCTGATAGCGCTTCCTGGGAAAAAGCGAAGCAGGCTGGTCTTAAGGTCAAACCGGTAGCTCAAGCCGCCGCCGAGGCTGATATCGTCATGATGTTGGTACCAGATGAATTGGCGCCGGACATCTACGCTCGAGAAGTAGCGGAGTCGATTACACCAGGAAAGTTTTTAGCATTCTCGCATGGCTTTTCGATTCACTATAAGTTTATCGAGCCGCCTCCCGAAGCGAATGTCTTCATGGTTGCGCCGAAAGGACCCGGTCACCTTGTGCGTCATGAGTATCTGCGAGGCGCGGGAGTTCCCTGTTTGCTGGCCATCAATCAGGATCCGACAGGCGAAACCAAAGCAATCGGTCTGGCTTACGCATCGGCAATCGGTGGAGGGCGCGCTGGAATTATCGAAACGACCTTTCGCGAAGAAACTGAAACAGACCTCTTTGGTGAACAAGCCGTATTGTGCGGCGGGCTCACGTCGCTGATCAAAGCAGGGTTCGAAACCTTGGTCGAAGCCGGATATTCGCCGGAAATGGCGTACTTCGAGTGCCTTCACGAAATGAAGTTAATAGTCGATCTAGTCTACGAGGGCGGGATCTCGGAGATGCGCTATTCAATTTCTAACACGGCCCAATACGGAGACATGACCCGCGGACCGGTGGTAGTCAACGACGAAACAAAGAAGCGCATGAAAGGTCTGCTTGCTGACATTCAGTCGGGTGCTTTTGCGCGCGATTGGATGAAGGAGAGTCGTAACGGTCGTCCCAGATTTCAACAACTCGATTCTGAAGCGCGGGAACATCCTATCGAGCAAGTGGGTGCTCGCTTGCGACAAATGATGCCCTGGTTATCTAATGGACGGCTCGTCGACAAAGCGAAGAACTGAGGTAGAACGCAGTTGTCAGAAAAAGATGTTCAAGCTCGAAGCCACTCAATCACCCGCGGCATCGAGCGGACACCCAATCGCGCAATGCTTCGTGCGGTTGGTTTCGGCGATGAAGATTTCAAAAAACCAATCGTGGCTGTGGCAAATGGCTACAGCACCATCACTCCCTGCAATGCCGGTCTGAATCTACTTACAACTCGAGCTGTCGATGCGTTGAGAGAAGCCTCAACCATGCCTCAGACGTTCGGCACAATTACCGTCAGCGATGGAATCTCAATGGGTACTGAAGGAATGAAGTACTCGCTCGTCTCCCGTGAGGTGATTGCGGATTCGATTGAAACGGTATGTCAAGCTCAAGCTGTCGACGGTCTCCTGGCAATTGGCGGTTGTGACAAGAACATGCCCGGCGCGATGTTGGCCATTGCTCGATTGAACATTCCTTCCATCTTCGTTTACGGCGGCACAATTAAGGCCGGACAACTCAACGGTGAAGACCTCACGGTGGTAAGCGCTTTTGAAGCTGTGGGCCAGTATTGCGCTGGCAAAATCGGGGAGAGTCAATTAATCGAGGTCGAACGTAGAGCATGTCCAGGTGCAGGATCGTGTGGTGGCATGTACACAGCCAACACCATGTCGTCGGCGATCGAGGCGTTGGGTTTGAGTTTGCCGTACTCCTCAACAATGGCGGCAGAAGACTCTGAGAAAGCTGAAAGCGCAGCCGCATCTGGAAAGGCGCTCGCTCGAGCGATCGACAAACAGATCCTGCCGCGACAGTTGCTAACCAGAAAGGCTTTTGAAAACGCGATCGCCGTAGTGATGGCTGTTGGCGGTTCAACGAATGCGGTGCTTCATCTGTTGGCAATCGCCCACGCAGCCTCTGTCGAACTCACTCTGGACGATTTCGAACAGATCCGAAAACGCATACCACTCTTTTGTGATTTGAAGCCGTCGGGCAAATATGTGGCGACTGACTTACACAAGGCTGGTGGGATCCCTCAAGTGATGAAAATGCTTTTGAGTCGAGGTCTGCTCCATGGTGATGCCCTGACGATTACAGGCGAAACTTTTGCTGAGGCGTTGGCAGATATTCCAGAACGGCCACGACTTGATCAGAACGTGATCAGACAGTGGGATGAGCCGCTATACCCTGAAGGTCATCTGGCAATATTGAGAGGAAACCTCGCAATTGAAGGTGCCGTCGCAAAAGTATCTGGAGTTAAGAATCGGCGCATCACCGGGCCAGCAAGAGTATTTGAGTCCGAAGAGCTCTGCTTAGAAACTATCCTGAAGGGTGCGATCAAGGCTGGCGACGTTATCGTGATCCGTTACGAGGGGCCGAAGGGTGGACCCGGAATGCGTGAGATGCTCGCGCCCACATCAGCAATCATAGGCGCAGGGCTTGGCGATTCGGTTGGATTGATTACCGACGGTCGCTTTTCCGGCGGCACTTATGGAATGGTTGTGGGGCACGTGTCGCCTGAAGCTGCTGTAGGCGGGAACATAGCGCTGGTTAAAGAAGGTGACTCAATTACCATTGATGCCGATGCTGGACTTCTGCAACTGAATATCCCGGACTCCGAACTGGCTCAGCGATATGAGACGTGGCAACCGCCTGCCGCACGATATACGACGGGCGTCTTGGCCAAATATGCAAAACTTGTTACGAGCGCGAGTTTGGGCGCTGTGACTGATCTTGGCCTTGATTTGTAACTGACTCTCCACTCCAGAGCCTGCTGACTTGACCGACCATCCACCTAACACCTAAAGTGACTGGCTTCGAATTCACACCATTATCGAATCCAGGAAACACTAACTGTGGCAATACGAGTTGAAAATCAATTTGAGGGAAAGTTACCAAAAGGGGCTCTTGAAACCGTTGAAGAGGCTTTCAACAG
>Ga0070698_100002220_pt1 | contig 21482 bp, 21 predicted proteins | sample KBSK1502metaG_FD_65477 | JGI IMG/M metagenome (GOLD analysis project Ga0070698, IMG submission 65477) | Corn, switchgrass and miscanthus rhizosphere microbial communities from Kellogg Biological Station, Michigan, USA - KBS K1-50-2 metaG | ecosystem: Host-associated > Plants > Roots >...
AGGCGGTAGCTTTCACCGGGTGGCACGAGCCGTGTGACTGGAGACGGTCAAGCACGGATCTGTGAGGGCCTCGGGGTGAAATTCCCCGGGGCTACTCGGCGATGACGCAGACGGACGAGATTCACAGTGGCGGCAGCTATCTGTCGCAGAACGACCTGCGCGTGCATTTCGGCCTTGGATCGGCTACGAAGATGGATAGAGTCGAAATTCGCTGGCCTTCCGGAGCCACGGATACCTTGAAAGACTAGGGCGTTGACAGGTTCTATGCGGTCTTGGAGGGGAAAGGCATTGTATCCCCGGAAGAAATCCGGCCTTCACTGACAATTTCAAAACCTCATCAATCAAGATTGCACTGAGAAACTTGCCGACGCACCAGTCAAGCTTCCCAAGCCGCTGCATCCTGAAATAACATATAGAAAACCACGCATCATGGGACCGAGTTGATTCTGCGGAGAAGAAGGGGTCTCCCCAATGCTCTGAACATACTTGTGAGTCTTGCTGTAGAAGAATCGGAGAGCCGGCAGGCGTTGTCGCACCGTGCAAATACAGGACCCTAAGCCAGGGGAAGTAAAAGGTCTTTATCAAGTAACCCAAACCTAGGACGAGACCCAGGGCGCCGAAATAAGGAAGCCCTCCCTTTATCGAGATTCTCAGGATCAGTCCAGCGGACAGGAAGGTCGCCGCACAAACCCAAACATCAGGTGATGTCGGGTACATGCTGAGTACTTCCAGGGTCGCGCTAGGAATAGCCCGTAGCCTAGCATCCACCACACGGAGAGCGGCATGTAGACGCTCTCACCTTCTTCCGGCCGCACGAAGTTTTGTTTGGCCGCGAGGAAGTTGCGGAGAAAAAATTCAAACGCAAGCAGCGCTACGAGGAGGCCGGCGAAGCTCAGCAGATGCAGTATGGTAGTCTCCCAATATTCGCTAGGCTTGAAGGCCCAGAGGATGAGAGCAATCAGCCAGGAATAGAAAGGGCTCCAATACGCGTTGATGGCGTTGGCGAAGTCACCGCGAAGGTAAGCGCTGGCGACATCTAGATATGAGTTTCCGTCGCCGCTGATATAGAAACGCGCCGCCAAAGCCTGTAGAAGCCCCGCCACAATCGTGGCAGCCCACATCACGACTCGGACAAACCGGAAGTCTCGCACCGAATCGGCAAATTCCACTGGCATTTCCGTTTTGGCCTCCCGGATAGGCCGCATTCATATCACCTGGGGTTCTTTGGAGCAAACCAACTAACGGTTTGAAGATCCAAATGACAAGGTCGAATTCCTCGGCGTTCACCAGAAAGAACCCTTCTTCGCCGGTTGGTGCAACGACGATTTCATACTTCTCCCGCTCCAATCCCGCGCGAAGGGCCCGAGCGACTTTCGCTTCGTCTTCCACAACGAGGATGCGCAATTTCCGCCTACCTTTCGTGCATCTTATGTGTCCAGGGTCGAAGGTGCCTACTTAAGTTTTTCTGAAGATCTAGTCAGGATCGCGCTCGAAAAGCACCGTCTCAACGAAGGATTCATCGACGGCGTTCGCATGGCGACGATTGCAGAACAGATTGCGGCAGATTCAAACAGTACCAGGGCAAACACGACCGATACAAAACATGTCCATTTGCTAGTCTTCGAGGGTTGGCAGAGTCTTTAGGACTTCACGGGCTCTCGGCCGATCTGATATCAGATCGTCCTTGCGGATCGTTCCGTCCCGAAAGACCAGCACCCGCTTGGCGAACTGCGCGATGTCGTGTTCGTGGGTGACCAGTACAATCGTTAGCCCCTTGTCGTTAAGATCCTGAAAAATTTCCATGATCTCCACGGAGGTACGGCTGTCTAGGTTTCCCGTTGGCTCGTCGGCCAACAGAATGGACGGCTGATTCACAAGGGCGCGTGCAATCGCAACTCTCTGCTGCTGCCCGCCTGACATCTGTGACGGAAAATGATGTGCCCTGTCCGCCAAGCCAACCATCGCCAGAGATTCCGCAGCACGCCTTTCCCTTTCCATTTTGGAGATCTTCGTGTACAGCGTCGGGAGTTCCGTGTTTTCCTGGGCGGTCGTCCTAGCTAGCAAGTTGAAGCCTTGGAAGACAAAGCCGATTTTCTGGTTGCGAATCATCGCCAGGGCTTTCTTGTCGTGCTTGCTGACATCGACTCCTTCCAGCAGGTATTCTCCGGAGGACGGCTTGTCGAGGCATCCGAGAATGTTCATGAACGTGGATTTGCCGCTTCCGCTGGCTCCCATGATCGCGACGAACTCCCCAGCCTGAATATTGAGGCTCACGCCGCGCAGCGCATGAACGCGCGTCTCCCCCAATTCGTAGTACTTGTGCAGGTCTTCGACCCGGATGACCGCAGCCATCGCAGACGCAGCGTTTGTCTCAGGTTGATTGGCGGCGGCCAATTTCATGGGTTTGCGTGGCTTCAGCGACGCAACGCGCCGGGAGTTTGATTTTTCGGAACGACAGAACGAATCACCAAGGCGTCGCCCTCTTTAATTTCGCCTTTGACAACCGCGACAATCTCCGTAAACGCGTGATCCGTAATCCCAAGCGAAACCTTAACCGGCTCCAGGACATGGTCTGGGCGAAGCTTCCAAACAACAGCCGTATCGCCCTTCGGCGTGCGCGGCGGATTCTGGGCTACTGTAGTGCTCTGTTCGGACGCCTGAACTACTCCAGAACCACTCGTCGCGGCCCCACGTTCTCCACCGTCTATCCCGTAGCGTCGATACACCGCCAGAATTTCTTCCGGCGACATCGGCGGCTTGTAGCGTAGGGCCGTGTTCGGTAGTTTCAACGCGTTTTGTATCGTGGCCACGGGAATCGTCACATAGGCTGTCATTCCCGGGAAAAGCTTCAACTCCGGATTCCCAAATTCGATGATCGTGTCGTAAGTCACCACGCTTTGCACCGTGGTTGCATTCATCCGCACCTGGCTGACTACACCGTGGAAGGTGTCCTTAGGAAATGCATCCACTTTGAACGTAACCGGCTTCCCGACCTTGATGTTGCCCACGTCCGACTCGTCCGTCTTCGCGTAAACCCACATCTTGCTGAGGTCCTGCGCGATCGTGAAGATCGTCGGAGCCTGCAGCGACGCAGCTACGGTTTGCCCGACATCTACGTTGCGCGCCACCACCGTCCCGTCGATAGGTGAGCGAATCACTGTGTAGTTCAGGTTGGTCTGGGCCACCTCTACTGCGGCCTGCTTCTGGCTCACCTGGGCTTTCGCCTGCGTCACGCTCGCAGCCGCACCGTTTACTGCCGCGTTGGCGGAGTCATAATTCGCTTTCGCAAGGTCGAGCTGCTGTCGGCTGATGATCCCGCCCTGAAACAGGCCGACCGTGCGGTCATAGTCGGCCTTTGTCTGCACTAGCGCGGCCCTCGCTTTTTCAAGGTTGGCCTGCGCAGCGACCAAATTCGCTTTGGCGTTCTCCAGATCGGCCGTGGCCTGCAGCAGCGCGCCGTTGAACAAAGCGGGATCGATCAGCGCCACGACATCGCCCTTATGCACCCGAGAATTAAAGTCGGCATTCAGTTTCGCGATCGTTCCTGACACTTGCGAGCCAACCTGCACGGTGATAACTGCGTTGATCGTCCCAGTAGCCTCCACTACGTCATTGATGTCGCCTCGCTCGACTTTCGCCGTGAAATGTTGAACTTGTGCGCTGCGATTCATAACAAAAGCGGCGAGAAGGCCCGTCACTGTGACTACCGCCGACAGAACGAGCCATTTGTTCTTAATCTTCATTTCGAGACCTGCGCATGGAACCTACTCACTCGTACCGCAAGGCTTCAATCGGGTCGAGCAATGACGCCTTCCGTGCCGGGTAATATCCGAAGAACACACCGACCGCGATGGAAAACAACGCGGCCACCAGGATTGCTTCGACGGACATCTCCATAGGCCAACGCAGCGTTTGTCCCACCAGATAGGAACCTAGGATACCGAAGAGCACGCCAGCGGCGCCTCCGACCAGGCTCAGCATGATGGACTCTCCGAGAAATTGGAGTTGAATCGCTTCTTCCGTCGCTCCCACTGCGACACGCACTCCGATTTCCCGAGTGCGCTCGGTTACCGAAACGAGCATCACGTTCATGATTCCGATTCCGCCGACAACCAGTGAAACGGAAGCAATCGCTATCAGCAGGATCGTGAGGGTCTTGCTAGCGTCCAGCTGCGCCTGAATAATGTCTTCGGGATTCCGAATATTGAAGTCGTCCTCCTCTTCGGGACGCAGATGATGGCGGTCACGCAAAAGTGCTGTCGCTTCTTGTCCGGCGACCTTCACGGCGTCTTGCGAAACCGCGGAACACAAAATGTCGTCGAGCCAGGTGATCCCTTTGATTTTTTTCTGCGCGGTCGTGTACGGCAGGATGACCGTATCATCCTGGTCTTGCCCGGAGAGAGAGAGTCCCTTGGGTTGCAGCGTCGCCACCACCTTGCAGGGAATGTTGTTTACCCGCATCACCTTCCCGACCGGATCGTCCACGCCGAACAATTGCTGGCGCACCGTGCGGCCAATCACACAAACGTCCGCCGACCGGTCCACATCGTCCTGCGAGAAGATTGCCCCCTGATCCACATACCACCTCTTGATATCGAAGTACTCAGGCGAGACGCCGCGATACGACGTGTGCCAGTTCTGATTCCCGTAGACCACTTGCACTGGATCATCCACGTTCGGTGAAACACTCTTGATGATGGATATCTGATTTTTGATCGCCACTGCATCGGACGGCACTAGAGTCTTGGTGTCATGAGTCCCAGTGCGCACGCCGTTCACAGCGCGTCCGCCGGCTTCGATCCAAACGAAGTTGTCTCCAAGATTGTTGAGCTGTTGCTCGACGCGGGCTTGTCCAGCCTTGCCGATGGCCACGACACAGATGACCGCCGCGATCCCGATCGTGATCCCCAGGACGGTCAGAACGCTCCGCATCTTGTTTCTGTGTAACGCTACCAGAGCGGATCGAAACAGAGCCGCGTAATTCACAATTCCTCCTGACGCCCGCACAGCCCAAAGAATCAAAATAAGGGTCGCGGAATCAGCTCAAATCTACCAGATCACCTTTAACGCGAATTGGATTTGCCTCGATGGCGTCTGCGTTGACGTGATCAAGCCTGCGTTCGCGATAGGGTGGCCACTGAAATCGAATACATTTCGATTAACAAGCGGCAAAGTTTGCGCGATTGAGTACATTGAAGAACTCTGTCCGAAACTGCAAGTTGAATGTGTTAGAGACTCGCTTGATATAGTTGTTTTTGAACACTGAAAAATCAAAGTTTAGAAAGCCCGGCCCGATGAGAGTGTTGCTCCCAAGGTTCCCATGCACCGTGATCGGATTGGGGACGGTAAAGCACTGTGACTTGAAATAGCGGATCGGATTCCCTGAATTGACGAGCGATCCGCAACCCGAACCGCCCGCTAGGTTGGGAACGTCGATATAGTTCACTTCCGGTTGTGCGCGATGTTGAAGTTCGCCAGTCATGCGACCGAACGCCGGGACAAGATGAAAACGCAGATCCGAGGCCATGATCCTAGGGCGGGACAATTCTGCGGAATCCGGAGGGTTCGGGCGCCTGCGGACGAGCGGACGAATTCTATCACTTCTCCCCGACTACCGCGGGCGTGACGCGGCGTTGCGTTTTCTTTCCTCGTCTATGCGTGTGATCAGGTCTTCAAATTTAGGTTTTTGCTCCGGAGTGAGTATCGCGCGAATCTGATTCCGTCCCTTTTGCCGTGCCTGATTGACCTGCGGATCGATTTGCTCACGGATCGCGGTGATTTCGGCGCGGACCTTGGTCAGGATTGCGTCCAACTGCTGTTTCTGCGAATCGGTCAGATTTAACTCGCCAGTGAGTTGCTCGACTCTCCGTACTTGCCTCGCCTGCTCGGTCATCGGAGGATTTGCCGCGGAAACGGGGTAGCGGGCGAAGAGACTACCCAGGACACCGCCCAAGGCCCCTCCTAACAAAAATATGCCTCCTACCCACAAAGCGGCCTTTCGCCTGGTAGAGAATTCTTTCGTTCCTGCTTTTCCAGTGAACACACCAACCCCCTTACAATGTTTGGACGCGTGGTGCAGTTTTCAGGTTTCAGCATCCGGGGCGGGGTTTCGTGTTTCACTCAGGCCTGATAACCTGGCGGTATGATGATCTCCTTTCTGCCCTGCCGATCTTCACCGGCCAGAGCAGGACCCTAAGTTCGTTGTGTTACTTCAAGGCAAGGAAATCTTCCGCTCCTTGCGGAGAATCGCTCGCGGCCCCCGACAGGGAGGTAGCCGGTGAGCGTCAGCTTCCGGCATTCAGTCTGCTGTTCTCCGGTTACGTCCTATTCGTTGCCTAACTGGTTAACTGAGAGCGGCCATGATTCTTGCTGGCGTCAAAGGGGCTTGGCGCAAACGAGCGCCCGTGGCGTCGAAAATGGCGTTGGCAATGGCCGCCGCAGTTGGGCGACTAGCCGGTTCCCCGGCGCCGCTCGGCGGCAGCTCCGGGTGGTTCAGTAGCACAATATCGATCCGGTCCGGAATGTCCGGCGATCGAGCGACGGGGTAGGTATCCCAATCCACGCTGCTCACATTGCTCCGATCGAACTTTACTTCCTCCTTCAAGCTGCGACTCAGTGATTGGATCAAGTTAGCCTCGATGGTCCCTCGAAGGCCGTCCGGATTGACGATCAGGCCACAATCGTGTGCGCAGCTGAAACGCCTAACCCGAATCGCTCCACTCCGCCGATTCACTTCGACTTCGGCAACGGTGGCCACGTAGGTTCCTCTGCGTGTACCGAGAGCGATCCCCCGGCCCGTGACAACTTCGGCCGCGCCGTCAACTTTCTTCGGCGATGGGCGCGGGTCCCACCGGGCCTGCTTGGCTGCTGCTATCAGGGCGGCTCTCGCTCGTGGATCCTCGAGGTACGCGAGCCGGAATTCGATTGGATCGGCTCCCGTGGCTGCGGCGACTTCATCCACAAACGATTCGACGGCAAACGTCACGGCGGGGCCTTCCGGGTCGCGCAAATGACTGGTGCGAAGCGGTGATGCTAATCCGTACAGAGAAGGAACCACATGCGCGACGGCATGAATATTTTGGAAGCCGTACGATGCGGACTGCTCGCCGTATTCGGCGAACTCGTCTCTGCCGGTCACATTAGCAATCCCCATCAGTTGGGCGGCCAGAAAGTTGCCCGCACTGTCCGGATGATAAAGAATCTCGCCTCCTGAAAATGCGCGCGATACGAACTCGAACACAGTTACTCCGCCCTGTCCGTCAAGTCCGGCGACAAGATCAACAACTACAGCGGGGCCTTTCGCACCCCACGCGGTCATGTCCGAACGCATCCATTGCACCCGCACGGGCTTGCCAACAGCTTGGGAAAGCAGTGCGGCATCTGCGGCGACGTCAGCGAAACCCGGACGGCCATAGGAGCCCGCGTCTTCCGTCCAAATGATTCGTACCTTGTCCAGAGATACTTTCAGCAAGTCAGCAATCCCCTTTTGTAAGGCATGAGGCTTTTGCACTCCCGACCAAATCGTTGTCACGCCGGCCGCGCGGACGTCGGCCACCGCACAACCTGGCCCCATGGTGGCGTGGGATTGAAAAGGCCACTCATACCTCGCCTCTACTTTCTGAGCCGTTTTCAGCAACGCAGCGGTGGCATCCCCGCGACTGGTGCCAACTTTGCTCACCTTCTGGGGAGTCATCCGCATGTACTGATACAAATCATTCTGCTGAGGGAACGCCGGGACAGGTTGGGTCCAATTTACCTTCAACGCTTTCGCGGCTTGGATGGCGGCCCACTCGCTATCCGCCACCACGCCGGCAAAGTTGCCCTTTACAATGGTTCGGAGGAAGCCGGGAATGTTCTTTACGGAATCTTCGTCAACATTTACCAGAGTTGCGCCAATGCCTGGCGGTCTGACGACTCGACCATGCAACATCCCCGCGACTCGGATGTCAGTTACATAATTAAACTGCCCGAATATCTTGGGGGGAATATCCACGCGGGAAATTGATTGTCCCACGATCTTATACTGCGCCGGATCTTTCGGCGTACCCTCCCCTTTAACATCCAGGGAAAAACCTGTACCCGATGCGCTTAGCTCATCGTTCAGCTCACTGCCGCCCACCAAATCTCCATACGAAACACTTCTAGAGGCTTCGCCTTTGATACTTACAATCCCGTTTCTCACCTGGAGTTGTTCGGCTGGAACACCGAGACGGCGGGAAGCCAAACGAAGAAGCAGGAACCGCGCGGTCGCGGATGCATTCCGCAGCGGCTTCGAACCCATCATGATTGACGTGCTTCCCCCAACGCCGCCTTGATCGACCGTCATCGCTGTGTCGCCCATGACGAATGCGACATCTTTCGGAGAGACATCGAGTTCTTCAGCCACGATTTGAGCAAAGGCGGTCTCGACACCCATTCCGATTTCCGCTTTTCCGGTGAACACTCGAACACTTCCGTCTCTTTCGATTCGCAGCCACGAATCCAAATGGCGAGCGGACGGAACAGAGACGGCTTGTGCCGGCGATATTGCAAAAATTTGCAGCAGGGCGGTGAAATCGGTCAGGCTAAAGCCGATCAACAGGCCTCCGCCGTCCTTGAGTAACTGTCTCCGTGATAAAGGGACTTTGACTGCCATATGGCTTATGCGCTCTTCTCCTTTTCGGCTGCCTTGCGCACCGCACGGAAGATTCGCGCATGGCTCCCACACCGGCACACGAGGCCCTCGAATGCGCTCATGATTTGGCCGTCGGTTGGATTGTGATTCTTCTCCAGCAGCACCTTTGCAGTCATCACCCAGCCACTGAGACAGTATCCGCACTGGAACACCTGTTCTTCGATGAATGCCGACTGGATGGGATGCGGACGCTCGGGAGTTCCTAATCCTTCGATGGTCACAATTTCCTTTCCCGCCGCGCGCGAGACCGGCAGCATGCACGAGCGGATGGCATGGTTATCCACAAGCACAGTACAGGCGCCGCATTGTCCGAGCCCGCAACCGAACCTGGGATTGTTCAGAGCGAGGTTGTCGCGAAGCACGTAGAGGAGTGGACACGCAGGTTCCGCATCGATGAGATGAACTTTGCCGTTCACTTTCAATGATACACGCGCCATCACAAACCTATTGTACATAGGGTACGCGCGGGGAAACACCAACTGCGACGCGCTTCGAAAGAAGCCAGGGTTCTTTCGGTGCGACCGCCCCGCTTCGCTCACTTTTTTTCGAAAATCAGAAAGTAATGGTAGGGAAGGAACCTGAATTCCCTGACGTACTTGAATCCACCCTGTTCGGCTTCGTCGATCACCTGGGAGCGAGGCACAAGCTGATCGGGTGGGTGCGGAGCATGGGGACTACCCGGCGGATAATCGATGATCGCCAACCGGCCGTGTTTCTTCAGTGCGGGAGCTAGCGTGCGGTAGTAAGTGGCCCGATTCTCCATGTGGTGGGTGGTGTCGCATATAAACGCAAGGTCGATTGTATTCCCAGGTAGCAATGGATCATCGGGTTTGGAAATATCAATCACTATGTTGGGCAGGTTTTCCTTGGCCGCGCGATCCTTGAGATAGCCGAGAACATCCGCAGCGATATCGACGGCATACACCTTGCCATCGGGCGCGACCGCCTTAGCAAACCGGCGGGTAAAATAACCGGTTCCAGCGCCGATGTCGGCGACGACTTCGCCATTCTTCAGGTCCAGCGCCTTTACGACTTCGTCCGGCTTCTGCCATGCGTCCCGTTCTGGCCGCTCCATGCTGGCGATGCGGGAATCCAGAGGCCTGTCTTGGGTTTTGGGCGGCATGCTTTTCTGTTGCGCAGATGCCACCGCGGAAAATAGCCCAGAAAACAGAAGGAGCAGCAAGGCAGGGACGACAAATTTAATTCGATGTTGCTGGTAGCTCACGCAGGGTCCTCCGTATACAAGAACTGAATTTCGCCGCTCACTTTTTGGCTAAGATTTTCTGCACATCCGTGCAAGCCAGGTGCATCGATGCCAGCTTTGATCCGTACTCGGTCAGCCCCAATTTCCCGGGCGTGATCTGGTGGCAGGTCGTGCAACCAAATTGTTCAAACCGAGCCGCCGTCAGTTCTTCGCTGGCTGAGCGATGCTCAGCTTTTATCTGAGCGATGACATTCATCGAGGTCAGCATGGAGATGCATCCCTCAAAGCCCTTTCCGATTTCCTTCCCGCGGTCGGTGAATCCGAGCTTTCCATCGTTGCCCATAGTGTGGCAATTGTTGCAGCCATGGTGTTCGAAAATATAGGCCGCCAACTCTTCGGGGCTCTTGCTCTTTAAGTCCGCATCGGGCAAGGTCGCCGACGGCGATCCCGATTTAGCCGAGGGCTGCGCAGTCTGGATCGAAGCGGCGGGTTGTGAAGACGTCTGCGATGAGCACGAGGCAAAGACGCAACTGAATGCGATACAGACGAAGACGACGATCGCGCGGCGCCATCCGCTGGCGGTTCTATCATCAGCGAGATGAATTTGAGTCCTATTACGCGCAGGTTCTGGCAGTGAATTCATCCACCCCCCTAAAATTGATGTTCGATCCGGCGACACGCTATTCGCAGAGATTGAAGACGGACGAGCGGCCAAGCCATACAGAATTTCGTCCGCATCTCCATGAAAGTCAATGGACGTGACATAGAAAAAAAGGTCCAATTTAGATGTTATTGGTCTCTGCCTGGGCCTGCGCTTTTCCCCTTGGCGAACAAATGTGGGGCCAGAAAAGTAAACAGCCCGTTTCGTATGCTATCGGTGGCGAAGACTTCGCCGAGCTTGGTGCTAATGGCCACGCCAGCGGGATGCACAAGGAACGTGCCGGGCCCCTTGATGACCGCTCGCGGCGGCACGTCACCCTCGTCATTGATGTCCCACACGCCGATGAAACCGAGCGCCCCGCTACTCCACGGCGACGGTAACTCTGAATCCGCCGCGAGACCCTTCCGTGGCACCGCCAGATCGTAGGGGGGATGATTTTCATTGTTGATCGCCGCGACGAATATGCGGCCCAGCGAAGGATCAACGGCAATCTGCCATGGACGGACAATCTGGGTGCGAGGCCCGGCAATCACGGCGCGCGGGGAAACATCGCCCTGATCGGTGCGGCCATAGATAAATAGGCCGGTCTTGCCACCACTCACACTCGAAGCGGTGGAGGCAACCAGGCGGTCGTGAACGGGGTCAACGGCGACTCCCACGATGAACAGCAAGCCAGTCTTCGGACCCTGTATCACCCGTTTCGGCGGCACATCGCCATCTGCATCCGTGGCAAACACGAGCAGACTTCGGTTGCCCGTATCGCCCACAATGAGCTCGTTATTCTGTTCGTCTACTGCGACCGTATTGGGACGAACCAGCTTGGTCTTTGGACCTTGGATCGCGCGGATGGGCGCCTCGGCGCCCGCCGCTCCACCGCGGAAAGTCAGTACGGCCGCCCCAAGCGCCACAGGCACCACGACCTGGTCATGAGTCGCGTCATAAGCAATACCATGCATGGTGCGGCTCAAGTGGCTTGCCTGGCCGGCGATGATGCGCACGGGATTTGAATTTCCGTTTGCCGACCTGGCAAACACCGCGATGCGCGGCTGGCTCACTCAATTCGGAACCAAGAGCTCATCGCGTTTCGAATCGTAGGCGACGGCGTATGGGTTTCCGAACCCACCTGTTGGCGTTCCCGCAGGCGCGTTGCGGATGATCCGCTTGGGAGCAGCGTCTCCCGCGGCCTCGCGCGAGAAGACGAGTGCGGTGTGGTCGCCGTAGTTAGCGACCCACAGTTCATCGTTCTTAGTATCGATCCCCACGCCCATTGGGCTCGAAATTCCGGTTCGACCACCGCGAATGATGCGCGCAGGCGTCACATCGCCTTCCGCCGTGCGCTGAAAGACCAGAACGGAGTTATCACCGTTATTTGCGACGACGATTTCGTCGCGCGTTGTGTCGATATCAATTCCCATGGGCCAGTTCAGCTGCGTCCGCGATCCCTGGATTGTGCGCAACGGCTTGGCGTCACCTGTCGCCGAGTCCGCGAAAACGGTTAGGGAAGGCGGCCGAAATTGTCCGCCGGCAGAGATCGAAGTATCTGTAGTTGCCGCGTCGTAGGCCGAGTAAGCGGGAATTACGGAATAGTTTCCGTGGTTCGCGATCACAATTTCGTGATGCCCGGCGTTCCAGCGCAGGCCGTGCGGATCTGCCAGACCTGTGTGCGGCCCCCCAATGATTCGAAGCGGTGCTTCCAGATTGGACGCTTCCCGGCGGTAAAACGCCACTAGGTCGAGTTGCTGAACAGAAACGGCGACTTGATCCTGCGAAGGATTCAGCGAAATGCCCCAGGTTTGATGGGGCACATACAATCGCCGCTTCGGTTTCAGATCGCCATTCGAATCGTAGTCAAATACTACGATCCGGTCTTCGATGTCGTTGTTTACGATGTAGATCTCGCGCCGTGACGGGTCTAGCTCAACACCAGAGATGTACCCGACTTGAGTTTGCGGGCCGATAATCTGCCGCAGTGGAGGGGTAATCGCTGACGAGCGGCTTCCTTTCGCTCGATCATACGTCAGGACGCTTTTGCGGTTTTCATCGCTCATGATGACCAGGTTGTTCCCAGCATCAACGGCGATTCCGTTGAAAGTCGCATAGGGGTCAACTACGTAGCGAACTGGAGGAAGTTCACCGCCGATGGGCGACATGGCGTCCGCCTGAGCAGGCGGGCCGGGGGCCTCCGACCGAGTACATAAATCTTCTGAAGAACCGGCGGCGAGGGTTGCTGGCGGGTTTCCCGTGTTCGTTGTGCCTGGCAGGTCTTCGATTTCGGTAAGAAACCAGAAGAGGAAAGCGGTAGCAGATGCGATTAAGACTATTGGGCGGCGTACAGAGCGCGGGGCACGTTTCACAGGTACCACTGCTCACCTCGAACCCGCGGCTCATTTCTCGACAATGAGACAAAACGAAGAGCCGCGAGACTGGACCTCGAGCCTTGCGCTGCGGTTATCAAACGAACGACGCCCCCGTGCGTATCACATTACAGCCAGAAAGGGAAATTCCACGGCATCACGGCAAGGACGAATCCTAATGGCTGATATTGAACGTAGCTGCGTGTGGCGTTTGTGGCAATCACTTCACTGGCGAGTGCGCGTTCGGCGGTTTCGGCGTAGTAGCGGCAGGCCGTAGCGCACTTCACTGCTTCCCCACCCGCGGCCTTCAAGGGTTTTTCCATTTCCATGGTCATGATGCGAGCAAATTTGTCTTTACCGGTTTCGAAGATTTCTGCTGCGTGCGTCATCATCTTGGCCCGCTCGGCAAACGATGTGCGTCGATAGGCCCGGAAAGTTTTCGCGGCGAGCTTACAGTCGAGCTCGCGCTCGGCGAGAGGCTTAAACGTGCGGAAGGTTTCACCGGTAACTGGATTGATCGATGCAATGGTCATAGAAATATGCTATCTCACTTCCGGAGCAGCCGGTTGCAAGAGTCCGGCGCGCATCAATACCGGATCGAGGGTTTTTGCGCGCTCGCCGTCCAGCGGCAGCAATGGGAGCCGCATCTCCGCATGCTCGAGCAAGCCGAGCCGCGCCATCATGTATTTCAGAGGGATGGGATTTGTATCGAGAAAGATCGCCCGATTCAGCTCAAAAAGTTCGAAATGCAACCTTCGCGCTTCTGGGAGGTTGCCCTGCGCGACCGCTTCATAAAGCGCGACTACGCGTGCGGGCGCCAAGTTACTTACAGCATTCATTAAGCCGGCGGCGCCGACAACGAGCATGGGAAGACTCAGGGCTTCGAGTCCGCAAAAAATGCGAAAGTCAGATCCCAACTTGTCCACTAATTCCGTCACGAGTTCAAGGTCATTCGCAGCATGTTTCATTCCCACCAGGTTCGGGATTCGCTCCGCGATGCGCGCAGCCGTCGCTGCTTTTACGGATACAGCGGCGCGGCCTGGAATGTGGTAGATCATCAGCGGAAGTCCGGTGCGCGCGCCCACCGAGGCAAAATATTCCACCAGGCCTGCTTGCGAGGGGCGGATGTAATACGGCGTGACCACCAGAACCGCATCGGCTCCGGCTTTTTCCGCCCGCGACGTGAGTTCGATAGTCTCCGCTAAGGACTGTGACCCAGTGGCCGCAACGACGGGTATTCGCCCGGCGACGACATCGACCGCCGTTTTGAAAAGATCGGCGCGCTCCTCAACCGTCAGGGTGCTGGGTTCCCCGGATGTTCCGGTCACAACGATTCCGTGCGAGCCTTCGCGCACTTGACGCTCGACCAATTCAGCGAACTTCCGGAAATCTACACGGCCTTCACAGAATGGCGTGATCAAGGGCGGATAAGAACCGCGCAAAAATGGTTTATCCAGTGGAATCATTCGAAAGGATTCTCTCCTCCACCTTGCTCTGCTGGAATCATGGATGCAGGCCCAAGACCAGAGTTCCTCATGCCGGACGGTTGGTGGTAAACCCTCTGGCCATCCCGAGGGAGACGATGGGCTGATCCAAGCTCTCCTGCCAGAGAAGCGATCCCATCCAGATATTTAACGGGCTATCCTGAATCGTCAGCTCGTAAACATCTTCGTCTAAGGCTGCATGGTTATGGACTGCCCAGCCCGGCGCGGAAAGCATCAGATCGCCAGCCTTCCAGAAATACTTCTTACCTTCGACGATGCTGAACCCTTTGCCCGAGAAATAGTAGTTGATGGCGGCCGCGCTATGGCGATGCGGGTGGTCCACGATACTCTTAGGCCGCACGCACATGGTGGCAAAGAAACTGCTGGTCGTGCCATTCGTGTGTCCTGTGCGTGGATTGTAGAGCAGGTAGAGACGGCGCCCGACATACGATTTTCCGAGCGCCGTCAGCTTGTCCAATTCCTGCTTCACTTTCTTCCAGGGGAAGTGCAGGGGACTGTGCCTCACCACCTCCGGGCTGATTAGTTTTTCATAAGGCATCAACTGGGCGCCATCATTTGAGATCTGGAAAGTTCCGAACGGGTTTGGAGCGTGGTTATGTTCGCCATTGGATTTCTTTCCGGCGCCATTCACTGAAGGATTCTCCTCGACGATATGAACCTTCATCTTCTCGAGCAGGGCAGAGTTGCTATAGGTCAAACGCACCTGCAATTTGCTTGTATCATTCATGTGCTCGTAGACGGCCCACGGCGGAGCGTTCCATACGTCGTACTGTTCGTAGCGAATGGATCTGCCGTCGAGCTTGGTCTCGCCGGCCCCACGAATGCAGAAATTCACTTGGGAGGAATTGTGTCGGATGGGTTTGGTTCGCTCGCCGGGCTTCAGGACTGAAATGGAGACCGCAATACCGGGTGCGAGCGCGTCGCCTTCGCCTGCTGCGGGGTTCACGACGTAAGAAATTCGGCGCCCATTCGAAGGCGCGGGCAAGCTGGCAAGCCGCTCGATCTCCGCTTCGATCGTTTCCTTCGGTATGACGACCGGGGAGATGAGCTCAACCGGCTTTGCTGTTTGTCCTGTGCGGTCAACGAACTGAAATTGTTTCTGCTCCATACTAGCCTCCTGCAACTCCCTTCCCCGGTGGAGTGGAACGCAATCGCGGCGTGACCTTTTGCGGATGCGGAAACTTATGGCCGAGTCCTGAATCTATAGCCTTCTTGTAGAGTTCGATGCCGAGGGAAAGGTCAGAGATACCCATTCCAAGGGATTTGAAGAGCGTCAAATCGTCGCCGGAAGCGCGCGGGCGCCGGCTTGCAGCGAGACTGGCGAGAGATCGGACGGTACTCCACTTTTCGGCGTCGCGGCCAAAGAATTCGATCAGTTCTCGAGAAAGCTTCTGCGCCTGCGGGACGCTGTCCGTAACAATCTGGGTCGAGCGAGCCATCACATCGGCGGCCACCTCGGCACGGCTTGGAACGATCGCACCTACGGAGTTGATGTGAGCGCCTCGTTCGATCATGTCAGCGCTCAGAATTGGCTCCCTCGCTCGGGTGACGACCGTGATAATGGCGGCGCCCCGGACAGCTTCTCGCACGCTCGCAGACGCGACAGTTTCTACACCGAATTCCGTTCTCACACGCGCCGCAAACTGATTTAGGCGCTCTTCATTGCGGCCGAACACGCGGATGCGCCGGATGGTACGCACGGCAAGTACGGCTGCCACTTGCGTGATGGCCTGCTTACCTGTTCCGATGATTGCGAATTCGTCTGCGCCGGCAGCCGCAAGCCACTGGGTGGCCACGCCGGACGCACCGGCCGTGCGCATCTGGCCGAGCGCGAAGGCCTCGATAACAGCCTTGAGTGAACCGTTGTTGCTGTCGAACAGGATGAGGAGTGGTGTCGCTCCGTTCTTGGTGTGAGGCCAAGTTTTAGTCCCGGCAAACCCGCTCTTGGGAAATACTGAACCGATGGCGTGAAGTGTCGAGCCCTCACCCCATTCCACATGAGTTTTGACCATGTTCTGCGCGTCGCCTTGCGCCTCACAGAGCAGGCCTTTCTCCAAAGCGGCGACGGCCTCGCGCATATCCATCATGGAGACGACGTCGGCTTCGGAAATCCAAAGAGGGGATTGATTGGACACGGTCATTTGTTTTCGAGCGGCGACGCCACCGGCGGGGCCAGATTTATCGTATTTACGATCAAGGCGTGCGTCATATACCGGCCGATTAGCATTAACACGGCGACGGTCATCGCGGGACCGACCGCACGAGCAACCCCTTCAAGTTCCGACGCGCAGTCTTTTCCCTTGCGATTGACTACGGCAATAACCAGCCGTTGAACCAAGGCTTCCTGCGGAGACAGGATGTCATTTCCTTCGCCTCGAAGGGCGAGTACTTCACGGAGCCATTTTTCACCGAACCCCAGTTTCAGCGAGAGGCGTTCGTGCTGCACGCGCTCGTAAGAGTTGTCCATCAGTCTAGCGACCGAGAGGGCAACTACCTCGGTCAAATTGTCCGGCAGAGCTTCCTTCAAATTCTTGGTGAATTCCATGAACGACATCAAGGCCTTGGGCTGATGGGCTGCGCAGCGGAAGAACTCACCCAAGTAGCCCAGCCGCGCAACCCGTGGACGAAGAACAGCCGCGAGGTCAGCTGGAAGGTCAGCTTCGGTCAAGAACGGAATGAGCTCACTCATGTTTGGAAGGTGTCCGACGGAGTTTGTTCGTCCGCCCCCTCAATGTGGCATTGCACACCGGCGACATGTTCGGCCATGATGGTCTGCGCGAGAACCTCATTCTGGTTTTGGACAGCCTCAAAAATGCGCCGATGGAACCCGACTACCTGAGTACGCATATCCCGGCTCAACTTAGAGCGCAGAATGGCATCGCGAATCGATTCGTTGACTGCATTCACTACAATATTGAGGATCGGGTTATGGGCTGCATCCGCGAGGCGGCGGTGAAACTCCAAGTCAAATTTTCTGCTCAACTCAACCCTGCCCAACTCTTCCTCTTGCATGACGACAACCGATTCAATAGCCCTTAGATCGGCTGGGGTCGCGCGCTGAGTGGCAAGCCGGACGATCTGGGGCTCCAATATTGTTCGCACCTCGGTCAAGTATGCGCTCTTGGCTCGGCCGAGCTTCACAACTGTGTTGAGTGATGCCCCCAGAGCGCGAAGGGCATTGTCAAAATCGGCCACGAAGGCGCCCCCACCGAATCCCCGCTTGATGGTGATCATCCCTTCTTTTTCAAGTGCGCGCAAAGCTTCACGTAGCGCGACGCGACTTGTCTGAAATCGCTCGGCCAGTTCGCGCTCGGGCGGCAGCTTGTGCCCCGGAGCGAGCAAGCCGCTAAAAATGGCCTGCCGAATCTGGTGGGAGACAGACTCGTTGACCCGCCTCCGCTTGAGTGAGGTAATTTTGAAGGGAGCTTCTAAGGCGGGCCCTAACATGATTTTTTCCGAATTCTCCTTACTTGGTCCTCACTTATAACATAATGTCTTATGTTAGACCAAGAAATTCCTTGGTGACCGTCAGGAATCACCGGCCAGTCCGCCCAGTCAAGCGAGACTGCTCCTCGAACTCCCGTAAGAGGTTAGGACAAACTGGGATTTCAGCCAGCTCACAGCAACCACCTGTTGACAGGGTTTTGAAACTATGGTCTAAGATTAGACCAACTGTTGGGGTGCGGATGGCAGTTTGCGTAATTTCTTTATCCAAAGCCTAGCAGACAGCGAAAAAGTTCTGAGGCGTTGAGTTAAATGGATAAGTCCTCCAAGAGAACCGCAATTTTCGTGACTGCCAGCCTCGCTCTGATTTTTTTTGCGGGGAGCGCCGAACTTAGGCTCCGCCATGACGATCCAACATTTCCTACTGTGCAGGCCAGCGATCTCGAAGAGGACCGATGTTCTGGAATGATGGCTCAGGCATCCTCTTCGCAAGACGCTCCAGCTTCTGTTGGTGTCGCTGGCGGCGATATTGTTCCGGTGCGTTCTGTCGAGGACCCTTATCCGAGTCTCCACAGCGTGGCCGTTGATCCCGCGAACAACCGGGTTGTGATAAGCGATTCAAATCGCGGAAGCATTCTGTTTTACGAGCGGACCGCTGGAAGCAGCTCCTCCCAAGTGGTCGTTCCCAAGTGGAATATCCGAGGACCAGCGACGGGGATGATGTTTGTTGCCGGCGTCGCGTTAGATACGGCTAACCGCGAGGTCTTTGCAGTTAACAACGACATTGGTGACCGGATGGAAGTGTTCCCATACGGCGTAGAAGGCAACGTAAAGCCCAAGCGAGTCTTGTTCGTTCCTCACGGATCTTGGGGTGTTTCGCTAGACAAGCCCCGCGATGAAATTGCTATCTCCGTCGAGCACATCAATAGCGTAGTGGTTTATCGCCGCGAAGCCTCACGAGCAGAGGCGCCGCTGCGCGTAATCCACGGGCTGAACACGGGCCTCGCAGATCCTCATGGAATTGCCTTTGATGCCGCAGCCAATGAAATCCTGATCGCGAACCATGGCAATTGGGCTCCGCTGACTCGTGCGGAAGCCTCAGAGGGCGCTGTCCAGGGTGGGCGTTTCAATCTTCCCTCGATTACTACCTATCCAATCGAGGCGAGCGGAGATGCGAAACCCAAGCGAACAATTCAGGGAACACAAACTGAACTCAACTGGCCCATGGGACTTGGCCTAGACCCGATTCATGACGAGATCGCGGTCGCTAGTTACGGCAACAATTCGATCCTGGTCTTTCACCGAACGGACAACGGGAATGCGGTGCCCGTGCGGATGATTCGCGGGAATCGCACCGGAGTTTTAGGGCCGGTGGGAGTAGCCTTCGATCCCCAAAACAATGAGCTATGGGTGACGAATTACCGCGACCACAGCGCCGTCGTTTTTCCGCGCACGGCGGAAGGCAACATTGCGCCCAAGCGCATCCTTCGCAACGCGCCGCTGGGAACGCCGGCCGTGGGCTTCGGGAATCCCGGGGCTGTGGCTTACGACTCGAAGCGGGAAGAAATACTGGTCCCCAATTGAGTAAGCGTGCCCAGGATACTGGTGTTTGCCAGGCTGGCAAACGGAAACGCGGGGCCGGTGAGGGTGATTGAAGGGCAGGGAACGAAACTGAGCCGGACGATGCATGGAATCGTCTACGACGCCGTACACGATGAAATCATAGTTCCAGTTCATCTGGCAGGAGCGGTTTTAGTGTTCCGAGGCGACGCCAAAGGAGAAGAAGCGCCCATCCGAGTGATTCAGGGGCCGAACACTCACATTTTTCGGCCAGAGACAATCGCCCTGGACGTGGAGCACAACGAAATTTTCGTCGGAGAGGATGCCGGGAAGGACGTGATGGTTTTTCCGCGAGATGCCAACGGCGACGTTGCACCACTCCGGACCATTCGGGGACCAAAGACCGGCTTGGATGAAGTCCGTGGTGTGGCGGTCGATCCAGGCCGAAACCTTCTGGTAGTTTCGAGCCGCAGCTCTACGAAAACGACGGGAGTGTTTGTCTACAATCGAACCGATGATGGAGATGTGACGCCGCGTGCCGTCATCGGCGGCCCTAAGACCGGTATCCAGAGGATCCGGCAGATCGCCGTGGATCCTGAGCAAGGCAAGATTTTCGTCGCGGTGAAAAACAATAAGGATTCCTATAGTCCTGATGCAGCGTCGCCATCTCCGTGGAACCCGGACGAGCCGGGCTTCATTGGGGTCTGGGATATTACTGACAACGGTGATGTGCCGCCACGTGCGGTTATCAAAGGACCGGCGAGCGGACTAGTTTGGCCCGCCGGCGTCGCGTTCAACAGCAAGAATCGCGAGATTTACACGATTGATAGCGTCAGGAACGGTATGTTCACTTTTTTTATGCCCGAATTTTTCGGGGCGAAGGTGCGCTCGAGCAAAACGATCGACGAGAATGCGCCAAAATCTAACGGACTGTCGGAAAATACCCGAACGTCATTCTGAGGGCCGTTCTCTGTACCGAAGTACCTTTTTATGCTGGCGTTTTCGCAAAGAGAGATTCTTCGCTTGGCTCAGAATGACGTGGACACGTTTCGGCGGCCTGAAAGTCAGCAAGCAGACCCAATTGAGACAACAGGGTCCGGTACAGAAGTGATTGCAGACAAGCCGTTGACCCTTGTTACAAAGGAGCAGAGCTTGTCATGAAAAGCATTCGAATTTGGATGGTTGCGATCGTGATCGGGCTGATAGCGATGTTTTCGGCTCTCCCGCCGCGGCTGAACGCTCAGGTGGCTACAGGCACCATCATCGGCACAGTCAAGGATTCCAGCGGCGCTGTAGTCCCGAATGCGAACATTTCCGCCAGGAGTGTCGAGACAGGCGCGGTGCGAAAGACGGTGGCGGACAGTAACGGAGAGTACCAAATCCCTTCTCTACCCCCAGGCGGCTACGACGTGGAAGCCTCGTTCCCGAGCTTCTCTACCCAAGTCAGGCTGGGAACGAGCGTCACTGTCGGCGCGACCGTCAAGGTCGACTTTACCCTCACCGTTGGTAGTGTGACCCAAACTGTGCAGGTCAGCACGGTGGCACCCCAGGTAAACGCTACCAACGCCAGTATGGGCGGGCTGGTGGGGCAGCATGCCATTCGAGAGCTTCCCCTCAACGGCCGAGATTGGTTACAACTCGCGACGTTGCAAGCAGGAGTTACGGGCGGTATAGGTCAGCAGACCGTTGCTACATCCACCAATTCCCGCGCGGCGCGCGGCAATGGACTAGACCTCTATATTTCTGGCAACCGAGGGACGGCAAACGTCTTTCTCGTGGACGGCCTTGTGGTGAATGACCAGGCCAACGCGAGCCCCGGCAGCGGCTTAAACATCAATTTGGGAGTGGAGGCCATCCGCGAATTCCGGGTTTTGACCGATGAGTACCCCGCCCAATACGGGAGGGCCGCCGGAGGCGTGGTTACTGCCGTCTTCAAGTCAGGGACCAACGAATTCCACGGCAGTGTTTATGAATTCCTGCGCAACAGCGTTCTGGATGCGCGCAATTTCTTCGACACTACGAAGCCGCCATTCCGACGCAACCAGTTCGGCGCCTCGGCGGGTGGGCCGATCAAGAAGGG
>Ga0070698_100002221_pt1 | contig 21481 bp, 10 predicted proteins | sample KBSK1502metaG_FD_65477 | JGI IMG/M metagenome (GOLD analysis project Ga0070698, IMG submission 65477) | Corn, switchgrass and miscanthus rhizosphere microbial communities from Kellogg Biological Station, Michigan, USA - KBS K1-50-2 metaG | ecosystem: Host-associated > Plants > Roots >...
AGCGGAGGAACTGCGAGGCCGTGACGGGCTCGATCTCCTTGCGCAGGCGGTCGAGCGTGTAGCGGTGGATGCGGGCGAGCAGGCGCCGGTCGCACCAGGCCTGGCGCCCGTCGATCCGTGCGCGTAGGACCGTGCCTTCCGCCTCGAGCTGCAGCATCAGCGCGGTCTCTTCGGGGTCCGTCAGGAATACGGGGCCGAGGGCCTCCATGCGCCCGCGCAGGACGGCCTTGGGATCCCGGGTCGCCTCGGCCGCGAGGCAACGGTCCCCTTCGACGAGCACGCGCCCTCCGGCGCGGAGCTCGTCGATCCACGCCTTCCACGGCGCCGCCTCTTCGGCCGTCACGTAGCCCATCCAGAGGAGCGCCTCGTGCACCTCCTCGGCGCTCTCGGGCTGCGGCCACGCCTCCTCGCGCACGCGAGCCACGGCCTCGGGGTCGAGGGCACCCAGCTCGTCGGCGGTGCGGATGTCGAGGATGCGGCGCGAGGCGACGGCCTGCGTCCGGCGCTCCTCGAGGGGCGCATCGTCCAGGAACGTGTAGGGCGCGGAGTTCAGGATGCCGCGAGCGAACGCCGAGGGCTCGGGGGTATCCACGGCGCGCTTCGCGATCCGGCCGTCGCGCAGGCCCCGGAGCACCTCGAGGAAGCCGTCGACGTCCATCGCTTCCGTGAGGCAGTCGTCGATCGTCTGGCGGACGACCGGGTGCTCCATCGGCACCTCGATCGGTCCGCCGGGCAGCGTCTCCGGACAGGCGAGCACCTGGGGAAAGGCCGCGGCGAGCAGGTCGTTGGCGCGCATCCGCAGGAGGTGCGCGGGAACGCGCTTGCCGTTGCGGCTCCGGTCGAGGAGGAGCGAGCGCTGGACGTTCCACCGCCACCGCGTCTCGAACATCGGCGAGGCGAGCAGCGCCTGGATGAGGACCGCGCGCGCCGTCTCGGGCTGGAGATAATCGAACACGCCGTCCAGCTCGAAGCTGTGCTGCGGGCCGAGGGAGAGGACGATCGCCTCCTCGTTGGCCGCCGCCTGCAGCTCGAAGCCGAACCCGACGCAGAAGCGCTTGCGCAGGGCGAGGCCCCAGGCGCGGTTGATGCGCGAGCCGAAGGGAGCGTGGACGACGAGCTGCATGCCCCCGCTCTCGTCGAAAAAGCGCTCGAGGATCACGAGATTCTGGGTGGGCACGGCCCCCAGCGCCTGCCGGCCGGCCCCGACGAACTCGGCGATCTGGGAGGATGCGCCCGGGGGAAGCGCGTCCCCGCATTCGGACCGCAGCCATGCCTCTCGCCCGGCATCCTGCTCCGCACAACCCTCGCGTAGCGTGGCAATCTCGGCCGCCAGCTCTCGCGTCCGGCCGGGTCCCTCCCCGAGCCAGAAGGGCAGGCTGGGCGGGGCGCCCTTGGCGTCGGCCACCCGCACGACGCCCGGCTCCACGCGCAGGATCTGCCACGACATGTTGCCGAGCTGGAAGATGTCGCCCCCGGTAGACTCGATCGCCCAGTCTTCGTTCACGGTCCCGACGAGCGTGCCGTCCGGCTCGAGACGGACCTGATAGTCGGCCGTGTCGGGGATGGCGCCCCCGGACATCAGGGCCGTGAGCCGGGCGCGGCGCGTGCCCATCACCCGCCGGTTCACGCCGTCCCGGTGGAGCAGCGCTCGGCGACCCTCGGCGTGCAGACCCACGCACGCGTCGAACTCCTCGCGGGCGAGGTCGCGGTACGGCCACGCCCGCCGCATCGTGTCGAACAGCGCCTGCTCCTCCCACGCCTCGGGCACGCAGGAGGCGACGACCTGCTGGGCCAGGATGTCGAGGGGCCGCGGGGGAGCGGGCGTGCGATCGAGGAGCCCGCGGCGGACGCACCGCAGCAGCGCCGCCGCCTCCACCAGCTCGTCGACGGTGAGGGGGAAGACCCGTCCCTTGGGCACGCGGCCCAGGGCGTGGCCGGACCGGCCCACGCGCTGGAGCAGCGTCGCGATCGAGCGCGTGGCCCCGACCTGCACCACCAGATCGACGTCCCCGATGTCGATCCCCAGCTCCAGCGACGCCGTGGCCACGAGGGCGCGGAGCTTGCCGGCCTTCAGCCGCTGCTCCGCCTCCAGCCGGCGCTCGCGGGCGAGGCTGCCGTGGTGGCTGGTCACCGCGTCCTCGCCGAGGAGCTTCGTGAGCTGGGCGGCGATGCGCTCGGCCATCTTCCGCGTGTTCACGAAGACGAGGGTCGTGCGGTGCTCGCGTACGAGGGCGGCGATCCGGTTGTGGATCTCCTCCCATTGCTCGTGGGAGCAGACGGTGGAGAGCGCGGACGGCGGGACCTCCACCGCGAGGTCCAGGTCGCGGAAGGTGCCCGCGTCAACGAGCGCGCATTCGCGGCCGGTGCCGACGAGGAACCGGCCGACTTCATCGAGGGGCTTCTGAGTCGCCGAGAGGCCGACGCGCTGCACGCGGCGGCCCGCGAGGGCCTCCAGCCGCTCGAGCGAGAGGGCGAGATGGCTGCCGCGCTTGTCCTTAACGAGGGCGTGGATCTCGTCGACGATCACCGTGCGGACGCTGCGCAGCATCTCGCGGCCACTCCCGCTCGTGAGCAGGATGTAGAGCGACTCCGGCGTCGTGACGAGGATATGGGGCGGGCGGCGGGCCATCGCGGTGCGCTCGCGGGCGGGCGTGTCGCCCGTGCGCACGAGGACGCGCAGCTCGGGCAGCGCAGCGTCGGCGGCCCGGATCTCGGCGAGCGGGCCCTGGAGGTTCTTCTGGACGTCGTTGGACAGGGCGCGCAGGGGGGACACGTAGAGGACCTGGGTGGCGTCGGGCAGTCCCGGCCCCTGGCGCAGCAGGCCATCGATGGCCGACAGGAAGGCGGCCAGCGTCTTGCCGGACCCCGTGGGCGCGGCGATGAGCGTGTGTCGGCCGTCCCGGATGAATGGCCACCCGTCACGCTGGGGCGGGGTGGGTTCCCCGAGACGGGTGCCGAACCAGTTCCGGACAGACGGATGGAAGGCCGCCAGCGGACTCATGAGGATCCTTATCCTAGCGCGGGACCGGCCGGCCCGGGTCCGATTGTGCCAACATGACCCGCATGGCGGAGATGCTCGCCGTCCTTCTCGCGGTGGCCGCGGCGGCCGCCCCTCCCGAATCTTCCCTGGGCGATCCTTCGGTGCCGCCGTTTCCGATCTGGCCCATCCCGCAAGAAGCGCGGTACGCCGACGACCGGCTCCTCCTCACGGATGCCGTCATCGTGGTGCCGAAGGGCGACGCGCGCGCGCAGTATCCGGGCCGCTTGCTGGCCGAGATGGTGGCCGACCAGTTCGGCGTCACCATTCCGGTCGTTGTCGAGACGGCGCCCGCCGGGCGCACCCCGATCGTGGTGGGCGAGAGTTCGAGCCCGCTGGTGGCATCGGCCGCGGGTGGGGTGGGTGCGAGCGGATCCGTCCCCGAGAAAGCCGAAGGCTACCTGCTCGACGTCGGCGACCGCGGCGCCGTCGTCGCGGGGCGCGACTATCGGGGCGCGCTCTACGGCGTCTCGTCGTTCGTCCAGCTCGTTCACCGGTGGGGCAGGCAATCGGTAGCCGTGCGCAGGGCGAGTGTCCGCGACTGGCCGTTTCTCTCCATCCGGTGGGTCCACTTGTACCTGCCCGCCCGAGAGCAGCTCGCCTTCGCCGAGCGCTACTTCCGTGACTTCCTGCTGCGCTACAAGTTCAACGGCCTCGTGCTCGAGGTCGGTGGCGGGATGCGCCTCGACTCCCATCCCGAGATCAGCGCGGGCTGGCGGCGCACCGTGGCCGAGTGGTACGCCCACGGCGAGACCATGGACAAGCTCGGCGAGGGCATTCCCTTGGGCACCGCCAACCGGTTCGCAGCCTCGCTCCACGTCGGGGTCGGCGGCGGCTCGTACATCGAGAAGGAGGACGCGCGGCGGCTCGCGGCCGCGGCGGACCGCTTCGGCCTCGAGATCGTCCCCGAGGTCCAGTCGCTCACGCACGCGTACTACATCGCGGGCCCGCACCGGGAGCTGGCCGAAGACCCCGACATGACCTGGCCGGACTCCTATTGCCCGTCGAACCCGGAGTCGTACCGGATCCTCTTCGACGTGCTGGACGAGTACGTCGACGTGTTCAAGCCGCGCCGGGTCCACATCGGCCACGACGAGTGGCGCGCGGGCGCGTTCTGCCCGCGCTGCCGCGGCAAGGACACGGGAGAGCTGTACGCCGGGGACGTGCTGAAGATCCAGAAGCACCTCGCCGACAAGGGGATCGAGACGTGGATGTGGGGTGACCATCTCGTCGACTGGCACAACCGCTTCGGCAAGCGCTGGTCCGAGGGCGGTGTGGTGCGCTATGAGCGGCCCGACACGCGGACGGCCCGGGACCGGCTCGTCGCCGCCGCCGCCCCCCTCCACATCCTCAACTGGTCACGCGAGGAAGGCGACGCGACGTTCAAGTCGCTCGGCTGGCCGTTCATCATCGGCAACTTCGCGGGAACGGAGGAGAAGGATTGGCCCGGTCGCGTCCAGCGGGGCGGCCCGCTCGGGGGCGAGGTGTCGTCGTGGGGCGCCTTCGAGGAGTTCCTCCTCGGCAAGCTGCAGGCCCCGGAGGCCGCGTTCAGCATCAACCTTCTCTGGTCCTCGCGCTACCCGAAGAAGGAGGTCGCTCTCGAGCAGGCCGGCCTCCTCATGCCGGAGGTGCGGCGGCTGTTGTCGCCGCGCCCCGCGCCGTCGCTCGTGGCCGACCCGATGCGCTTCGAGGTCCTCGACATCGCCCCGGCCTTCAATCACGCGCCGAAGGGTGAGGGCTGGGACCTGAGCGGCCTGAAGCCGGGACGCGGCTACAGCCATGGTCTGCCGTATGCGATCGCCGATCCGGCCCGCGGACCCTCGGTCGCGGTCGTGGCCCGACGCCCCGGGCCGGAGCCGACGCGGGCGGCGATACCGGCGACCGGACGCTGGGCCTCGCTCTTGTTCCTGCAGTCATCGACCGGCGAAGGCCGGCCGACCATCCACGCCGGGGACCAGACCCACTTCCCGCACGAGTCTTCGGAGCTCCTCGGCACCTATGAGATCCGCTTCGCGGACGAGCTGGTCCTGACCCACGAGATCCGCTTCGACGAGACCGTGGGTCCGTGGAACGCGGGCGTCGGCCGCACGTACTACCTCACGCGCCCGGTCGCGGCCGGCCGCTTGCCCGACGGCCGTGATGCGATCGTGTGGGCGAGCGAATGGACCAACCCGCGGCCCGACGTGCCGATCGTCTCCGTGACGCTCGTCGGATCGCCCGGCCCTTCCGATGCCCGCCCGATCCTGCTCGGCGTGACCGCCGTCGAGAAGCCGCGGGTCGAAGACTACCGCTGAGTCCCGTCGGTGAGGTTGTCCCACTGTCACCTGGTGGAATCGCCGCCCGCGGGGGCGTGAGGAATCGCGCGAGACCGCGGTCCCAAGTCCTTCATCTACAGCGCGAAAGCAAGGTCCGGCGCCGACGGTCGATGGCGTGGATCTTGCAGACTCTACGCTGGCCTTCATTCGGGTGATCCGAGGAGGAATCCATGAGGCTTCGAATAATCAACCGAGCGGTGCTGGCGTCGGTGGTCGGTGCGATGTCGCTGGCCGGCACGAGCGGGCTGGTCGTCGCGCAGGACAAGCAGGGCGACCAGAATCAGGACCAGAAGAAGGCGAAGCAGGAGCAGCAGCAACAGCGTCAGCAACAACAACAGCAGCGCGAGCAGAAGCAGCAGCAGCAACAACAGGAACGGCAGCAGCAGCGCGCGCAGCAGGAGAAGCAACAACAGGAGAGGCAACAGGCGCAGCAGCAGCAAAGGCAGCAACAGCGTGCGCAGCAAGAGCAGAACCAGCAGGCCCGGCAGCAGGAACGCGCCCAGCTCGAGCAACAGCGTCAGCAGCGTCTTCAGCAGGAGCAGCAGGCGCGGCGGCAGCAGCGCGCGCAGCAAGAGCAGAATCAGGCGGCGCGCCAGCCGCAGGCTCAGCAGGCGCAGCAAGCCCAGCGGGCGCAGCGGCAGGCCGAGCGGGCTCAGGCTGAACAGCAACAGGCGGCGCAGCAGGCCGCCGCGCAGCAGGCGCAGAGACAGCAGGCGATCCAGCAGCAGAACGCGCAGCGGCTTTCCGAGGCGCGCCAGCAGCAGCTCATCCAGCAGCAGCGGCTGCGGTCGCAGAGGTACAGCGAGCGCCTGGCCGAACAGGAGCGCCTGGCCGAGCAGCAGGCCCGGCTGTTCCAGCAGGAGCGCCGGATGGCACAGTACCGCTTCCAGCAGCAGTACTATGACCGCCTCCGCCAGCAGCGGCTCAACGCGCTGAACTGGCAGTCGTACAACTACGGCAGCGACCCGTACTTCTACACAGCTCCGATCTATCGCTACTCCTACGGCGGGAGCTACTACGATACGAGCCAGTACGGCGCCGACCTGCTGCAGCAGGCGGTGAACAGCGGCTACGAGGAGGGCTACCGGGCAGGCCAGGCGGACCGGCTGGACGGCTGGCGATTCGACTACCGGAACAACTGGGCCTACCGCGACGCGAACTACGGCTATACGGGGATGTACGTCGACCAGCCGCAGTACAACTACTACTTCCAGCAGGGATTCCGGCGCGGCTACGAGGACGGCTACTACAGCCGCTTCCGTTACGGCCAGAACTACAACGGCACGTATCAGATCCTGGCCACCCTCCTGTCGCAGATCCTCAACCTTCGCTCGCTCCGGTAGCGAGCTCGCCGCAGCGCGAACGCGTGGTTCAGCCCCCCCGGGCGCCGACCGGGGGGCTGACCATTGAGCCCGCCGATGCGTGCGGGTTGCGGGGCCCGGCGCGCAGACATCACAATGGGACCGCATGCGCGATCGGCGCCTCGGTATGGATCGCCGGATCACGCGCCGGGACTTCCTGAACGGGGTGGCGCTCACGGTCGGGGCCTCCCTGGCTCCCAGCCGTCCGCTCTCCTCGTTCGTCCTGGACGACGATGCGCCCGAGAAGGCGCCCGGCTACTACCCTCCGGCGCTCACCGGCCTGCGCGGAAGCTACGAAGGATCCTACGCGGCCGCGCACGAGCTCCGGGACGGCCGCTTCTGGGAGACGGCCGCCGCGGCGATCGACACGGGCGAGGAATACGACCTCGTCGTGGTGGGCGGGGGCATCAGCGGGCTCTCGGCCGCGCACTTCTTCCGCCAGCGCGCCGGGCGTGCCGTGCGCATCCTCGTCCTCGACAACCACGACGACTTCGGAGGCCACGCCAAGCGCAACGAGTTCCGCGAGGGGGGCCGCACGCTGGTCGGCTACGGGGGAACGTTCTCCATCGACAGCCCGGCGCCGTACAGCGCGGTCGCGAAGGGCCTCATCAGCGCGCTGGGCATCGACGTGGGGCGCTGGGAGCGCGTCGTGGACGGCCGGCTCTACGGAGCCCTCGGGCTCGGGCGCGGGGTGTTCTTCGACCAGGAGACCTTCGGCGCCGACCGCCTGCTGCCGATGCCGGGTCGGGGGGGTGACGACGAGGGCACGGATTCGGCTTCGGCCGCCCCCAGCCCGTGGACGAGGTTCATGGCCGAGGCGCCCATGTCGGCGAGGGCGAAGCACGACCTGCGCCGCGTGCATCAGGAGCGGAAGGATTACATGCCCGGGCTGTCGTCGGCGGAGAAGAAGGCCCGCCTGGCCCGCATCAGCTACGCCCGGTTCCTGACCGACGTGGCGGCGGCCGATCCCGGCGTGCTGCCCTTCTTCCAGGCGCGTCCCCACAGCCTCTACGGGGTGGGGATCGATGCGGTGCCGGCGCAGGATGCCTGGGGACTGCGGTTTCCCGGCTTCCAGGGCATGGGGCTCGAGCCCGGGCCCGGGCGCGGGATGAACCTCGACTCCATCCGTCACGAAGAGGCGGAGTCATTCTTCTTCCATTTCCCGGACGGAAACGCGTCGGTGGCGCGGCTCCTCGTGCGCGGGCTGGTGCCGGCGGCGGTGCCGGGCCGGACCGTCGACGACCTCGTGACCGCGCGCGTCGACTACTCCCGTCTCGACGAAGCGGACGCGCCGGTGCGCGTGCGGCTCAACAGCACGGCCGTGCGCGTGCGGCACCGCGGAGACGCGGCCACGGCGCCCGACGTCGAGGTGACCTACGCGCGGGGCGGGAAGCTGCGCACGGTCCGCGGCAAGAAGTGCGTCCTGGCCTGCTGGCACACGGTCGTCCCCTACATCTGCCCCGAGCTTCCCGACGCGCAGAAGAAGGCGCTGGCCTACGGCGTCAAGGTGCCCATCGTCTACACGAACGTGCTGATCGCGAGCTGGACCTCGTTCCGCAAGCTGGGCGTGAATCACGTCTACGCGCCCGGCGCGTACCACTCGAGCGTGAACCTCGACCTGCCGGTGAGCATCGGCGACTATCACGCCTCGCGTTCGCCCGAAGAGCCGATCCTGCTGCACCTGATGCGCACTCCGTGCCGGCCCGGGCTGCCCGCGCGTGATCAGCACCGCGCGGGGCGGGTGGAGCTCCAGGCGACGACGTTCGGTGACTTCGAGCGCGAGATCCGCTCCCAGCTCGGCCGCATCCTCGGTCCGGGCGGCTTCGACCCCGCGCGCGACATCCGCGCGATCACGGTCAATCGCTGGGCCCACGGCTACGCGTACCAGTACAACTCGCTCTTCGACCCGTTCTGGCTCGAGGGGGGAGAGCCGCCCTGTGTCACCGGGCGCAAGCCCTGCGGGCGCATCGCCATCGCCAACGCGGACTCGGGCGCCTACGCCTACACCGACGGCGCGATCGACCAGGCGCACCGGGCGGTGGGCGAGGTCCTGGCCTGAGCCAGCCCTCTTTCGCGCGCGTGCTGGGACGCGCGGACCTGATCCTGTTCTCCGTCTCCGCCATCCTCACGATCGACACCCTCGCCTCCGCCGCGAGCATGGGCGTGAGCTGGTTCACGTGGTGGGGGATGACGATGGCGCTGTTCTTCATCCCCTACGGCCTGATGATGGCGGAGCTGGGCGCGGCGTGGCCGGCGGAGGGAGGCCTGTACGTCTGGGTGCGGGAGGCCATGGGCCCGCGGTGGGGGAGCCTCGCCGCCTGGTTCTACTGGATCAACATGACGTACTGGACCGCATCGGTCTACATGGTCTTCGCGGGGACGTTCCACAGCATCTTCCTGGCCCCCGGCCTCCCGGCGCATCTTCGGGAAGGGACGGGCGCCACGTGGCTGCAGGCGGGCATCGCGATCGTGCTCACGTGGCTGACCGTCGCGGTCGGCGTCATCCGGCTCGGCGTCTCGAAGTGGCTCCCGAGCCTCGGCGGCGTCGTGAAGGTCGCGATCTTCCTCGGCCTGGGCGGCCTGGGCCTGGCCTCGCTGCTGGGGGGCCGGCCGCCGGCCAACGCTTTCGCCGCCGCGGAGCTTCTCCCGCACTGGGGGGACTCGCTGACGTTCCTTCCCGTGCTCGTCTACAACGCGCTGGGTTTCGAGCTCATGAGCTCGGCGGGCGAGGAGATGCGCGACCCGCAACGCGACGTCCCGCGCGTGATCCTCGTCTCGGGGCTCGTCATCGCGGCCGTCTACACGCTCGGCGTGGTGGGGATCCTCCTCGCGGTGCCCCTCGGCGAGCTGAGCATCGTCACCGGCACCTGGGACGCGCTGCAGGTGCTGGGCCGCCAATGGGGGACGGCCGGGGGCACGCTCGTCCTCCTCCTCGGGATCGGCTTCCTCTACGCCTGCGTGGCGAACATCGTGACCTGGAGCCTGGGCGTGAACCGCCTGGCCGCCGCGGCGGCCGCGGAAGGGGCGATGCCGAGGCTGCTCGGCCGGCTCCACCCGCGTTTCCAGACGCCGTACATGGCGTTCGTCGTGATGGGGGCGATCGCGACGGTGCTGCTCGTCGGCAACGCCACGCTCTCCCACCGGGCCGACAACGTGTTCTGGATGATCTTCAAGCTCTCCGGCGTGTGCTTCCTCGTCTCGTACCTGATGGTGTTCCCGGCCTTCGTGATCCTGCGGCGCCGGCGTGCCGATCAGCCGCGTCCCTACCGCATGCCGGGCGGAGCGCTCGTGGCGTGGCCGGCGGCGACGTTCTGCTGGCTCTTCATCGCCGGATCGACGCTGCTCTTCTTCAAGCCCGCTCCCACCGCGGACGATGCCGCGGGCGCGGTGCGCGAGAGCTGGCTGCTCGTCGGGGAGACGCTCGCCACGCTGATCGTCGGCCTGCTGCTGATGCCGAAGGGCGCCAAGGCACCGGAAACGACGGGTCGTGAGACGCCGCCCGCCCGTCCATCACGGTGAGCAGCACCCTGGTCTTGAGGATGGCCCGGGGGCGGCTGCTCGTGTCGATGACGCTGGCGATCGTCTTCTCCTCGACGGTCGCCGCTCGGCCGAAGCGCGCGGCAAAGGGCATGGCACGGCTCGCGGGCGGGACGTTCGTGATGGGCACCGATCCTTCACGCATCGACGGCCTCTGCCGGCGCTTCGACACCACGCACCGCGACCTCTTCCTGCCCGAGGTGCCGGCGCACCCGGTCACGCTCGCGCCCTTCTCCATCGACCGGACCGAGGTCACGAACGCCGACTTCAAGGCCTTCGTCGACCTTCATCCCGAATGGGCTCCCGGCCATGTCCCCGCCGAACGCCAGAACGGCGACTACCTCAAGCACTGGACGGGCGGCACGTTCCCATCCGGCGCCGCGGACGTCCCGGTCACGTATGTCACGTGGTGGGCAGCGGAGGCGTACTGCGAATCGTCGGGCCGCAGGCTGCCGACGGAAGCCGAGTGGGAGTTCGCCGCGCGTGGCGGGCTCGAGTCCGCGGAGTTCCCCTGGGGCGACGAGGCGCCGGACGCCCGGCGCGCCAACTGGTCCGGAGCGGGCCTCGGCGCGCCGACACGCGTGGGACGGTACCGTCCGAATCCATACGGCCTCTATGACATGGCGGGGAACGTGTGGGAGTTCGTCGGGGAGCCGTGGACGGACGATTATTCGAAGACGCCGCCATCGCCGGTGCCCCAGGATCGCCACGTGATCCGGGGCGGCAGCTTCGGGGGCAGCGCGATCAACCTCCGCGTCCGCTACCGCGACAGCCATCCCGCGCGGGGCGCCGGTCCCCACGTCGGCTTCCGCTGCGCCCGCTCCGCGTCGCCCTGAACGAGCGCCTACAGTGCGCCCTGCACTGCGATCGCGGCGGCGAAGCCTGTTGGAACGTCGACCGCTTGCAGCGACCAGCGCTCGATGTCCCGCGGATCCCAGGCCGTTCGCAGTAGACGCGCGGGCCCGGCGGGCTCCAAGGACACGTCGAAGTCCGCAAGAGGGACGGCCAGCCCGCCCCCCATGGCCTTGATGAAGGCCTCTTTCCGCGTCCAGCAGGCGAAGAATGCCCCCGGCCGCGCGGCTACGGGCATCGCCATCAGCGCCGCCGCCTCCGCGGTGGAGAAGAAGTCGACGGCGATCCTCTCGCAATCCACGTCGGGCCTGATCCTTTCGAGGTCGATCCCCACCTCCCGATCGCGCGTGACGGCAAGGAGCGCCTGGCCCTCGGAGTGTGACAGGTTGAAGCCCAGCGCCTCGTGGGCGGCCAGCCGCGGCTTGCCCTGCGGCCCGTATGCGAAGGTAACGGCGTCGGGCGCCGTCCCAAGGTAGCGCGCGAGGATCTCGCGTAGCTGGCCACGCGCGGCCACGAAGCGGTCTCGGTCGCGCGAGAATCGGAAGCGGGCCGCGCGCCGCCGCTCGTCGGAGGACAGCCAGCTCCGGAGCGCCTCGAGGCGGCCGGGTCCGAGATCGAGCCCAAAGGCCCAGATGTGGAGGCCGTTCTTGATCGGCCAGTCAGCTCGCAAGCGACCGACGCCTCGCCGTCGCGCCATCGAGGCAGTCCTTCAACCGTGCGCTCAGGATACCCACGTACGGCTCCTTCATCATCGTGTCCGTTCCGCCCGGGACCGAAATCACGTGCACCTCGCGCGCCGAGAGGCCGTCGAGATCCCTTTCGGGGTCCAGTGAGAACCCCGAGGGCGTCTCACCGCTCAGGAAGACGGTCATCCGGCCGGGGTACATGCGGGGAACGTAGCTCCGGGCGGCCCGGAGGGTCATCTCCTTCATGTTGCGGACCAGCCAGGACGGTGGATTCGAGGCGCCTCCGAAAAGCTCGTACCCGAGCCTCCAGAGCCAGGAGCCCAGGGCCTCCGCGAAGGATCGAGCCGCCGCGCCCGCCCTCTTGAGCAGGTAGGCTCGCTTCGCCCTGTCTCGCCAGGACCGCGCCTGCCTTAGATGAGACGACAGCCTCGCCGCGAGGCGAAGCACGCGCTTGGAGAACGTCCGCTGTCGCCGCTCCGGGGCGTAGCCCACGAAGAGGGCGAGGAGGGCCACCTCCTCGCCCCGAGCCCAGAGCTGCTGCGCCATCTCGAAGGCGACGAAGGCTCCCAGGCAGTAGCCGCCTATGAGATACGGACCGCGCGGCTGAACGCTGCGGAGGTCCCGGAGGTACTGGGCGGCCATCGCCTCGATCGAGCGATGGCTCTTCTTGCCGCACAGACCCTGTGCCTGCAGCCCGAAGAACGGCTGATCCGGGCCCAGGCGGAGGGACAGGTCCCGATAGAAGAGGACCTCCCCGGAATGGCCGTGGACGCCGAAGAGCGGCGGCCGGCGCCCGCCCGGCTGCAGCGGCACCAGCGACGCGCATGACGCCGACTGCCCTCTCTCGCGAAGGACGGCGGCAAGCTGCTCGACCGTGGGAGCCTCGAGGAGCGTGGCCAGGGCGAGGCGGATGCCGAACGCCTTCTCGATCTCCGCGAAGAGCCGAACCGCCAGGAGCGAATGGCCCCCCAGGTCGAAGAAGTCGTCCTGCACGCCCATGCTGGCGATCTCCAGGATACCCTTCCACATCTCCACGAGCTGCCCCTCGAGGCCGTCGCGGGGCGCGATGATGGAGCCTTGTCCCTCCGGCGTCGCGGGGCCGGGAGCGCGCAGAGCCCGCCGGTCCAGCTTTCCGTTCGGCGTCTGGGGAAGCGCATCCAGGAGCACGAAGGTCGAGGGCACCATCGATTCGGGCAGCTTCTCGCGAAGGAAGCTGCGCAGCGCGCTGCTGGGGACGGCCGGGAGCTGACCGGCCACCCAGTAGGCCACCAGGCGCCTGTCCCCGGGAGCGACCTCCCACACGCCGGCCGCCGCCGCCTTCACCGCCGGATGGCGCGAGAGCGCCGCTTCGATCTCCGCCAGCTCGATGCGAAACCCCCGGACCTTGACCTGGAGGTCCTTGCGACCCAGGAACTCGAGGCTGCCATCGGGGAGCAGCCGGCCCCTGTCTCCCGTTCGATAGACTCGCTTCCCGCCGTCCGCAGGATCGCCGCGGAATGCCTGCCGGGTCAGCTCGGGCTGGCGCCAGTAGCCGAGCGCGACATGGGTGCTCCTGATTCCGATCTCCCCGCAGATCTCCGTCGGCTCGCCGTCCTCGTCGAGGAGGAGGACCTCGGTGTCTCCCACCGGATAGCCGATCGGCACGGACGCGCGGCTCAGAGCCGTCCGTCCGTCGAGAAAGTACAGGAGGTTCACCGAGGACTCGGTCTGCCCGGCCAGGTTGACGAAGATGGCGTCCGGGGAGAAGCGCCGGCGGTAGGCGTCCACGTCCGTCCGATAGACCTCCTCGCCTCCCAGGACGACGAGACGGATCCGCCGGAACTCCTCGGCGCCGCTCGGCGCGCCGATGAGATGCCGATACACGGTGGGCGTCGAGTGATAGATGGTCACGCCCATGCTCGAGAGCCGCCCGGCCAGGCCGTCTATTCCCTCCCGACGGATGTCGATCGGACAGAGGGTGGCGCCATTGAGCAGGGCGGAGAAGATGTCGACGATCGCCGCGTCGAAGCCGTAGGAGGAGAGCAGGCTCAGCCGGTCGTCCGGCTGGATGTGGAGATGGTTGGTGTAGTCCCTGACGAAGCCGAGCACGTTGCGATGGCTCTGCACCACTCCCTTGGGACGCCCCGTGGACCCGGATGTGTAGAGAAGGTATGCCAGGGCCCCCGGGCCCGCCGGCAGGTCGAGGTTTTTCGCGGACGTTTCCGGCTCGATCTCTTCGATGTTGACGATGGGGATCGCATCGTCCGCCAGCTCCCTCGCCCGGACCAGGTTCGTGCCGCTCGTCAAGAGAATGCTCGCCTGCGAATGCTGCAAGACCTGGCAGATGCGCTCTCTCGGGTACAGTGGATCCAGCGGGACATACGTCTTGCCCGCCTTCAACGTCCCGAGGATGCCGGCGATCATCAACGCGTCGTGGTCGAACAGCAGGGCGACCCTCTCCTCGCCCTCGCCACGCAGCTTCAGGACCGCATGGGCCACCCGGTTGGCCGCCTCGTTGAGGGTCGCGTAGCTCCACTCCTCGTGGACGGTCTTGACCGCGATGCGCGCCGCATGCGCCGCGGCCACGCATTCGAAACGGCGGGAGATCGTCTGCTCCATCTCCTCGCGCTCGAAGCGGACGAACGCGTTCCGGGGTCCGTTGAGGCCTTCCCCGGCGGATCTACGTCGCCGTTCACCCTCGGAGAGCAGCGGTAGCCTCGACAGGGCCTGATCCGGGTCGCGGATGACGCTGCCGAGCAGCGCCCGCCAGTGCCGGAGCATCCGCGCGATCGTCGGGGCTTCGAACAGGTCTGCGTTGTACACGAAGCGGCCGATGATACCGCCGGGCCGATCGTCCAGCTCGAGGTAGAGGTCGAGCTTGGCCGTGCCGGTGTCGATCTCCCACTGCGTCAGGGTCCAGCCCGATCTGGAGGGCGGCGACGGGGGTTGCAGGGACAAGAGCACCTGGTAGAGCGGGTTGCGGCCCGGATCACGTTTCGGCCGCAGTTCCTTCACCAGCAGCTCGAAGGGTACGTCCTGGTTGCACAGGGCATCCACACTCACGCCCTGCACTCGCTGCAGGAGCTCGCGGAAGGTCGGGTTGCCCGACACGTCGGTGCGGAGCAGCAGGGGGTTCAAGAAGAACCCGAGCAGTTCCTGGATCTCAGGCCGGGATCGGCCGGCGGTGACCGTGCCGACGAGGAGGTCGTCCTGCCCCGTGTAGCGGTGGAGCAGGGCCTGGAATGACGCCAGCAACGTCACGAAGAGGGTGACTCCCTCCCGCTGGCTCAGGGCCCGGAGCTCTTCGGTCAGGCTCGAGGATAGCGCGACGGGCAGCATGGCGCCCCGGAACCTCTGGACGGGCGGGCGCGGGCGGTCCGTCGGCAGCTCCAAGTCGGGCGCACCGCGAAGCTGACGCCGCCAGTAGGTCATCTCGTCCGACAGCGCGTCTCCGCTCCGCTGCCGTTGCCAGTAGGCGTAGTCGCCGTACTGGATGGGCAGCTCCGGAAGGGGCGAAGGCCGGCCGGCGCGGTAAGCGTCGTAGAGGGCGGCAAGCTCCGGAAGAAGCACGCTGTAGTTCGAGACCCCATCGCCGATGATGTGATGCAACGTCAAGAAGAGCCGGTGCTCTTCCTCGCCCAGCCTGATCAGCTTCGCCCTCCACGGCGGTCCCTGGCTCAGGTCGAAGGGTCGCCGCGCGTCCTCCGTGGCCAGCCTCAGGGCCTCGGGCTCGCGCTCCGCCTCGGGAAGGCTCCGGAGGTCGACCAGGGGCAGCCGGACGGTGGGAGCCGGTTGCACCACTTGGACCGGTCGACCGTCGCGGACGGCGAAGGACGTCCTCCAGGCCTCGTGTCGCCGCACGATCTCGCCGAGGCTCCTCTCCAGGGCGGCCACGTCGAGCGGCCCTCTCCGGTGCAGGGTGACAGGTTCGTTGTAGACGGGCAGGTGCGGCGCTAGCTGGGTGTGCAGCCAGAGCGACTGCTGCCCATGGGAGAGGGGGATCGGGGCCCCCGCCGGCCGCCGGCCGATGGCGGGAGGTGGGGTCCCCGGCAGATCGCCTCGCAAGTACGTTTCGAGCAGGCGTCGCTTGGCCGCGGAGAGGGAATCCGGCCTCTCCCTCGAAGGGACGCTGACGGCGAGATCGGCCCTATCCATGTGCGACATCGGGCCGAGCCTCCGCCGCTCGCGACGGGTTCCCGAAGGTCACGGGCAGCGCTCGGAGGCCGCGCAGGCCAAGGTTCGTCCGCCACGACAGCGGGCCGGGCTCGAGCGTGAGGTCGGGCAGGCGGCGCAGCATCGCCTCGAAAGCGATCTGTCCTTCCATCCGCGCGAGCGGCGCGCCGAAGCAGAAGTGGGCGGCCCAACCGAAGGCGACGTGCCGGTTGTCCTTGCGGGTGATGTCGAGGCGGTCGGGGTCGGGGAAGCGGTCCGGATCCCGGTTCGCCGCGGCCATCACCGCAATCACCGCCTGCCGCTGGCGGATCTGCCGCCCTTCCATCTCCAGGTCGGCGGGGGCCAGACGCGCCGTGTGCTGGCTCGGGCTCTCGTAGCGGAGAAGCTCCTCGACCGCGGAAGGCACGAGGGAGGGATCGCTCCGGAGCTTGTCGAGCTGGTCCGGATTGCGCAGGAGCGAGAGAACGCCGTTGCCGATCAGGTTGGTCGTCGTCTCCTGCCCCCCCACCATGGTCACGATGCAGTTGGCAATGACCTCCTCTTCGCTGAGCCGGTCACCCGCGACCTCCGCATTCATGAGCGCGCTGACCAGGCCCGCCCGGGAACGCGTCCGCTGCTCGCGCATGGCGGAGCGGAAGTAGGCCGTCATCTCCTCGACGGAGCCCAGCACCCGCCGGGCGTGGTCGGGATTGTGCTGGAAGTTGCCGAGCATCTCCGCGAAATCCTGGGACCATGCCTTGAGCTGGCGATGGTCTTCGACGGGGACGCCCAGCATCTCGGCGGTGACGATGCAGGGAAGAGGCTCGGCGAGGTCCGCGATCACGTCCATTCGGCCTCCGGGGATCACCGCATCCAGCAGTCGCTCCGTGATCTCCCGGATGTGGGCGCGCAGGACCTCCACGCGCGCCGGCGTGAAGGCGTAGGCGGCGAGACCCCGGAGCCGCGTGTGGGCCGGGGGGTCCATGAAGAGCATCTGCTTGACCATCACTTGCGCGATCGGGTTCAGCTCGGCGAGGCCCATGGCGGTGAGCTGCTCGGGGGTCGGCGTGCGGTCGGCCGAGAAGTCGTGCAGGACGCGAATGACGTCCGCGTACCGGGTGACGACCCAGACATGGAGGAAGGGATCCCAGTGGACGGGGTCCTCCGTTCGCAGCCGGTGGTAGAGAGGATATGGATCGGCCAGGACCTCGGGGTCCAGGAGCCGGTAGAGGCTCAGGGCCGGATCGGAAGGCTGCGCCACCGGGCCTGCGTTCATCAAGAGCCCGGAAGGTCGCCAAAGGGCCGCTTCAGGATCCTCTCCGCTTCCTCCTCCTGCATGGCGTCGAGTTTCTCCACCACGAGGCGCTCGATCTCGGCGGCGAGCCCGGCCACCGTGGGCCGGTCGAAGAGCGTCCGGAGGTCCACCTCGACGGAGAAGACCTCGCGCAGGCGGGTGATGAGCTGCGTCGCGAGCAGGGAATGGCCACCGAGCATGAAGAAATTGTCCTTCACGCTGACGCGATCGACCCCGAGGAGGCGGGCCACCATCTCCGCCACGCGCTCCTCGGCCGGCGTGCGGGGGGCGACGCTCTCGTCGTCCCGAAGGCTCGTGGCGGCGTCGGGGGCAGGCAGGGCGTCCCGGTCCACCTTCCCGCTGGCGTTGAGCGGCAGCCGTTCCACGGGAACGAAAGTCGCGGGCAACATGTAATCGGGGAGGCGCTCCCCCAGGAAATTCCGCAGCGCCCCGTGCGTCGGCCGCAAGCCGACGACGGGCACGATGTAGGCCACGAGCCGCTTGTCGCCCGCGATCTCCCGCGCGGCCACGAAGCTCTCGCGAACGGCCGGGTGCGCGTTCAGGGCGGCGACGATCTCGGCCGGCTCGATGCGATAGCCGCGAATCTTGACCTGCTCGTCGATCCGGCCGAGGAAGGCGATCTGACCGTCAGGGAGGCGGCGGGCCAGATCGCCGGTCTTGTAGAGCCGGGCCCCGGGTCGCGCGCTGAACGGGTGGGGAATGAACTTCTGCGCCGTCAGCTCCGGCCGGTTGAGGTAGCCGCGAGCCAGACCCGTGCCGCCGATGTGCAGCTCCCCCGGTCTCCCGGACGGCACCGGCTCGAGGCGCTCGTCCAGGATGTAGATCTCCGTGTTGTCGATGGGCCAGCCAATGGGCGGCAGCCGCTCGGTCGATCCGTGACTGGACACGACTCCCGAGCTCGCGACCACCGTGGACTCGGTGGGACCGTAGTTGTTCACCAGTTCGAAGGGCAGGTCCGCGGGTGGATACCGGTGAAGCGTGTCGGCGCCCGTCAGCATCAGGCGCAAGTCGGTGAAGGGCCACGCGAGAGCGATCATTCGCTCGGCCATCGGCGTGGACACGAACGTGACGGTGATGCGTTCGGAGACGAGCCAATCGCGCAGGGCCTCGGGCTCCTTCCGGATGCCGTCGTCGGGGATGTGCACGCTGGCCCCGGCGGCCAGATAAGGCCACACCTCCCACACGGCGGCGTCGAAGCCGATGCTCGCAATCTGCGTCGCCCGGTCCCACGGCCGGACCGCAAAGACGCGGCCGTGCCAGCGGACCAGGTTGAGCAGGCCGCCGTGCGTGATCTGGACGCCCTTCGGCCGGCCGGTGGATCCGGACGTGTAGATGACGTAGGCGAGGTTCTCCGGCGCCACCTGGACGAACGGCCGCTGGGGCTCGTCCGCGCTGCCGGCGGCCCCGTCCGGGCCCAGGTTGATGAGCGTCCAACCCCCTTGCGGCAGGCGCTCGGCCATGCGGTTGGCGCTCACCAGCACCGGAGGCTTCGCATCATCCAGGATGTCGGCCAGTCGCTCCCTCGGGTAGGCGGGGTCCAGGGGAAGGTAGCTGCCGCCCGCCTTGAGGATGCCCAGCGCCCCGACCACCATCGCCGGCGAGCTCTTGAGGCACAGACCCACCACCATGTCGGGTCCGACACCCAGCCGGCGCAGCCGGCGAGCCAACCGGTCGGCCCCGGCCTCGAGCTCGCGATAGGTCAGCCGCCCGCCGCCGCCCGTGACCGCCAGGGCGTCCGGGCTCGCCCTCGCCTGGGCACCCACCAGCGACGGAATGGACTGCGACCACGGCTCGGTGAAGGGCCCGGGACTCGTCTCCGCGTCGTCAGGCGCGTGAGGCCATCGTGCGTACGATTCGCGGGCGAGACGGCGCGTCATGGGCGGGCGCCTCCCTTCACACATCGCGATCGGGCCGGCCTCGTCAGGCCCCGGCATATTGCGCCTGCGGAAGCATGGCGGCCGGGTGCTTTTGCTCACGCGGATCCGAGACCGGCACCCTCGGCCGGCCGTCGAGGAAGGCGCGGCACCACAGCTCGAAACAGAGCAGCGTCCAGACCGGGAAGTTGAGGTTCCGGGAGCGCTCCGGCGACGCCAGCAGCCGTTCGATCGCCGCCGACGCCAGGATGCCGCGCCGACGGCTCCGCTCCGAAAGGAGGATGTCGCGGACGTAGTCGCGGAGCGGCCCGCGGAACCACTTCCCGAAGGGGACGGCGAAACCGCGCTTGGGCTTGGCCAACACGGACCGAGGAAGCAACTCCTGCATCGACCGCTTCAGGATGAGCTTCGACTGTCCGTCGCGCAGGAGCCATTCGGGCGGAATGCGGGCCGCGAACTCCACCACGACGTGGTCCAGGAACGGGACGCGGACCTCGATCGAGTGCGCCATGCTCATCCGGTCCACCTTGGTGAGGACGTCCAGCGGAAGGTAGCTCGCCAGGTCCACCGCCTGGAGCCGCGTGAGCCAGTGGCGGCTGCGGGAGAGACGCTCGGCCTCGCGATGCCACGGATCGTGGCGCGCGATCTGGTCGAAGACCTCGGGAAGAAGGAGCTCCCGCTTCTCTTCCGCGCCGAAGAGCGTCAGGCTGTCGAGGTACCGCCGCTCGTCGGAAAGGGACAGATGCCGCAGGTGATCACGCCCTCTCATGCCCCGGGGCATCAATCGGGCGGCGCGGCCCAGCGCCCACCGCTCCAGCCGGCCGTGGCGCCGCTCGCGCCCCTCGACCAGGTAGCGATCGTAGCCGCCGAACAGCTCGTCTCCGCCGTCTCCCGACAGTACGACCTTCACGTGGCCGGCCGCGAGCCTGGACACGAGGTAGGTGGGGATCGCGGAGGAGTCACCCAGGGGCTCGTCGAGGTGGAAGGCCACGTCCTCGAGGACGTCCACGGCGGCGGGATCGACGATCTCCTCGTGATGGTCGGTTCCGAACCGCTCGGCCACCAGCCGCGCATCCCCGCTCTCATCGAACTCCTCCTCGCGGAAGCCGATCGAGAACGTCTTCACGGGCTCGGATGTCTCCCGTGACACCAGCCCGACGACCGTGCTGGAGTCGACGCCCCCCGAGAGGAAGGCGCCGAGCGGGACGTCACTGACGAGATGGAGGCGCACGGACTGCTCGAGGAGCGCCCGGAGCTCGTCGGCGACGTCCGCTTCCGCGCGGCCGTAGTCGGGCTCGAAGACCGCCTCCCAGTAGCGCTGGACCCGGACGCCCGTCCCGGGCTGGGCTATGAGGACGTGGCCGGCCTCCAGCTTCCTGACGCCGGCCAGGATGCTCTGGTCGGCGGGCGTGTAGAGCGTCGTGAGCAACGATCCCAGCGCCCGCCAATCGATCGTCGCCTCCAGGGTGGGGAGCTGCACGACCGCCTTCAGCTCCGAGGCGAACGCGAGCCGGCCGTTCGCCATCGTGTAGTACAGCGGCTTGATGCCGAGCCGGTCGCGAGCGAGGAGCAGTCTTCGCCGGGACTCGTCCCAGATGGCGAAAGCGAACATTCCACGCAGCAACTCCACGCAGGCGGCGCCGTGTTCCTCGTAGAGATGCACGATGGCCTCGGTGTCGGTGGCGGTACGGAAACGGTGTCCTCTGCCCTCGAGGTCCCGACGCAGATCCTTGAAGTTGTAGATCTCGCCGTTGAAGACGACTTGCACCGTGCCGTCTTCGTTGCCGATCGGCTGGTTGCCGGTGCGGAGGTCGATGATGCTCAGCCGTCGCATGCCGAGGCCCACGCCGGGAGCGAGATACACGCCCGCGCCGTCCGGCCCCCGATGCGTGATCGCCGCGCACATGGAGCGGAGCTCCGCCTCGCCGACCGGACCGCGGTCGAGATCGAGGATCCCGGCGATACCACACATGCTTCAGTCCCTGCCTCGCCCCGTGACCCGACATGACTTCGGGCCCGGCCTCATGGGAGTTTCGAGGCCAAAGCCATTGCACCGTTGGCTTTAAAGATAGGAACGGCGCGAGCCGGGGACAATGGGGCGGAGGCGCAAACCGCGCTGAGGGTCCCCCTGAATGCTCTCTCAGGGTTTCCCCTAGGACTCCGGCCCGAGGTGGACGGCGGCGGGCTCTAGTGCCGTAGCCGAGGCAGCAGCGCGTACGCGGCCAAGAGCACCGCGGCCAGCACCCACATCAGCCACGAGACCTCGCGGCGACGTCCGGCCCCCGCCTTGACGAGGACATAGAAGATGATGCCCCCCGCCACGCCGTGGGCGATGTTGAACGTGAACGGGATCAGCGTGAGGGTGGCGAAGGC
>Ga0070698_100002222_pt1 | contig 21479 bp, 17 predicted proteins | sample KBSK1502metaG_FD_65477 | JGI IMG/M metagenome (GOLD analysis project Ga0070698, IMG submission 65477) | Corn, switchgrass and miscanthus rhizosphere microbial communities from Kellogg Biological Station, Michigan, USA - KBS K1-50-2 metaG | ecosystem: Host-associated > Plants > Roots >...
AACCTCGCGTCGGGCGAGATGCTTCGGTACAACCTGGCGCTGGTTCGCGGCGATGCGCTCGCGGGTCCGGTGACGATCACGAGTGCGAACGAAACCGTCAGCTGGCCGGTGGTCGATGGCGCGTGGAAGGCGCTCGTCCCGCTCGTGTCTGGTTGCAACGTCGTGGAGTTATCGGCGGGAGGCGAAACCCTTCTGTTTGCACTTCGGTTCGAAGAACAAACGACCGACCATCTCGTGCGGCCCGTCTACGCGGAAGCAGCGGATGGTCCGGGCGCGTTCGATGCGCCCAGCGGAATCGCGAACGCTGAGGCCGACGGCGTCGCGCGCGTCCAGATGGCCGCGTGGATGTGGCAGACGTACTACGCCGAGACGATGAATCGCGCGGGCTTCGGTCGAGTCACGTTCCGGCTGCCGCTCGACAGCGATGGACGCCCCATCGTAAGCGTGCTGCGCTCGACCAAGACGACGGCCCAACTGCGACTGATGTCGGGCGGCGACGTGTGGAATCAGCTCTACAGCGATTTCTCGAACCTGCCGAATCGCGAGAGCGTGAAGGACGCGATCGTGACGTCGTTCAGTCACTACGATCCTGCGTCGGGCCAGATCCAGGCAGGAGGTGCCCTCGGCGGCGGCCATCAGGCGATCATGCACGGCGCCGATCTGTTCACGTGGCCGGCGTCGCTCGCCGCAGTCGCTCCGGCGTTCTTGGATACGACGCTGATCGACACGACGATGTTCGCGCAGGACAGCGCGTTGCGCGGCCCGGCGTTTTGGGCAAGCGACACGACGACATCAGGCGCAGTGCTGCACGAGCTCGGCCATACGCTGGGCCTGCCGCATGATGTGAATTATGCGAGCTTCATGACGCGCGGTTTCGACAACTGGAATCGGACGTTCATGACCGCAGAGCCCGGGCTGACGCCGATCACGGATGCCTCGCTGCCGGTCGGGCTCGTTCGGTACGAGGCGATGTGGCTCGCTGCCGACCGCTGGCTCACGCAGGATCTCGTCGCGGACCCGGCGACCGGCATCACGATCACTCCGAACGGCGACGCACTGGGGATCGTGAGCGCCAACGGCGTGCGTGTCGTCATGTTCTGGGACGGCAATAACTCGTTCGCCGCAGACGAGCCGCAGGATGCGACGCAGGTGAGCTATTCGATTGCAGCGCTTCACGCACGCTTCCCATCGGTGACCTCGTTGCGTCTGCTCGTCCGAGACGCTCGCGGCGTTAGCGCCGACTACACGCTGCCGTAGCATTGACGTTGGGCGGTCGAAGTCGACGTCAACGTCCACGTTAAGGGGATCTAGTTCGCGGTAACGGTGCCGCCAGCTTTGACCTTCACCTGCACCGTGCGCGTGTTGCCATCCTCGAGGACGGTCACCGAGCGCGGGCCCGCTTCGAGCACGGCGCGCGGCACGGCCTTGCCCGCGACCTGCAGCTGCTTGCCGGGACCGGCCTCGACGTAGCCAAGCTCGAAGCGCTCGACGGCATCGCGCGCGACGTTCACTTGATGCATCGCGCGGCCACCTTGCGTCGTGAGCTCGACGCTGTATTTGCCGGTCGGCAGCACACACTCGGCCGGCGTCGGCACGCCTTTGCACGACGCCGATGGCGCGACGTTGACGCTGCCCTCGATCGTCGACTCGACGCGCAGCGTGTGACCCGGCACGAGCTTCGCCGTCTTCGTGATCCCCGTCGAGCCGCGGCCCGGCACGAACGGATCGATCACCGCAGGCACGTGACCTTTCATCGTGAGCACGAAGCGCTGCGGCTTACCGGCCTCGACGATGACCTCAGCCGGCGTCATCACACCGGCGAGCAACTGACCGTTCTGATGCACGTGCGCACCCGCCGGCTCGGAGACGAGCTTGACGCGCGCGAGATTGTCGGAGATCGAGAGCGGCTGCAAAAAGTGCATCTCTTTGCCGGGCGGCGGCACTTCGAGCGTCGCGGTCGCTTCGTCGTAACCGGTCTTCTTGAACTTCACGACCGGCTTGGAGCCCGATGGCAGCGAGTTGAGTGCGACCGGCGTCGTGCCGACCGGTTTGCCATCGACTTCGACGGTCGCGCCGGTCGGTTGGGTGTCGAGATAGACGGTCGCCGAACGCGCTTGGAGCTCGAACAGGACCTGGTTCGTGCCGTGTTGCGGCTGCACGACGGCGGTCTTCGGCTCGTAGCCATCGAGCTTTGCGACGACGGGATACGCGCGCCCGATCTCGAGATCGGGAACGACGAGCGTGCCGTCTTTGCTCGCGGTGCCGCGGTTGCGACCTTCGATCTCGATCGTCGCCCCGGGTGGCACGGTCTTGAACGTGACCTGCGTCAGATCGGCTGCCGGGAACAAGCGCGGCCACGCGACGACACCGATCAAACCGACGATCGCGAAGATCGCGATCGTGAGCGCCGCGATGAGACCGCGCGGCGGCGTCGCCGCTTGCGGTGCGCGTCGACGCTCGACGGGATGGCCGGTGCCGGCGGGCAGGCGACGCGCGGGCCCCGCGGCGAGGCGGCCGCCCGCATCGATCTTCTCCGTGAAGTATCCAAAGCGCTCGATCTGGATCTTCGGCGAATCGAGATCGAACACGCACGTCGCTTCGGTCGCGACGCCCGGCAGCACGTTGAAGTAGACGGTCGTCGCCGAGTTGAGCATCAAGTAGAGGCCGAGGCCGGCGCCGCCGACCTTGCGATCGATCTGCTGCTCGGCATGCAGGCACTTGTAGAGATAGCGCAGCACGGTGTTGCGCTCGAGCGTGCCGAATGCGTCGCGCACCGAAACGACGAACTGCTTGCCATCGCACGCGTACTGGACGACGACCTTCTGCTCGACGCGCAGCGAGATGCGCGTCTTCGTCGGGATCTCGGAGAAGATCGGCCGACCTTGCTCGTCGACGGGCGCGTCGTAGAGCGCGTTCATCAGCATCTCGTCGAGACACTGCTCGATCGCTTCGCGATACTTGCGCCTAACGCCCATCGTCTCGGCGAAGTCGGAGATCTGCGCGATGCACAGCGACTTCTCCTGATAATCGCCGACGAGTTGCGAGTGCACGAGCGTGCCCCACACGATCATCTTCTCGAGCCCGAAGATGTCGCCGGCGACGACGCGCGTCGCCATCGCCGACAGGTGGCGCGAATCGAAATTCTCGGCGACCAGGATGCCGGCGATGCGATCGCTCGACTGCATGACATCGACGACCGCCGCCAAATTCGAACGCGGCAAGATCGCGATGACCTTCGCGTCGCCCGTCAGGCGCGGCAGGATCTCGGCCGCCGCCGTTGCCATCTCGCCATCGAGATGCAGCACGACAAGCGCGGCGACGATGTCGCGCGACAGATCCTCGAGCTTTAGATGCAGATCGACGACTCCGCCCGCCGCTTTCAATGCGGTGGCCAGCTGTTTGCCGAACCCCTTGTCCGGCGAGACAGCAATGATGCGTCGCGCGAGCACTACCGAGAATCGTAGCCGACTACGCCGAAACGCGACAGGTTTGCCCGGTTCGCTACCTACTTATCGAAGTAGCTCAGAACAATACCTGGCCCTGCAAACCGAGGACGACACCGAAGTTGTTCTCCGACCGGTAGCGATGGCCGACGAGGTCGATCGCCGGCACGTGTAGCGGGTTGACCTCTTCGGTTCCCGGGTTGACGAGGTCGTTCTCGTCGCTCTCGCATGTGCCACCGCTGCCATCACATGTCGGCAGGTCGACGCCGGCGTCGGCGAACGTGATCAGATGATCGGTCTTCCAGACGAGCTCGGCGCCGATAGCAAACCTGACGTGCGGCCCGATCTGCGCGCGGATCGCGAGCTTGCCGCTGGTCTCGAGGTAGTTCTCGATGTTCGTGATGCCCGGGTGGCTGACTGCTTGGACGTCGGTGCGCGTCGGGTCGGCATCGAGGATGAGCGGGCCCATGCTGCGGCTCTCGCCGGCGAACGCGAAGACTTCCCACATTTCGGTGTACTCGCGGCCTTCGAAGTGGGCGACGGCCTTGGTGCCGAAGTCGACGCTGACGCGATTCTGATCGGCCTTGTCGTCAAACACATAGAGCTCGATGCCCATCTGGATGCCGCCGAGCTGGCTGTGCGCGACGTTCGTCGCGCCAAAGCCTGGATCGGTGAACAGCGAGGACGACGTCGCGGCGAGCGGCGTCAGCCAGAACAGCTCGACCCACGGCTCGGCCCAGCCGAGCTTGCGCGCGAAGGAGGTGTAGAGCTTGAGCTCGTGGACGCCGCGGCCGACTGCCGTGTTCGCGGTCGGTTCCGTCGGGTCAAAGCGCATGACCTTGCCGATCGCGAGGCCGAAGTCGGCGCCGAGCTTCCACGTCGGCTTCGTGTCGTCTTTCGCCTGGCTCATCAAACCAAAGCCGAGACCGAGGTGCACCTGATCGATGCCGCTGCGGGTCGGGCCGCGGAACATGAGATCGCCGGGCGTCGGCGTGCCGGGGTCGTTCGCGTCAAAGCCCGTCGCAGGCAAGAGGCCATCGGTGACGGCGGATGAGCCGGCGCGATCGACGCCGTCGCCGAGATGCAGCTCGCGCTGCTGCGAGATGATGATCGGCAACGCGACGGTGATGAACGTGTTGCGAAACACGCCGAGCTCCGCGCGCGGCGTGATGATGTGGCGCGACTGGTTGAACGCGAGGTCGCGGATCGTCGGAATCGCGCCGAGCGGATCGGTGCCGGGGCCGATGCGCTCGCGTACGAGCGAGGAGCTATCAAGCTCGAACGCGTAGTCGAGCTCCATGTTGAAGTCGACGCTCTTTTGCGCGTAGCCCGCGCCTTCGACATCCGGGTCCTGGCCGCCGGGCGCGATCGAATATGGAGACGCGGCGGCCTGCCAGCTGACGCCGAGAACGGCAAGCACGCAGGTCGAACGCAACACGCTGCGGGCAATCTAACACGCCCGAGCTAGCCTTCGCGATCGCGCAGCCCGAACTCCTTCATCTTCATCTGGAGGCTCTTGCGGCTGATCTTCAGCAGGCGCGCGGCCTGGGTCACGTTGCCGCCGGTCTCGTCGAGCGCCTTGACGATGAGCTCGCGCTCGACGCGCGCGGTCTCGGCGCGGACGACCTCTTTAAGGGAGCCCGAGATCTCGGCGTGATCCTCGTCGTCGTCCTCGACGGGCGGCGCGACGGGCTCGGCCGCGGCCGGCGCCGGCGGCGTGGCCACGGGCATGGGCACGAGCTGGAGATCGTTGCGCTCGATGCGGTCGCCTTTGCAGAACAGGATCGTGCGTTCGAGCACGTTCTCGAGCTCGCGGATGTTGCCCGGCCAGCTGTGCGACTCGAGCGCGGCGAGCGCGTCGTCGGAGACGCCGGTGATCGACTTGCGCAGGCGCTCGTTGAACTTCTTGATGATGTGGCTGACAAGCAGCGGGATGTCGCCGATGCGTTTGCGCAGCGGCGGGATCATCAGAGGCACGACGTTGAGGCGGTAGAACAGATCTTCGCGAAAGTTGCCGCGCGCGATCTCGTGCTCGAGGTCGCGGTTCGTCGCCGTGATCAGCCGAACGTCGACCTTGATCGTCTTGAGGCCGCCGACGCGCTCGAACTCGCTCTCCTGGATCGCGCGCAAGAGCTTGACCTGCATCTCGACGGGAATCTCGCCGATCTCGTCGAGGAACAGCGTGCCGCCGTCGGCGAGCTCGAAGCGACCGGGCTTGCTCGACGTGGCGCCGGTAAACGCTCCCTTCTCGTAACCGAACAGCTCCGACTCCATGAGCGTCTTGGGAATCGCCGCGCAGTTGATCTTGATGAACGGCTGCGTCTTGCGGCTCGACTGCTCGTGCAGTGCTTTGGCGACGAGCTCCTTGCCGGTGCCGCTCTCGCCGGTGATGAGGACCGTCGATGGCGTATCGGCGACCTTCTCGATCACCGCGAAGATCGAATGCATCTCCGTCGATTGGCCGACGAGCCCGAACTTGCCGCGCTGCTCGGACTCGCTGTGATAGAGCTGCTGCTGCGGCGCGAGCTTGTTCGCGGCCGCCTGGCCGATCGCCTTCTCGATGATGATCCGGATCGAGTCCTGCTCGAACGGCTTCTCGATGTAATCGAACGCGCCCGCCTTGATCGCCTCGACCGCTTGGCCGACGGAGCCGTACGCCGTGATCATGATGACCGGCACGTGCGGGTGGTTCTTCGATGCGGTGCGCAGCACCTCCATGCCGTCGGCGCCCGGCATGCGCAGATCCGTGATCACGACGTCGACGTTCGCCAGTTGATCGATCGCTTCGAGGCCGCTCGCGGCCTGGACGACCTCGTGACCATCGCGACGCAACAGCGCCGTGAGCACGCGCCGAAGGTTCTGCTCGTCATCGGCGACCAGGATCTTGGCCGGTTGCATCTCGCGCTACTTTATCCCGAACCAGTCGTAGCAGGTTCTGGCGCTACAGGCGGTGATTTCTCGGGCAGCTCTTTGTCAGGGAGCTCTTTCTCGGGCTTGTCGACGACGTTCGTCAGCTTGCCGGTCTCGGTAATGTCCTCGACCTTGTTCGCGGGGATCGGCTCGGCGGCCGGCAGGAACACCGAGAACGTCGAGCCCTGGCCGATGGTCGAGCGCACCTCGATGGTGCCGCCGTGCTGATTGATGATGCGATGCGAGATCGCGAGACCGAGGCCGGTGCCCTTCTGCTTCGTCGTGTAGAACGGGATGAACAGCTTCTTCAAGCGGTCGCGCGGGATGCCGATGCCGGTGTCGCGAAAGCGAACCTCGCAGAACTGACCGTAGCCGAGGCGCGAGCGGCGACGCCGCGTCGTCAGGATCTCGAGCGTGCCGCCATCGGGCATTGCCTGCAGCGCGTTCTGCCCGAGGTTGAGGAACACCTGGAGCAGTGATTCGGGATCGCCGGCGACCTGCGGCAGCTGATCATCCGTGCGCACGCGCAGCTCGACGTTCTTGTGCATCTCCTTCTGCAGCAGCTGGATCGTCTTGCGCACGACGTTGTTGAGATCGACTTTGTCGGCGCCTTCGCCATCGGGCCGCTCGGCGCGCGCGTAGTCGAGGAAGCGCGTCACGACGTTGTTGAGGCGGTTCGCTTCCTCGACGATGATGTGCAAGAACTCGGCGGTCTCTGTGTAGTGCGTGTGCTGTGCGCCGTCGGTGATGAGCAGCTGCGCCGCGCCTTTGATCGCGCCGAGGGGATTGCGGATCTCGTGCGCGAGGCCGGCGGCCATCTCGCCGAGTGCGGCGAGGCGGTCGCGCTCTTTGACGCGCTCGTACGCCTGCGACGATTCGATCACGCGCGCGGCGCCGATCGCGAGCTGGCGAAACACGTCGATGTCGTCGGCGTCGAACGCGCTCTGCGTGCGATCGTCGCGTACGCAGAACAGACCGAGGAGCCACGGGCCTTGTTCGGTTTCGGCGGAGCCGAACAGCGGGAAGATCAGCGAGGCCTGCAGCTCCTTGACGCGCGTCTCGAGCCCGACGAGCGCGGTGCGCCTGGCTTCGGCTTCGGGTGCCTGGCCCACATCTTCGAGCTCGCGCGCGAGGTGATCCAGATCGAGATAGCCGGTGCGCACGCGATCGAGCAGCGCGCGCTCGGCGCTCGCGTCGAGGCGGTCTGGAGGTTCTTGACCGAGAAAGCCGGCGCAGTCGAAGCCGGCGCCGTCGGGATCGAGCAAATATAGATTCGCGTCGGTGACGCGACGCGATTCTTCGAGTGCGGTCATGATGCGCTGGACCATGTCCTGCACGTCGACGACGCCGGGCAGATCACGGCGCACGGCTTCGATGCGGCCGCGCAGCTCGGTGCGCTGCCTCAGCAGCCAACGGTTGATGCCGTTCTCGAGCCAGCTGCGCACGGGCTCGAACAAGATGAGGATCACGAACGCGGCGATCAGCGCGTTGACGAGGTAGAGGCCTTGCTGGTTTACCGTCGGGCCGATCCAATACGGCACGAAACTGTACACGGCGGCGAGCAGCACCATCAGCGTGCCGAGCACGGCCATCTTGCCGACGAGCTCGTTGAGGTCGAGCAGCCGGTTGCGAAACAGCGTCTGCGATAAGAAGTAGAGGTAGAGGATGCCGAGCACGTTGCCGATCGCGGGCCACGCGACGCCGAGCCGCGGCAACACATCGGTGAGCGTGAGTGTCGTCGCGACGAAGCCGCCGAGCGCGAGGTAGCCGACGCGCGTGCGCTCGACGCGTTTGCTCGTCGCGCGGTACTGCGCGTACATGTCCCAGACGCAGCGGTAGAGGCCGCCGAACACGTAGATGTTGAACGGGACGAGAAACCAGTTCGTCTTGTGGATCGGTTGGACGATCGCGGAATAGACGAGTGCCGCATACGCGAGCAGTGTCCACGCGAGCGTGACGCGCGGGCCGCGCTTGGGACCACCGATCGAAGGCTGCGCGAGGAAGATGCGATAGAAGCGGATCGCGGTCGGCGGGATCGTGGCGGCGGCCCACAGCGACAGCCAGCGCATGACCTCGCTGCGGGTCGTGGCATCGATGAACGAGCACAAGTGCCAGGCCGAGACGGTGAACGCGAACGCTGCGAACGACGTGTACATGCGGTCCGAGCGCGAGCGCAGCAGCACCGAGACGCCGATCGCGAGGATCAGGAGCGCGGCGAGGAGCGCCGAGATCGCCTGGACGTCCATCTCTACGCAGTCTACGCCGAGATTCTGTCTCAGGCCCACGGATCGTATAGGGTCAACGGGTGACGGATATCCGCCTCGCGAAGTTGCCTGCGATCCATGCGCTTGCCGACGAGGCCGAGGCGCTCGGCACCGTGCCGCGATGGGCGGTCGTCGAGGCGGCGCGACGCGCTGTCGCTGCGCGACGCGAGGCGATCCTCGCCGGCAAAGCGGAATCGAGCGCGATCGCGCCGCTCGAAGTCGCGCAGCTCGCGGCCGAGCTCGCGAAGCCGCCGCTGCGCCGCGTGATCAATGCGACCGGTGTCGTGCTGCACACAAACCTCGGTCGCGCACCGCTCGCCGCCGCTGCGCGCGCGGCGATCGATGAGGTCGCGCGCGGCTATTCGAACGTCGAGTACGATCTCGACAAGGGCGAGCGCGGCTCGCGGCACGATCATTTGCGCGCGCTGTTGCGCGAGCTCACGGGCGCCGAGGACGCGATCGCGTGCAACAACAACGCGGCCGCGACGGTGCTCGGGCTCGCGGGCCTGGCATCGGGGAAAGAGATCATCGTCTCGCGCGGCGAGCTGATCGAGATCGGTGGCTCGTTTCGGTTGCCGGAAATCCTCGCGCTCAGCGGCGCGAAGCTCGTCGAGGTCGGCACGACGAACAAGACCCACGCACGCGATTACGAAAACGCGATCGGGCCGCAGACGGGACTCTTGCTCAAGGTTCACCGCTCGAACTTCGCGATGGTCGGGTTCACGGCGGAGGTGAGTCCCGAGCAGGTCGTCGCGATCGGTCGCGCGCGCGGCGTGCGTGTGATGATCGATCTGGGCTCGGGGATGTTCATCGATCGCGCGACCCAGCGCGCGTGGGGATTGCCCGACGAGCCAACCGTCGCAGAGACCGTCGCGAGTGGTGCGGACCTCGTAACGTTCTCCGGCGACAAGCTCCTCGGCGGCCCGCAGGCGGGCATGGCCGTCGGCACCGCGGCGGCTGTCGAAGCGGCGCGCAAGCACCCGCTGATGCGCGCGCTGCGTCCCGACAAGCTCACGCTCGCCGGTCTCGCGGCGACGCTCGCGCTCTATCGCGATCGCAACGAGCAAGAGGTGCCCGCGGTGCGGATGATCGCGCGGACGTCGGAGGCGCTACACGCCGAAGCGCAGCGGGTGGTTGATCAGATCGGAGCGGTCGCAGGTTTGACGTTCGCGATCGAGGGCTGCACGTCCACCGTCGGAGGTGGCGCGATGCCGACGGCAGAGCTGCCATCGTGGGCGGTCACGATCGCGGGCCGTTCGCCCGACGCGCTCGATCGCAAGCTGCGCGCGGCGCGCGTGCCGGTCGTCGCGCGGATCGATCAGGGCAAGCTGTGGCTCGATGTCCGCACCGTCGGCGAAGACGATGTGCCAGATCTCGTCGAGGCGGTGCGCGCGCTTTAGGTCAAGCGGCCGAGTGCGTGCAGCAGCATCACACCGCCGATCACGCTGAGGACCGTGCACGCAGTCACTTCGCGTTTGTTCGAGGTCTTCAGGTACACGACGATGCCGCAGATGAGCAGTGCGGCGCCGATCACCATGTCGACGTTGAGCTTCGGGTTCTTGAGCGGCCAATCCATGATGCCGAGCGAGACGATGAGCCAAAACGCGCTGGCGATGAGAGCGATGAGCTCGAAGACGCGCATCCTGCCGGCCATCAGCAGCAGAGCGGACGAGACGACTGCAGCGACCGGGATCAGCGTGGGCGTATCGATCTTCATGCCGTGACTCTATCAGGGATGTTCGATCACCTGCGGCGCCGCTGGCTTTGCGATCAAGCTGACGTCCGGAACGACGCTTGATGCGAGTGCGAGCACCTGCGCGAAGGTGCCGACAGTCGTCGAATGATCGACATCGAGTGCAAGGTGCTTGCGCGGAGTCTCGCGCAATGCCGCTTCGAGCTCGCCGAGTGCGAGCGTGCGCGAGCCGAGGATGAGCCGCGGCTGTCCGTTCGCGGTGCGGGCGATCGTGAGCACGAGAAGTGGTTCGTCGCCCGTCATCGCGCGCGGCAGATGCAGTGGCAGCGCGCCGATGCCTTTCGGTGTGCGGACGACCAACGAGATATCGCTCCCGGTCTGGCGGACTTGATCGAGCTTTGCAAAAAGCTCCTCGCACCTCATCGTCGGATCGACTGCGATGTAGATGCGAGGTGGTTCGGCGGCGTCTCCACGCATGCCGACGAAGACCGGCTCACCGCGTTTGATGACCACCAGATCGACAGACGTTGGCTGTGGAGGTGGAAAGTCCTTCGTGACCTCGGGAAGAACCATTCGCGATGCTGCCGCGCTAATTCTGTCGGTGCCCTTCGTTGGCTCCGGCTTGGCCTGATCGCAGGCGAGAACACCGACGAGCAACACGAGAAGACCCCGCACGCTCGCGGTGTTAGCACATCGGGAGTTGACCGTCGTCGACGAACGCGGTTATCTGCCGCGTCCATGACTCCTCGCGTAGTCGCGATCGGCGGCGGCAAAGGCGGCACCGGCAAGAGCCTCGTCGCTGCCAACGTCGGCATCTTCCTCGCGACACTCGGCAAGCGCGTCATCCTCGTCGACTGCGCGTTCGGCGCGGCGAACCTGCATCTGTTTGCGGGCGTGCCGCGGCCGCAGCGCAGCCTCGCCGAAGCACTTGCCGCGGGCGGGCCCGCACTCGCCGAGCTCGGCGTGCAGACGCACGTGCCGAACGTGAAGCTGATCGGCGGCGCGTACGATCCGCCGTGGATGGCAAGCCCGGCACCGGCGCAGGTGCGCGTCATCGCCGAGCAGCTGCATCAGTTGCCCGCCGATTGGGTTGTCGTCGATCTCGGGCCCGGGCTCGCGCCCTCGACACTCGAGCTGTTCCTCGCGGCCGATGTGAATTTGCTCGTCGGCGTGCCCGACCCGACCTCGATCGAGCTGATGTTTCGCTTCGTACGCGCCGCGTTCTTGAAGCGCCTCGAGCGCAAGAACCTCGCGCACCTCGCGCAGATTGCCCGCAAGGAAGCGTTCGATTACGAGGGCGGGGTGCCGAGCGCGCTCGAGATTTACCTCGAGGCGATTGCGCGGCAGGCGAACGAAGTAGCCGAGCTGCGCGAGGCGATCTTGGGTTTTGCGCCGCACCTCGTGATCAACTCCGTGCGTTCGAAGTCGGATGTCGAGCTCGGGCGCTCGGTCGCGGCGGCGGCGCGGCGCAAGCTCGGCACGCCGCTGCGCTACCTCGGGCACCTCGAGTACGACGAGGCGGTGTGGTCGTCGACGCGGCGGCGTCGGCCGCTGCTGATCGAGCATCCCGAGACGCGCATCGCGAAGTGCTTCGAGCGTATCGCGCGCGCCCTCATCGCGGTGCGACCGCCCGCGACGGATGGCGAGGTGTTGCCCTCGGACTCGCACTACGACCTGCTCGAAGTGCCTCCGACGGCGAGCTTCGAAGATATTCGCCGCGCGAATCGGCGGATCCGGGATGTCTACAATGCCGAGTCGATCGCGATCTCCGGGCTCTATGACCCGGTCAGCCTCGAGGGGCTGCATCGCCGACTCGATGTCGCGTACACGACGCTGATGGATGCGCCACGGCGCAAGGATTACGACCACGAGCTGTTTCCCGATGGCGTACCGATGCCGGTGCAGCATCCGTCGTCGGCGTATCCGGACAATGTCGCGCTGCCCCGGCCGCCGGCGAAAGGTGATGATGCGCAAACGCTGCTCGCGACGCGTCCAGCGATGCCCGAGGTCAATGCGCGCACCGAGTTCTCCGGCCCGCTGCTGCGCCAGATTCGCGAGGCGATCGGCATCGAGCTCCGCGAAATCTCCGAGAAGACGAAAATCAGCATGGCCTACCTGCACGCGCTCGAAGGCGAGGTCTTTGCGAAGCTGCCGGCCGCGGTGTACGTGCGCGGTTTCCTCGCCGAGTACGCGCGCGCGCTCGGGCTCGACGCAGAACGGGTCAAACAGACGTATTTGGCGCGCTACCGCGCATCGCGCGGGCCTGTCGCGACGCTCGACGACGAGGCCGCGAAGCCTTGACGCTGGCGCGAGTCGCCACCTACGATCTCCCCATGGCGACCCTGATAGACAATCCTAAGCGCGCACGTCAGCTCGCGCGTGCAATCGCTTCGGACCTGACCCTGTATCACGAGCCCAAAATTCTCGAGGGCATCGCCAACGATAACCTCTTCGACGTGATGGCCGACGAGATCAACGAAGGGCGCGAGCTATTCAAGAGCCGCGTCACCGACGACATCTTCGGCCAACACATCTACGAGCGCGCGATCGTCGACGTGCTCGTGAAGTCGAAGGGTCACGTCAAATCGAAGATCTGGTAGGTGGCAGAGGATCCGGACGACGAGCCTGAAGAAGCCGAGCTTCATCAGATCGTCGTCGAAACCGCGCAGGCAGGGGGACGCCTCGACGCGGTCATCGCGGCGGCGGTGGCGTTGTCGCGTGCGCAGGTTCAGCGGCTGATCGACGAAGGCCGCGTAACCGTTGACGGCAGCGCCGTCGCGAAGGCGACGCGCGTGAAGGAGGGGGCGGTCATCGCCGTCGTCGTGCCGCCGCCCGAGCCGCTCGAGGTGGTACCCGAGCCGATTCCGCTCGTCGTGTTCTACGAGGATGCAGATCTGATCGTGATCGATAAGCCAGCGGGCATGGTCGTGCACCCGGCCGCGGGCCACGCGAGCGGCACGCTCGTCAATGCGCTGCTGCACCACTGCAAGGATCTGTCGGGCATCGGCGGAGTGCTGCGGCCAGGCATCGTGCATCGCTTGGATAAGGACACGAGCGGTGTGATGGTCGCGGCGAAGAACGATCGCGCGCACGTCGGGCTGACGCGCGCGTTCGCCGAGAAGAGCGCCGGCATCTCCGATGCGATCGAGCGCACGTACCTCGGGATCGCGTCGCCGGCGCCCCGTGACGCCAGCGGAACACTGCGCACGAACTACGGGCGCCACCCGATTCATCGCAAGAAGTTCACCTCGAAGAGTGGCGAAAGCGGCACGTTTGCGGTGACGCACTGGGAAGTCACGCAGCCGCTCTATGAATCGGCGATCGTGCGGTTTCGGCTGCAGACGGGGCGCACGCATCAGATCCGCGTGCATGCCTCCGATAGCGGCTGGCCACTCATCGGCGATCCCATCTACGGCCACAAACTACGCGATGCGAGGCTTGCGGCGGTTGCGCGTGACCTCGGCCGGCAAGCGCTGCATGCCGCGACGCTCGCGTTCGCACATCCGGTGAGCGGCGTGCCGCTATCGTTCGCGTCGCCGCTGCCCGAGGACATGGCGCGCGCGGTTCACGCCTTGAGCTTGTAACCGGTCTTGAAGATCCACCACACGAGGCTCATGCAAACGACGAGGATGCCGAGCGTCATCGCGACGCTGATCGCCGCGGTGACATCGGAGGTGCCGTAGAACGCCCACCGCATCCCGGAGATCAGGTAGACGACCGGGTTGACGAGCGTCACCTTCTGCCAGAACGGCGGCAGCATGTTGATCGAATAGAACGCGCCGCCGAGAAACGTCAGCGGTGTGATGATCATGAGCGGGATCGTCTGCAGCTTCTGAAAGCTGTCGGCCCACAGGCCGATGATGAAGCCGAACATGCTGAACGTGACGGCGGTGAGAATGAGAAACGTCAGCATCCAGATCGGGTGCACGATCTGGTACGGCACGAACACGCGAGCCGTTACGAGGATCAGCGCGCCGAGCATGATCGACTTCGTCGCCGCCGCGCCGACGTAGCCGATCACGACTTCGAGGAACGAGACGGGCGCCGACAAGAGCTCGTAGATCGTGCCCGACCACTTCGGCAGATAGATCCCAAACGATGCGTTCGAGATGCTCTCGCCGAGGAGCGACAGCATGACGAGGCCAGGGATGATGAAGGCGCCGTAGTCGACGCCGCCGACATCACCCATGCGATGGCCGATCGCAGAGCCGAACACGACGAAGTAGAGCGCGGTCGACAGCACCGGCGCAGCGATGCTCTGCATGATCGTGCGGAACGTGCGCGCCATCTCGAATCCGTAAATCGCGCGGATCGCATGGACGTTCATGGCTGGCCCTTCACGAGGTTGACGAAGATGTCTTCGAGTGTGCTCTCGCGCGTGTGCAGGTCTTTGAAGTCGATGCCGTGCTCGTCGAGGCGCTTGAGCAGGCCGGCGATGCCCGTCTGTTCGGTCTGTACGTCGAACGTGTACGTCAGCTCGTTGCCATCGGCGGAGAGCTCGAGTCCGAGATCGGCGAGGGCATCGGGGATGCGCTCGAGGCGCTGCTGGAGCTGCAGGCTGAGCTGGCGCTTGCCGAGCTTGCGCATCAGCGTGTCCTTGTCCTCGAGTGCGATCAGCTCGCCCTTGCTGATCACGCCGATGCGATCGGCCATCTCCTGCGCTTCTTCGATGTAGTGCGTGGTCAAGATGATGGTGACGCCGCTCTCGCGCAGCTCGCGCACCATCTTCCACATCTCGTGTCGCAACTCGACGTCGACGCCTGCGGTCGGCTCGTCGAGAAACAAGATCGACGGCTCGTGCGAGAGCGCTTTTGCGATCAGCACGCGGCGTTTCATGCCGCCCGACAGCGTCATGATCTTCGCATCCTTCTTGTCCCACAGCGCGAGAGCTCGCAGCACCTTCTCGAGGTGCGCGGGGCTCGCCGGCTTGCCGAACAAGCCGCGGCTGAATTTCACCGTCGACCACACGCTCTCGAAGGCATCGGTCGACAGCTCCTGCGGCACGAGCCCAATCTTTCCGCGTGCGGCGCGAAAGTCGCGGACGATGTCGTGACCGTCGGCCACCACGGTCCCGGTCGTCGCGTTGACGATGCCGCAGATGATGCTGATGAGTGTCGTCTTGCCGGCGCCGTTCGGGCCGAGCAACGCGAGGATTTCGCCGCGGCGAATTTCCAGATCGATCGGCTTCAGTGCCTGCACGCCAGTCGCGTACGTCTTGCTGACGCCGGAGACGGTCACGATCGACGACATGGCTGACTATTAGCGCAGGTTCGGCGCGCGGCAGCCCGCCGGCACCGGAACGATGAGTTGTTTGCGCGCTACTCGGCGTCGAGGCCGTACTGGCGCAGCTTTTTCCATAGCGTGGTGCGGTTGATGCCGAGCATCTGCGCGGCCTTTGTCTTCTGGCCTTCGCACAGCTCGAGCACCTTCAGGATGTGCGCGCGCTCGAGCTCGTCGAGTGTTGGCACGTGATCGCCGCTGAACGTCGCAAATGCCGCGCTCGCGGTCGAAGGGCGGGGGCCCGCCACATCGGCAACATCGAGCACGTCGCCCGCCGCGAGAATCACCGCGCGTTCGATCGTGTTCTCGAGCTCGCGCACGTTGCCGGGCCACGCCTGCGATGCCAGATGCGCGAGTGCCGCATCCGTGAGGCTCACGCGCCCGCGCTCCGCGCGCAACGCAGCCTGCTCCGCGAAATGCCGCGCGAGCAGCGGAATATCACCCGGCCGATTGCGCAGCGCGGGCACCTCGATGGTGATGACCGCAAGCCGATAAAACAGATCTTCGCGGAACGCGCCGCCGCGCACTTGCTCTTCTAGCGTTCGATTCGTCGCGGCAATCACGCGCGCGTCGACGCGAATCGCGGTCGTGCCACCGACCGGCTTCACTTCGCCATCCTGCAGTGCGCGCAACAGCTTCGGCTGCAAGTCGATCGGCAGCTCGCCGATCTCGTCGAGAAACAGGGTGCCGCCATCCGCGGCGACAAACAGCCCGCGCTTGGACGTCTCGGCGCCGGTAAACGCGCCGCGCACGTGGCCGAACAGCTCGCTATCGAGCAGCGTCCCGACCAGCGCGCCGCAATTGACCGGCACGAAAGGCCCGCTCGCGCGACGTCCCGCAAAGTGCAGTGCCCGCGCGACAAGCTCCTTGCCCGTGCCGCTCTCGCCGGTAATCAGCACCGTCGCATCCGACTGCGCGACCTTGTCGATCGTGGCGCGCATCTGCTGCATCGGCGTCGACTCGCCGATCATCGAGCCATAGGCGAGTCGCTTCGTCAGCTCGCCGTGCTTGCGCTTGAGCTCGTCTTCCGCGAGCGCGCGCTGCACCACAAGCCGCAGCTCGTCGGGTGAAAACGGCTTGCCGATATAGTCGCGCGCGCCCAATTTCATGCCGCGCACGGCGGTATCGATCGATGGATACGCGGTGATCAGCAGCACCGCGGGTGGATTCTCGCCTGCGAGCAGCTTCGGCAAGATCGATACGCCGTCCTGGTCGGGCAGGTTGATGTCGCAAAGCACGAGCGCAAACTTCTTGCGGCTGATCGCGGCGAGTGCCCCGGCCGCCGAATCGACTGCTTCGACCTCATGCCCGGCCCGGCCGAGCACATCGGAGCACAGCGCGCGAATGCCGCGTTCGTCGTCGACGACCAGGATGCTGCTCACGTCGGGTGGGTATCACGATGCCAGGGCCGGCGCTATCGACGTGCCTCCCATGGGGAAAGGAGAATGAAAATGGCTCGAAACGTTGGTAATGGTGACCGGATCATGCGGGCGCTCGTTGCGGCTGCGCTCGTCGCATACGCGCTTGTGGCGCCCGTCGCGCTTTCGATCAAGTTGTTCGCGCTCGTCCTGCCGGCCGTCTATTTGGTCGGCACCACCCTCGTCGGAACATGCCTCGGGTACAAGCTCATCGGTCGGAGCACGTGCCCGCGGCAGGGATGATCACGCGTTCGGAATCACGACGCGAAACTCGGCACCGCGACCATTGGGCCCATCGGCCACCTCGATCGATCCGCCCGCGGTCGCGACGAGGTGCTTGACCACCGCGAGACCGAGGCCGGTGCCCGTGCCCGGCGCTTTTGTCGTGAAGAACGGATCGAACACACGCGCGCGGTCGCCGGGTGGGATGCCAGGGCCATCATCGATCACGCTGATTTGCGTCGCGATGCCACCGGCGACGGGTTTGCTCGCGACGGTGATCGTGCCGCCATCACTCATCGCTTGCGCCGCGTTTTGCACGAGGTTGACGAGGACTTGCTGGAGCGCGTGGGCATCGATCGTGATCGGCTTGCCGGGCGGCACGTCGGTGACGAGCGAGGCGCGCGCCTTCTTGAGCTGCGGCGCGACGAGCGCTGCGACGTGGCGCACCACCGCACTCGGCTCGGAGGCACCGGGCACGGTCGAGCCGGTGGCGGTTTGCGTCGCCGGCTCGGAGGGCCGCGGCGCACGCGAGTACTCGAGCAGACCACCGATGATCTTCTTCATGCGGTCGGCTTCGTCGGCGATGAGCTCGAGCGCGGTGCGATCGGCGTGACCTTCCGGTTTGTCCTCGAGCAGGAGCTTTGCGTAGCCGAGGACGGTCGTGAGCGGGTTATTGATCTCGTGCGCCACTTGCGCCGCCATCACGCCGACGGAGGCGAGCCGGTCACCGCGCGCGAGCGCCGCCGCGAGCTCGGCACGCTCGGAGATGCGCTTGGCCATCTCGTCGACGGAGTGCGCGAGGATGCCGATTTCACCCGGGCCCGCGATCGGCACTCCTTCGGTGGTGTGACCGGCCGCGATCGCGTCGGCACGCTCGGCGAGATTGGAGAGCGGGCGCGTCAGCTTCGTCGCGAAGAAGGCGCCGAGCGCGAGCGCGAGCGCGAGCGCGGCGATGCCGACGAGCGCGGTGTCGCGCGTTGTCTGACGCGCGAGCGCGTACGCTTCGGATTCCGGCTGCTGATGGATGATCGCCCAGCGCACGCCGCGCAGCGATTGATACGACGAGAGGTTGCGGTACGCCGAGACCCAGCCGCGCTCCGAGAGGGTGCCCTCGACGGTGGATGCCAGCGCGCGGTCGACGACGGGATCTTTGCCGGCGAGCGACGAGGTTGGATGGGAACCCGGCTCGCTCGTCGCGACCGGCACGCCGGTACCGTCGACGACAAGCACACGCGCGCCTTTCCCCAAACGCGCCGCGGCGATGACATCGCGCACGAAGCCGAGGTCGAGCGCCGCGACGACAACACCCATGAGCTCGCCCGTGCGACCGCGCGCTTGCACGACGGCGTGCACGGTCGGCGCGCCGCCGGAGAACACGGCATCGCCGATGTACCCGCCGAAGCTGTGCGAGCCGATGTCGACATTCGGCGGCACTGGATCGCCAAACAAGAGCTTGCCATCGGGATCGAGGATCGAGACGGTCTTGACGATCGGCACTTCGCGGCGCAGGCGCCGCAGCAAGAGCTGCGTCTCGCGCGTGTCATTCGGTGCGTCGGCCCATTGCGATGCCGCGAGCTCGATCGTGCGCCTCGCGCCCTGCAGCGTGCCGTCGAGCGACGAGCCGAGCGCGCGGATGTGCGCGAGCGCGCCGCGCTTGACCTCGTTCTCGACATCGTGACGCGCGCGCATGATCACGAGCACGCCGACGAGGACGGTCGGCACGACCGCCGCGAGTGAGAGCACGACCAGGATGCGCCAACGCAGCGAGCCGCGTTTCACCGTCGCTCCAAGCGGTGCCAGCCGCGACGAATGCCAGCGATTGCTTCGTCAGCCGTCGCATCACCGTAGACGACGGCCGCGACCGCCGGGTTGAGATCGTCGAACAGCAGCGGCGTGAGCGGCGAGCGCGGCAACATCTCGGCATCGCGAAGCGCAGCGTGGAGCGCGCTAACGAGCGGCGGCGCCGCGTCGAGCGCAGCCTTGCGACTCGGCACGGTCGCAAACGCGGCCGCGGCCTTGCGCTCGACATCGATCGACGTGAGCTCGGCCGCGAGACGCCAACCTTCCGCCGGCCTGCGCGCGCACGTCGGCACGACGAGCAGCTGGCCGCCGCGCGGCGCGTGCGCGAGCGCCGAGACGCGCAGTCGTTCACGCTCGCGAAGCGCGCCGACCTGCCACGGCCCCGTCACCCAGTACGCGATCTCGTGCGCGTTCCAGCGCCGGATCTCGTCGGGCTCTTCACCGCCTGCCGGCGGTGGCGGCGGCGCGAGGTCGCCGAACAACGCCGCGAACTTTGCGAGCGCACGCGCGGCACCGACGTTTTCGATCTTGCCGAGGTCAGCACCTTCGGTGCGCAGCCACGGCAGAAACCAATAGCCATCTACGCGAACGCCGAGCGGATGCGGGCGGCCGCTGTGGCGCACCGCGCGCGTCGCGGCGACGAGATCATCGATCGATGAGCTCGTCGGCGCCGGCGTCGCCTCGTCGCGGATCACGAGGAGGCCATCGACGGTTTGCGGCACCGCCGTGTCACCCGCGAGCGCCGCCGCTTCCGGCAGCCAGTCGAGCTGCCGCAGCGAAGGCGGCACCGGCTGCAACAGGCCCGCGAAGCCCGGCAGCCACGTCGCATCGATCCGGATCAAGTCTGGGCAGCTCGCGCCGCTGCGCAAGATCTCGCCGATCACTTGTTGGCCGCGCGCGAACGGCACGCGCGATGGCTCGACGGAGATGCCGCGGTCGGCGAGCGTCGCGTTGTAGAGCTCGGTCTCCTCCGCATTGAACGTGTGCAAGAACCGAATCGGTTCGGGCGCGACGCGCTCGGTCTCGCAGCCGAGCAGGACCAGAAGCAGCGCGTAGCGCACGCGCTGAGTGTACTCTCGCCCGGTGCGCAGCATGACCGGCTTTGGACGCGGCACCGCGGAGCACGGCAAGACCCGTGCGACCGTCGACGTGCGCGCCGTCAACCATCGCTTTCTCGATCTGAAGCTGCGCGGAGCACTTGCTCCCGCACTCGAAGAAGCGATCTCGGCACGCGTGCGCACGGTGATCGAGCGGGGCGCCGTGACGGTGTCGGTCCACAGTGTGCGGGAAGGCACCACGACATCGCGGATCGATCACGCCGCGGCGCGCGCCGCACACGCGTCGCTGTCGGAGCTCGCACGGTCACTCGGCATCGCCGGCCCCGACCTCGCGCTCGTGCTCGTGCAGCCGGGCGTCATCGTCGCGGGCGAGGAAGAGCGCGACGAAGGCGATACGAACCTCGTGCTCGCCGCACTCGATGGCGCGCTCGCGCAGCTCGTCGAGATGCGCGGCACCGAGGGCGAGGCGCTCGGCCGCGAGCTCGCGACGCGCTTCGAAGAGCTCGATCAGATCCGTACGCAGCTCGCGAGGTACGCGACCGAAGTGCCGACGCTAATCAATCGTCGACTGCACGAGCGCCTGCGCCGCCTCGTACTCGACGAGGCCGCCGACAAACAGGCCGATGCCGCCGGCTGGCTTGACCCCGCGCGCCTCGCGCAGGAAGTCGCGACCCTCGCCGATCGCGCGGACGTCACCGAAGAGATGGTGCGCCTCGCGAGCCACGTCGATCAGGCCCGCTCGCTGCTCGGCGGCAACGGGGCGGTCGGCCGTCGCCTGGATTTTCTCGTCCAGGAGATCGGCCGCGAGCTCAACACGATCGGAAGCAAGTCCGCCCTCGCGGAGATCAGCTCGCTCATCGTCGATGCGAAGGCCGTGCTCGAGAAGGTGCGCGAACAGGTCCAGAACGTGGAATGATGGCGACCGCGATGCCGGATCGAGGCGTACTCGTCATCGTTTCGTCGCCGAGTGGGGCGGGCAAGACCACACTCACCCGACGTCTGCTCGCGGAGTTTACGGGCCAGCTGGAATTCAGTGTCTCGTACACGACACGACCAATACGGCCGGGTGAGGTCAACGGTCGCGATTACTGGTTCATCGACCCTGGGGCGTTCGAGCGCATGATCGAGAACGGCGAGTTTGCCGAGTACGCCTACGTATTTTCGAACCGCTACGGTACGGCGCGCGGGCCGGTCGAGTCCGCGCTGGCCGCCGGCCGCGATGTGATCTTTGACGTCGACTGGCAGGGTGGGGCGGCGCTTGCAAAGGAATGGCCGAACGATTCGCTAAAGATTTTTATCCTGCCGCCAAGCCTCGAGGTTCTCGATGCTCGGCTGCGACAGCGTGCGACAGACGCGCAAGAGGTCATCGAGCGACGCATGCGCAAGGCCCG
>Ga0070698_100002223_pt1 | contig 21478 bp, 21 predicted proteins | sample KBSK1502metaG_FD_65477 | JGI IMG/M metagenome (GOLD analysis project Ga0070698, IMG submission 65477) | Corn, switchgrass and miscanthus rhizosphere microbial communities from Kellogg Biological Station, Michigan, USA - KBS K1-50-2 metaG | ecosystem: Host-associated > Plants > Roots >...
AGGCGACACGCGCCCACGCAATGCGGGCCTCCGCGCGCTCACCTGGGACTACGCCACCAGCGGCCCCACCGCGGACCCGGACGTGGAGGAAGTGCTGCGCGAGATCAACGGTTACTTCGTGGCCGATCGCACGCAGGTCCCTGGCTTCGGCGCGCTCAAGAGCGACGGCACGACGGCCTGCGGGTGCTGGATCTACTCCGGCGTGTTCCCGGGCCCGGGTCAGAATCGCGCCGCGGCCCGCGACGCGCGCGGACCCTACGGCCAGGGCTGGGGATTCGCGTGGCCGGCCGACCGGCGCATCCTCTACAACCGCGCCTCCGCGCGGCCGGACGGTCGGCCCTGGAGCGAGAAGAAGAAGCTCGTGTGGTGGGACGAGTCCAAGCGCGAGTGGACCGGCCTCGACACGCCGGATTTCACGCGCACCAAGCCGCCCGACTACGCGCCGCCTCCTGGCGCCACCGGTGACGACGCGCTGGCAGGCGACAAGCCCTTCCTCCTCCACGGCGATGGACTGGGATGGATCTGGGTCCCGGTGGGCCTGCGCGACGGCCCGCTCCCGACGCACTACGAGCCCTGGGAATCGCCGATACGGAACCCCCTGTATCCCGGGCAGCAGAACAATCCCGCGGCCATGAAGCGCGAACGGCCCGGCAACGTCTACGCAGCGCTGCACGACACGCGTTTCCCTTACGTCCTCACGACCTACCGTCTGACCGAGCACCATACGACCGGCGCCATGTCGCGCGTGCTCTCTCACCTGGCCGAGCTGCAGCCGGAGCCGTTCTGCGAGATCTCGCCCGAGCTGGCGGCCGAGCGGTACATCGAGCACGGCGGCTGGGTTGCAATCACCACGGCGCGCGGCGTCATCCGCGCGCGCGCGATGGTGACCCGGCGCCTGCGACCGCTGCTGGTGGACGGCGGCACCGTTCACCAGGTGGGCCTGCCCTGGCACTGGGGCTACCGCGGACTCGTGACCGGCGACGTCGCCAACGACCTCACCGCGATCTCCGAGGACCCCAACTCCCGCATCATGGAATCCAAGGCGCTGCTGTGCGACATCGCGCCCGCTGAGAGGAATGCCCATGGCATCACCGACTGACGCCATCGTGCCGAGCGCCAACCAGGCGCGGCACACGTACGTGGCCGACGGCCGGCCGGTCGGCTTCTTCACCGACCCGACGGTCTGCATCGGCTGCAAGGCCTGCGAGGTCGCTTGCAAGGAGTGGAACCAGGTGCCCGAGGACGGCCGCGCCTGGACCGGCCACTCCTACGACAACTCCGGCAGCCTCGGCGCCTCCACCTGGAGGCACGTCAAGTTCCAGGAGCTGGGCCGCCGTCTCGGGCCGCAGAAGGCCGGCCCCATGACCGGCGAGGCGGAGAGTCCGTTCGGATGGCTCTTCGTCTCCGACGTCTGCAAGCACTGCGAGAACGCGGGGTGCCTGGAGGCGTGCCCCACCGGCGCGATCCTCCGTACCGAGATCAGCTCCGTCTACGTCCAGGACGACGTGTGCAACGGGTGCGGCTACTGCGTCGTCGGCTGTCCCTTCGGGGTGATCGATCGCCGGCCCGCCCCGCTGCCGGGCGCCGGCGGCGCGTTCAAGTGCACGTTCTGCTACGACCGCCAGAGCGGCGGGCTGACGCCCGCCTGCGCGAAGGCCTGCCCCACGGAGTCGATCCATTTCGGCCCGCTCGACGAATTGCACGCGCGGGCCGAGCAGCGCGTGGCCACGCTCCAGGCGCGCGGGTTCGCGGACGCGAGGATCTACAACCCGGTGGACACGTCGGTGGGTGGCATCCACGCCTTCTTCCTGCTCCTGGGCCCTCCCGAGGAGTTCGGCCTGCCTCCCCGTCCGGAGGTGCCCACCGTCTATCTCCGAGGCGCGTGGACCTCGGCCGCGATCACATCCACGCTCGCGCTTCTGGGCGCGTGCCTGGCCCTTGCCCTCTTCTGAGGATCGCATGCCCACGGATCGACCGACCGATCGAGGCTTCGAAGCGCGGCTCGACGCGCTGCGCGAAGAGGCGCTACGGAGAGGTGTGGTTGCCGACAGCGGCATGGCGATCGCAGGCGGGCCGATTCCGTCTGCGGCCATCGCGCCGGTCGCCTACTACGGCCAGCCGATCGTCAAGCCGCCGGTGTGGACCTGGCAGATCGGCCTGTACTTCTTCGTCGGCGGCACGGCCGGGATGAGCGGTGTGCTCGCGCTGGCCGGCCTGCTCACCGGCCAGCCTCTCGCGTTCGTACGGGCGGCGCTGGCCGTGGCGTTCGCGGGAGCGGTCATCTCACCGGCGCTGCTGATCGCCGATCTCGGCCGCCCCGCCCGCTTCCTGAACATGCTCCGTGTCTTCAAGTGGCGCTCCGCGATGTCGATGGGCGTCTGGACGCTCCTCGCCTTCAGCGGCTTCGCGACCGCGGCGCTCCTCTTGACGGTCGCGCTTCCGCTGCTCACGCGCGCCGGTGCGGAGCCGACGGCCCTGGGCCTCGTCCTTCTCCTCGTGGTCGCGGGCACGGCGGCCTTCGGCGCCGTGTTGGCGACGTACACCGGCGTGCTGCTGGGCGCCACCGCCGTTCCCGTCTGGTCGTCGCACCATCGCCTGCTGCCGTTCCACTTCGGCGTCGTCGCCCTCGGCTCGGCCTCGGCGATCCTCGAGCTGCGCGGCTTCCACATGGCGGCGCTGCAGGGAATCGGTCTCGCCGTCTCCGCCGTCGAGACCGGCGTCGGGGCCTGGCTCGAGCTGACGCGCGGCGACGCCGAGGCCCGCGTGCTGGCACACGGCGAATCGGGCCTGCTCATGCGGGCGGCCGGCCTCTGTACCGGACCGGCGACGCTCGTGCTCCGGGCCGTGGGGTGGACCGACGGCGCGGCGGTCTGCTTCCTGCTCGGCGCCGTGCTCAGCCGATACGGCTGGCTCCACGCCGGCCGCGCCTCGGCCCGTGACCCCGAGGAGACCCTCGCCGCCCAGCATCGAGCAGGCTGAGGCATCGCATCGGCGCGATGTTGCTGGATACGCACCGGTGCGCGCCCGCAGACACATGGCGGCACAGGCAATAGCGGCGAGCAAGCCCCGCTGAACGTGGAAGTCGCGGTTCCAGGGAACTTGGCGCCGGTTAATGGCTCGCCGCCGTCGTGGCACGTCCCATGCTGAAGCAAGGCTGTCTAGGAGAGTAGGACCGTATGTGGATCGTCAAGCTGGCGCTGTCGAGGCCGTACACGTTCATCGTCCTGGCGATCCTGATCCTCGTCATCAGCCCGCTGGTCATCCTGCGGATGCCAACCGACATCTTCCCGGACATCAACATCCCCGTCGTCAGCGTGGTCTGGGGCTACTCGGGGCTCGTGGGCGCTCTCCTGGACTCGACGGTCGTGGCCTACGAGAAGGCGCTGGACCTGACCCGGAACCGCTACCAGGGCGGGATCGCCTCGGCGGCGGAGGTCGCCCAGGCGGAGACCCAGCTCGAGGCCACGCGAGCGCAGCGCATCGACCTCGGTGTGCAGCGGGCCGCCTTCGAGCACGCGATTGCCGCGCTCGTCGGAGAGCCGGCTTCGACGTTCTCGATCGCGGCCGCCCCAGTGGATGCGCATCCGCCCGCGATCCCGGTCGGGCTGCCCTCCGACCTTCTCCAGCGCCGGCCCGACGTCGCGGCCGCGGAGCGCCGGATGGCCTCCGCCAACGCGCAGATCGGCGTGGCCAGGGCGGCGTTCTTTCCGAGCCTCGTCCTCTCCGCGACGGGAGGCTTCGAGAGCGGACGCGCGGCCACCTGGCTCAACGGGCCGAGCCTGCTGTGGTCGGTCGGCTCCGGCCTCGTGCAGACCCTCTTCGACGGCGGCCGCCGGCGCGCCCTTTCCGACCAGGCCAGGCCGCGTACGACGGTGCGGTCGCGTCTTATCGGGACCTCGTCCTGGCGTCTTTCGCGCAGGTCGAGGACAACCTGGCCGCGCTCAGGATCCTGGCGGACGAGGCCGATCGCCAGGCGGCGGCGGTGAATGCGGCCGAGCGGGCCCTGGCGCTCTCCACGAACCGCTACAAGGGCGGGATCGTCACGTACCTGGAGGTCGTGACGGCGCAGAGCACGGCCCTGGCCAACGAGCGCATCGCCGTCGAGCTGACGACACGCCGGATGGCGGCCAGCGTCCTGCTCGTCAAGGCCCTCGGCGGAGGCTGGGATGCCTCGGCCCTGCCACGGGTGGACGCTCTTCTGAGTCCCACGGGCAGTGGCTTGCGCGTTCCTGAATGAAAGAGGATGCCATGAGAACGTTGAGAGCCGTTACCCTTGACCTACATCGTTACCATCACCTTCGCCGGCGCGCGCTCGTTCTGACGCTCGCGCTTGCGTTCGGGCCCGCTGCCGCGGCGTTGGCCCGGGACAGGTCACGAAACCCGCCGGTCCCGGCCCAACCGGGCGCCGCGCCGCGCGCTGACCTTGCCGCGGAGGCGCCTTACCTCGCCGAGAACGACGCCGCCATGACGAGGATGATGAACGACATGACGGTGGAGCCAACGGGTGATGTCGATCGCGACTTCGTGGCGATGATGGTGCCGCATCACCAAGGCGCCATCGACATGGCGCTGGCGGTCTTGCGTCACGGCCGCAACGAGCAGCTCAGGCGGCTGGCCCAGGAGATCATCGTCACCCAGCAGCAGGAGATCGCCGCCATGCGCCTGGCGGTCGGTGAACCGCTGCCGCCGTCCATTCCCGCTCCAACCCGGATGTCACCGGCGGGACGAAAGTGAAACGTACCATTCCGACAACGCTCCTGCTGGCGACGTCCCTTCTCGCGGGCTCTGCCTGGGCCGGACAGGCCCCGGGGGCGGCGTCCGATCCGGACGTGCCCGTGAGCCATCACGACCGCGTCTATGCGGCCGAGCAGTTCTCGAACACGGTTTCCGTGACCGATCCTGCCGACAACAAGCTGCTTGGTGTCATCCGCCTTGGCGATCCCCAGCCGGGCAATCTCAGCCCGCTCTACACGGGGCAGGTGCTGGTGCACGGCATGGGGTTTTCGCCCGACCACAAGACGTTGGCCGTCGTCTCGATCGGCTCGAATTCGGTGAGCTTCATCGACACCGCAACCAACGCGGTCAAGCACACCACCTACGTCGGACGCTCCCCGCACGAGGCCTTCTTCACCCCGGACGGCAACGAGGTGTGGGTCACGGTGCGGGGGGAGAATTACGTCGCTGTCCTCGACGGGAAGACATTCGAGGAGAAGACCCGCATCACGACGCCGGCCGGCCCCGGCATGCAGGTCTTCTCGCCCGACGGCAGATACGGCTATGTCTGCTCGTCCTTCAACCCCGAAACCGTGGTGGTCTCGGTCGCCGATCATCAGATCGTCGGCCGGGTGAAGCAGGACAGTCCGTTCTGTCCCAACATCGCGGCCACGCCTGATGGAACTCAGGTGTGGCTCACGCTGAAGGACGTCGGCAGAGCACAGGTGTTCGGCGCCCGTCCGCCGTTCGCAGTTCTCAAGACGCTCGATACCGGTCCCATCACCAATCACGTGAACTTCGCGCACAACGCCAACGGCACCTTCGCCTACGTCACCGTCGGCGGGTTGAACGAGGTGAAGGTATTCCGCACCGACGATTTCGAGCAGGTCGCGGCTGTTCCCGTCGGCAATCTGCCGCACGGCGTCTGGCCGTCTGGCGACGGAACGCGCGTGTATGTCGGGCTCGAAAACGCCGATGCTTTGGCGGCAATCGATACGCTGACAAACAAGGTCATCGCCACGATTCCGATCGGCCAGGCTCCGCAGGCGGTCGGCTACGTGTCGAACGCGGTGCCCGAAGGCGACGGTACGCGGGGCCTGCAGCCGCTGGGCATTGCCGGCCAGGCCGCGCACCTGTCGCTCGGGCCGGTGACGGGCGCCAAGATGACGGGCAAGGCGCCGACCAGCGTCTCATTGTTCGATCAGGGCCTTACGCAGGTGCTCCAGGCGTCGGTGACGGGTCTCGCGCCGAAACAGCCATACGTGCTCGCCCTTGCGGGTCGGCCGAACGGCAGTGGACCGCTCGAGCCTTTGTCCGCCTTCATGACCAATCCCGCGGGATCGGCTATCGTCAACGCAGTCGGACCCATCCGGCAGATCGTCCAGAGCGGGGCCAAGGCCGAGCGTCGCTATCTTGTGATCGTGCCGGGTACTGCCGGCAAGCTCGGCCGGCCGGTTCAGGCGCAAGTTCAGCAGCACGAAGTTCCGCGCCTGGGTGGGTCGCCTGATCGGTGAGCCGGCGCGGCGGCGCCCCGCGCGCTGGCTCAAGACGGTGGGGATGGCGAGGAAGGTGAGAGGCAGTTTGCGATGAAGCACAGAAAACTCGGAAATACCGGACTCATCGTGAGCGAGGTCGCGCTCGGCAGCATGCAGTTCGGCGGCAAGATGAACATGGGCAACCTCGGCCAGGAGGACACGACGAGGATGGTGAAGGTGGCCCTGGACAATGGCATCAATTTGATCGACACCGCCGATGTGTACAGCCTCGGCGAGAGCGAGACCCTCCTGGGGAACGCCTTGAAGGGCGTCCGCGAAGAGATCGTGGTGGCCACCAAGGTCCGGCTTCCCATGGGTGGCAATTTCAATCGGAGCGGGGCCACCCGCGTGAACATCATGCGCGAAGTGGAAGGCAGCCTCGGCCGGCTCCAGACCGATTACATCGATCTGTACCAGGTGCACGGCTGGGACAGCAACACCCCGCTCGAGGAGACCTTGCGGACGCTCGACGACCTCGTGCGTCAGGGAAAGGTCCGCTACCTCGGGCTTTCCAACCTCATGTCCTGGCAGGCGGCCACCGCGCTCATGACGCAGGAGCGCCTGGGACTCGAGAGATATGTGACGGCGCAGATGTACTACAGCCTCGTGGGCCGAGGCCTCGAGCATGAGTTCCAGTCGTTCGCCGAGTATCACGACATTGGCATCCTGGTCTGGAGCCCGCTGGCCGGTGGCTTCCTGTCCGGCAAGTACAGCCGCGACAATCCACCGCCGGCCGACAGTCGCTTTGCGGATGCCGGCCAGTTCGTGCCCTTCGACCGGGAGATGGGCTACCGCGTCGTGGACGCGGTCAAGATGGTGGCCGCGCGGCACGGCGCAACCCCGGCGCGCGTGGCGATCTCATGGCTGCTCGGCCGGCCCGCGGTGAGCAGCGTGATCGTCGCGGCCCGGAAGGCGGAGCAACTCGAAGACAACGTCCGCGCGGTGGACCTTCGGCTGACGGACGATGACGTCCGGCAGCTCGACGCGGCGTCGGATCCCGGCATTCCCTATCCGAAGTGGATGGTCCTTCAGCTCGACACGGCGGAGGATCCGCGTTCCCGGATCCTGCATCCCGAGCGCTACGCGGAGGGCGGTCCCTGGAAGGACCTTCGCGGCACCCGGTGGTCCGGCTGAAGTACCGATCGGCGCGCCCGGGTCAGCTCCAGCGCGCCTTCGCCGCCCAGGCCTCGAGGCTCGTGGGGGGAATGCCGCACTCCCGCGACCGCGAGCGGATGTGGACATCGTAGCCGACGCGGTCGAACCAGTCGTACATGATCGCGGCGTCGGCGCTGCCCTTGCGCACCTCCTCGAGGGGCACGGGCACGAACTCGACCTTCTTCCGCATCGCTTTGCCGAGGACGCGCGCCGCCTCCGGCGGCGTGAGCTCGTCGCCCGCGATGTCCAGCTCGCGCCCGTTGAACCGCTCCGGCTGCTCGAAGACGAGCCGGCCGTAGGCGCCGATGTCGTCGACGGCGATCATCTGGAGGGGCGTGTCCGGGCGCAGCGCCATCATCAGCTTTCCCTGGTCCAGGCTCGGCTTGAACCACGGCGACAAGAAGTTCTCCATGAAGAACACCGGGCGCAGGATGGCGTAGGACGGAAAGGCCAGCTTCCTCACCGTTTGCTCGATCCGCCACTTGTTCTCGAAGTGGGGGATGCCCGTCCGCCGGTGCGCGGATCCAACCGAGGTGTAGACGTAATGCTGGACGCCCGCCCGGCGGGCCAGCTCGCCGATGCGCTTGCCCTGCTGCTCCTCGGCCTCGACGCCCGCCTCCCACGTGTTCTGGACGGCGAACACTCCCCACGCCCCGGCGAGGGCCTTCTCCAGCGAGCCGGCGTCGTCGAGATCACCCCGAACGACCTCCGCGCCCTGGCCCGCCAGCGCGCGCGCCGCCTCGCCGTCCAGCTTCCGCGTCATCGCGCGGACCTTGTGGCCGCGTGCCAGCAGCGCGCGCGCGACGGCGCCGCCCTGGTGCCCGGTCGCACCCGTCACCAGTATCGTTCCCAGCTTCATGGTTTCCTCCTCGAGCGCTTCTCCGCCATCATGGATCCCCGCCCCCGCCCCCGACGACGCAATGGCTGATTCGTGGCGCTCTCAGTGTCTTCCCTCGAGCCCTGAAGAAGAACAGCGGGGCCAGCAGCAGATAGAGGACCGTGAAGCCGAGCAGCTCCGTGCTGGCTGCATCCGGGGCGTGCAGGCCGACGCGAAGCAGTCCGCCGAGGGCGATCTGAGACAGGAAGAGGCCGGCCAGCAGAGCGCCGCGCCCCAAGCTCAACGAGAGCGTCGCGATCACGCCCAGGCCGAACAGGCTCTGGGCGGCGGTCAGCAGAACCTCCGCCGTCTGCCGCTGATCCAGGGCCAGGGCGCCGGCGTGGCCGGCGCCGAAGGAGTATGCGACGGGCAGGCTGCCGACGAGCAGCGTCCACTGGTTGAGCTTTGCGGACACGAGCAGTGCGAGCGCGGCCGTTCCCTTGCCTCGAGACGCGAGCAGCGCGGCCACCAGGAACTCGGGCGCTTCGCTCGCGAAGGGGGCCAGCCATTGAACGAGCAGGAACTCGTCGACGTGCAGTGCCCGGCCGGTGTGGATGAGCCCCTCCGCGAACGGCGCGGCCGAGGCGGCGATGGTCAGGAAGGCGAACCCCAGGAGCCCCGCGATCGCGAGCCGCCGCGGGAGCGCAGGCAGCGCGCCGATCGTGGCCGCGGGTCCGACCAGGTCGGGCTCGGCCTTCTCGGCCGTGGCCGCCAAGGCGGCGTACGCGAGGAAGAGCGCGAAGAGCACGGCGCTGTCGACCAGGGAGATGCTGCCCTTCAGCGGCAGGATGAACGAGTAGACCGTCGCGCCCGCGAGGAACGCCAGACCGGGAATGCTGCCGCGGTCGAGGGGGACGACCGTCTTCCGGTGCCGCAGCCACGCGAAGCCGACCACGGCCGGCCAGCCGATGCCGAGGAGGAGCCGGTTGGAGCCGGTCATGTTGGCGGCCGCGTACGGGGCAAAGGCGGGATCCTGGCCGGCCTTCCAGGCGAAGACGATGTCGACCGAGTACTCCGGGAGCACGGCCAGCAGGGCCACCGCCGTAAGGGCGAGGGCGCGGGGGATGTCGCGCTCGGCGGCCTCCGCGGCCCAGGAGAGGGCGAAAGCGGCGGCGACGATGGCCAGGCCGAACAGCGCCGTGGACACCTCGACGGAAGCCGCCCAGAGCCCGCTTCGCAGCAGGAAGGCGGGAACGGCGGCGAATAGGACCGCCGCGATGGCAATGCGGTGCGCTCGCACGTGTCGTCGCCTGCCCCGCACCCTACGGCGACGCCGGCCGGTCCAGGTCGTACTTGCGCAGCCGGCCGTAGAGCTGCGTCCGCGAGAGCCCGAGGCGCTTGGCGGCCATGACCTTGTTCCAACGCGTCTCATGCAGGACCTGCTCGATCGTCTGCCGCTCGAGGGTCCCGAGGTCGGTCGTCGACGGGGAGGCGGCCCGCCGCGGGGAGTAGAGCGAGAGGTGTTCCGTGGTGATGACGCCGCCTTCACAGAGGATCGCGGCCCGCTCGAGCACGTTGCGCAGCTCGCGGACGTTCCCCGGCCAGTCGTGCGCGAAGAGGGCGGCCTTCGCTTCGTCGCTCAGGCCGGCGGGGGGCCTGACGAGCGAGCGTCCGATGTCGCTCAAGAAGGCGTCGGCGAACAGCGGGAGGTCGTCCTTCCGCTCGCGCAGCGGCGGGATCCGGATCTCGAACACGTGCAGCCGGTAGTAGAGGTCCTCGCGGAACGCGCCGCGCTCCACGGCCTTGCGGAGGTCGCGGTTGGTGGCGGTGACGATGCGTACGTTCGCCCTCACGGTCCTGGTGGCTCCCAGCCGCTGGAACTCCCGTTCCTGAAGGACGCGCAGCAGCTTGGCCTGCGCCGATGGACTCATCTCACCGACTTCGTCGAGGAACAGCACTCCGCCCGACGCGACCTCGATCTGGCCCGGCTTGGGCTGGAGGGCGCCCGTGAACGCGCCGCGCTCGTGGCCGAACAGCTCCGATTCCAGGAGCTGATCGGGCAGGGCCGCGCAGTTGATGGCCACGAACGGTCCGTTCTTCCGGGGCGACTTCCGATGGATGAACCGGGCCACGACTTCCTTGCCGGTCCCCGAATCACCCTGCAGCAGCACGGTCGTCTCCGTCGCCGCGACCTGGGTGGCCTTCTTCAGGACGCCCTGCCATTCGGCGGACTGGCCGATGAGTCGGCCGCGGCCGCCTATCGCGTCGAGCTGGTCCGCGAGCGACGCCACACCGTCCTCGCGGCGTTCCAACTGGTGGCTCGGCCGGAGGCCGAGGTCGTTCGGCCACTCTCCGTGATCGGTGATGACTCGCGTGTCATTCGTCAACATGGTCCAACCTCACTTCTGACGAGTCAGGTTCTGGAGGACGTCGAAGAGCCTGGCCCTGCCGACCGGCTTGCGCAGGAACTCGACCGCTCCCCCGCGCCGGGCCCGGCGCTCTTCGTCGTCGGTGGCCTGGCCGGTGATGAACACGACCGGGATTTGCGCGCCCCTCTCGGCAAGACGACGCTGGACCTCGAGACCGTCCATGGACGGCATGCGCACGTCGAGCAACAGGCATGCCGTCTCCGCCGCCGTGGGCGAGCGGAGGAATTCCTCGCCCGAGCCGAAGGCCTCGGCGCGGTAGCCGAAGGAGCGGATCAGCCGGAGCATCGACTGCCGCACCGACGCGTCGTCGTCGACGATGGCGACGACCGGCGCCTGGTCGGTCCGCGGCTGGCCGTCCGTGCCCGCCCTCCGTCTGGAACCCTGCATGGAGGGAATGTACGGGCGCGGGAGGACCGATTCTAGCTGTCTCTTGGGGCAGGTCCCTGGCTGTCCTTGGGGACAGGTCCGGCGGGGCCCTCGGGCGCGACGCCGAGCTGTCCAGCCATGTGGACCAGCTCCGCCAGCGAGCGGGCGGCCATCTTCTCCATGACGTGCGCGCGATGGAACTTGACCGTCCGCTCGGAGGTCGCCAGTTCGCCTGCGATCTGCTTGTTGAGCTGGCCACCCACCACGAGGGCCATGACCTCGCGCTCGCGCGGCGTGAGCCGCTCATACCGCTGGCGAAGCGCCTCCGTTTGGAGCCGCGCCTGCTGCGCGCCGCGGTCGCGCTCGATGGCCGCACCGATGGCGGCGAGCAGGTCGCGCGGGCGGACGGGCTTGGTCAGGAACTCGACCGCTCCCGCCTTCATCGCGCGCACCGTCATCGCGATGCTGCCGTGGCCGGTGATGAAGATGATCGGGATGCGCACGCCGGCCTGCGCGAGCTCACGCTGGAGATCAAGGCCGCCGCGGCCGGGCAAGCGAACGTCGAGCACGAGGCAGGCCGGCCCTTCGACGCGCACCTGCTCGAGGAACTCGCTCGCCGACGAGAAGGTCCGGACGTCGAATCCCATGGTGCGCACCAGGCGCTCGGTCGACCGCCGCACCGACGGGTCGTCGTCGACGACGAAGACGGTGGGCTCCGCCTCGGTCACGGTGCGGCAGCCGCGGCGGCGGGGAGGCGGAAGGAGAAGGTCGCGCCCGGCCCTTGATTGCATTCCGCCCACAAGCGGCCGCCGTGGCCCTTGATGATCGAGCGGCTGATCGCGAGTCCCATCCCCATGCCGTGCGGCTTGGTCGTGTAGAAGGCCTCGAACACGCTCTCGACATGTCCCTTCTCGAGACCGATCCCGCGGTCCTGCACGCTGAGAAGCACGGCCGGTGAGCCGTCCTCGCTGTCCGGGCGCCCGCGAATCTCGAGCAGGCGCTCCCCCTCGGGCACCGCGCTCATCGCGTCCATGCCGTTCACGATCAGATTCAGCAGCACCTGCTGCAGTTGAACGCGGTCGGCCAGCACCAGGGGCAGGTCCGGCCGCACGTCGGTGCGGATCGCGACCTTGCGCGTGGCCGATTCGGCGCCCGTCAGGGCGACGACGTCCTCCACCACGTCCGTGAGGCGGAGCGGCGCCTTCTCCGGCGCCGATCGCTTCGCCAGCAGCCGCACGCGCTCGATGACGGCGCCCGCGCGGTCGCCGTCGCTGACGATGTCGGTCAGAGCCGCCCGCACTTCGTCCAGGTGGCCCCCGCTGGGCAGGAGGCCCAGACAGGCATTGGCGTTGTTGACGATGGCGGCCAGGGGCTGGTTCACCTCGTGGGCCAGGGACGCGGCCACCTCCCCCAGCGTGGTCACGCGCGTCACGTGCGCGAGCTGGGCCTGCGCCTGCCGCAAGGCCTCCGACGCCGCCGTCAGTTGGCGAGTCCGCTCCACGACGCGCTCCTCGAGCTCCTCGTTCAGCCGCTTGATCTCGGCCTTGGCCTGCTTGACTCCGGCGGTCTCGATGACATCCCAGCTCCCGCGCCGCTTGGCGGTGGCGAACTGGTGGGTCCGCACCACGTCCAGGACCTCTCCCGCGCCGCACGCGGCGAGGGGGTACGTGCACAGCACGGCAAGGTGCTGATTGGCCACCGAGCCGTTGAGCGCGTCTTCGTACTCGCAGAAGTCCTTCCAGTCCTTCTTGCCCAGCCAGGCCGTATCTCCGGTCACCCTCACCCCGGCATAGCCGCTCGCCAACGCGCGCGCGAGCTTCTCGTTCCAACCGCCTATGACTCTCTTGAGATCGAACGTGCCCCCTTGGAGATACCAGTCGCGGGCGGAGGCGATCTCCAGGCTGTGCTCCGCGAGGTGGCGATCGAGGTCCGAAACCGCACCGCTGAGCGCGTGCTTCGCTTCGTCGACCGTCACGGGTTCGGAGACCACCCACAGGCAGAACTCCTCCGCTTCCAGTCCCGCCTTGCAATAGGGGACCAGCGTGCCGAGGAGATCGTCCTTCGTCTCGTAGAAGAGACAGAAGTGCGTGCCCCAGGGCATCTCGCCCACGACGTCGATCCCGGTCTTCCGCATGTGGGTCGTCATCGCGGTCTCCTCGTCGGTCATGGTGCGGCGTCCTCGGCGAGGGCGGGGAGGGAAAAGGCGAACGTCGCCCCCGGCCCTGGATTGGGCTTCGCCCACAGGCGGCCGCCGTGAGCCTCGATGATCGAGCGGCTGATGGCCAGCCCCATGCCCATGCCGTGCCGTTTGGTCGTGTAGAAGGCCTCGAAGACGGCGTCCATCTGTCCGGCCTCCAGGCCGACCCCGCGGTCCCGCACGCTGAGCAGGGTCGCCGGAAAGCCGTCCTGGGTATCCGGGCGCCCGCGGATCTCGAGCAGGCGCTCCCCCTCCGCCACCGTGATCATCGCGTCCATGCCGTTGACGACCAGGTTCAGCAGCACCTGCTGCAGTTGAACGCGATCCCCCAGCACCACGGGCAGGTCGGCGTCAACCTCGGTGCGGATCACGACCCTGCGCGTCGCCGATTCGGCGGCGGTCAGCGCCACGACATCGTCTACGACGTCGGCGAGACGGAGCGGCACCGGCTGCGGCGGCGATCGCTTGGCCAGCGCGCGCACACGCTCGACGATGGCGCTCGCCCGGGCGCCGTCGCTGACGATATCGCCCAGGGCCTCCCGCACTTCGTCCAGGTCGCGCCCACTGGGCAGGAGGCCCAGGCAGGCATTGGCGTTGTTGACGATGGCGGCCAGGGGCTGGTTCACCTCGTGGGCCAGGGATGCGGTCACCTCCCCGAGCGTCGTCACGCGCGTCACATGCGCGAGCTGCGCCTGCGCCTCGCCCAAGGCTTCGGAGGCGACGGTCTGCTCGGTGATGTCACGGCTTATCACGAGCGCGGCCTCCACCCGCTCCGACTGCGGCCGCAAAGGCGAGAAGGTCACCACGACGTGCCGCCGGCCTTGCGGCATCGTGAGCCATCCGGCGAAGCTGGCGTCTTCTCCCTCGAAGCACCGGTCGACGTACGGCCTGGCCCTGTCGAACATGTCTGTTGCTATGACGTCCCGGACGTGCCTGCCCACCATCCTCTCCGCCGGCATCGCCCACCTCTGCGCGTAGACCCGATTGACCCGTTGGAGCCGGTAGTCCCTTCCGAGGATGGCCATGGAGTCGGGTGAGATCTCGAACACGTGCTGGGTCAGGTACTCGGCCTGCTTGCGCTCGGTGACGTCGTTGTTGGTTTCCAGGATCGCGAGCGGGCGCCCTTCGTCGTCCTGACGCAACGCCCAACGGCTCGCCACCGTGACCCGCGTCCCGTCACGCCTGGTGTGGACGAGCTCGCCTTCCCAGCGGCCCCTGCGAAGCAGGACGCCCGTGATCTTCTCGATGGCTTCGGGGAAGGTGGTCTGCAGGAGCTGGTGAGTGACCTTGCCGACCGCCTCCGCGCTCGCCCATCCGTACAGCTCCTCCGCGCCGCGGTTCCAGTACGTGATGACGTCGTTCATGTCGCGGACGAAGACGGTATCGTGCGTGAGGTCGAGGAGGCGGGCCTGCTGGCGCAGCGCGTCTTCGCCCTGCTCGCGCTCGAGCGCGATGCTCGCGATCTGGGTGAAACGCTCCATGGCGCTGCGCTCTTCCGCCGTGGGGCGGCGCGGTTCGCGATAGTAGGTCGCGAAAGTGCCCAGCACCTCACGCGCCGACGACAGAATCGGCGTGGACCAGCATGCCCGCAGTCCGTGGGCCAGGGCCAGATCGCGAAAGTCGGCCCACAAGGGATCCGCGGCGATGTCGGCGACGATCACGGGCTCGGCGCGGTAGGCGGCCGTCCCGCACGAGCCGACGGACGGGCCGATGACGATGCCGTCGATGGCCTCGCGGTACGGGACCGGCAAGCTGGGTGCGGCGCCGTGCCGGAGCTGGCGGGTCCTGCGATCCAGCACGAGGATCGAAGACAGCGAGCCGGCGGCCAGCTCCTCGGCGAGCCGGCACAAGGCGTTGAGCATGAGGCCGAGGGGCTCGCCCCGGGCGATCATCTCGAGGAGCCGTTTCTCTCCGGCCAGCAACATCTCGCCGCGCTTGCGGTCCTCGATGTCCGTGGACGCTCCATACCACCTGACGATGTTTCCCCGCTCGTCGCGCAGCGGCGCGCTACGGGTCAGGAACCAGCGATAGGCGCCGTCCGCGCGGCGCACCCGGACCTCATGCTCGTAGGGTTCGCCCGTGGCCAGGGCCGCGCGCCAGTTGGCCTGGTTTTCCGCCTCGTCGTCCGGGTGGATGACGCCCTTCCCGCTAAGGTCTTCCCGGACCTGACCGAGGTAGTCCGTCCACTGTCGATTGAGGAGATCGACGTCGCCGTCGGGCCCTGCGCTCCAGACCATGGTCGGGATGGTGTCGACGACGAGCTGGAGCTGTCGCTCCGACCGCTTGATCTCGGCGAGCGCCCTCTCCAGGGCCGCTCGCGCTTCGTGCTGCTCCGTGACGTCCATCACCGCTCCCGCGAACTCGGGGTCGCCCGATTCATCCCGCGAGGCGCGCGCCACGACATGGACGTGCCGGACGGAACCATCCGGCATCAGCAACCGATGTTCGAAATCGAAATCGCGCCCTTTCTCCGCCGCGCGTTCGATCGTCTCTCGCACCAGGCCCGCGTCTTCCGGATGAACCCGCTGGAGGACGAGGTCGACGGTCGGCTTGGTGGCCCGGTCGTACTGGAAGATGCGAAAGGTCTCCTCCGACCAGAGCAGCTCTCCGGTGGAAGGTCTCCAGCCAAAGCTCCCCGTATGACTGAGCCGCTGCGCCTCCGCCAGGTACGCCTCGCTCCGCTGCTCGGCACGCTGGCGGGCGCTGAAGATGCTCGCGGCGGTCTGCAGGGCCACCGATCGCAGGCGCGTGTTCTCGTCGTCCTTCGCGGTCACGCGAGACCTCCGAGGACGTTCCCTGCCATGTGCGTGCCACGCACTCGTGCCTCGATCTTGGCAAAGGCGGTGTCACGGCTCGTGGACGTGTTGTCGAAGAAAGGAGCGAACCCGCAGTCGTCCGTCGTCCCGAGCTGTCCGGCCGGGATATACTCGGACGCTTCCAGCACTCGGTCCCGCACCTCTTCCGCGCTCTCGACCCGTGGATCGCCCGGCGCGATCACTCCCACGAACACCCGTTGGTCGGGCTTGAGGTACTTGCGGATGATCTTGAGGACGTGCGGGCGGTCCCGCTCGCCCGCGAGCGCGACGTAGAAGCTCCCCGCCTTCAGCTCGAACAGGCTGGGCAGCAGCCCGGCGTAGTCGACGTCCGCGCTGTGCGCCGAACGGAGATCGTTCCCCGGGCAGGTATGGACCCCGATGCGCCGGCGCGCTTCGGGCGAGAAACGCGACAGCGCCAGGTTGTTCAGGTCGATGAAGCTGTTGAGGAGATTCCCGGAGGGGTCGATCTTCACGGCCAGCCGTCCCTCGGTGAAGTCCACCTGCACCTTGTGGGCGCCCCTGGCCAGGCAGCCGCGTATGTCGGCTTCGTGCTCGCGTAGCAGATCCTCGATGAACTGCTCGCGCGGATAGCCGGGAATGCTCTCGGCCGGGTACATCAGGCTCAAGGCCGACGGCGATATCACCGCCTGCTTGACCGGCACGTGCGCGTGGCGCATGGCGATATCCAGGTAACCGCCGGCATGGCGCCGGTATTGGAAGGGGCCGCGCGTGAGCCGCGGGAGCCGGCGCGTGTGGCCGTCGGCGAACGGGATGGCGAAACCGTCCGGGGCCGTGTTCGGAAGACCGTGCACGCAGTACGTCGCGAAGTTGTTGTACTTGCGCTGTTCGCCGTCGGTGATGACCGGAGACCCCGTCGCCTCGAACCGCTCGATGGTGTCCCGAACGGCATCTTCATAGAGAGGAGCCAGATCGGGCTCCTCGTTGGGATCCGCGGAGTCGCTCCGGATGATCCGCTCGATCAGTTCAGCGGGTCTGGGAATGCTGCCAATGGGCTCGGTGGGTATGGCGATGGGGGCGGACACGGCCATTCTTCGCCGCCTTCTGGGGTCGTGCTCATGATACACCCCCGGCCTCAAGCCCTCGTCACGATGGCTGCTCGCTCGCCGCGCTGTCTCTGAACACGCACGGTGCTCGGATGCGAACGCCGGCCAGCGATTCCGCCTACGTTGAGCGCGCGCTCCGACGCCCAAGCCGCCGGTCCCACTTGAACTTGCCCCCACCCGGTGGTGCGCACGCACGATGGCACATCCCGTGCTGAAACGAGTCGTGGAGCCGGGACACCAGCGGGGCGCCGCGGCCTCTCGCCGCGTCGCGGCGCCCCCGGAAATACACTCCCGACCTCCACGTGGAGAAGAGCGATGAAAGCGAACGAGACCTGGACGGCGATCCTCGATCCCCAATACTCGGTCCTGCCGCTGCCGCCCGGCCTCGGCCGCGATGGCGCCCGGTACCTCGACATCGCCACCGGCTGGCAGGGGTCGCGTCGGAACTGGCCCGCCTTCGAGCGGTGCTCGATATCGGCTGAGCGTGAAGCTTCAATGAGCTGCGGCGGCGGCGCTCTCCATCCACAGAGCAAGGAGAACAGTCCATGAGCACGGTATCCCAATCCCTTTCGCGGCAGCGGCTCGGATCGAGCGACCTCGAGATCACGGGCGTCGGCTTCGGTGCCTGGGCAATCGGCGGAGGCAGTTGGTCGTTCGGCTGGGGCCCGCAGGAGGACACGGCGTCGCTGGGCGCCATGCGTCGCGCCGTCGACCTCGGCATCAACTGGATCGACACCGCCGCCGGGGACACCGTGGCCGCCCACGAGGAGCGCATTTCCCCGGCCGAGCTGCAAGACTACTTCGCCACTCGTCCCCTCACGCTGGCTGAGATCCATGCGGCCCCCTCGCGCTCGCGGCGAAGGGATCGCATGAGAGGCTGAGAACCGCGGGCATCGCCCGGAACCGTGGTGGGCGGGCGCTTCCCGGGCGCCGTGATCGCCGTCCAGCGCCACCGCATCTCAACTGGGCACTTGCTGCGTTTCCTTGAAGATCTGGCGGCTGAGGAGCCCCCCCTTCGCGGGAGTCATCCGCTTCGTCACCCCAGAGTGAGCAGGGGCGCATTACGCGCCGCTTCGAGTTCTTTACACGGGGAAGTCGTAGGTTCAAGTCCTACCGCGCCACACCGACGAATGCGGCGGTGGCGCAACCCGCCGAGACGATCGCGCAGAGGCCGAGCACCAGCGCGAGGGAGTAGCAGAGCAACCACGCACCCACCGCGGCGCCGGCGAACATGGCCCCAACCGATGCGGCCCGCCTCGTCCAGCTAGGATTGCTGCCGCCCGCGAGAGACGAGTCCGCGGCCAGGCCGGTGAGCGTCAGGGTCAGTACGGTGGTGGTGAGGTCACGTACCGCCAGCTTGCGCACCGTGGCGTTCCGGATGCCCATCGCGAGACCGGTGAGCACGATGACGGTATAGACGCGTGCCGCGTCATTCGAGGGCCCGCTCCCGTAGCCGAGGGCGACGGCCATCGCGGCGAGGAACAATGCTGCTTCGGCACCGAAGGCCGCACCCGTCCAGCGATCTCGACGACCGACGCTCATGCGGGCGGCCATGCGTCCTCCGATCACGGCACCCATGAAGAACGCCGCCAGGGCGGTTCCCGATCGCATCACGGACAGTCCCGGTGCGCCCGCCGCCGCGAATCCCAGGAACACCACGTTGCCTGTCATGTTCGCCGTGAACACGTGTCCCAGGGCGAGGTAGCTCACGGCATCGACCAGGCCCGTCACGGCCGTCAGGCCAAGCAGAACGGGCGGCAGGACCCGTTCATCCCGTGGCGTCATCGAAGCGTGAGGAGGGCGCCGACGATCATCAGCGCCACGCCGCCGGCCACCCGCAAGGTGATGCGCTCACCGAGAACGATCGCGGCCAGGATCAACGTGACCCCCAGGCTCAGCTTGTCGACGGGGGCGACGCGCGAGGCCGGGCCGACCTGCAGGGCGCGAAAGTATGCCAGCCACGACAGGCCGGTCGCGCACCCGGACAGCACCAGAAACAGGAGCGCACGCGGAGAGACCGTCGCGAGCAGTCGCTGCTCTCCGCGCGCCGCGACGATCGCCGATACGAAGACGAGGATGACGACGGTCCGGATCGCCGTCGCGAGGTTGGACGGCACCCCCTCAACCCCCATCTTCGCCAGCACCGCGGTCGCACCGGCCGTGATTGCCGAGAGCAGCGCGTACACTTGCCAGGTCATCTTCTCCTCCCCGCTCTGAACCGGTCGCCAGGTTCCCGGAACCAGTGTAGTCGCGTCGTCAGCCGCGGGTCGTGGGCGGGGGTGTGGGCGTCGGTGTCGGCACCGGCACCGGCTCGCTCAGGCCGGGCGTTCGGTCTGGTCGATCCAGACGTCGATCAAGCTGGCGGTCGCGACATCGTCGTGCCTTTCGCACACTCCGTGCGTCGCGCGCAGGTATCGCGTCAGATGCCGGTTGTCCTCCACCAGCGCCAACAGCATGTCCTGCGGGCTGACGAGCTCGGCATGGCTGTCCGGCAGCCGCTGGTGGCGTGAGATGTCGCGGATCGAGTGGAGGGCGCGGGCGATCAACTCCTTGCCGGTTCCGCTCTCGCCCAGGATGAGCACCGTGGAGTCGTGCGGCGCGACGCGCTTCAGCGCGTCGAACAGTTCCTGCATCGCCCTCGATTCCCCCACGATCCCGAGCGTCTGCATCTCGGCACTGGCCACCGAGGGCGGCGTGGAGACGGCGCCGCTCGCGCCCGCCCGCTCGATGCATCGGTCGAGGATCGAGAACAGGTTGTCGACCTGGATCGGCTTGGTCAGGAAGTCCGACGCGCCCCGCTTCATCGCCTCCACGGCCGAGTCGATGGTGCCGAAGCCCGTCACCACGATCGCGGGCAATCCGGGAGCCTCGGCCAGCACCGCCTCGAGCACCGATAGGCCATCCATGTCGGGGAGCTTCAGGTCCAGGATGAGCGCATGAAGGCGCTCCCGGCGGGCCACGGTGAGCGCGGATCGACCGTTGGATGTCTGGTGGACGATCTCCCCCCGCTTTTCCAGGACATAGGCGAGGCTCGCGCGGCTCTCGGCGTGGTCCTCCACGAGCAGCATCGACCGGCCGCCCGCCATCGCTAGGATCCCCGGGGCGCGGGGAACGCGAGCGTGACGGTGGTCCCCTGCCCTGGCGTGCTTGAGATCTCGACCGAACCCCCGTGCTGCTCGACGATGCGCCGCACCAGCGGCAGTCCGAGGCCTGTTCCTTCTTCGCGCGTCGTGAAGAAGGGCGTGAAGGCCTTCTCCCTGGCTTCCGGGCTCATGCCCTCGCCGTCGTCGCTGACGGCGACCACGAGACGCCGCTTGTCCCCCGAGCTGCGTACGACCACGTGCCCGCCTGGCGGCGTCGCCTGGAGGGCATTCAGGACGAGGTTGAGGATCGCCTGCTTGAGCTGGAAGCCGTCGACCCACGCCGTGTCAGGGCCGCGGAGGTCGACGTCCAGCGCCACCCCCTTTTTCGAGCACTCGGGCGCGATGAACGCGGCGAGGTCCGTGAGGAGGGGACGCACCGAAAGCCGCTCCACGTTCAGCCTCGGGGGGCGCGCGAACCTCAGGAACTCCGAAACGAAGTCGTCGAGGCGCTTGATCTCCCCGACGATCTTCCGGAGGACCTTGAACACGTGGGCCTCGCGGTCGGGCAACAGCTCTAAAAGCTCCTGCTCGAGGATGCCGACGTTGATCTGGAGCGAGTTCAGCGGGTTCCGCACCTCATGCGCGACGCCTGCGGCGAGCGTCTCGATCAGGCCAGGCTCTGGCGGCGGCTCGGCTTCCATTGGCGATCCAATCTTAGTGGAGTCCGTGGCCCGGAAGGGCGAAGGCGTCCTCCAACTCCGCATGGAAGCGCAGCTTCTTTACCCGAGTCGGCCGGCAGTCGCAGCCTGCGCGTTGGGCTGTCCCTGCATCGGGCGCCCGCCCGGTCCCTTCAGGGCCTCGCCTTCGTTCTCTGGACGGTCGGGGTAACCGCTCCTGGCGCCGGGCCTCGGCGCTAACAGCCCGACGGCGGTGTCGTCGGAGCAGGGGCCCTCATGGTGGCGGTGCTCGCGGGCTTCGCGAACGCGATCGTCGTCTTAGCACGCCTGTGGCGGTACGCCTTTGTGAACCTGGACCCGACGCCAGCCTACGCGCGCTCGAAGCGGCGGTCGTGGGCGGCGAACTCCCGCCGGCGCCTTGGCGATTGCTCCATTGCCCCCACTGTGCCCCCAATACCGAAACGCCTCAGAGCGCCGCAATCTGGGACTCGGCCATTTGTTTCGTTGCTTCAGTTGGTTGAATTGGTAGGCCGTGTGGGGATCGAACCCACGACACCCTGCTTAAAAGGCAGGCGCTCTACCACTGAGCTAACGGCCTAACGAGCATTTTATACTCGGACCGCGTG
>Ga0070698_100002225_pt1 | contig 21473 bp, 18 predicted proteins | sample KBSK1502metaG_FD_65477 | JGI IMG/M metagenome (GOLD analysis project Ga0070698, IMG submission 65477) | Corn, switchgrass and miscanthus rhizosphere microbial communities from Kellogg Biological Station, Michigan, USA - KBS K1-50-2 metaG | ecosystem: Host-associated > Plants > Roots >...
GTGAAGAAGGCCTCGATGCGGGTGGCCGCGTTGCCGGCCGCTCCAGTGGCGCCGATCAGCAGCCCGTGCAGCTTCTTCTCGCGCCAGGCGGTGAGGAACGTGGCGCGCTCCATGCTGCGGACGCTCGTGCGGATCCCGATCGACTGCAGGTGACCGCCGACCTCCTCCGCGAGCGTGGTGTAGGGCGGCAGCGGGGTGAGGTCGCCCGCCTCGAAGCCGTTCGGATAGCCGGCCTCGACCATGAGCTGCTTGGCCCGCCTGGGATCCAGGGCGGGCGGATCCATGCGCAGCGCGAAGTCGAACTCGGGTGGCACGAACGCGCCCGCCGCCTTGCCGAGGCCCAGCATCTCCGCCTGGTTGATCGCGTTCCGATCGATCACGAGGCTGGCCGCCTGGCGCACCCGCCGGTCGTGCCACGGCGACTTCGGATCCCACTGGTCCAGGAAGTCGAGCCAGTAGATGCCGTAGAGCAGCGGCGCGACCACCCGGACGCCGGGCGAGCGCTTCAAGTCTTCCGCCACCGGGCCGACGAACAGGTAGGCCGCGTCCACCTCGCCGGTCTTCACCGCGGCCGCGCGCGTGGTCTCGTCGGGGATCGAGCGCATGATCAACCGCTTCACCTGCGGGGCCTTCCGCCAGTAGTCACCGAACGCCTCGAGGGTCAGCTCGATGCCCGGGGTGAAGGAGACGAACTTGAACGGGCCCGCACCGACCGGAGCCCTCTTGTACGCCTCCTCGCCGACCTTCTCGATGTACTTCTTGGGCACGATCCAGCCGGCCCCGGTGGCGGAGGTGCCGTAGAAGGCCATGAAGTCCGGCCACGGATCCTTGAGCACGAAGCGGACCCGGTTCGGCGCGAGCACCTGGATCTCCTTCATCTTGTCCTTGAGCAGCTTGGCCCCGCTGCCCTTGTAGCGCTCGAACGTGAACTTCACGTCCTCGGCGGTGACCGGGTCGCCGGTGTGGAAGCGGGCGTTCTTCCGGATCACGAACTCGTAGCTGAGCCCGTCCTTCGACTGGGTCCAGGACTCGGCCAGGCTCGGGGTCATGATGCCGCTCGGCATGGGCTTCACGAGCGCGTCGTGCAAAGCGTAGAGCACCATGAACGGAGTGATCAGCGCCTCGGTCTCGCCGGGATCGAGCCAGCGCGAGACGAGAGTCACGTGCACGCCGATGGCCATGGTGCCGTCGGGCGGCACCGCGGCGGCGGGCACCGCGCCGAGGGAGACCAAGAGGACGAGGGTCAGGATCGCGCCGAGCACACGCATTGCTCACCTCCGGGGGAAGGTCGGTCCCGAGAAGGTACCACGGCTCGGGCCTGGTCGATCCTGCCGCGAAAAAAGGGGCGGGGGAGTTGCCGGCCCGCTTACGATGACCTGGTGAAAGGGATCATCCTGGCGGGCGGCTCCGGCACGCGCCTCTATCCGGCGACCCGGGGCATCAGCAAGCAGCTCGTGCCGATCTACAACAAGCCGATGGTGTACCATCCGCTCTCCACCCTGATGCTGGCGGGGATCCGCGAGATCCTCCTGATCACGACCCCCGAGGACGCCCCCGCCTTCCGCCGGCTCTTCGGCGACGGCAAGGACCTCGGGCTGGCTCTCTCCTACGCGGTGCAGCCCCGGCCCGAGGGGCTCGCGCAGGCCTTCATCATCGGCCGCCAGTTCGTCGGGCGGGACGCGGTGGCCCTGGCCCTCGGGGACAACGTCTTCTACGGCCATAACCTGTCGGTGCAGCTGCAGGCGGCCGCCGCGCGGCCGGCGGGGGCCACCGTGTTCGCCTACCGGGTGCGTGATCCCTGGCGCTACGGGGTCGTGACCTTCGGGCCCGACGGGCGGGCGCAGGAGATCGAGGAGAAGCCGGCCCAGCCGCGCTCCAACTTCGCGGTCACCGGCCTCTACTTCTACGACAACCGAGTGGTGGAGATCGCGGCCGGGCTCAAGCCGTCGGCGCGCGGGGAGCTCGAGATCACCGACGTCAACCGGGCGTACCTCGCGTGGGGCGAGCTCCACGTGGAGCGGCTCGGGCGCGGCATCGCGTGGCTCGACACCGGCACCTACGACTCGCTGCTCCAGGCGTCGAACTTCATCCAGGCCATCGAGGAGCGGCAGGGGCTCATGGTGGCGTGCGTGGAGGAGATCGCGTGGCGGATGGGCTGGATCACCGCGGAGGACATCCGGCGGATCGCCGCGCCGATGAAGCAGAACGGGTACGGCCAGTACCTCCTCGGCCTGCTCGAGAGCGACGGCTGATCCCCGCCTGAAGCGGATCGTCCGGCGGCGGCGCCCCGGGGGGGACGCCGCCGCCGTCACGTCGAGCGGCGAGGCTCAGAAGCGCAGCGGATCGGTCAGGCGCGTCCAGCGCCCGCCCTTCACCATCGCCAGGAACGAGGAGTCGGCGCCCTGGTGCTTGTCGGCCGCGAAGTTCACCTCGGGGCCGTGGAAGATGTCGTGGTAGCCCCTGATCGACTCCATGGCCCGCACGAAGTTGTCGGTGGTAAGCTCGACTCCCGTCTTCTCGAGCGCGGTCACGGTGAGGTCCGCGGCCACGTGGCCGTAGATCGCGCCGATGTTGGGGTCGACCTTGTAGCGCTCCTTGTAGCGATCGAACCACTGCTGGGCCTCGGGGGAGAGGGTGTCGCGGTAGGGCATCGCGGTGAGGCCCATCGCGTAGAAGCCCTCGGTGACCCCGCCCTGGGCGGAGGCGACGAAGAGGTCGTAGGCCGCCGCGGAGCCGAGGAAGTCCACGTCGGCCCACCCCATCTTGCGCGCGGTGGCGTAGGGCACGATCGTGTCGCGCACGATGGTGCCCATCACGACGAGGTCGCAGCCCGCCGCCTTCAGCTTGGTGACCTGGGCGGTGAAGTCCTGGTCGGTGGGCTTGTGGGTGGTGGTCTCCACCACCTTGAGCTTCAGCTTCTCGGCCTGCATCTGCACGCCGTCCAGCACCTCCTTGCCGAAGTCGGTGTCCTGGTACATCGCGCAGAGGGCCTTCTTGCCCTTCTTGGAGACGAAGTACTGGATGCCGGCCCGGACCTGGTCCACGTAGCTGGCCGCCCCGTAGAACTTGAGCTTGTGGAACGGCTCGTACATCGAGCGCGCCGCGGAGAGCGGGAAGAGGTTGGGCACCCCCGCGTCGAACTGGTCCTTGAACAGCGCGTTGTTCATGGGGGTGCCGAGGCCGGCCACCATCGCGAAGATGTGGTCGCGGTTGATCAGCTTGGCGCCCGCCTGCACCGCGCGCGGCACCTGGTACTGGGTGTCCTCCACGATCAGGCGGATCTTGCGGCCCTGGATGCCGCCCTTGTCGTTCACGTCGTCGAAGCGCATCTTCACCGCGTTCGACGAGGAGACCCCGTAGGTGGCGGCGGGCCCCGAGAGGTCGGTGTGCATGCCGAGCACGATCTCGGTCTTGGTGACCCCGCGCTGCTCCTTCTGGGCCGCGGCCACGCCGGCCAGGGCCACCAGGGCGGCGACCGTGACGATCGTCAGTCCTCGCTTCATCCCTCGCTCCTTTCGTACATGCTGTCGATGAGGTCCTTGTACTTCACGTTGACGAAGGTGCGTCGGAGCTTCATGGTCGGGGTCAGCTCCTCGTCCTCCGGAGTGAGGAGCTGCTCGATGAGCCGGAACTGCTTGACCGTCTCGACCCGGGCGAGCTGGCGGTTGACCCGCTCGATCTCGTCCCGGATGAGGTCCTGCACCTCGGGGGCCCGGCAGAGCGAGGCGAAGTTGCTGAAGGGCACGTTGCGCTCCTGGGCGAACTGGGCGACCGTCTCGTGGTCGATCATGACCAGGCAGGAGAGGAACTTCCGGCGGTCGCCGATGACCACCGCGTCCGAGATGTAGGGCGAGAACTTGAGCTGGTTCTCGATCTCGGAGGGGGTGACGTTCTTGCCCCCCGCGGTGATGATGATGTCCTTCATGCGGTCGGTGATGTGCACGAACCCGTCCGCGTCGATGGTGCCCACGTCGCCGGTGTGCAGCCACCCGTCCACCACCGTGTCCGCGGTCTTCTCCGGCTTGCGGTAGTAGCCGAGGAAGACGTGGGGGCCGCGCAGGAGGATCTCGCCCTCGGGGGAGAGGCGCACCTCGGTGCCCGGCCGCGCGATCCCCACCGAGCCCAGCTTGGTGCGATCGGGCGGCATCGCGGTGGCGAGCCCGGTGTTCTCGGTCTGGCCGTAGACCTCGATCATGTTGATCCCGAGCGCGAGGTACCAGCGGATCAGCTCGGGGGCGATGGGGGCCGCGCCGGTGGCGGCCCCGCGGGCGCGGTGCAGCCCGATCGAGCGCTTGACGTTGTCGAGCACCAGGAAGTCGGCGACCCGGAAGGCCAGCCGCAGCGGCCAGGGCACCGGCCGGCCCGCGATCCGCCGCTCCGCGACCTGGAGCCCGATCGCGATCGCCCGCTCGTAGGCGAAGCGGCCCAGCCGGGTGGCGTCGCGCATGCGCAGGGCCACCCCCGAGTAGAACTTCTCCCAGATCCGGGGCACCGCGAAGAAGAGGGCGGGCGCGACTTCGCGGATGTTTTCCGGCACCGTGTCGATGGACTCCGCGAAGTTCACGGTGGAGCCGGTGTGGAGCGGGTTGAACACGGTGAAGGTCCGCTCCGCGATGTGGCAGAGGGGCAGGAACGACAGCTGCTGGTCGCCCTCGTGGAGTGGAGTGATGAAGTCGGCGTAGGCGAGCTGGAAGAGAATGTTGCGGTGGCTCAGCATCGCCCCCTTGGGCGGCCCGGTGGTGCCGGAGGTGTAGACGAGGATCGCGAGGTCGTCGGGCTGCGGGACGTCGACCAGCCGGTCGAAGGTATCGGGATGCTCGCGGTCGTACCGCTCGCCCAGCTCGAGCAGCGCGTCGAAGGGCATGACCTGCTCGTCCCGAAAAGCGTGCAGGCCGTCCATGTCGTAGACGAAGATCTTGACCAGCTCCCCGCAGTGGTCGCGCACCGCCAGGATCTTGTCGAGCTGCTCTTCGTTCTCCACGAAGAGGAAGCGGGTGCCGCTGTCGTTGACGATGTACTCGACCTGCCGCGCCGAGTCGGTGGTGTAGATGCCGTTGGGCACCGCGGCCACCGACATGATCCCCAGGTCGGTGTAGAGCCACTCGGGGCGGTTGTCGGAGATGATCGAGACCACGTCGCGCGGCCTTAGACCGAGGGCCACCAGGCCCATGCCCACCCGCCGCGCCCGCTGCCCGTACTCGCGCCAGGAGATGCCGCGCCAGATCCCGAGGTCCTTCTCCCGCATCGCCACCCGCTCGCCGCGCTCGCGCACCACGTGGCGGAAGAGCCGGGGCAGGGTGTCCTGGCCGTGCACGGTGGCGGCCGCGGCCCCCTCGGGGCGGGGCGAGGGACGGGGCTCGGTGGTCAGCGCCATGTCTTCTTCCTCTTCCAGCGGCGCGTGCCGCGGACGCTCGATTCCTTCAGGCCCAGGTAGAACTCGCGGATGTCGTCCTTCTCGAGCAGCCGCTCGCAGGTGTCCTCCATCACGATGCGCCCCAGCTCCAGCACGTAGCCGTAGTCCGCGGTGTGGAGCGCGATGTTGGCGTTCTGCTCGACCACCAGCACCGTGACCCCGCGCTCGCGGTTGATGCGCCGGATGATGTCGAAGATGTCCTTCACCAGCTTGGGGGCGAGCCCGAGCGACGGCTCGTCGAGCAGCATGACCTTGGGGCGCGCCATGAGGGCGCGGGCGATGGAAAGCATCTGCTGCTCCCCGCCCGAGAGCGAGCCGGCCCGCTGCTCGGCGCGCGCGGACAGGACCGGGAAGTAGTCGACCACCATCTCCAGATCGCGCGCCACCCCGTCGGCGTCCCGGCGGGTGTAGGCCCCCATGCGCAGGTTCTCACGCACGCTCAGGAATGGGAAGACCTCCCGCCCCTCCGGCACGTGGGAGAGCCCGAGGCGCGCCACCCGGTCCGGATCGAGGCCGTGGATCGGCCGGCCCTCGAGGGTGACGGTGCCCTTCTGCGGGTCCATCACCCCGGAGACCGTCTTGAGGATGGTGGTCTTGCCGGCCCCGTTGGCCCCCAGGATGGTGACGATCGCGCCCGCGGGGACCGCGAAGCTCACCCCGCGCAGGGCCATGATGGGGCCGTAGTAGGTCTCGACGTTGCTCACGGTGAGGAGGGGCTCCGCCACGTCAGCCCCCGAGGTAGGCCTTGATGACGTCGGGATGCGACTGCACCTCCTGACAGGTCCCGCACGCGACCACGCGCCCGTAGTTGAGCGCGAGCACGCGATCGGAGACCGCGCCCACCAGGCTCATGTCGTGCTCGACCATCAGGACCGTGATGCCGAGCAGGGCGCGGATGTCCTGGATCCAGAACGCCATGTCCTCGGTCTCCTCCACGCTGAGCCCGGACGACGGCTCGTCGAGGAGCAGCAGGGCCGGCTCGGTGCAGAGGGCCCGGCCCATCTCCACCACCTTGCGCACCCCGTACGGGAGGTTCACCACGAGGCTGTCGCGGTAGGCCTGCAGGTCGAGGAAGTCGATCACCTTCTCGGCCGCCTCGCGATGGCCGCGCTCGGCCGCGCGCACCCGGGGCAGGTACAGCAGCTCCTGCAGCAGGTGCGGGCGGGCGTGGGCGTGACGGCCGAGCAGCAGGTTGTCGAGCACCGAGGCGTGCTCGAAGAGCTCGATGTTCTGGAAGGTGCGCGCGATGCCCCGGCGCGCGATCTCGTGGGGCGGCACCCGGGTGATATCCTCGTCGCGGAAGGTGAGCCGCCCGTCGGTCGGATCGTAGATGCGGGAGATCAGGTTGAAGATGGTGGTCTTGCCCGCACCGTTGGGCCCGATGATCGTGAAGACCTGGCCCGCGTCCACCTCGAAGGACACGCCGTCCACCGCGCGGATGCCGCCGAAGCTCACCCCGAGGTCGTCGGCCGCGAAGAAGCTCACCGCAGGCGCTCCGAGCGCATGTAGGTCTTCTGGCGCCGGAAGGTGGCGCGCTTGTAGAGCGGGAAGGTGGAGAACAGGAGCTGGATCTTGCGCCAGCGGCCGTAGATGCCGAGCGGCTCGAACAGGATGAACAGCACCAGGATGAGCCCGAAGATACCGGGCTCGAGGCCGGGCTGCTTCACGAAGCGGTCCACCGCGAGGTAGGCGGCCGCGCCCGCGTCTCGGCCGAGCAGGCCGACCACGTGCCCGGCCCACTGGGGCGTGGTGTCGCGCATCTGGGCGATCAGCACCGGCAGCATCGCCACGAACACCGCGCCGTAGATGGCGCCGTGCAGGCTGCCGAGGCCGCCCACCACGACCATCAACAGGAACTGGATGGAGAGCAGGACGCTGAAGATGTCGGGGGCGAGGAAGCCGATCCGGTGCGCGAAGAGCGCGCCCGCCGCGCCCATGAGGGCGGCCGAGTAGGCGAAGGCGAGCGTCTTGTAGCGCGCGAGGTGCACGCCCATGGACTGCGCGGCGATCTCGCTGTCGCGGATGGCCACCCACGCGCGGCCGGTCGGCGCGCGCAGCACGTTGGCGGTGAGCCAGAGGCCGCCGATCAGCAGCGCGAGGCAGAGGAAGTAGAAGGACGCGTCGGAGGCGAGCGAGACGCCGAAGATCACCGGCTTGTCCACCGGGCGCCCCTTGAGCCCGTGGGTCACGCGCTCCCAGCGGCTGAACACCTCCTGGATGATCAGGGCGAAGGCGAGCGTGGCGATGGTCAGGTATACCCCGGTCATGCGCAGGGCGGGCAGCCCCACCAGCACGCCGGCCGCCGCGGTCAGCGCGGCGGCGAGGGCCACCGACACCACCCACGGCAGCCCCAGGTCCTGGAGGAAGAAGACGTGGGCGTAGGCCCCGATGCCGAGGAACGCGGCGTGCCCGAGGCTCACTAGGCCGGTGAACCCGGCCAGCACCATCAGGGAGAGGCCGCAGAGCCCGTAGATGAATACCAGGCTCACGTCGCTTAGGTAGTCGGGCACGGCCCACGGGAGCAGGAGCACCGCGGCGAGCAGGGCCGCGTACCAGCGCCGCTGCACCGGATCGCGGAAGAGGCCGAGGTCGTGATCGTAGCTGGTCTTGAACGCGAAGCGCACGGCGGCGGCTCAGACCTTCTTCCGGCCCACCGTGCCGAACATGCCCTGGGGGCGGACCGCGAGCACCAGCAGCAGCACGATGTAGGCGGCCACGTCCTTTACCCCCTGAGGCAGGTAGGTTCCCGAGAAGAGCTCGATGAGCCCGATGGTCACGCCGCCCACCAGGGCGCCCGGGATCGAGCCGAAGCCGCCCAGCACCGCGGCCGCGAAGGCCTTGAGCCCGATGAAGCCCAAGTTGATGTCGATCAGCGAGACCGGCGCCAGCAGCACTCCCGCGATGGCGGCCACCCCCGCGGAGATGGCCCAGATGAGCGAGAACATGCGCTTCACCGGGATGCCCATGTAGTACGCGGCGAGCTGGTTCTGGGAGGCGGCCTGCATCGCCACCCCCACGCGCGAGTAGGTGAAGAAGGCGTAGAGCAGCGCGCAGAGGACCACCGTGCCCACGATGATCGCCACGTACTCGTGGCTCACCGTGACCCCGCCCAGCCGGGTGGTGCGGGCGCTGAACGGGGTGGGCAGGGTATAGATCTCGGAGCCCCAGGTGAGCGAGGCGAAGGAGCGAAACATCGCGCCCAGGCCGATGGTGAGCATGACCACCGCGAACTGGGGCTGGCCGATCACGCGGCGGAGCACGGTGGCGTCCAGCACCGCTCCGAAGCCGCCGACGATGGCGATGGCGAGCGCGAACGCGACCCAGTAGCCGACGCCGTACCAGACCACGAACATGTAGCAGACGAACGCGCCCAGCATCAGGAGGTCACCCTGGGCGAAGTTGACCAGCTCGGTGGCCTTGTAGATGAGGACGAAGCCGAGCGCCACCAGGCCGTAGATGCAACCCACGGCGAGGCCGTTCAGGGCAAGCTGCAGGATCGTGTCCAGCGCAGACCCCCCGCCGGGCTTCGGGCGATCCGTCCGCCGCGGCGACCCTGTCGCGGCGTGACGGTAGTGGGGGCGGTTATATCCGGCGGGCGCCGGTCAAGTCAATCAGAGGTTGCGCGGAGGAGTCAGGCGGGGCGGATCCACACCGCGGTGTCGTGGAAAACCGCGCCCCCGTTGGGGTAGCCGGGCTCGGCGCTGGTGAGCGCGTTGATCCCGACGCCCCCTACGAAGTCGCGATTCGGCCAGACGCCCTCCACGACCACGACGCCCCGCTGCTGGCCCGGCCGGGGCTCGGCGTGGGCGATCACCTGGCCGCGCTCGTTGCCGAGCAGGACCGCGGCGCCGGGGGCGCCCAGGGCCGCGCAGTCGTCGGGGTGGAGCAGGGCGGTGGGCCGCCGCTCGCGCGCCCGCGAGGAGAGGGTCTCGCTGAACGTGGAGTTGAGGAACGTCCGCGCCGGCGCGGCCACGAGCCGGAACGGCTTCGCCGCGGTCGGGTTGTCGATCACGTCGAAGTGATCGGGCAGGGTCGGCATCGTCGCGCCCCGGCCGCCCCAGCGCGCCCAGTCGGGCCGGAAGTGGAAGCGCCGGTCGGGGGTGGGGAAGCCGTCGAGGAAGTGCGCGGTCTCGAACCGCGGGGCGAAGTCCTGTCCCCCCTGGCGGAAGTTCGTCTCCGCGTCCCACATCCCCGACTTCCGTAGCGTCTCGTCCATGATCTCCCAGGCGGTCATCTGGAAGCCGGGGTGGACCGCTCCGAGGCGCTTGGCGAGCTGGCAGATCACCCAGTGGTTCTCACGGCACTCGCCGGGCGGATCGATCACCTTGCGGGCGACCTGGAAGTAGGTGTGGCCGCTCGCGGTGTAGAAGTCGTCGTGCTCGACCATCATGGTGGCGGGCAGCACGATGTCGGCGAAGGCCGCGGTCTCGGTGAGGAACTGCTCGTGCACGCAGAGGAAGAGGTCCTCGCGCGCGAGCCCGCGGTGGACCAGGTGGGTCTCCGGGCACACCATCGCCGGGTTCGTGTTCTGCACGAGCATCGCGGTCACCGGCGGGCCGCCCAGCAGGGCGGCGGGATCGCCGGTGAGGATCGGGCCGAGGCGCGACTGGTCGAGCGCGCGGATCGACCGGTCGACCAGGTCGAGCCCCTCGATCAGCGAGCGATCGAGGGGATAGAGGGCGGTCTGGCCGTACACCGCGCCGCCGCCCTCGTACCGCCAGGCGCCGGTGATCGCGGGGAGGCAGGATACCGCGTGCATGTTCACCGCCCCGTTCCGGGAGCGGCTGAAGCCGTGATGGCAGCGGATGAAGCTGCGCTTGGTGCGGCCGTAGAGACGCGCGAACTCCGCGATGCGCTCCGCGTCGAGGCCGGTGATGGCGGCGGCCCACGCGGGCGTGCGGGTCGCCACGTGGGCGGCCAGCTCGTCGGGGCAGTCGGTGTAGGTGCGCAGGTAATCCCAGTCGGCGAAGCCCTCCGCGAAGAGCACGTGCATGATCGCGCACGCGAGCGCGCCGTCGGTGCCCGGCTTCGGGGCCAGGTGCAGGTCGGCCTTCGCGGCGGTGTCGGTGCGGTAGGGATCCACCACCACGAGAGGCGCGCCGCGCCGCTTGGCCGCCATCGCGTGGCTCATCACGTTCACCTGGGTGTTGACCGGGTTGCCGCCCCAGATCACCACCAGCTCCGAGTGCGCGTCGATCTCGCGCAGGTCCACCCCGCGCTTGGCCCCCACCCCGGCGGACCAGCCGGTGTCGGAGAGGGTCACGCAGATCGTGGAGTAGTAGCGCGAGTAGCCGAGCGCGTGGCGCAGACGGTTGATCCCGTCGCGCTGGACCAGGCCCATGGTGCCCGCGTAGTAGTAGGGCCACACCGTCTCCGGCCCGAGGGCCTGGGCCTGCCGGGTGAAGGCCTCCGCCACCGTGTCGAGCGCCTCGTCCCAGCCGATGCGCTCGAAGCGCCCCGCGCCCTTCGGTCCCACCCGCCGCAGGGGGTGGAGCAGGCGGTCCGGATGGTGCACCCGCTCGGCGTAGCGGCCCACCTTCTCGCAGATCACCCCGCGGGTGTAGGTGTTGCGATGGGAGCCGCGCACGCGGCCGATGGTGCGCGCGTCGATCCGCTCGACCTCGAGCGCGCAGGTGCTGGTGCAGTCGTGGGGGCAGACCGAGGGAACGATCTCCATGGCTAGAGAATACCGCACCCGACGAGTCTGCTACACTCCCGCCATGGCGGACGAGCGACCGAAGACCGCGTACGAGCTCGCGATGGAGCGCCTCGCCCGGAAGGACCAGGAGGCGGGCGGGGCGAGCGGGCCGCTCTCCGACGCGCAGAAGGCCGCCATCGCGGAGGCGCGCCAGGTCCACCAGTCGCGGGTGGCCGAGCGGGAGATCCTCCACCAGGCCGCGCTGCGCAAGGCGGCCAGCCACGAGGAGCTCGAGCAGCTCAACCTCGCCCTGCGACGCGACCTCGATCGGCTCGCCACCGATCGCGACCGGAAGATCGCCCAGATCCGGGGAGAGAAGCCGCCCGAGGAGTAGCGCGCGCCGCGCTCAGAGCGCGAAGCGCTTCACCGCCTCCTCGTTCCACCGGATGCCGGCCCCCGGGCGGTCCGGGATCCGGGCGTGACCCGCCCTCACCGTGAGCGGCTCCTGCACCACCGGGGCGGCCCAGTCCATGAACTCGAGCCAGTGGCAGGTCGGGGTCACCCCGAGCAGGTGCACGCTGAACTCGGGGAAGAGGTGGCTCGACATCTCGATGCCGTGGGCGTGGGCGAGCGCGGCCGCGCGCAGCCAGCCGCTCACGCCCCCGATGCGCTGCACGTCGGGCATGACGAAGTCGAGCGACCGGAGCGCGATCGCGCGCGCCATCTCGAAGGTGTCCACCAGGTTCTCGCCGGTCTGGATCGGGGTGGCCGCCTCCGACGCGATGCGCGCGTAGCCCTCGTAGTCGTCGTGGCGCACCGGCTCCTCGATCCAGTAGAGGCCTTCGCCGTCGAGGCCCCGCGCGCGCCGGATCGCCTCGCTCACGGTCAGGCGCTGGTTGAAGTCGCACATCAGGGTGGCCGCGTCGCCGATCCGCTTCTTCACCGCGCGCACCGCGGCCAGGTCCTGGGCCCACTCGTCGCGCCCGACCCGCAGCTTGAGCGCGGTGAAGCCCTCGGCGAGCAGCGCCTCCGCCTCGTCGGCCAGGGTCTCCACCGGCTGGATCCAGAGCCCGGTGCTGTTGTACGCGCGGATCGCGCGGGGCGCCCCCCCGAGCAGGGTGACCAGCGGCACGCCGCGGACCTGGGCGAGCGCGTCCCACGCCGCCATGTCCAGGCCGGCCTGGGCCAGGCCGACCAGCCCGTTCGGGTCGAGCAGGGTGAGCTGGCCGCGAAGCCTGGCCTCGAGGTCGAGAGGGGCGAGCGGGGCGCCCTTGATCATCTCGAAGAGCCCCTGCGCGCAGCCGACGATGGACGGCAGGGTCCACGGGGCGAAGCCGAAGACGTAGGAGCGGCCGGTGACGCCGTCGTCGGTCTCGAGGTCGAACAGCACCAGGGCCGCCTTCGGGATCGCGCCGCTCGCGCTCACGGGCGGCCGCCGGATCGGGACCAGCACGGGGCGGGCGCGGAGGGCTCGGAGGGTGGTCATGGCGCAGGATGGGCCGCGCGCGCGCACGGTGTCAAGGGGCGGCGGCGCGCTCGGGGGCGAGGCGAAAAGAGTGTGTCGGCGCGGAATTGGGAAGCGGGTATGATTTTCAGGGGAAAGGGTCGTGGAGCGCGTGCCAACGCCGGATCGCCAGTCGTTCCTGTCGACCTTGCCCGCGGGACGGGGCGAGCGCCGCCTCGCGCTCGCGGTCGTCCTCGCGAGCGCGGCCCTCTTCGTCGTCGCGGTCCCGCTCGCCAAGGTGCCCCTGGCTCCGGTCCTGGGCTTCATCCCGGTCTATCAATCGGCCCTCGTCGTCAACGACTTGATCACCGCGGTGCTGCTCTTCGGCCAGTTCGGGATCCTCCGGTCGCGCGCGCTGCTGGTGCTCGCGGGCGGCTACCTGTTCACCGCGTTGATGGCGGGCGTGCACACGCTCACCTTTCCCGGCCTGTTCTCCCCGACCGGTCTCCTCGGGGCGGGACCGCAGACCACCGCGTGGCTCTACATGTTCTGGCACGGCGGCTTCCCCCTCGTGGTGGTGGGCTACGCGCTCCTCGAGGACGGAGACCGGCCCGCCGCGCCGGCGGCGCGGTCGCCGCGTGTCGCGGCGCTCGCGGTGGTGGCGGTGGTGGTCGCCGCGGTCGTCGCGGTCGTCGGGCTCGCGCTGCTCGCGACCCGGGGTCAGGCCGCGCTGCCCGCCATCATGGACGGCCAGCACTACACCGCGGCGATGCGGCTCGTGGTGTCTTGCGTGTGGGCCCTGAGCCTGCTCGCGCTCGCGATGCTGTGGCGGCGGCGGCCCCACTCGGTGCTCGACGTGTGGCTCATGGTGGTGATGAGCGCCTGGGTCTTCGACATCGCGCTCGCCGCCGTCCTCAACGAGGGCCGCTTCGATCTCGGCTTCTACGCCGGACGGATCTACGGCCTCCTCGCGGCCAGCTTCGTGCTCGGGGTGCTGCTGATCGAGCACGGCCGCCTCTACGCTCGCCTGGTGGTGGCCCACGCGGGCGAGCGGCACGAGCGGCAGCTCGTGCAGCTCCGGACCGCGGAGCTGACCGCCGCGAATCACGACCTGGAGGCGTTCTCCTACTCGGTCTCGCACGATCTCCGCGCGCCCCTGCGGGCGGTCCAGGGCTACGTGACGATCCTGGAGGACGACTTCGGAGCGCGCCTCGACGGGGAGCCACGCCGGCTCCTGGGCGTCATCCAGGATCGGGCGCGTCGCATGGAGCAGCTGATCGAGGACCTGCTCGCGTTCTCCCGCCTCGGGCGCCAGCGGCTGGCGGTCACGTCGGTGCCGCTCGACGACCTGGTGCGGCAGTCGCTCGATGACCTGCGCCCCGCCTGCGACGGGCGCGAGGTCCGGTTCGAGGTGGGGCCGCTCGGCCGGGCCGACGGCGACCCGGCCCTGCTTCGGCAGGTCCTGGCGAACCTGCTCGGCAACGCGATCAAGTTCACCCGCGGCCGCAATCCCGCCGTCGTCGAGGTCGGCCGCCGGGGGGAGGCGGATGGCGCGGCGTACTACGTGCGCGACAACGGGGTCGGCTTCGATCGGGAGCGGGCCGACAAGCTCTTCGGGGTGTTCCAGCGGTTCCACAGCGCGGCCGAGTACGAGGGCACCGGCGTCGGCCTGGCCATCGTGCAGCGGGTGGTCGAGCGTCACGGCGGCCGGGTGTGGGCCGAGTCTGCCCCCGGTGAAGGCGCCACGTTTTACTTCACGCTCCCGGGCGGCAACGGCGCGCGAGGCGAGCCGCGGTGAGCGACGCGTGGCGGCTCCTCCTCATCGACGACAACCCGGACGATCGGATGTTCGTGCGGCGGGCCCTCGCGCGCGAGCTCTCCGCCCTCGACGTGCGCGAGGCGGGTGACCCGGCCGCTCTCGCCACCGCGCTCGAGGCCGGGCCCTACGATCTGGTCATCACCGACTACGCGCTCGGCTTCACCAACGGCCTCCTGCTCCTCGAGACGCTCAAGGAGCGCTGGCCGGAGTGCCCGGTGATCCTCTGCACCGGGACGCTCAGCGAGGAGATCGCGGTCAAGGCGCTCCAGACCGGGCTCGACGATTACGTGCTGAAGGACCCCCAGCGGCTCCTGCGGCTCCCCGCGGCGGTGCGCGGGGCGATCGCCCACGCCCGCCAGCGCGCGGCCGCGCTGGCCGCCGAGCGGCGCTACGAGGCGCTCTTCCAGGGCGCCCCGGTCGGTCTGGTGCGCTCCCGGCGCGACGGCCGGATGCTGGCCGCCAATGCGGCGGCCGCGCGCATCTGGGGCTACCCCGACGTGGCCGCGTTCCTCGAGGTCAACTCCGAGCAGCTCTACGCCGATCCGGCCGATCGCACCCGGCTACTCGCGACCATCGAGGCGAGCGCGGTCGTCGAGAACTTCGAGTTGCAGGGGCGGCGGGCCGACGGCACCTTGATCTGGGTCAATTTCGGGGTCCAGGCCGAGCGGGACGCGAGCGGCCGCGTGATCCACTACGAGTGGAGCGTCGCCGACATCACGGAGCGCAAGCGGCTCGAGGCGGAGCTGCGGCAGGCCCAGAAGCTCGACGCGATCGGCCAGCTCGCCGGCGGCATCGCACACGACTTCAACAACCTGCTGACCGTCATCACCGGACGCGGACACCTGGCCCTCGGCCACCTCCCGGCCGACCACGCGGTCCGCCGCCACATCGAGCTGATCCAGTCCACCGCCGAGCGCGCGGCCGCGCTCACCCGCCAGCTTCTCGCCTTCAGCCGCAAGCAGGTGCTGGAGGTGAAGGTCCTGAACGTGAACGCGGTGGTGATGGGCTTGGCCCCACTCTTGCGGCGGCTCATCGGCGAGGACGTCGAGTTCTCGGTCGTGCCGGCGTCGGATCTGGGGGCGGTCAAGGCCGACCCCTCCCAGCTCGAGCAGATCGTGGTGAACCTGGCCGTGAACGCGCGCGACGCCATGCCCGCGGGCGGCACCCTCTCGATCGAGACCAGCAATGTGGAGCTCGACGAGGCCTACGTGAGGCGGCACCCGGCGGCCACGGCGGGGCGATTCATCGCGCTCGCCATCAGCGACACCGGGCACGGCATGGACGCGGCGGTGCGGGCGCGGATCTTCGAGCCGTTCTTCACCACCAAGGAGCCGGGCAAGGGGACCGGCCTCGGGCTCGCCACCGTGTTCGGGATCGTGAAGCAGAGCGGGGGCAGCATCGAGGTGGAGAGCGAGCCCGGCCGCGGCACGCGGTTCCGGGTCTATCTGCCGCGCGTCGACGAGGCGCTCGACCAGGCGCCCCCCGCGCCGAGTGGGCCCGTGAGCGCGGGCGGCTCCGAGACCATCCTCCTGGTGGAGGACGACGGCGACGTGCGGGAGCTGGCGCTCGAGACGCTCACCGGCCACGGCTACGTGGTCATCCCCGCCGGCGGCGCCGCCGAGGCGCTCGCCCTGGCCGCCGGGCACCGGGAGCCGATCCATCTGCTCGTGACCGACGTGGTGATGCCGCAGATCAGCGGGCGCGGCCTCGCGGAGCGCCTGACGCCGGACCGGGGGGAGATGCGGATCCTCTACATGTCCGGCTACACCGACGACGCGATCTTTCGCCACGGAGTCCTGGAGGCGGGGACCCCGTTTCTCCAGAAGCCGTTCACGCCCCAGAGCCTGCTGCAGAAGGTGCGGGACGTGCTCGACCGGCGCGGGGCTACTTCTTGAACTCGGCCGCCGCCTTGTCGTACGCGGTGGCCAGGTCGCGATAGGCGTCGGCGAAGCCCTCCTTCGCCCGCTCCCACGACGCCTTGGTCGCCCGCCCGAGATCGTTGGCCTTCTGGGAGGCCTTCGCCCGCTTGGCCTTGAGGTCGCGGAGCTGGGCCTCGGCCTTCGCCTTGGCCTCCCCGGTCTGCTTGGAAGTCTCCGCCTCCAGCTCCTTGATCTTGGCGTCGAGGTCGGCGGTGAGCTTCTTGGCCTGCGCCACCGCCTCGTTCTTCTTCTCCACCGTGTAGTCCCGGATGGCCTCGCCGGTCTCCGACGCCTTCTGGCCGACGTCCTTCGACGTGGTCTGGGCGGAAAGGGGGGCGGCCGCGAGCAGCACGATCGGCAGGAGCGCGACGAGCCGGATGAAGGTCCGCATGGCGGGCAGTCTAGGACAACCTCCCGCCCTCCGCAACGCGGCGCCCGCCATGCTTGACAGACGACGGCGGCGGGTAAGAAGATCATCGACAGGAGGATTCCCATGACGACCCTGCAGCGAGCCGAGGCCGCCGAGCACGCGTTGAGTCAGGAGCTCGACCGGGTGGTGGTGAAATCGGTGCTGTTCACCTCGGGGGAGCGGGATCCCCGTCAGCCGGTGACCCGGCCTCCGGACGACGGCCGCCTCTACATGATGGGCCACGACCCGCGGCTGCCCTGGATGCCGGACAAGCCGACCCTCTTCGACTTCTTCCGCCTCCGCTTCGGCCCCTCCGCGCACCTCCTTCAGAGCGCGCGGCTCGCCATGAAGAACGGGGTCGACGAGAAGATCGTCCTGGCGTGCCTCCTCCACGACATCGCGATCGCCGGCTTCATCCGCTCCGATCACGGCTACTGGAGCGCCCAGCTGCTGGAGCCGTACGTCGACGAGGAGGTGGCGTGGGGCATCCGCTACCACCAGGCGCTGCGCTTCTTCCCGGACGAGTCGGTGGGCTACCGGTACCCCGAGCTCTATCTCAAGCTCTTCGGCGCGGACTACGTGCCGGAGCCCCACATCCAGGCCGCCTACCGCTACGCGCGCGACCACAAGTGGTACATGACCTCGCGGCTCATCACCGTGAACGACCTCTACTCGTTCGACCCCACCGTCCAGGTGCAGCTGGAGGAGTTCACCGACGTGGTGGGACGCCACTTCCGGCAGCCGAAGGAGGGGCTCGGCTTCGATCAGAGCCCTTCGGCGCACATGTGGCGCACCATCAACTGGCCCACCCGCTACCTGTAGCCGGCTGCTGAAAAAGGCCCATCTGCTTCGTTGACGCCCTCGTCTGCACGCTCGACGTAAGGGAGTACGCCTCGCGTGCAGCCATCGAGCGTCGCCTCGCAGCGCGGCAGATCAGTGAGCACCGACCGCCGCGCGCGGGCCGGTCAGGTGCTGGTCGGGGAGGCTCGCGAGGAACAGCACGACGAAGCCGTCGCTGTCCACGCGCCAGACCACGCCCGACACCTGCAGGGCGCGGCCCTCGGGCGGCACCATGTGGAGCTGCACCGGGGTACCGGGCGGAAGCTGGGTCCGCGGGCGCAGCTTGGCGCCGTGGGCGCTCAGGTCGACGGTGTGATGGCGGACACGGTGCGGGCCGGCCTTGATCCAGACCGTCCAGGAGACCCCGGCGCGGGGCTGACGACGACGCGATCGATGGTGCTTCGGCGTGTTCATGGCCCAGGTGGCGGAGCAAGCGCCGAGCCACCCCCGACGCGTTACGAATCGGAGCGTTGCGGACGAGGCCGCGCGCCCGGACCTCCGAACTTCGTCACGCGGCTACCAGGAACGGAGACCGGCCCGAATCTCCACGCAGAAACTCCGTAGTGTTTCTTCCCGGGGGCGGCGGGCGCGCCGCCCGCTCAGGCCTGCCGCGGCGGCAGCGAGGTGGCCGCGTAGGTCCCCGCCATCCCGCGCGTGTCCGGCTGGTACGGCACCGGCGAGCCCGGCTCGGCGGGGGTGATCGGCAGGGGCACGCCCTCGCGCCGGCCGAGGGCCCGCTCGACCAGATCGAGCAGGGGCGCCTTGTCGTACTGGGCGTAGAAGCCGGCGGTGAGGCGGATCGGATCGCCCGAGTAGAAGCGCACGTACTGGGCCATGCGCTGGGCGAAGGCCTCTCCGGTGACGTCCCACGCGAGCTTGAAGAGCGCGATCCGCTCCTCCGCGGAGACGCCCGCGCGCCCGCGCACGTAGCGGTCGATGAGCGGGCGGATCTCCGGGCTCTGGAGGTCGGCCTCGCTCGGCGCGTAGAAGAAGCCGCCCGCCGCGAGGGTCTGCACGATCTCCACGAAGCGGCTGTACACCTTGCCGGTCTGCAGGTGGAAGGCGCGCAGACCGTGGCCGCCCGGCACCCACACGCCGCTCGGCAGGCGCTGGGCCATCGCCTCCGACCCGAAGAAGATCGCGCGCGCGATCTCCATCTGGCTCAGCATCTCGCCGAGCTTCTCCTGCACGTGGAGGAAGCCGGTGATGCCGATGGCGTCGGCCACCTTCATCCCGAGGCCGCAGAAGAACTCGAGCTGGCTCAGCATGCGGGCCGCGGTTTGGAGATTGAGGAGCGCTCCGTAGTCGGCGCCCAGGGTGTTGATGATCTGGGCGCTGCCCGGGCTGCCGTCGACCATCACCCGGTCCCACGGCACCAGCACGTCCTCGAAGACCGCGATGCAGTCCATCTCCTCGAAGCGGCTCGACAGCGGGTGATCGAAGCGCGAGCGGGGCAGAGGCGACACCGTCTCGCGGCAGATGAAGGTGAGGCCCGCGGTGGCGGCGGGGATGGAGAAGGCGAGCGCGTAGGCGTCGTCGCCCGGGGGCACGCCGCCGAACGGGATCACCGCGACCTCCTCGGTGAGCGGGGCCATGGTGCCGAGCATCTTGGCGCCCCGCACGACGATGCCGTCGGCGGTCTCCCGCACCCGCCCGAGGTGGAGGTAGGGATCCTCCTGCTCGGCCGAGGTCTTGCTCCGGTCGATCTGCGGGTTGATCAGCATGTGGGTGAGGAAGAGATCGTGCTCCCGCACGTGCTCGTAGTAGCGGGTGGCGTTCTCCCCGAAGCGCGCTCCCGCGCGCGCGAAGCGGTCGGCGGTCAGGTGCCAGCCGGTCACGAACTGGTTCATGAAGTCGGGCGAGCGCCCCATGAAGCCGAAGTTGTGATCGGCCCGCAGCTTGAAGTGCTGGCGCTTCTTCACCAGCTCCTCGCGCGTGCGCGGCACCAGGAACGAGGTGGAGACCGGCTGCCCGGTGGTGGGCGACGGGTAGGTCATCACCTCGCGGTAGGCCGGGTCGAGCTGCATGTCGTACTGCTCGGCGATGGCGCGCAGTGGCTCCTGGAACACCGGCTCCGCGGTCACGTCCCCGATGCGCCGGCCGCCCAGGTAGACGCTGGGGGCCTGCTTGCGGATCGACTCGAGGTACTCGCGTCCACTGCGGGCCGGCATGGCGCTCACCGTTTCACGAAAGGCGGCGCCAAGTCAACCGCGGGTCGACAGGCGGGCGCCCCGGTGGGAGAATCCGGCGAGGTGATCTCGAAGCCAACCACGTCAACGAGGACGGAGCGCGCCATGGACGCCAACGTGAAGAAGACGGTGCTGCGGATGATTCCCTACGGACTCTACGTCCTGACCGCCCGGGGCAAGGACGACGCGGTGGCCGCCGCCACCGTGAACTGGGTGACCCAGGCCTCCTTCGCCCCGCCCCTGGTGGTGGTGGGGGTGAAGATCGACTCGCACGCCCACGCCCTGATCAAGGAGTCGAAGGCCTTCGCCCTCAACGTGCTCGGGCAGGGCCAGCAGGCGATGGCGTTCGCCTTCTTCAAGCCCGCGACGCGCGAGGGCCAGACCATCTCGGGCGAGCCGTTCCGCTGGGGCTCGACCGGTGCGCCGATCCTCGAGCGCACGCCCGCCTTCGTCGAGTGCCGCCTGGTCGACACCGTCGAGCGGGGCGACCACTCGGTGTTCGTGGGCGAGGTAGTGGAGGCGGGGCAGGCCAAGCCGATCGAGGGCCGTGCCGACGACGCGACCCTGTGGCTGAAGGCGCTGGGGCCGAACGTGTTCTACGGGGGGTAGCGGCGCGCCCGCTCAGCGGGCCTCGTTCGCGCCGCGGGTCAGCGGGGCGCCGTCTCGCTCCCCGCGTGCGGCGGCCGGGGTCGGCAGCTTGCCGAAGACCCGGACCTGCATCCGGTCGATCAGCTCGGGGTACGACGAGGTCCGGATCACGTGCTCGAACTGGGCGCGATAGTTGGCGACCAGACTGATTCCGTCGATGGTGACGTCTCGCACCGCCCATCGCCGGTTCCGGTAGACCATGTCGTGCTCGAGGCTCACCTCGCGCCCGCCCCGCCGTCCGATCGACGTCGTGACGGACGCCTGATCCCGGTCGACGGTCTCGCTCAGGTAATGGATCGTCACGCCGCCTTCGTCCACCGCGGCCACCGAGGCCAGCCAGAACACGAAGCCGCGCTGGACGAAGCCGGCGAAGAGGGCGGTGAAGTCGTTCTGCTCGATCGCGGTGCGCGCCTTCCACTGGCCGCCGAGAGCGCGCTGGGCCGCGTCGCGGAAGTCGAACGCCCGGCTGAACAGCGAGCGAATCGCCGCGAGGCGGTCGAGCGGCGGCTGGTCCGTCGGGGGAGCGGTGATGATCACGTTCGCCTCGGTGTAGATGGCGCGGAGCGTCTCGGTCGGCGCCCCCGCCTCGGCCCGGCCGCCCGCAACCACGAGGGCGACGAGAGTGGCGAGAGTGATCACAGAGAACAGCAGGGAACACAGCTGGGGCCACAGAGGGAGGGATGACGGTCCCACTGGAGAGCGAGCGCGCGAGGCTTGGGAGGGGACGCCCATGAATCGGCTTGGGGGTCGGGTGCATCGCCTGTGCCACCGCTCGGCTACGTTCGAGTCGGCAGCTCGAAGACCACTTCGGCGGTTTGCGGGGCGGTGGAGACCGGTCCGGCGCCGCGCCGCTCCCGCTATTTACCGGGTCAGTCGTTCCCGGTAGGACGACCGAGAGCTCAGTCGCCCGATCGGGGCCCGAGCTTGAGCAGCTCGCCGATGGCGGCGGAGGCCTTCAGCCCCGAGCCGGTGAGCACGAGCACGGTGTCCTCTTGCGGGCGGATCACTCCGCTCGCGAGGAGACGGGTGAGCCCGGCGGCGGCGGTCGCCGCGGTCGGCTCCACGTAGAGGCCGCGGCGCGCCAGCTCGCGCAGGGCGGCCACGATCTCGGCCTCCTCCACCGCGACCACGCTGCCACCGCTCTCGCGCACCGC
>Ga0070698_100002226_pt1 | contig 21472 bp, 19 predicted proteins | sample KBSK1502metaG_FD_65477 | JGI IMG/M metagenome (GOLD analysis project Ga0070698, IMG submission 65477) | Corn, switchgrass and miscanthus rhizosphere microbial communities from Kellogg Biological Station, Michigan, USA - KBS K1-50-2 metaG | ecosystem: Host-associated > Plants > Roots >...
CAGGCGGGAGTGAGGATCAGCAGGAACAAGCCTAAGAGTATCTTTTTCATCGGGTTATGCGCGGGGGTGAGTCGCATTTTTGCTGCGACTCTGTCGCATATGCTCGATGGGAAGCAACGGGAAAGAAAAATCTGCGTAGATCGTGGTAACTTGAGAATCACCGTTAACGGACGAGCTGACTCGATACCAAATCGGGATCCGTTTCGCCAACGGATTGAGTCTTTTCTAGCTCTCCAAGTTGGGAAAACAGACCGAGGATCTTGCGCTTTACACCAGGCATTGTTACCTCGAGTTGCTCCCGAATCTGCGCTCGCAAACCGTAAGCGTTGACTACGCGAGCCATCACTAGCGCCTCGTCGTTTTCGGACAAGTCGGCCACCACCGGCTCCATATCAATCGAGCGCATTACTCCCAGGAATTTCTTGCTGTACGCCAGCGCCACCGAGGGAACACACTGCGAAAGTGCAGCAATGCAGGCGTGCATCCTTGAGCCAAGGAAAAAGTCGCACTGGCCGATAATGTACTTGATCTGATGGTGGTCAAACCGTCCGTCCAGACGATGGACCCGGCTCTTGATGTTGGCCGGAAGATCGCACCAAAACTCTTGTGCCGCACCGCTGTCGCTCTCCCCGCCATCGCCAAAAACATGTGGGATCAAGAGGACGTTACAGTCCAAACGCACCGCAAAATGCTCGAGAATGAGCGACAGCAGCTTCCGATAATCCGCCTTCAACCCGAACATGTTGTTGCCAGTATAGCCGCCGACATAGAGCAGCCCGCTGACATTCAGCCCCACCAATGGCCGGCCATCTTTGAGGCGGGAGAGAGACGCAACCGTTGTCTGCGGTGGCGCCTGCGGTTCCAGGGCAAAACCCATATCGTAAGCGAATTCGGCGGGTGGCGCGGTGTCCGCGATCAGTTCCCGGACTACCTCCAATCCAGGCATGTCCCTGGAGTAAATTCGATGTGCACTTTTTAAGACAAATCGAGCGATTGTTCTCGCCACCCTGCTTTTGAATGGCCCATAGGTCTGAGGCAGTAAGACCAAAGGTCGTCGCAACGCCAGCACCAGCAACTGCGGTAGTGTGACATAAAGAAGACGGCGTAAACCATAGATATCGCTGAAACTGTCTCCTCCGCTGATCGCCGCAATGATGTCCCCTGCGTCGATCGCACTCAGCCATCGGTTTCTACTGATAAGGGCTTGCCGCGTTGCCGGTGGCAGAACCCTGAGCCAAAGAGCTGTTCCTAGCAATCGAGCAATATTGTTGGGCAGAAATAGCTTCTTGGAAAAGCGAAGGTTGATCAGCTCCGCTTTGAAAATCGTGTCCCGATGCCGAATGTCGTACACCTTTGCCTCTCGGCCATAGTCCAGTAGATAAATCTTCGCATCGGGAAACGCATCCAATACTGATGCTATCGTTCCTGAGGCGAGGGCCGCGACCCCCATATTTCCCGTGTCAAAGCCGGCTCCGAGAAGAACTACTTTGACCGCTGACCGTACCTCTTGATTCATGACTTACTGTGCGAGAGAGAACGATTCAGTCTCACGCCGCTTCACCGGCAGCCGTACGGCAGCCGGCTGCGGCCTGAACGCAACGCATCCGACCACCACCACCGTCCAAAACACGAAGTTCAGCTGAGCGCTAAAAATGTAAACGTTCGATTTAGCAAAGAAATAGATGGCACAGACGGCGATCAGGCCGCCCAAAACTCCTCTCATAGTTCCTTTGGCATCCCGCCATCTTCTGAAAAGGCCGCAAAGGATGGACACATACAGAATTATCTCAATGCCTAAACCAACCCATCCGAATTCGATGAGATCCGCAGCGTAGTGATTGTCCCAACTGGTAAAACCGATTTTCACTGCGGTACCGCCCTCTTCATGTTCAAAGTACTGGCTCAAGTCCATCCCCTGGGTGGATTGCCCTCCGTATCCAAAAAGAAACCGCTCAGGAGATTTATTGATCTCGCTGAACGCCACGTGCCACAGTTTCCAGCGGTAGGAGTATGACGTTTCTTTATAGGAGCCTTTATCAAATGTTTCTGTGTAACGATCCACGATTGTATCTCTGACCCCTGGCTTGATCACGATGGTCGCAAGTGCAAATAAGACTACCCAAAGGCAGCGTTTGCGCGTTTGCGCTGTCCCCAACAAAAAGCTGATCGCACCTCCAATCGCCATCCCGATCCATCCCCCTCTGCTGTCGGCGAGAAAGCACGCTACGGCGGTGAGAATTACGACCAGCCACATCCACGACTTTTGTCTCTTGGTTGGCGCCAAGTCCAACAATGACAGTGCAACCGGCATACCCATCGCCATGGCGTAGCCAAGCAGGATTCGATGGGGATAGGTCGATTGAATACCGTCCATGAGATATCTAAAGTGTGAGAACAAAATGACTGGAAGAATAATTCGGAAGTACCTTTCAATCAGCGCGACCACTGCGACGGCCGCCAACCCGTAAACCAATGCCCGCAGCGCGGCCAGCCCCGCTGCCGGAGTTGTGAGAGTAGAGCCGACCACCTTGTAAAAGAGCAAGATTTCTACTGCGAAGGCAATACAGTCTTTCAGGCTCGACCCACGCGGTTCCGGTACCGCGAGCGCTGAGGGAGTAAGCGATATCGTCAACGATACTATATGAGCACACAGGATCACTACCAAAATGCTAACAAACGGCATTCGCCCAGCCCCGGCACGCCCTCCCGGCCGTTGCAACCAGAGAAGCATAAGCACGGCCAGGATCACCCGGTGCACCGTCAAGAAGGTAGCGATGTCCAAATCCGGCGACAGAGCAACCAGCAGCCCGATTGCGACGCAAGTGCCCTTGCTGAAACTTTGCTGTGCGACGATGAAGACCGCGCCAGCAGCAACTAATATCAGAACAATATCAAGCATACGTTCCCGTCCGGGGTGTTTATCATGAGGGCGAAGCGTTCTGATGCTGAGACATCACGAGACTCATTGCAACCAACGACATGAAGGCTGCCGCACTGGTGCTGGAACGCAGTATTTCCGTTCGTCCGTCGACTCCGCGTACACAACTCGATCCCCAATTCACTTGCGATCAAGGCGATAGTGGGCTTCGGCTCCACTTCCGACCTGTGCCGAACCGCGCCGCCCATTTCTGCAACTTGGCCCGTTGCTCTCTCCTCAGAAAGGCCACTTTCTCACCGTGAATCAGCGGCTTCCGCCCAACCAGGTTCCACCAAAGATACCCGCCGAAGTGCACGAGACTTCCGAGCGGGCGGGTCAGCGCGCGACGGCCACATTTGAAGAATTCGAACACGGGATCTGAACCGAACGAGGCATCCATCAATCCTCGACGGAACATTCCGCGCCATATCCCGTCGGCACTCGAGGTTGGCCGGTAATGAAAGATGTGTAGATCGGGCAGCGTCATTGTTTCCCATCCCGCCATTCTTGCGTCAAGCTGAACCAACCAATCTGAGCCTCCATAACAGAGTGGTGTGTAGCCGCCAATCTGATCGAAGCAACTCCGGCGAAAGATTGCGCCAGTGCCTGGCACCGAATCCTCCGAGTTGTCTGGCCGAATTTCCCAAGCTACACCTTGTCGCTCATAGACAAAGCCACCAGCCAAACCTAGTCGAGGATTTCGATCAAACTCTTCGAGAATCGACTCGTAGTAATCTTTTCGCTCGAGCGTCGTGTCGGCATCCAGCACGCCCACGAAACCGAATTCCAGTGATTCCGCCAAACGGTACGCCGCCATGATCGCCTTGTCTTTGGAACCGAAGTTCCGACCTCCTCGGGAGGTCGTTGATTGAAGATGGATAAACGGATGCTCTGATGCCATGCGCTCGACGATTGATGCGGTCCGATCGGACGATCCGTCATCAATGATAACCCAAGCCGCCGGCAGCACCGTTTGCCGCAGCACCGAGGCGACGACGTCTTCGATGAAGGCTTCCTCGTCCTTAGCTGCAGTAAGTAAAACGTATTGCTTGTTCATACTTAGGTTCACGACGTTTCTGGAAGTCTGAGCGGTCAATTGTTCACGGGTATCTTCTGCATCTGGAAGGATGAGGAGATCAACCATCGCAAACAGGTAACACTTCTTTTCAATTTGTACTGATAAAGTCGTCGCGCCGACTTTCTGAACACCATCGCAATCGCGTAGCCGGCCGCTCGCAGCGATACGTGCAGGCACGAGATGATGAAATAACTGGCGACGGCTAAACGCGAGTGATGTTTCCTCCAGTATTGCAGATCGGCCCTCTGTTTCTCAATGTAGAAGCGAACCGGAGAATTCGAGGAACTGGCACCGCCATAGTGGATAGCTTCGGCCGCCGGCACGAAAACCACCGGCCAGTGTTGCGCCCAAAAACGCCGGCACCAATCCATATCTTCGGCGTACATAAAAAAGGTCTCATCAAGCAATCCGACTTGACTCAGAGCTTGTCTTCGGACCAACCAAAAGCAACCGCTTAGAACATCCACTTGGCGCAGACAATCTTGAGGCCAATAAGACAGGGAATAGCCCGAAAACATCTTGCTGCGAGGAAACAAACTGTCCAAAGCCAACGCCCGACAAAACATGTTCCAAACGTTGGGAAACCCTCGGCATGAACGCTGTAATTTGCCATCACGTCCGATGATCCGCGGACCAGCCATGCCCACATCGGCGTGTTCTTCGCAATAGTCGACCAGATGATTAATGCAATCTGGCAACACCTTCACGTCCGAGTTTACGAAACAAAGGTAGCGCCCACTGCTCACCGAAACTCCAATGTTGTTCGCTTTGGCAAAACCGACGTTCTCCGTACTGCGGATGAGCCGCACATTCGGGTAGCAGTTGGTCACGGCATCGGCTGAACCATCCGACGAGGCGTTGTCTACCACGATAATTTCCATCGGATAGCGGCATGCCTGATCCGATAGCGAGGCCACACATTGCATCAGATACTTGCGCGCGTTCCAGCTGACAATAATGACCGACACCACAAATTTGGCTGATTGGTGATTCATTCAGCGTTGGCTCTCTTTTGACGCTCTTCGGCGGGTTGCCCGCCACGGAGACGTCGACCGCTTAAATCGCCGGTAAGCATATTGGGCTGGGCCCAGCCAATCGTATGCGCCTTCCAGCTTAGCCTCGAACAGCGCCCGATCATCGCATGAGTTGATGGGCAATCGCTTCAGGAACAACGGGTCGTCGGTTGCTTGGGAGCGCCCAACCACCGTGGTTACACAACTCCGGTAACCTCGCTCGCGCAATAGGCTGGCGATCGTTCGCCGGAAGGGGCGGTCTTCCTGCGGAAACGCGTAAGGATACGCAAAGCTGGTCACCTCTTCTTGTAACTCCTGTTGAATGCGTTCCTTGGAAATCCTCGTCTCATTCTCGATCTCGCTCCAAGACATCTCGTAGAGCTTCGGATGATTGACCGTATGCGACCCAAAACGGATTCCGCTTCGTCGCAATTCCCTAACTTCATCCCAGGTCAGACATTCCCTGTCCCGAAACAACTTCCGCTCTCGCGAAACGAAGCTGGTAGGCAAATATACGGTTGCGGTAAAGCCATGCTGCCGGAGGACCGGCCAGGCGGCTGTATGGAAATCCCGGAACCCGTCATCAGAGGTTATAACTACCGGGCGACGTCCATTCACCTTCTCGGCAAGAAGCATGGGCAACGCATCTTCCAGCGCCAGCCCAATGTATCCGAGGTCAGCAAGCCACTGCATTTGCTCCGCAAACCGCTGCGGGCTCGTGACCAGGCGATAGTATGGCCCCACTCCTTCTTCCCGATCCGAGGATACGCTATGATACATCAAAATGGGTAACCACCCTCCGCCGCTTGCCCAACATGCCCGGCGTAACGGTCTAGAGACGTAAAGGCTGACGAGCCGATCAAAGCGCGTAAAGGACATGCGTCACTTCCGGGCACAAAGGGAATCAACCAGTCGGAGGTAGTCTGACCTCCGATTCTCCCAACTGTTCAGCGAGGCATATTTCAAGGCTCGCGCCACCATGTCGCAACGTATCTGCGGATTCTTGAGGATTTCGTACATCGCCTCAGCCAATGCATCCACGTTACCCGACTCAAAAAATCGCACGACGGAGTCGTCAAAGTAATAGCGGTCAATTTTTGTGCTCGAAACCACCGTCGGCACACCCACGGACATAAACTCCATGATTTTGGTACTATAAGCTTCGTCCCCAAAAGAATTCGCGCGCTTCGGTACCACCCCAAGGTCGGCTCTGGCCATCACATCGGCAATTTCGTGGAGGCGCAATGGACTGAAGAATTGTACGCTGCGCTCCAGCCCGAGGTCTTTCACCAGCTGTTCCAGTTCCGGTTTCATGATGCCATCGCCATAGATGTGGAATTCTACGTTGGGAATCCGGCAGCGGAGCTTTTGCAATGCTCGAATCGCGATATCCAACCCCTGATGCCACTCTAGCCCCCCTGGGAACAATACGATAGGATTGCCGGTGTCGTTGGTGCGCGATCGCGGCCGGAAGACGCGCGAGTCCACGTGGTTAATGAATACCGAACATTTTTCTCGGCGCGCGGAACGCGAAATGTATTTGTCCAACCACAAGTGGTTAGAAATGATAACGTGATCCGCGAACCCCGCTGAAATCTTTTCTGCCAGCCGCAACCCCCGCACGAGATTAGACGCCTGGGAGGAACCAAACTTGCTGGCGAAAAATTCCGGTACGATATCGTGAATATCCAGAATCACCTTGGCGCCAAACAGCTTCGGATACCAAGCCGCAAACACCAGAAAATCAGGGATGTTGTGCGCGTGCACCAAATCGAAGCTCTGAGCTCGATGCCGGCGCATGACCCACCACGAAGACTTGATCAGGAAACGCAACACCGGCAAAAGGAAAGACGACCGCGACTTCTGTCCTTTTCCAAAACGATCCTGGATCCTGAACACTCTGACGCCAGAGATTATCTCTTCCCTCGGCACTTCAGGATTCCGCCGAAGCGCAAAAACTTCCACGGAATCGCCCCTTTGGGCCAGCGCCTCGGCATATCGAATTACCCGATTATCGCTCTCGTAGAACGAATGGGTAACCATGCAAACGCGCTTCGACGAACCGCGACTTCCGGCACGTGTGTCAGATACTGGTCGCCCTTCGGCCTGCGGTACCGAACGCCCTACTACCTGAGGCAATCCGCTCACGAGACTGGTATCGATCGTCGCTCTACCTCCGCTTCCCGACGTCCACCGATCTCGCCGCCAGCAGCAAGCAGATGATGGGGATTCAATTTGAAATGGGCGGTACTGAAGCTGCGACCGAGCAACCCGGCATTGCTAAGCAACATACAAGCCAGAGTGACCTTCAACAATGCGCTCACCAGGTTTACGAACCGCGTTCGCTCACTGCTCCACCTGTGTGCTCGGTACACTTCCTGACCGCGCTCAACCATCCTTACCACTTCCTGCGGATGTCTGGAGACGTATTCTATTTTCGCCGCGAGATCATCGACGTCTCCCAATTCAAAAAAGACGAGTTCCTCCGAACTGAAATAGTCCGAAACTCCCCGCGCCCGGGGGGCGATGACCGGCTTGCCCTGGCACAGAAACTCAAAAATGCGAGTCGGGGTGACGAGTTCAGTAAAAGTGCTCCGCCGATTCGGAATGACGCCAACGTCGCACTCACCAATAGCCTCAGCGATTTGCTCGAGTTTTTTTGGGCCCAGATATCGGACCGAGTTGCCCAGCTCCGATTTCCGCACCAAGTCCATCACCTGTTCGAAAAACGGCGTACTGCGACCAAAAATCCTGAGTTCCGCATTCGAAATCCTCGCTCTTACTTTTGCTAAGGCGAGCACCGCCAGATCGAGGCCGTGCCTCTCTACCAGGGTACCATGATACATGATCACAAACGGCTTTGAGGTGTCGGGCTCCGCCGATCGCCGGGTTGATGGTCCCCGGTCGCGAAAGATCGCTTCGTCCGGCGAGTTCATGACCACCCTTATCTTCTCGACCGGACAGCTTCGGGTAGAAATGAGTTCCCGGCACGCTTCGTTGGTAGTAATTGCTACGTCGGCCAGGCCGAGGCTCCATTTTTCCAGGTTTCGGAGAAGCCGCACCGCAAAACTCCTCGGGCGAGACCCGAAAATGGTCATCATCAACTCGGGCATCGGATCGTGGATGTCGAGAATGACCTTCGCACCCAGGAGCTTCGGTACCAAAGCACTGAACACAAGGATGTCGGGCATATTGTGGATATGCACCAGGTCGTATCGTCGTTGGCACGCTCGCCACGCGAGCAGTGCAGCGGAGCGTAGAATGAACAATCCGTACTGAAGGAAGTACGAAACCTTGCCGCCTCGGCGCCGCTTCATCGGAAAGCGAGTGATATCGACCCGATTGAAAGACTCGTGCAGCGGCTCTTCGTCGGTCTCCCGGAGACAAACCACTTCGACAATCGCGCCCTCTTTGGCCAATGCCTCTGCCGCCCTCCGAGGTCGTGGATCCGCCGGATAATTGGAATAAACAACCGCGATGACGCGTTTTCCGATTAAGCGTGATGGCACAGGGGTAGCAACGGGTAGACGGGCCTCATTCGGAAGAATCATGTTACGAAGTCTAAGCTGATGATGCAGCTACGCGATGCTTTCGCACCATTGTGAGAGCATCATATCCAAAGACGCCGCATCCGGTTAGACTTCGCCTCCGAGCCACCTCGGAACATAAGAGCGGCTTTTGTTGAAGACTACCGACACCTTGGTCTTCGCAGCCAGCTGCTCGTAGGCACGTTTCACGGCGTCCCGATTACTTTTCTCGGCCTCTACCACTAGCAGCACCGTATCCATAAAGCCGGCCAAGGGGAGCGTCGAACTGGTGTCTCCGAGAGACGGCATGTCAAAAACAACGTAGTCCAGGTCACTGGTCTTGAATTCCATCAACATGTTGTAGAATCTTCTCGTGGCCGGCGGCTTATCCACGAGAATCACCTTGCCTTCTGTCCCGTCCGAAAGAGCGTTGGCCAGTCCCGCCGCAAGCGTCGAGGCTCCCGCGTTTTCCCTGAGGCCGGTCACCGCCACCAGCTTGGGCTTATGAGCCATGTGATTCAGATCGAAAAAGAGACCCAGACGATCCCGGATTGCTTCGCAAAATGGCCGGAGCAAATCACCGTTCTCCATTGGGACGATGTCTGAGGACGGAACCCCATCCAGGTCCGCTTCGGAATTGTTGGGTAAGCGCAGGCGCTGGCTGTTGGCACTGAAATACGGAATCGTGAGCAACAGCGGTACGCGCAAGCGAGTTTCAAGTTCATGCGACCGTTTAACCGTCCGGTCCAAAACCAGTTCGATCAGTGAGGCCATCGTAATCCCGAGCAGTATCCCCCCAGCGCCGATGCCGAGCGCGATTTTGCCCATACCTTCGCTGGCTTTCACTGCCGGTGACGGTGTCTGGACGACACTGATGTTCGGCATCCTGGTCGGGTCCAAAGTTTCATCAATCCGAGCTTTCTCCAGACTGGCCGCCAGATATTTGTAGTTCCCTTCTTGTACTCCCTTAGTGCGCTCGAGCTGCTCAATCCGCGGCCCGTATTCCGCCAGCACCTTTGCGCGATCCTTAAGACTGCTCAGCCGAGATTTCAGCATTTCGGCCTGCGCCTGGACCCCCACGAGTCGGGCTCTCTCGGACATCAAATCGGGTCGAGCTCCGTCACCAGATGTCGTGCTGGGCACCGATGCGAGAATATTAGGATATTTCTGCTCAAATCCGCGTCGCTGGTTCTCCAGGTCCTCAATTTGCGCCTGCTTGACTTTCACGGTGCGGTTTTGCGCCGTGTACCTGGAAAGTAGTTCTGTCTCCGTTTGTCGCAGCTGGGCCACGCGGCTGACCAAAGATCGATACTCCTCAATCGCTGCGGTGCTCGGTTGCGGCGTTCCGTTATCCGACGCCGGCTTTATGGCGGCTCCGGTATTCCATTCTTCGAGCTCACGCACACGTGCCTGCTGCGAGGCCAACTCCGTCTCCGCACTGTCCAACTCCTCTTGGGTCTTGGTCAATTCGGTAGCCACCGCCGAGGTGTCTTCGGTGGGAGAGGTAATTCCCGCTGTCTCCTTCATCTTTTGCAGCTCTTCCTCGGTCCGACTCAATTCGGTCCGGAGTTGAGCGGTTTGTCGGGAGACGAGATCGAATGAACCGACCGAGCGGTGGATTTCCAAATGCTTGTCGAAGTAGAATTTGACGAGCTCATCCAACACTAGCGTAGCGAGCAGCGGGTCGCCGCTTTTGTATGTTATGGAAATAATGTTGCTGCCCTTTAGAGAGGTCACACTCAATCCCTTACTAAGAGCGCGAGCCGCCTCATCTTTTGTGGCTTCGCTTCGGGAACCCAGTATTCGCTTGATGCCAACCTCTTCTGCGATCTGCGTCGCAAGATCCAAGCTGGTCAGAATCTCCACTTCGGAGTTCATGAGATTATCGGCTTGTGCGCCCGCCGGCTTGGCCGAGGAATCGAGGTTGTCAACGGTACTCCGATCCACGACATACCGCACCAGTAGCTTGGCCCGGGATTCGTAAACGGGAGGAAACAGGCAATAAAAGGCAGCCGCCCCTCCTAGGCCGAGCACCGTGCAGACAGAAATCATCCACTTGTGTCTCAGGAATATGAAGAGAATATCGTTGAACTTCAGGCTGGACTGCCGCTGTTCATTCTCCGGCTCTACCATCGTAAATTCGTCGTCGTCAGTCATCCTGGCGGTGTGCCCCTGTGCTTCGGGGAGTATCGGTAAATTTTGAGCATTCATTTTTAAACAATCACGGCAACAGAAACGGCTTCTTTGACACCTTGGACCACGATCTCCAGCTGCGCAGAAGTCAGCTCAGGAAACATGGGTAACGAAATGAACTCCGCGGCACAGCGCTCCGCGATCGGAAAGTCTCCTTGCGCGTACCCCAGGCTGCGGTAGGCCTCTTGTAAATGCACTGGGATCGGGTAGTGAACTCCGCATCCGATGCCCTTTTCACCGAGGAGCCGCATGATCTCATCCCGCTCCTGAACGCGGATCGCGTAAACGTGATAAACGTGGCGGACATCGGCGGAGTGGGCGGGCGTAACGATCTCTTCCATGCCGCTCAGTGCCTGGTCATAGTGGGCCGCGTGAGATCGCCGAAGCTGGTTTCCTTTTTCCAGATAGCGCAGTTTGACCCGCAGAGCGGCGGCCTGGATTCCGTCCATCCGGCAGTTCCACCCAATCATCGTATGGTGATATTTTCGTACCTGGCCATGGTCCCGAAGGATTCGGATTTTTTCCTGCAACTCGGCATTGTCGGTGACCACCGCGCCGGCCTCACCAAACGCACCAAGATTTTTCCCGGGGTAGAAGCTGAAACAGCCGGCGTCGCCAAGTGTGCCTGCTCTTCGCCTCTGGTATTCGGCTCCGTGCGCCTGACAAGCGTCCTCAATGACAAATAGACCGCGATGGCGTGCGAATTTCAGGATGGAATCCATGTCGGCCGGCTGACCAAAAAGATGGACCGGAATGATCGCCTTTGTCCTGGCCGTCACCGCCTGCGGTAAAGAGTCTGGATCCAGCGTGTAAGTACGCTCGTCCACATCTACAAACACCGGTCTGGCCCCGCAATAGGTAATCGCTTCAGCGGTGGCCATAAATGTGTTGGGCACGGTGATCACATCGTCTCCCGGCCCGACACCCAACGCCATAAGGGTTAACCACAGCGCCTCGGTACCGCTGCCCAGGCCAATGGCATACGAAGAGTTACAGTAAGCCGCGAAATCTTCCTCAAACCGTTCGACGAACGGTCCTCCGGCGAAAGCGTTGCTTTCAATGACGTCCCGGATCGCGCCGTTTATCTCAGTAAGCATCGGGGCGTGGTGGGACTTAAGGTCAAGAAACGGTACCTGCATCTGCATCCTTTGTTGCGAAGTGATTCATGATTCTGGCCGGATTACCTGCTACGGTGGTATGGGCCGGCACGTCTTTGGTTACGACGCTTCCAGCGCCAACCATTGCGTTTTCTCCAATGGTGATTCCTCCAAGCAGAGTGGTGCCGGACCCGATGGTCGCTCCACTCTTTACCAAGGTTCTCTGGCAGGGCCAGTCGGCCTCGGTCTGAAGCTGGCCGGCGGCGGTAATTGCCCGCGGATACCGGTCGTTGATAAAAGTAACACCGTGACCGACGAACACCCCAGACTCGATCGTGACGCCCTCACAGATGAACGTGTGGCTGCTAATCTTGCAGCGGTCGCCGATTTTTGCCCCTTTCTGGATCTCAACGAACGTGCCTATTTTGGTTTCGTCGCCGATCTCGCAACCGTAAAGGTTCACGAATCCCCAAATTTGCACGTCGCGACCCAGCTTCACATCGGGCGCGATTCGCTGGTAATCAGATCGCGGGTCGTTCATACCGGCATCGGCTCTGCCCGCCGCAGCTCTCTACTCCAGGCTCGTTCGCCGGATGAAAACTCTGGATGCGACCGCGAAAAGTTAACCGGAGCGCCCTGGCTCTTAAGCGATGCCGAAGCAGCCTCGAGAATCCTCACTAGCTCCAGCCCGGCGTGACCACTGGTCAATGGCTTGACGCCGTTTCCGATGCAATCGAGGAAGTGCTGGCATTCCGCTTTCAGCGGCTCCTCTTGTTGGATGTGCGGGATGTAGCTATCCCCGTAGTGATAGGAGTAGTGAAAGTCGGCGAAGGTATCGTAGTGCGGCGGGCGCTCCACCCGGACGTCATAGATCCGAATTTTTTCGTGGGTCTGCAAATCGTCATACACGATCATTCGACGCGTGCCCACAATGGTCATGTCACGAACTTTTCTCGGCTCCAGCCAACTGCTTTGGACGGTAGCAAATCGCTTCTGCCGGAAGGAGAGGGAAATATTGGTCACGTCCTCGATGCCTGGAGTCACATGGGCGTTACCCTGACAGTTAACCGTTTGTGGGAATTCTCCCAGGATGTGCAGGATGATGGAGATGTCATGGGGTGCGAGGTCCCAGGCCACATTGATGTCCTTCTGGAACAGGCCCAGGTTGAGCCGGCGCGAATTGATGTAGCGAATCTCGCCAATGTCTCCGGCTTGGACAATCTCAGCGATCTTACGCACCGGCGCCGAATAGAGGAAGGTGTGGCCTACCATCAAGATCAGGCCTTTGCGCTCAGCGATTTCGATCAATTCCTCACACTCGGCAGAGGAGGCTGCCATCGGTTTCTCGATCAGCGTATGCTTCCCTGCAAGCAGGCTCGCCTTGGCCAGTGAATAGTGATATTTGACCGGCGTTGCCACCACTACCGCGTCCAGACCCACACCGTTGAGCATGTGCTCAAAGTCGGTGACCCCCTCGACGTCCGAATACAAGCTTCGCATGTGCTTCAGACGTGTTTCACTGGTGTCGCACATTGCCCGGAGATTGCAATTGGACAGCCCCTTGAAGTTACGAACAAGATTGGGACCCCAATACCCGCACCCGACCACACCAACTACAATTGGATCTTTCATATTCCTGCTATCAACCCCTCCTCGGAGGTTTCTTTTGCTATTGTCACTGCTTGGTTTGATCCGTTCGGCCAACGCGAACTCTGTCGTGTCCGTTTACCAAGAAGCTGCCGCCCTTGGCCAGTTTCCGTACCTGTCGGAAAAGCCGTTCTGTTTCGCCGCGCTTGTTGCTCTAAGACCACAGATCAGGAAGCTTTCGCGCTTCCCGGTAAGACGCATTATCGACCGCGAATTGCGCCGATTAAGGAGTATCTTCGGACTATTCTCCCGTCGAGGTGAGGGTAGCTCATCGTTCCGGATTCGTTTGAACGGGTCAGGCTGCGAGGGGATGATCTACCTGCCGCAGAACACTTGAGTGTTCCACTTCGGCCTCCATTTTCCGGCCGAGGAAATCCATCAAAACTTTTACTCGCTGCTTGGCCGGCAGAACCTGGGTGACAACCGCTTCCAGTCCGGCGAAAGCACCCTCCGCGATCTTTACGCCATCCCCCTGCGAGAGTCCGTAGTCCAACTCTTTGACCTCGGTGCCGCCGGCATGATCCCATAGCTGGGCCAAGGCCCCCTCATCGATAGTAGGATAGCGATCGCCGAAGCGGACAATACCGTTAACGCCGTGTGCGTACCCAACCTGACGATGCATCTCCCCCAGCTCGAATCGGGCAAACAAATAGCCGGGGAACATCGCTTCGGTAACCCAGGCCAGACCCTGGCGCGTTGCTCTCTTAAACCGGATGCGGGGACAGAAAACTGTCACCTCCTTCAGCATGCGGAGATGCGCTGCGGCAATATGCTCGTGTTTGGGTTGTGAGCGCAGACAATACCACGCTGGCTCCGTGCTGTCGGTCTGCCTCCTAGGCAGGGCAGCTGCCCTCTCCATAGCAATCTTTGTGTGCATTCTTTCCTCGATAAGCTCTCGATAAAGGCAGAATTAGTGCGGAGAGGTTGAAGTAGATTATCGACCGCGTTTGGAGACGCTTAAGAGCTATTTCACAACAATCTGGTGGCCGGGCTCACCCGCCCGCAATCGACAGTACCAAAACCTATTTCTTGTTAGCATCGTCCAGCGATCGGTTTGCGGACACCTCTCCACAGGTGAGGCCGCAGGCGAGATTCGAAAACTTGCGCCATGATCGTGGGAAGCGTCTTCAGCATGATCGCCAGATCTAGCCAGAGGGACATGTTCTTGGTATAAAAGATGTCCATGTTGATCATTTCGATAAAAGTAGTCTTGTTCTTACCGTTCACTTGCCAGTATCCGGTGAGGCCAGGCGCCGCGTTGACTCGTTCTTGTTGCCATGGCTTATAACATTGAAATTCATGGGGCGTGCAGGGACGCGGACCAACCAGACTCATTTCTCCGCGGAACACATTGAACAGCTGTGGCAATTCATCCAATCCCATCGCTCGCAGTAGGCGTCCCCCTGGAATGATGCGGGGATCGCCGGAGGCGTCCAGTTTCGTCATCGGGCAGTTGGCCTGCATAAGCTGCTCGAAATGACGCTCGTGCGTTTGGGTCTCGACATTAACCTTCATCGTTCTGAACTTGATGATCATGAAGCGTCTCCCTCGATATCCGACCCGTTCTTGCCGGAAGAAAATAGGCCCAGGGGAAGCGATCTTAATCCAGAGAGTAATAAAGATCACGATGGGCAACCAGAGGGGCAAGCTGAGCAAAATGCAGATAACGTCGAGTACACGTTTCCAGAGAGGGCTGCCGCCGGCATGGGCCATTTCCTTTCCAGGGGATGGCTGTGGATCATTTCCGCCCGCCGATACAGGCGGATCACCAAGCGGCGCTCCATTCGGCAATCGCAAAGCCAACGCCAATGCGTCGTTTGGTGTAACGGAATCGCGCCACACACGGGGATTGAGAGAGAGAACCTCCTGTCCAACTGCCTGGTCAGGGCTCATTTCAATTCTGTGCATATATAGGGTCTAAAACTGGCGGCAGAACGCCGGCCGGTTTCGAGTGTAACGACCCCGATTTTGGGCAGTTAAGAGAGAACAGACGGCTGGAACCGAGCCGCTAGATTTGCCGATAAAACGCTGCAGGTTTTATAAAGACTAACAAAAAAATTGCTGACTAAATCGGCCGCAAAGTCTGATTGTGGATCGCCTTTGGGGATTGAAAATCAACCTGAGCGACCCCCAAGGATGGCAAATATTGGACTGCGCAGCTGCCGATAACCATTGAATCGATCGCCGATATGCGGTACACCGCTAAAAAATGTTCAAGGACCGTCGTAAAATTTCTCCGGTGACTCGCTTTTTTCGTAGTCTGCGCCCCCGGCTGATCATCGTTGTGTTGCCGGTCGTTCTTTGCCTTGTCCATATCACCGCCTTGCGCGGCCAAGAGCGCCTTCGCACCGCTGCCGGGCGGTTACGGATTGAGTCGTTCAAAAATCCGGAGGCTTTTTTTACGGTGGGACCATTACAGGAGGTGTTAATCGCGTCGGCCGGCTTCGACTTCACGGACAATTCCTCCCTGTCGCACACTGGAAAAATTTCTCGCCTCCGCTTTTTCGAAGGGTTGACCCTGGATACCGTATGGGTATTGAGCGAGTTAAATCAGCTCGAGTTCAGTTTCGGCGGGCAGCTCAATGAAGACTTTTACGGCAACGGAAAGAGCGTGGTGAGCATCGGCATCACGCCCGACTCTCTCGTTCAATTTCAGTTGGCCGCCGGCGATTTTCTCTTTCACTTTTATGACCACTTCTCTTATGTCCAGGATCCAACTTCGGACCCCACGACCGCCAATACCACCTACCTGAACAGTCTCACCAATACGATCGGTGCGAAGGTCGACGCGGACTTCAATTTGGCTATTCTCTCGTTTTTAGCCGACTATACTTACAATAACCGAAGCGGCTCCAACCCTGAGGGTGGGACCAGTTCGGGCGAGAGCGGCACCCGAAACTCTTTCCGTGTCGGCCCCAGTATTTCGTTCCGCCTATCACCGACACTTCTCTATGGGATTGAGGCCAGCCTGACCCGCAACACTGGCTCGACCAACGGAAGCACCATAGGTAGCGGAAACATCAACAGCCTCAGCGTGGGACCGTTTATCCGAGGGGAGCTAAGCCGATTCACCGATATCAACTTCGGCGTTGGCGCCAATCTGCTGGATGCTAAGCCATCGGTTCCGCCCGACTATTACTTCTCCGCGGTCGTCCGCCATCAATTCAATCCGAACCTGCAGGTCATCTTAACGGGTTCTCATGATATCCTATTCACCACTGGCACAGACTTGACTGAACAATACGAGTTCCGAGGCGCAACCCAATTTAACGTGACACGTTTCATCACGTTTACCGCCTCTCCTTTCGTGACTATCGGTAAAACCTTGACGGGATCAAGCGCAACGTCGGTCTCGGGCGTTTTTGTGCCAGGAACTGTCCGGGGGAATTTCAAGCAATACGGGATTCAGGCGGGTTTCGCTTGGAAGCCTCGTAGGCACTTGTCCGCCTCATTGAACTACCAATTCACACGTCGCGACGCGGAAGCAGCCGTCGACAGCTACGATCAGAATAGAATCATATTGCAAATTAACTACACGTTTTGACCGTCCAACCAGTTGAATCCTCAGCTTCGGCGATCTCGTTCGGCTGGACCGGCCGCTCGCATTGCGAGTCGCGAAGTTTGTGCACCAATGCTATGGGTGTGCTTCACGCCCATGGCCTCAGATACAGGACGGAATTTGCAGGAATCAACCGCCGCACCGACGCGAAGCGAAACTGTTCTGCTCATTTTGGTGGCAGCCAGCTTTTCCCACCTGCTCAACGACACTATCCAATCCCTCATTCCGGCGATTTATCCCGTTCTGAAGGAGTCTTTTCAGCTCAGCTTTGGCCAAATCGGACTGATTACGTTGAGTTTCCAGCTGACCGCGTCGCTGCTCCAGCCCCTCGTAGGTCTGTACACCGATCATCGACCGCAGCCATTTTCGTTGGCAGTCGGGATGGCTCTTTCCTTGGTAGGTTTGGTTCTGCTCGCTCTGGCAAATAGCTACCCGATGATCTTAGTGGCAGCCGCTTCGGTCGGGTTGGGTTCTTCCATTTTTCACCCAGAAGCGTCTCGGCTGGCCCGACTCGCCTCCGGCGGCCGCTACGGTTTCGCTCAATCTCTCTTTCAGGTCGGGGGCAACGCCGGCCAATCTTTGGGGCCTCTGCTGGCCGCGCTAATAATTGGCGCGCGTGCCAGGAGCAATGTTATCTGGTTCACGTTGGTCGCGCTGGTCGGAATCGTTGTGCTTTACAACGCGGGCCGTTGGTATCAGCAAAACCTTCCGCGAGCTCACCAGCACATCAGGCGCCCGGTCAGCCATACGCATCTTCCTCCGGCGCAAATTGGATGGGCCCTCTTTGTCCTCATCAGCTTGGTTTTCTCGAAGTTCTTCTATCTCGAGAGCATGAGAAGCTATTTTACGTTCTATCTTATATCGAAATTCCATGTCGGGGTGCAGCACGCCCAATTACTTCTGTTTCTGTTTCTCTTTTCCGTAGCCACTGGAACCATCCTCGGCGGACCCATCGGCGATCGCTTCGGACGCAAATACGTAATCTGGATCTCGATCTTGGGGGCCGCCCCGCTCACATTGCTGCTGCCTTACGTCAATCTTCCTTGGACGGTGGTGCTTAGTGTTCTGATCGGAGTAATCTTGTCATCGGCTTTCCCGACCATCCTGGTTTACGCCCAAGAATTGCTTCCCGGTAAGGTAGGATTGATTTCCGGGCTTTTCTTTGGCTTCGCTTTCGGCATCGCCGGCATTGGATCCGCGGTTTTCGGCCAGCTGGCCGATCGCACGAGCATCGAATACGTGTACTGGGTCTGTTCTTTCCTACCTCTCATTGGGCTCCTGACTGGCTTTCTGCCTAATTTGGAGCGGCCGGCAACAACCGTCACGGTGGGAGAGGCGTAATGAACCAATCGGCGAGAGCCAAATAACAGATCACGTTGATTCGTGGTCTGGAAGATCGCTGATGAACAGTATCTTGTTCCGGTTCTGGTTGAGTGCCAGCTTGTTGGCTATTTTGGCCACCGCCAGCTGCACAACCCGCAAATCGGCGGCGCCATCACCTCCATCGTACCCAGCCGTACCGGCAAATTCGGTGCAAATTTTGGACCACCTGCCAAGCCCGCCTTATGACGTGATTGGTACAATCACGGTGCAGACCAACACGGAAACTACCCGAGACCAGACGATCTCTGATATTCGGCAAAGGGCGGGTAACAGCGGAGCAAACGTCATTGTCGTCCTTTCGGACAAGGCGTTCACCTGGCGCAACGCAGCCATTCGCCAGCGCCTCCACGCCCGGCGAATTGTCGCGCGAGCGATTCGGTTGCCTTAGTTGCGCACCGCCGAACCAGAACGGCTTTGGGTCAGCGTTTCTCTTTTAAACGCGTTAAACGCGCGAAGTCTGAAGGGCCGACGGGTGGGCTGGCTCGGAACCATGATGAACCGCAATCGCCATCGGATCGCAGTGCTTGCCTCTTGGTGCGTAGAGCCTCAAGCATCTTTCCTACCTACCAGAATGACCGAAAACATTCCCTCTGACAAATTCGGGTGAAGCGCGAATTCCCGAATACCGCTGGCCGAACATAACGCCATCACCTCGATCAAATTGTATTCATTCCATTGCATGAGCGGCTCAGAGAGTCGTCTTCCCCGTACTAAATTGAAGCAATAGCGTGTAAAGGGAACGTTGTGCTTAATCATATACACCAATTGCCCTAGCAGAGGTAAGCGACGGCGAACCGGAAATTGCAGCGCGATCGTGCCTCCCAGATTCAGAACGTTGAGAAGCCGTGAAATGATTGTCATTCCGCGCTTCTGAGGAATGTGTTGAAGAACGAGGCAGCTGTTTACGAAATCGAACTTCTGTGCAACCCGAGACAGGTGATCGTCTGACTTCACAAAGTCGACGTTTCCTACGGCGTAGCGCTGACAATTGCGTTGTGCCTCCGCAATCATTGCTTCCGATATTTCAACGCCCACGACATTTTTGAACCGTTGGGCCAGCGGGATTGTTAACCTGCCCACTCCTGATCCGAAGTCGAGCGCGGAACCTCGGTTAAATGGGCCGAATTGGCGAGTCGCCATGGCGATCACGCGGGACACGACTTCCGCACCACTCTCGAAGAATTCCGTGCGATTATCGTCGATATTTTCCTTACGAAACTTATCTAACGAGAGCACACCAAAGTAGGGATCCTGCGCTCCCCATTGCTTCCAATGATCGTCTGTGTTGTACATCATATCACTCTCCTCAGGTTCTGATGAAGGAACTGCGTTAAGCACGAATCCTTCCCGCAGCAAAAGCCAAATAGGATCTAAAACTGACCGCAGAACGCCGACTCGTCTTGAGTGTAACGACCCATTTTTGGGCAGTTGAGAAAGATCAGACGGCCGGAACCGAACAGCTAGATTTGCCGATAAAAGGCCGGAGATTCTATAAAGATCATTAAAAAAACTGCAGACTAAACGGTAACAAGGTCATTCTCGCCCTAGGCTCGAATGAAATGACAAATCGCAAATGACAGATGACAAATACGAACCAGAGATTGCTTCGTAGCTCAGGGGTGGTAGGCCATGGCCGACAAGCTGGCGTCCGAGACAAGCAAGCAAGGCCAACCGGGCGTCGATCGATGCCGAACCTACAATCCGAAATCCAATATTTGTCATCTGTCATTTGCTATTTGTCATTTCATTCGAGCCTAGGGCGAGAATGACGGCTTGCGATGCAAACAGATTATCGATAGGGGAATAACACTCGCCCCTATTCGGATGGATGTCGCCCCGGCGGGAAAAGTATTATGGACATTTTCAGAACAAAGTCGGTGGATGAGCTCCGTGAGGCAAGCTATCGAGAAAGTCATTTTCGGAGAGAATTGCATGGCTGGCAGCTCATTCTCTTGGGTATTGGCTGCATCGTTGGAACCGGCATCTTTGTCTTGACCGGAACCGCTGCCGCGCGGCATGCCGGACCGGCGATTGCCATCTCATTTGTGGTCTCCGCGCTGGGGTGTCTATGCGCGGCCCTTTGCTACGCAGAATTTTCGTCGATGCTGCCGGTGACGGGCAGCGCCTATACCTATGCCTACGCGACGTTGGGAGAGTTCATCGCCTGGATCATCGGCTGGGACCTAATCCTCGAATATCTCTTCGGCGCTTGCTCGGTCGCCGTTGGATGGTCCGGTTACGTAACTCAATTGCTCAGCGATTACGGAGTTCATCTTCCGACCACATTCTCCCAAGCACCCTTGGACTTTGCTCAAGATCATTTGGTGACAACTGGAGCTGTCCTTAATGTGCCGGCGGTACTTATCGTCGCGATTGTTACGACTGTGCTCGTGCTGGGGATCCGAGAGTCGGCTGGGGTTAACGCGGTCATTGTCTTGATCAAAGTCGCGGTTGTTCTGTTATTCATCATCACCTGCGCACCACACATTCAACTGCAAAATTGGGCGCCGTTCATACCTCCAAGCACCGGCCGAATCGGAGAATTTGGCTGGACCGGAATCCTGGCTGGAGCCGGAGTGATATTTTACGCCTATATCGGATTCGATGCAGTTACTACCGCGGCGCAAGAAGCAAAAACCCCGACCCGAGATGTGCCGATCGGAGTGGTGGGCTCCCTCTTAGTTTGCACCGTTCTCTATGTCTTGGTCTCTCTGGTTCTCACCGGAGTCGTAAATTACAAAGAATTAAATGTACCAGCTCCGGTTGCATTCGCCGTAGAGCGAGCTGGTTCGGACGTTTCCTGGACAAAGACCTTCATCGAATTAGGCGCGATCGCCGGCCTTAGCTCCGTCATCCTTGTTCTCTTGCTGGCCCAACCACGAATTTTCTTCCAAATGGCTCTGGATGGTTTGCTGCCGAGGACATTCGCTCGCGTTCACCCGCGTTTTCGTACCCCGTTTGTAACTACATTGCTAACCGGAGCTGTGACCGCGCTAATCGCGGGTCTTTTTCCGGTACAAGTACTGGGTGAACTGGTTTCGATCGGCACTTTGTTGGC
>Ga0070698_100002228_pt1 | contig 21469 bp, 14 predicted proteins | sample KBSK1502metaG_FD_65477 | JGI IMG/M metagenome (GOLD analysis project Ga0070698, IMG submission 65477) | Corn, switchgrass and miscanthus rhizosphere microbial communities from Kellogg Biological Station, Michigan, USA - KBS K1-50-2 metaG | ecosystem: Host-associated > Plants > Roots >...
TTCATCGAAGTCTGGTACAATCGCGAACGACGCCACTCAAGCCTCGGATTCGTCAGCCCAGTGCAATACGAACAAGCACAAGCAGCCTAACCTGGCGTCCACCAAACCGGGTCAAGCCCAGGGTTTCCGCCGTGTTCCCTGTGTTCCCTGTGGTTCAATGTTTTTGCAGAACCTACGAAACTACCGTTAGGCATTGTCGGCTGCTCGCTTGCCACTGTTCGTGAGGCGGAGCTCGTAGTAGATGAGCGGCGTCACGCGATACGTGGCTCGGCCGACCTCGGTGAATCCGCACTTCTCGTAAAACGGCCCGGCACCCGCCCCCTCGACGGCGTCATAGGCGTCGAGGCGCACCGCATCCCCACCCCACGTTCGCACGAGTCGTGCTGCCTCCAGCACGCTCCGCTTCCCGATGCCCTTCCCTTGGTGTGCGGGATCGACCGCCATGTTGGTGAGATACCAGGGCTTCTTGCAGGGCGCGAACCAGGACACGTCGATCGCCCACGGCTTGCGCGTCGCGATCTTGAGGGTGGCGACGATCGCCCGCCCGCGACGGGCGACGAGAACCTTGCCCTGCCGCATGTCCCAGGCGACACCTTTTTCCGTCGCATGACCTGACCAGTGCCCGCCGCCGAAACGCGCCGTCAGGTCCTCCGCCGCATTCACTCGAACGGCGACAATGCCGGGAATATCCGCCAGCGTTGCCTCCTCGATGCGGACGCGTGGCCTGGGCGGACGAGTAGTGGTCACGCCTGCTAAGGTAGCAAGCGAACCATCCAATCGGTCCAGCCTGCGTTTTCTCTTGCGCGCCTCTGGAGGGAGCCCGAGCTTTGCGCTTGGCAACGTCAAAGCCATCGGAGCTATCGTGCGTCTATCTCAACTTGCGTCGACGTGCCTGCTTGCCTGCCTGCCGGGAATTGTCGGCGCGCAATTACCGCTGCCGCCGGTTGCCAAATCCGGCCAGACCGTGACGCCGGTCTTTGAAGGCTGGTAGCAATCCCGACGGTTCGTTCAGCATCTCGTTCAGTTACTACAGCCGGAACGTGGACAAGGTGACCGAGATCCCCCATGGGCGCGATTACGTGGAGGCAGGATCGGACTCCCGATGAGAATCGGGGTCGTTCGCCTACCTAAACATGTCTTCATATGAGAACGTTAGGCGGCCGCGCGCAACCTTACTACTTTCGAGCCGCGGTGGAATCGTCCGTTCAGCTGAACCAGCTATGCGAGTTCGAAAAATGCTACGCTCTAGTCTGATCCGCTGTTTGGCTGCGCTCGTCGCGCCTGCGATGTTGAGCGGGCAAGGGGCTCCATCTCTTGCACTCCAACCATCTAATGGCTCACTCGCGTATGATTTCAAGCGCCTGATTAGTGTCCGTGAACTCGGTGATGGAAGAGTTCTCGTTTCCGACAGAAGCTCCAACCGCGTGCTGATCGGCAACTTTGAGATTGGCGTCGTTGACACGATTGCGCCGAACGATAACCCCGCCGCACAGTTTGGACTCGCCGGTCCCCTGTTTGCTCTTGCTGGCGATTCGACACTTCTTGCTGATTTCGACAACCGACGCTGGCACTTCTTCAGAGGAGCGAGGCATGTCTCGACGGTTGATGCTCGTCATCCAGCAGTGGCCGCTGTTCCGGTCCTAATGGGCTCGGATACGCTGGGGCACGTCTTGGGCCGGAACTTCGTTCGCGCAGTCGGTGCGGACCGGTCCGGAGATTCGGCCTCGCTCGTTCTTGCCTACCGTTCAACATCGCGAGTGGACACCATCGCGAAGTTGATACCACTGACCGCCACCTCGCAATCCGCTCTGGTAAACGAAGTTAAACGAACGTCAACGCTTCGCGTGACGCTGTCGGAGCGGTCGGCTAGCGAGCAGGCGGTTCTCTTCCCTGACGGCTGGGTTGCTATCGCTCGACTGCGTCCTTTTAGAGTGGATTGGCGAGAACCCGATGGGCGCGTCACCCACGGTGCCCACTTGGCTGATAATGAACCGATGCTTCCTGCATCAGGCTCGCCTGGAACGCAAGCCAGCAACACGACTTCCGCCACTGACACTCCACCGTTTCCGGGGATCTCGAGGCGTTACGTCGAGGCACCAAACCCCGCGCTATTCGCAGCTCCTGACGGTCGGGTGTTGATTCTGCGCCGCGTTCCATCATCATCGACGACGGCTCGATATTACGTCATCGACCGGTCTGGTTCGCTGCGCGGAGTCCTCGTTCTCGACGTTCGGGAAGAGATCATCGGCTTCGGAGCAAGATCCGTTTACGTCGCAGTCACCTCTAACCGAGGAACTGAACGGCTTCGTCGACACCCGTGGCCTTAGCGGCCCAGCGGCACACGTAGGTGTCCAATCGGCCCGGACTGCTTACGGCGTCCGGTCGAGGAGTCGATAGACGGCCACGGTATTGAACCCGTCGATGTCAGTGGTTCGCATTATCACTTCGCGCTCTCCGAACGTTAGCACGCGGGCATTCGAGGGGAATACAACTGTTCCAAGTAGTCGACCGTCGGGGCCAAAGACCGCCCATGATGCCTGCTTGGCGTCGTGACGAGGAAAGTCTTCAGCCCATACGCGACCCGCGGCGTCTATCTCGAGTCTTCGGTACGCTGGCATCCACTTCGGAAATGACATTGCGGCGAGCACTGCACGGCGCGCTTGCGCGGCGGTTCCCTGCAACCCTTCAAGCTGCGTGCGTTTGTACGCTTCGATGTCCTTCACCGAAACAGGAGCCGGGTTACGGGCCGCGCGGACAATGCTCCGCATTCTCCCTTCCCGAGTCCATACGCGGAACTCGAAAGACGTACCGTCGCCCTCGATGAACACGCGCCCATGAGGGCGAACCGATGTTAGTCGGCCAAAAGGCGAACTCGCCACTGTTCGCTGCGTCACAGACCTGCCTTCAGTCCGTGGCATAGCGAGACGTACCTGGGCCACCTCTGCCTGGGGGAACAACCCAACCTGCCCGATCAACTGTGCCTCGGCTGCAACCGCGTATCGATCATACGCCGTGTAGCCACGCTCAGACCCGGCGCGGGCGGGGATGGTACGTGTAACAAGGACCGAGCCGTCGTCGAAACAGCAAAGGATGTTTGCGCGCAGCGCGATCGTTCGGCTGAAGTTTCCCTGAGGGTCAAAAACAGCTGCACTCGCAACGAACGACTGCGACACAAGGACAGAGTCTCCTCTCCAGCGCCACGCACTCGCAAGATTATTGAACTCACCTGGTCCATCGCCCGGTCGACCGGCAGAGTTGCGTAACTTCCCACTGCATTCGTAGAACCGAAGCTGTCTGGTCCGTGCCTCAACAACTACAACGCTGCCGTCCGTCGACCGAAAGGCGCTCGGCACGCTCAGTAGGTCCAAGCTTGGATCTTCGTGGGCGCCGCCGATAGTGCAGACTGGGGTCGACTCAAGCACGAAGGCTCGCGCCGCCTGGCTCGGTGCTGGATTCTCAACTATTACGATCCCAGCGCTGTCGCGGACCTCAACTGGTGCGCCTGACGACTTGCGCACAGCCTGCGCCGTAGCAGGCTGCGTGGGTGGAAGCACAACGAGCAACGTCCCAAAGGCGAGCGCTCTGATGCAGAGCGAATTCGGTACGCACACTGGCTTATGGCCGGCCGTTGGAGACTGACTGGGCCGCGCTCTTGCCCAGCTCTTGGTCAATCAGCCGCATCAAGAGCTCCTTCGCGCCGCCTTTGATGCGCCATTCATTGACGAGTACAGTCGGAGTTCCGGTGACTCGCAGCGCTTTACCGAGCTCTTCGTCGTCGCGCAATCGAGTGACGTACAGGCTGTCCCGAAGGCATCGACCAAAAACAACCGTGTCTGTTATTTGTGCTCTGGCTGCGAACACTGACCACGGGATCAGACCTATGGAGTCTTGCGCGCCGTAGACGACATCTGAGAACTCGGAGAAGCGGCCAGCGGCTGCAGCACATTCAGACGCCAATGCCGCGGCCCGTGCGTGAGGATGAATTCGCTGTAACGGATGGTGGTGGAACACTATCCTAACGTCTGCTCCGTATTTTTGGCGAAGTTCGCGCAGTGTTTCATGCAACTTTTTGCAGAAGGGGCACTGGTAATCCGAGAACTCGACTATTGTCACTCCAGCGTTTGGTGTGCCGACGTGATTGCCACCCGACGCGTATGCCTTCCAGTCAGATACCTTTTCAGGCTCGGCCGTGACCGCGCGGACCTTCGGCGCTTGAGTCTCGCGCCGGATAGCAATCGCAGTAACGGTCAAACAGCACAAGGCGATGGCAACCATCGCCGCATTCCCAAATCGACTGTCCATCGTCCCTCCGCGAGTCCGCAGGCGGCCATTGTGATATCATGGCGAGAGGCGCGCGCCAAAATGATCCACGCACCTCTCGCGCTGCATTTCGGTACGTTGCGCCGTTACTGTGGTTCGCAGAGGTCGTCTGGGCAGTCGACATCTTCGTCTGCACAAACGCAGTCGATGTTCCAACCGGTCTCGTCGCAGTATTGCGTCGCGGCACCGCAAAACGTCTGGTCAGGCTCGCAGCCACTGCACCAACCACCACCGTCGGTAACCTCGCATTCCTCACAGCCCACTCGTTCACTAACAGAAGCCAGAGCCAGAGTTGGCGAGCTAAACGCGACGAACGAGCATACCGCGAGAGCTGCCACGGATATTCCTAGCCGATGCACTTTGCCTCCTTGTTACGGGACTTGAAACTCGGTTCGATTCTTCGCATCTGTCGGTCCAGCCTTGCACTCCCTTCAGGCAAGAATCCGTGATCGAAACTCAGACGGCCCTGTTGAGGAGTCGGTTCGCCAGCGCGCTGTTGCTTTGGTTCTAACCTTCGGGACGACGAAGCCGCACACAAGATTCAAAGTGCGACAACGATGCGACAGGCTACCGCACAGCGCTTTCATTGAATTCATCCTGACATGCGCGGGCGCTGCTCAACGCAGCCGATGGACTTGGCAACCCTGCAGCGGCAAAATATCGCTCAATCGTTCTAGTCGAGAGGCCAGCGGTCGCAGCCACCTTCTTGACCGGCCAGTGGTAGGGTGCCGCCAGCGCCGTCGAAACCGCATCGCGCAACAAACGTGGCCACTGCTCCGCGGTATGCAACAGCGTTCCAACCGAAAACGGCTCGTCGGGTTCGTCAAAGCAAAGCGCTCGTTCCAACGCCTCCACTTCGTCTACACCGAGGAGCACAAGAGAACTCGGCACAGCAGATGCGAAAGCGTGAACTTCGTGCAGCATCAGGGAGACGGGGTGGGCGATCAACACCACTCTAGCGCCCCTCCACTGCCGGAACGCGCGAGCCAAGACGTTACGTTTCCGAGAGTCTAAAGGGTGGCCAACCGACAGTAGTCCGGGACCAATCAACAGGCGGCTTATTCCAGCGTTGCGAGCCGTCCGCAAGTGCATGAAGTCAGAGACCTCATGCCACACAATACTTCTTGAATGCGAAATTCGCGGCGCACAGATATTCTCGTTGCCTGACGATCGCGGTGGGACCGACTCGAGCAAGCGACGGACCTCGGTCAATGCCGACGCGTCGAGCCACGCGCATACGTGAACTTCGGATGCTCGAACAGCAGCCGTGCGTGGAGTTCCCAAAGCATACATCGCTACTTCCGGCGCCTGACGACGAGGCAATCGTAGAACTTGGTGCCGCACCGCGCAAGATCGCATCCGTTCTCTCACGATTAGCAAAACGGCATGTCCTCTGCGCGAACGCGATGCAGTGCGTCAGCCCGCGTTTTCCCTTGCGCACCTCGGAAGGGAGCCCGAGCTTTGCGCTTGGCAGTGTCAAAGCCATCGGAGCTATCGTGCGTCTATCTCAACTTGCGTCGACGTGCCTGCTTGCCTGCCTGCCAGGGATTCTGGACGCGCAACTACCGCTGGCTCCGGTTGCCAAATCCGGCCAGACCGTGACGCCGGCCTTTGAGGGCTGGTATCGCAATCCAGACGGTACGTTCAGCATTTCGTTCGGTTACTACAACCGGAACGCGGACGAGGTGATCGAGATCCCCGTCGGCTCGGACAACTTCATCGCGCCGGGTGACTCGAACCAGGGACAGCCGACGCGGTTCGAGGCGCGGCGCCACTGGGGCGTTTTCGCCGTGAAGGTGCCGGCAAACTTTGGGACGAACAAGCTCACCTGGACCCTTAAAGTGCGCGGCGAAACGTTCGCGATTCCGGCTAGCTTGCACGTGGACTGGGAGATCGACGCCCTCGCTGGCGAAGCGGGCACGGGGAATACTCCGCCCGTGCTCAAGTTATCGTCAGGCGGTCCGACGGCTCAGGGACCCGGCGGCGCCATGGCCGGTCCGCTCACCATCGCAGTGGGACAGCCGCTCACGCTCTCGATCTGGGCGACGGACGATGGCAGGGGTTCGGGCTCAGTGGCTGGTGGCGGCCGAGCGCAGGTCGCATTGGCCTGGTTCAAACATCAGGGACCGGGGAATGTCACGTTTTCGACCGCCGCGCCCAAACCCGCTGCCGGTGATGGCCTCGCTACTACTACCGCCACTTTCGACAAGGCCGGCACCTACATTCTCCGCGTCAGGGCAAACGACTCGGGTGTGTCAGGTGCGGGACATGCGCAATGCTGTTGGACAAATGGCTTCGTGCGCGTCACGGTGAAATGACGCGGCGAACTGGCACCTAAGAGGAGAACGATGATGTACGCAATTCGCTTCGCCAGTCTGATTCTCGCGGCCGCACCGGCGGTGGCACTGGCCCAGTCGGCAGGCGCCGTCACGTTCACCAAACACGTCGCGCCGATCCTCCAGGAGAAATGCCAGGAGTGCCACCAACCCGGCTCGATCGCGCCGATGTCGCTCATTACCTATGAAGACGCGCGGAAGTACGCGCGCCGGATCAAGACCAAGGTGTCGGCGCGGGTCATGCCACCCTGGCACATCGACAAGTCCGTCGGGATCCAGACGTTCAAGAATGATCGCAGCCTCTCCGACGAACAGATCGCGACGCTGGTCAAGTGGGTCGACGACGGAACCCCGTTAGGCAGCTCGGCCGACCTGCCGCCGGCGCCGAAGTTCCCCGACCCTAATCGATGGCACTATGCGGACAAGTTCGGCGCGCCCGATCTCGTCCTCCGGTCGAAGCCGTTCGACATGCCCGCCCGCACGCAGGACAAGTGGTTCCGCCCGGTCACCGAGACCGGCCTGACCGAAGCGCGCTGGGTCCGGGCCATCGAGATCAAGCCGGTGAACCCGGAGCACCGGAAAGTGGTGCACCACGTGTTGACGCTCCTCGAACAGCGGGAGGCTGACGGCATCACCAACCTGGCACACGAGGCGCACGACGTGCAACGCAGCGCCGGCCTCTTCATGGAATGGGCCGTCGGGAAGACCGGCGAGATTTTCAACGCCGACGCCGGCAAGTTGATGCTGCCCGATTCGAAGATCCGCTGGGAGGTGCACCTCCACGCCATCGGTGAAGAGATGAAGAACGTCGAGGTCGAGCTGGGCATCTACCTGTACCCGAAGGGCTTTGTCCCCGAGCGGCGCACCGTGCTACGGATGTTCGACGTGTCGCGCGGTTCCGAGTTGGACATTCCGCCTAACCAGACGGCCATGACGCAGAACTTCTACGTCATGCAGGCGCCGGCTCGTCTCGAGAACTTCCAGCCGCACATGCACATGCGCGGCAAGGCCCTGTCACTCGAGGCCATTTATCCAGACGGCCGGAAGGAAATGCTCAGCGCCGTGAACAATTTCCAGTGGAACTGGCACGTCAACTACGTCTATGCCGACAGCGTTGCGCCGCTGCTGCCCAAGGGAACGGTGCTCGCGTTTACGGCGTGGCACGACAACACGTCCGCCAATCCCAACAACCCGGATCCGAACCAATGGGTCGGCTGGGGCGATCGCACGGTTGACGAGATGGCGCATGTCTGGATTGACGTGACGTATTTGAACCAGGCGGACTTTGATAAGCTGGTGGCGGCGCGGAAGCCGCCGCCGAAAGTGATCCCGTAGAACCTGGGTAGACGGGCAGACGGGTAGACGGGCAGGCGAGTACGGCGCGAACCGATGTGCTGACCCGTTTGCCCGTTTGCGCGTTTGCCCGTTTGCCCGTTTGCAAGAGCTATTCTTCGATCGGCGATGGACCTCCGCGAGCAACTTCAGCAGACCCTGGGCTCTACATTCGTTCTCGAGCGAGAGCTTGGGGGCGGTGGCATGTCGCGCGTCTTTGTCGCCAACGAGACGCGGCTGAACCGGAAGGTCGTCATCAAGGTGCTCTCGCCGGAGCTCGCGGCTGGAGTCAACGTCGACCGCTTCGAGCGTGAAATCCAGCTCGCCGCGTCGCTGCAGCAGGCGAACATCGTCCCGATCATCTCGGCCGGCGACACGCAGGGTCTGCCGTACTACACCATGCCGCTCGTCGAGGGCAGGTCGCTGCGCGGACGGCTTTCCGAAGAAGGCCCGCTTCCGATCAGCAGCGTCGTCGGCGTCCTGCGCGACGTCGCCCGTGCCCTCGCGTATTCACACGAACGCTCCGTCGTCCACCGCGACATCAAGCCCGACAACGTCCTGCTCTCGGGCGGTACCGCGGTTGTCACCGACTTCGGTATCGCCAAGGCCATCAGCGCCGCTCGCACCGACCAGGAGAGCGGGACCCTCACGCAACTTGGCACCTCGCTGGGAACGCCGGCGTACATGTCGCCGGAACAGGCGGCGGGTGATCCTAACGTCGATCACCGGGCCGACATCTACTCGCTCGGCTGCATGGCGTACGAGCTGCTGACCGGGAAGCCGCCGTTCGCCGATCGCGCGCCGGCGCGCATGCTGGCCGCTCACATCAGCGAGACCCCGGCCCCCGTTCACACGCTGCGACCGGACACGCCACCAGCGCTCGACCAGCTCGTTATGCGCTGCCTGGAGAAGGATCCGGTACTTCGGCCGCAATCGGGCGCCGAGATCGTCGAGACGCTCGACTCGATCCTGAGCGGGTCCACTGGTTCGGTCCAGAGTCTCCGGCTCGAGGCGCCACACTCGCTCCCGCGCGCGTTGGGTATCTACGTCGGCGCCGCAGTCGCCGTGGCGCTCGTTGCGCGTGCCGCGGTGATCGCCCTCGGCATCCCTGGGTGGGTGTTCCCTGGCGCGCTCATCGTGATGGTTTTGGGCCTGCCGGTCATCCTGTTCGCCTGGTACGCCGACAAGACGCGGCGGCATGTGGCGACGCTGACGCCGCGGACGGGTGTCACGCCGGTGGTGCACGGGACCATGGCAAACCTCGCCCTGAAAGCCGGGCCACAACTGACCTGGCGACGAGCCTGGATGGGCGGCGCAGTGGCGTTAGGCAGTTTTGTCCTGCTGATCGTCGGGTTCATGGTCCTTCGTACGCTCGGCATCGGACCGGCCGGGTCACTGCTGGCCGCGGGGCGACTCGATGATCGCGGACAGCTGATCGTGACATCGTTCCCGTCGCCGGATTCATCCCTTTCGCTGCTGGTGACCGAGGCCGTTCGCACGAACCTCGGTCAGTCGCGCGTGGTGACGGTCATGTCGCCGGTGGCCGTCGCGGCCGCACTCGACCGGATGCGCCGCCCGCGAACGAGTGAGCTGACGCTGGACCTGGCCCGCGAGATCGCGCAACGTGAGGGCGTCAAGGCGATTGTCGACGGCACCATTCGTACGCTCGGTACGGGCTACGCGATTTCGCTCCGCCTCGTCACGACGGATTCGGTCCGGGAATTGGCGCTCTACCAGGAGACGGCCAACACGCCGCAGGACATGCTCAAGGCGATCGACAAGCTGACGCGGAAACTGCGAGAGCGGATCGGTGAGTCGTTGCGCGACGTGCGCGACAGTCCGCCGCTCGACCAGGTCACCACGCCGTCGCTCGAGGCGCTGCGGATCTACGCGGAAGCGGCTCGCTCCATCGACATGGGCGGTAATCCCATCGAGGCTGGGGAGCGACTGCGCGAAGCGGTGCGACTGGACACGACGTTCGCGATGGCATGGCGCAAGCTCGGCGTGGCATTGAACAACAGCGGAATGCCGCGTGTGCGCGTGGATAGCGCCCTCGAAAACGCGTATCGGTTCCGCGATCGTCTGACGGAGCGTGAGCGGTTACTGGCCGAGGGGACGTATTTCCAGCTCGGTCCGGGCCGGGATCGCGGTCGCGCCATCCGCGCCTACGAAGCGCTGCTCGCGCTCGATCCGACGGAGAGGGCAGCGGCGAACAACCTCGCCAACATCCTGTCGGGGCGGCGTGAGTCGGCGCGGGCCGAGTCATTGTACAAGGTCCAGATCGATGCCGGGCGCGCCACGTCGCAGAATTACACGAACCTCGTGCCGGTGCTGTTCAACCAGGGAAAAGTCGCCGAGGCCGAGCAGGTGACCGCGACATTGTCGCAACTTTTCCCGACGGCGCTCTTCGCCCAGACCGCACCGATCCATTTCCTGTACGAGCGGGGTCAGCTGGACTCGCTGGAGCTTCACCTGAAGGCGATGGCGGCCAATCCCAGTCCACCCATCAAGGTGAACGGTGTCGGCATGTTGGCGAGCTATTCGCTACTGCGCGGCCGAATGGACGACCTGCAGCGGTACGGGACGCAGGCGCGGCAGATCGCGCAGACGTTAGGCCAACCACCGAACCCGGTGGGGGACTCGCTGCAACGGTCCCTGGTCGAGCTGGGCTTCTTCGACGACACGGTGACGGCCGTCCGCCGCATCGATGCGACGATTGCGCGCGCGGATTTCAGCGCCATGCCCTTCGACCAGCGTCCGTACCTCGGCCTGGCGGCGTTTTATGCGAATGCCGGACAACCGGCCAAGGCCCGCACCTGGCTATCTCGATGGGAAGCCGAAGTCCCTGACAGCGTGACGCGGAGAGTGCAGGAGCCGGGCCGGCGAGCCATACAAGGCCTGATCGCCGTGTCCGAGAAGCGTTATGCGGACGCGCTTCGTGACTTGTGGGCAGCCGACACGACGTACGACGGACCGAGCGGCAACTGCGGCATGTGCATTTACGATGGCATCGCATACGTGCACGCTCGCGCCGGAGCCGTTGACTCGGCGATCTACTGGTTCGAGAAGTACCTCGCGACGCCGTATTTCGGGCGGTTCAACATCGAGGCCGGCGAGAAGCCGCTGATGCTGAAGCGGCTCGGGGAGCTCTACGAATCTGCCGGCAACGTCGAGAAAGCCGCGCTCCGCTATCGCGAGTTTCTGGCGTTGTGGGACAAGGCCGATGCGCGCTTGCAGCCGAAAGTCGCGGACGTTCGCCACCGCCTATCGCGCCTGGCTGATGTCGAGCGTCGCAAGTGAGACGGTAAGGGCTTAAGCGTTGATAGCCAGCACGAGAGAGGTTCCAGCTGATCAGGGCTCCCGCGACACCTTGATCCGGACGGGCAGGACTGTTTCACCCCAATGGAATCGCAGCACCGTCGAGTCGCGCGCGACGATGGGGAAGTAATACGCGAGGACTTCCATATGCGCGCCTTTTTCGGGAGTGATGTCCACCCGAAGGACGTCGTGTTCCGGTCCGGGATACGGGGAGTGGAAGACGCGGCTCGCGCTGCTGAAGATGAGCGTCCATGGCTTGCTCTCGCGCGGGATCAGCCAGAGCGAGTAGTCGCCCCGCGCGAGCGCTTTGCCTTCGAGTGTGACGTCCTTGTCGAAGCTGATTCGGGTGGCGGAATCGGCGCCTGGATGCCAGATGCTGTCCCACTTCACCAGCGCGCCGAAGAGTGCGCGCCCGCGCGCCACGGGACGGTTGTAATCGATGGCGATGTTGGTGTGGCTCACGCGTTGCGACACGGTGCCGTGTTGACTAAACGGCACACCCTGGGCAAAAGTCGTCAGCGCCACGCCGCTCAGAGCAATCGTTAGGGACCGTACTGCCGAGTTACGAGTCACGAGTCACCTGTTGGAAGTGCCGAGTCTCCAGCCACCAATCACTATTTACTAATCACTCAGAAGCGCCGCGAGCTTCTTCAGCACCCTCGTAAGCTTGGGCTTCTCCTCCAGTACCGGAAGGACCGGATCAGTTCCCATGGACTCCATTCGCGCCACCGCGTTCTTGATCGTGTAGTTCTTCGGGTCCAGGTCGCCGTTCACCTCGTCCCAGGTGAGCGGCATGGAGACCGTCGCGCCCGGTAGTGGCCGCACACTGTACGGCGCAACGATCAGCTGTCCGTGGCGATTCTGCAGGTAGTCGATGTAGACCTTCTCGCCGCGCTTGTTGATCGTCCGCATGATCGTGGCGATCGGATTCAGCTCCTTGATCACCAGCCTGGCCAGCAGTTCACCAATCTGGCGCGAATTCTCATACGTGCCCTGTTTGCCCAGCGGGATCATGATGTGCAGGCCGGTCTTGCCCGTGGTCTTCACGTAGTTAGGCAGCCCGATCTCCTCGCAGATGCGGTGCAGCACCGTGGCGCACTTGATGACATCCGAGAACGGCGCGTCTTTGGGATCGAGGTCGATGACGCACCAGTCAGGCAGCTCGAGCGACCCGACACGGCTCATCCAGATGTGCAACGGGATGGTGCCGAGGTTGGCGAGGTAGACGAGCGCGTCGACGCTGTCGCAGACGAAGTAGTTGATGTCGCGCTGCGTGTCGTTGCTCCACATGGGGAAGGTGCGGATCCAGTCGGGCGCGAATTCCGGCGCGTCCTTCTGATAGAACGACTTCCCGTCGATGCCGTCCGGAAACCGCGTCATGACCACGGGCCGATCGCGCAAGTAGGGCAACAGCCACGGCGCGATCGTGCGGTAATACTCGATCAAGTCGCCCTTGGTGTACTTCTCGGCCTTCCAGAAAACCTTGTTCAGGTTCGAGAACTTGATTTCGCGCTTGGGAGACTCGTGACTCGTGCCTCGTGACTCGTCACTCGGCGGGTCATCGTGACTCGTAACTCGAGACTCGTGATTTGGCACTGCGCCGTCGACGTCCTCTGCCCGCTTGCCCGCCTGCCCGCCTGGCCGGAAGTCCTGCCGCTCAACCTGATCGACGCGCTTGTCATCCCGCTCACGAAGGAACGCAGGGTGGCGAAGGATCCCCTCGTGCGTCCACTCGGTGAACCGCACTTCAACCACATACTTCGGTTCCACCCAGGTCGTCGTCTTTACTTCGGGAATCGTGGACGACTCTGGCGGCTCCTCGTCAGGCGACTTCACCGGTCCGAAACACGGCGGCTCGTCGCGAACATCGGGCAGAAGGCGCGCGTGCCACTCCTTCAGCATCTTTTCAGTGAATCCCGTGCCCGCTCTCCCCGCGTAGACCAGCCGGCCATTCACCAGATCGGCCAGTTGCAGCGCCCCGAAACCAGCCCGGCTTCCCTGTGGTGCAGTGAATCCCACAACGGCGAAGTCACCTGTCCGGTCGGCCTTGATCTTGAGCCACTGCGGTGAGCGCCCCGCGCGATACGGATAATCCGCCTTCTTCGCGATGATCCCTTCCAGCCCCATCGAGCTGACCTGCTTGTGGAACGCCTCGCCCTTCTCCTCGATGTGGTCGAGATAGCGCACCGCGCCGACTTTCGGAACGATGGTGGCGAGCAGCTCCTTCCGCTTGATGAGCGGCAACGGCCTCGCATCGAATCCCTCGGCGGCAAGCAGGTCGAAGGTGAAGAACGTCGACGGAAGCTCCACGGCGGCTCGCGAAATGTCGTGCGCGTTATGCAGCGAACCCCGGCGCTGCATCAGGGAGAAACTCGGCTTCCCTTCCGGATCCAGCACGACCACTTCGCCATCGATGATGAAGTTATCGAGCGGTATTGCCTTGATCGCACGGGCAATTTCGGGAAAGACCTCGGTGTAGTCGTTCCCGTTGCGGGTCACCAGCTTGGCTTCGTTGCCGCGTTTCGACGCCAGCAAGCGATAGCCGTCGAGCTTGAGCTCGAAGATCCAGTCCGGCTTCGTGAACGCCTCGTCGCGAGACTCGGCCAGCATCAACCCCGCCTTGTCTACATCGACCCGCTCCTTGACCGCGCCAGCTTCAGCAAGCGCTTCACGCAGCTCCGAGACATGGCGCGTTCCGGTCGCCACTTCCTCCACCGTCAGGCCCGAAAGGACGGACTCTTCGGGAAAGACGTCGCCGGGCGACTTCACGAACTCGTCGCGTTCCTTGATCAACAGCCATTCTTTTTCGGCTTTCTTGATCTTCACCAGCGTCCAACGACCGCGAAGCTTGTAGCCCTTCAATTCGAACAGGAGCTTCCCTTTCTCGAGCCCCTCCTTCCAAGGCTCGAGTGGCACCCATTCGCCGCGATCCCACACGATGATTCCGCCGGCGCCGTAGTTGCCGGACGGAATGACCCCCTCGAAATCGCCGTATTCGAGGGGATGATCCTCGACGCGAACCGCGAGGCGTTTGTCGTTCGTGTCGTACGACGGGCCTTTCGGCACCGCCCACGAGCGCAACACGCCGTCCATCTCGATGCGCAGGTCCCAGTGGAGTCGAGTGGCGGCGTGTTTGTGAACGACGAACAGTCGCCCGTCGTCGGTGGCGACGTGCCCAACCGGCTCGGGCGACGTATCGGCCGATCGCTTCGCGCGATACGTGCTGAGGCTGTCGCCCTCGGCTGCGGGCGGTGACTTGCCTTCACTCATGCCTGCAAACTGAGGCGGAGACCGGTCGGTGGGGAGGTTGGACCGTTGCTGACTCGGTCCGCGGATGGGGCCGCGCAACCCTTTTCCGGTTTCTCTTGTCCAGACTACAGGCAAACTGCCTATAGCCTCCAGACCCACAGACCCATGCGTGCTCCCCAGGACTTGATCCCGCTCAGGCCGGTGGACTTCCTCGTCTTGCTCATGCTCGCGCCACGGGAACGACACGGGTACGGAATCATGCAGGATGTCGCCGAGCATACCGACGGTCGCATCGAACTCGAAGCTGGCTCCCTGTATCGCACCATCCGGCGGCTGGGCGCGGAAGGCCTCCTCGAAGAGTCGGCCCGCCGGCCAACTGCGGACCTCGACGACGAACGGAGGCGCTACTACCGCCTCACCACATTCGGACGACGAGTTGTTGCGGCCGAAGCGGCACGTCTGCGAAGTCTCGTCCGCATAGCCGAGTCGGCCCGGCTGCTCGAACCGCTCCCTTCGCGATAAGCGGCGTGCCCGAATACCCGAGGACCGCTGCCCGTACATGGTCGGAACGCGTTTACCGCGCATTGCTGCACCTCTATCCGCGCGCACTACGCGACGAGTTCGGCGATGCGATGATCGAGTTCTTCCGTGACCGGATGGCTCGTGCCCGTCTCGATCGGCAGCCACTGTCGCGCCTCCACGTCTGGCAGCGCGTTGCCGCCGATATCGCTCGCAATGCCGTGCCGGCACATCTCGACTCAGTGCGCCATGCGTTGCGCACCCGAAGTCAGCATCGACGCGCACCCATCACCGCACCGTCGCTCAACTCCTCACGCCATGAGGACCACATGTTTTCCTCGATCCTCCAGGACATTCGTTTCGCCGTACGCGGCATGCAGCGCGCCCCCGCGTTCACGCTCACCGTGTTCGCAACACTGGCGATCGGCATTGGTGCCTGCGTCGCCGTTTTTTCAGCGGTCAATGGCGTGCTGCTCAAGGCGCTGCCGTACCCCGAACCGCAACGGATCGTGCGCGTCGAGCACCTGTCTCCGTATGGGACTGCTTCGGAGCCGGAGTTCGTCGACTACAAGCGCGAAGTCAAAGCGTTGTCGCTCCTCGCTGCCTACCGCTCAGTGAACGCGACACTGGCGTCAACCGACGGTGAGCCCGAACGACTGCGCGTAGCCCAGGTGACCGAGGATTTTTTTGGCGTGCTCGGCGCGCGCATGTTGCTGGGACGCTCCTTCACTCCGGAAGAGAGTCGACGCGGGGGGCCGCTGGCGATGGTGATGAGCCACGGCTTGTGGCAACGCCGCTATGGAAGCGATTCGAGCATCATCGGGCGTAGTATCGTCATCAACAATCGTCCGCGAACCGTTGTTGGCGTGATGCCAGCCGGCGTCGAGTTCCCTGCGCCAGACGTCGCCCTTTTCAGTCCAATGAGGCTCAACTACGACACGCTGTGGACGCGCAACAATCACTACCTCCAGCTCATTGGACGATTGGCGCCCGACGCAAACGCTCAACGCGCCGGTCTTCAGATCGCGGAACTCGCGCGGCGCTTCGGGCGCGACTTTCCGGATATGTACGACACTGCGAAGCCCCTCCTCACCAGGGTGTCGACGCTCTCGACCGCCATTGTCGCTGATACGCGCCCGTACATCATCACCTTGTTCGTGGCGGTGACGTTCGTACTGCTGATCGCTTGTGCGAATGTCGCGAACCTCATGCTGTCGCGCGGTGAATCGCGGCGGAGGGAAGTCGCGATCCGCACAGCGATGGGCGCTTCGCGATTTCGCGTCGTTCGTCAGGCACTGACGGAGAGCCTGTTGTTCGCGCTGGTGGGCGGCGCGGTCGGCCTCTCGATCGCAGTCGCAGTCGTCAATGCCTTACGAGCCGCTCTCCCTGCTTCGGTGCCACGGGCCGGCGACATTGCGGTCGATGTTGGCGTGCTGCTGTTCGCGGTCGGCATCACGCTGGTGACTGGCGTGCTGTGCGGAGTCGTGCCGGCGTTCCGTGTCGCACGAGATGATGCCAGTGACACGCTCAAGGAAGGCGGCCGCAGCGCGGGTAGTGCGCGTGGACGCGGGCGGGTGCGACGGGCCCTCGTCGTGTCGGAAATTGCACTGGCTGTCGTCACGTTGAGCGGCGCGGGACTCATGGTGCGCTCGCTGTGGAACATGCAGGCGATCGACCTGGGGTTCGACCCTGAGCAGGTGCTCGCGGTGCAGATTGCGCCTTCGATTCCCGAGGACGACCGGTCCACGCAACTCTACAACAGGATCATAGAACGAATTCGCGCGATCCCCGGCGTGGAACACGCGGGAGCCGTGGAGGATCTTCCGATTACCGATGGCAACAGCATGTGGTCCATTCTCGTCGACGGCGCACCGATGACATCCGTTGCGAACGCGCCAGCGGCAATGCCGCAGAAAGTGACGGACGGCTACTTCGAGGCCATGCGCATACCTGTGGTTCGCGGGCGCATCTTCAACAGCGGAGACCGAGTCGACGCTCCGCTGGTTGCCGTGATCAACGAGACGATGGCTCGCAAGCTCTACCCCGGAAAAGACGCGGTGGGCGGCACGCTCAAGCTGCTCAACGAGCAAGCGCCCTGGGTGACCGTTGTCGGCGTCGTCAGGGATGTCCGCTCCAGCGGATTCCTCACCGATCCTCCATCCACCATGTACTTCCCGCAGGCACAGGCTGGCCGAAGTGCTTTATACATTCCGTCGACCATGTGGCTGATTGTGCGCACGAAGTCGAATCCACGCGCAATCGCCGGTCAGGTCCGGTCGATCGTTCGAGCGATGGAGCCGTCCGCGCCAATCGCACGGCTGCAAACAATGAGCGAGGCCGTGGCAACCTCGGTCGCACCACGGCGCTTCACGACACTATTGCTGCTGGGCTTCGCAGTGGTCGCAATGATTCTCGCCGGCCTGGGCATCTACAGTGTGATCGCTTACTCCGTCAGCCAGCGACGCGCCGAGATGGGTATTCGCATGGCGTTGGGCGCCAGTCGTGCAACCGTTGTTGGACAGGTGCTCGGCGAGGGCACTCGAACCGCGGCTATTGGTTCAGTGCTCGGCCTCCTAATCGCCTTCGCCGCGACGCGTTTGCTTCGGGCGCTCGTGGTAGGCGTGAGCCCGACTGACGTTCTGACACTGGGAAGCGTCAGCGTCACGTTGATGTTCGTAGCGCTCGCGGCTTCGTACATCCCTGCCCGACGCGCGAGTCGCGTCGACCCGGCGCAGGCCATCCGTGCCGATTAGGTGCGAGAGATCCGGTAGCGGACTCACGTGGGGAACCTACATTAGATAGCCCTGCTTTATCCGCTACCGGATGTCGAACGCCCCAACTCCCAGTAACCCGGATACCACAACCGAGGAGCGCGCCGCACTGGAGCTTTTCGAGCGGCTCCGCGCGGCGACCCTCGGCGAATACGAGATCCTGAGCGAGTTGGGACGGGGCGGCATGGCGACCGTCTACCTCGCCCACGAGATCAGTCTCGATCGCAAGGTCGCCATCAAGGTCATGTCGCCGGCCATGGTGCACGGCGCGGGGCTGGTGGAACGGTTCAAGCGTGAGGCACGCACCGCGGCGAACCTGAGTCATCCGAACATCATCCCGATTTATTCGGTTCGCGAGGTTGATGGCCTCCTCTTCTGCGTCATCAAGCTCGTCCAGGGCACTGCGCTCGACGTCGTCATGAAGGAGCTTGGGCAGCTCCCGGTGCCCATGGTCCAGGGCATCCTGGCCCAGGTGGGCGGCGCGTTAGGCTACGCGCATCGCCATGGCGTCGTGCACCGCGACATCAAGCCCGGCAACATCCTCATCGATGACGAGGGGTGGGCGGTCGTCACCGATTTCGGCATCGCCAAGGTGACGGAAAACGAAGGGCTGACCACCACGGGCATGGCCATCGGGACGCCGACATACATGAGCCCCGAGCAGGCTACGGCTGACGTGGTGACCGGCGCCTCGGACCAGTATTCGCTGGGCGTGGTCGCGTACGAAATGCTCGCCGGTCGCCCGCCCTTCGTCGGGACATCGATGATGCAACTGATGTATGCGCACAACAACGACGACCCGCCGTCTCTTCAACTGTTTCGCGAGGGAATCCCCCTGCAGCTCTGCGAAGCTGTGGTGCGGATGCTTCGAAAAGATCCCGCTACGCGATTCCATTCGATGGAAGAAGCGGTTGCAGCCGCCGGCGCACGCCCGCTTGCGCCTGACGATCCCACCAGGACGCAACTCATCGCGCTGGCCAAGACCGGCTTGACACACCGGATCGTCGTGCAGACGACGACACCTCGCAGCCCGATTCCGCGCGTTGGTCGGCGGAAGACTGCTGCTGCCAGGTCGGCTCGCAGTCCACTCATGCTCGGTGCCGCGGCCGTCGCACTCCTCGCAGCAGGGTATTTTGGCGCCCGGATGCTGAACCGCGTGAATGCGGTTCCGGACGCAGTGTCACCCCCATCAGGGGTGACATCCTCTTCGGACTCCGTCAACGCACCGGTGACCCCGCGTGTCGACTCGAGCCCGCGAAGCCAGGCGCCTAACGATCCGCCGCGGGTGCCGGCGACCCAGCCTCGCGTGCAGACCACTCCGGTTCCCGGCCGGGGAACTGCGCCGGCCGGTCGCAATGCCGTCTCGCTTACGGATTCCGCCCGCGGCATCACGCAGCGCGCCGAGTCGGTGGTGACCACCCCGCTCGTGCAGAAGGCTGACTCGATACCGGTTGTGCCAAATGTGTCCCGGCCTCCGGTGTCGGCCGCGGCGACCACGACGCAAGCACCGCCTGCGAACGTCACCCGTCCGGTCGATCCGGCCAGTGAAGTCACGTCGGTGATCCAGGCATACGCGCGCGCACTGGCCGGCGGCGACCTCGCGGCTGCGAGGCGACTCTACCCAGGGATGCCAACTGACCAACGCGAAGGACTCGAGGCGCTCTGGCGGGGTGGCGGAGCCATGACGCCGTCCTGGTCGGTCACCGATATTGTCATCACCGGCGACGTGGCGACGGCACAGGTCCGGGGCAGCAACGTGGTCGTCGCGGGGCGCGGACAGACGCCGTCGACGGTTCCGGTATCGCTCCGCGCCCGGCTCGAGCGTCGCGGCACGGAGTGGCGGCTGGTCGCGCTGATCAACTGACCTTCAGAGGAGAGTCGATGCGCAAAGGGTTTGCGGTTGGACTGTGCCTGTTGGCCGCGACCGCGAATCCGCTCGCGGCGCAGGGACTCGTCGGCCCCACGTCGTCGTCAACATCCGGCGAGGGACTCCGCGACCGCATTCGTGAGCTCTTCAGCTTCGGCTCGTGTGGCCTTCCGCTCTGCCTCGACAACTCGGTCAACGCGACGAACGGTCACGGCTCGCACTTCATGCCGGACCTGATCGCCAACAATGGGGCCATTCTCGAGTTCCTCACCGACGCCATCGCCGCCAGCGCCGCCAACCTTCCGTTGTCGGCCACGACCAGTGGCGTGACGTTCCGTTTCGTGGGCGGCCTGCCCGTGCGCACGTCCACCTCGTTAGGCCCGATTTTCGGCGAACGGGCCCAGACGCTGGGCAAGGGACGGTTCGTCGTCGGCGCCAACATGTCGGGACTCAACTTCTCGTCGCTGCGCGGCGTCCCGCTCAACCAGATCGTCCTCAACTTCTCGCACGATGACGTCCCGCCGGCAGGACTCGGACAGCCAATCCGTGAAAACGACATCCTCCAGGTGCGTCTCGACCTGAGCGTGAACCTGCTGGTGACCACGCTCTTCACTACCTGGGGCCTGACCGATGACATTGACGTCGGACTCGCGGTACCGATCGTGCACACCGGCCTGACCGGACGCAGCACCGGGCAGTTCTTCCCGTTCGGGATCCCCACGTCGCACTTCTTCGCGGGCGACTCGGCGCACCCCGTGTTGTCGGCGAGTGCGGCAACGTTCGGATTCGCGACGGGTGTCGGGGACATCGCGTTGCGGACGAAATGGAGCATTCACAACACTGAAACTGCTGGCCTTGCATTCATGGCCGACGCACGGCTGCCGACGGGTGCGGAGGAGGACCTCACCGGCTCCGGTCATTTTTCACTCCGCGGGTTGGTGCTGGCCTCGACGCGTTTCGGCGACTTGTCGCCGCACGTCAACGCCGGCTATGCGATGCGTGGCGGCCGCAATGATGCCATCCTGTTCAACGGCGGATTCGATCAGCCGCTGTCGGACTGGGCGACCATGGCGGTCGATGTCATTTCGGAGTGGCAAGTGGGGGAGAGCGCGCTGGAGATGCCCGGGCCGGTGACAATCCAGTTTCCCGTCACTCGAGTGGTGACGCCAACAAACATCCCGAATATCAAGGATCACCTCGTCAGCGGTTCATTCGGCATGAAGTTCCGGACGCCGGGTGGCCCGATTGTCGTCGCGAACGCGTTGATGCCGCTGCGTCGCGGCGGGCTCGAGTCGCGATTCATCTGGACGCTGGGGATAGACGGGAACTTCTAGAGGGGCATGCTCCAGGAGCGTGCTCTAGGAGCGTGCTCTAAGAGCGTGCTCTAAGACCGTGCTCTAAGACCGTGCTCTAAGACCGTGCTCTAGGACCGTGCTGTAGGTGCACCGGCTCAGCCGTTAGCTCCCATCCCCCCTTGCGCCCACCCTCGCCTCAGCGTCAGGCTCAGAAGGGACCAGCGCAGTACTTAGCCGCCGTCCGCCAACCGCCCTCTGCCATCCATTAACCATGCCCGTCAAATCAACCGGCACCGCCACCATCTCCTTCGGACTCGTCTCCGTCCCGGTGCACATCTATTCGTCCGCCGAATCGCGCTCGAGCGTCTCGTTCAACATGCTCCACAAGAAATGTGGAACGCGCGTGAAGCAGCAATACGTCTGCCCGAAGGACAACAACGAGGTTGTCCCGCGCGACGACAT